>VFQN01007289.1_pt1 | contig 11994 bp, 13 predicted proteins | sample 3512371 | NCBI WGS metagenome assembly VFQN01 (sample SAMN10412370, study PRJNA504923) | tailings metagenome | isolation source: Replicate 2 from Balatoc abandoned mine | place: Philippines: Itogon, Benguet | collected 2017-08-28
AAATACCGAAATACCGATGGAATCTTTCCAATCAACATCGAATTTCCTAAAAGTCGAGAAAAATATTCCATGCAATTGCTTAACTCCTAAGTTTCTAAAGTTGTGAGTGGAGGAAATTCAAAAATCAAATAATCAGAGCGATAGAAGTGGTGTAGATGTGGTAAGAAGATTTGAATTTTCAATTTTCATACACTAAGAAAGCAACTCACAACTCACAATTTAATTCAAATCAACGAATAAATAAGATTCAAATCATTCTTATTTAGATAAATATTAATTTATACTAGATAGCTTTATAGTATTCTTTTGTTTTGCATTCATTGTTTACTTTGTGTTCGTTCATTTATTACTCACGGAATTATGTCTGCCTTGCATATGGAGAAGTCTGATTCTTTTGAATCTATCCCTGATGTTGGATTATTTCAATCCATGACGCTTGATGATGTTACAAAGGCATCAGATGATTCGAAGAATAATGACAAGGAAAACATGACTGTCTTCAAGATGAAAGAGATGAAAGGTGAATTTAAAGCCGAACCTTTACTCGTTGAGGATAAATCAAGATTCGTTCTGTTCCCTATTAAATACACTGATGTAAGTTCTCCTCCCTTCTCATCCGACCTCGCTTACCTCATCCTTCTCTCTCAATAGATCTGGGAAATGTATAAGAAGGCGGAAGCATCCTTCTGGACCGCAGAAGAAATTGATCTTGCCGATGATTTAAAGCACTGGAAGTCAATGAGCGCCAATGAAAAACATTTTATTACTCATGTATTAGCATTCTTTGCTGCGTCAGACGGTATTGTGAATGAAAACCTCGCAATGAATTTCTCCAATGAAGTTCAAGTGAGTGAAGCTCGTTGCTTTTACGGATTTCAAATTGCTATTGAGAACATTCATTCAGAGGTTTATAGTTTATTAATTGATACCTATGTGAAGGAACCATCAGAGAAAGCACATTTATTAAATGCTATTGAAGAGGTACCATGTGTCCGTAAGAAGGCATTATGGGCATTAAAATGGTTGAATCGCTCTCGAAGTTCCTTTGCCGAACGATTAGTCGCATTTGCTGCAGTGGAAGGTATTTTCTTCAGTGGTTCCTTTTGTTCTATTTTCTGGTTAAAGAAACGAGGATTAATGCCTGGATTATCCTTTTCAAATGAATTAATCTCACGTGATGAAGGTTTGCATTGTGATTTTGCATGTTTATTATATTCCAAGTTAATTAATAAATTACCACAATCACGTGTGTATGAAATTATAGAAAATGCTGTAGAAATTGAAAAAGAATTTATTCGTGATGCATTACCGGTTGAATTAATTGGAATGAATTCATCATTAATGTCTAGTTATATTGAGTTTTGTGCGGATCGTTTATTAGTATCATTAGGATATGAAAAACGTTGGAAAGTAGCGAATCCATTTGATTGGATGGATATGATTTCATTACAAGGTAAAACAAATTTCTTTGAAAGACGTGTATCGGAATATGCTAGAAGTGGTGTTGGAGTAGATACTGCACAACAGCAATTAGTCTTTGACGAGGATTTCTAAACACGGATTATTATTATTGTGAATCTTTTTTCTTTCTCATTTCGTCGCTCTCCTTTCTCTTGTTATAATTGACTTTCTTTCGAGAAAAAAAAAAGATACAAAAACGAATAACCAATTATCAAATGTATTTATTCTTATTATTATTTGCTTATATTATATTTACCCCACCTCCTCACCAATTTCCTTGCTTGACCAATTTTTGCTTATCGATTGCTCGATTCTTTTGTGTGCTGATTAGATTTGCTTTTCTCCCTTTTCACACACTTTCTTTCCTTTCTCCTCCCCTGCTCTCTTTCTTCTACAGAAGAGTGAAGAAGCATTCCAAAGTTGTACTTTGTATGAATGTTATTCTTCACTCACAAGGAGCTGTATACAAACCTACTTTATATCAAAATAAATAAAAAATAAAATTAAAAAAAAAAAAATAACTTTTTAGATGTCTCTGTGATATAAAAATAACGATTTCCATTTAGTTAACTTAAAAAAAAAGAGATAATGAAAACAATGGTTTAATTTTAATGTTCGTCTTGCTCCACATGTCTGGCTTGTGGAGGTTGTTGAGCTCGCTGATCATGATTGTTATCTCGATTTTCATTTTCTTGCATAGGAGGTATTGGCGTTTCCACGGCTGGTAAAGGTTCAGCTCGCACCTCCCATGCAGGAAAGAGACTTGCAAAGAATCCAATGAAAATAGATGCCACGTCATAAAGGAAGCCTGGTCGACGTGGAATATTCACTCCCTCTACAAACAGATTGGCAATGTCATGAAGGCGATGGCGAGGATTGTTGGGATTATTAGGATTGTTATCATGATTGTTCTGTGGGTTGCCCACTCCTCCCTGTATTCCCTATATCACATTCAAAACAAGATAAACTCAATATCGAATACCATGTATAGACACTTACCAGCAAAGTACGTATTTTATTTGCGATAATTGCGAGTATCCCGGTTTGAAAGAGATAAGCGATTGCCATTAGCACTATTAATAGTGAGGGGAGTTCGCTCAGATTGAATAAGAAAAAAGAACTATAACTCACTTATGATAGCGTATTTCTTCTCATCTTTCATTCCTCGATGATGGAAAAAGATGAAATATAAAACCACCATACGAATCAAGAGTCTCCATTGTAGGAAGTGAAGCACATTCACCAGAGGGTCTAGCAATCCTACTTGGTTTCTATTGTTATTATTGTTATTCGCTGGAGGGGTGACAGTCTCTGGGGAAGAGGTAGTCGGGAGAGTAGCTAGTAAAGGAAGAGAGGAGGGAAAGATGAGAAAGATGAAAGGCGGTGTATGAGGAGGCTCTTACCATGCAAAGCAGAGAGGAGGGAGAGTGTGTATCGATGATGTCTTAACTCTTCGTGTGAAAGATTATTCATCCATTCTAAAGCACCATTAAACGATGTTTCATCCATACTTAATTCTAATCGTCCTAATTGACGATAGAACTGTGGAGTTAGATTAACCAGATAAATGACACGTGTTTTCAAGACATCGACTTCGAAGCATTCAGTGGTAATAGGCACAAATTTCCCATCAATCAAGAACACCAACGAATCAATTAAAAGGTCATCCCACACTTTAATGAATGATTCGAAGATCTTTGGAACAGAAAGCATGACTACGAGTGACGCATCACCAACTGTACCAAAATTCGGCAAAGGTGATGATAGCTCATCTGCTACAATATGTTTGACGAGAATTGAGATTTCTCGATCTTCTTCAATGTCCTGGAATACTAATTTTCTCTCCATACCTTTTATTCTTCTGTTAAATTGTGATTGTTTATTTTCTTCTCCTCTTTCTAGAGATTTCCAAAATTTTACTCGTTTTTTAACTATGATCGTTCTGATCGTCCAAGAAAACGGTTTTGTAACGTTTGATTGATTTTTTTCTAGTTTCTACAGATACTTTTATGGGTGCAACTCATTCGTTTGTGAGAAATGATGAAGTTGATGGACAGGGAAAGGAACTTTTAATCTTTTCCCAACGTATTAAGCTGAATAAACGTGAAGTCGATCGCATTTATCATGAGTTTGTCCTCTACGAAGACCCCAAAACTCATGTAATAGATCTGCCTTCATTCTTTCAAAGATGTGGGAGAGAGTTAAACCTTATAGAAACTCTATTATTTCAATTTTTTGACGAGGAAAAGTCTTTTAAATTGAATTTTTTAGAGTTTTTAATATATATCTGGAACTTTCTCTCATCAACAGATGAGCATCTGTCCAGAATGTGCTATATGTTGTTTGATATTGGAAAGTAAGTCTCATTTTCTCTTGGTCTCCTTCCATCGCTTTGTCTTACACTCTCCTTTGATTGCTCTCTATAGTCGTAAATATTTAGATTTTACTGAAGTAGAATATTTAATCAATGTAATCTGGAATTTTCATCCATCAAAATCAACAATAAAAGGTATGAAAAAATTAGAATTAAATAAAGATGGTACAACAACCATCGAAGAATTTGAATTATTATGTAAACATTATCCCGAAATATTATATCCGCTAGTAGAGACTCGTAAGATATTACGAAAAAAATTAATATTTCCTAGATTTTGGAAAGAATTAACAGTAAAAAGATCAGAATATTGTCAGTTATTAAATATATTAGAGATTACTGGTTGGGATAAGAATAATATTGATTATGCTACTCTGTCAATGGAATACTTAAATTTACGGATTGATGATGTACCACATGCTTTTATTGATCAATGGAAAACTACCCAACGGAAGAAAGAACATAGTTATCAAGGGAATGTTGAATTACCATATGAATTATTTGAAGAGAAGAAACAACTTATTGATAAATTTGCTGAAGATGATCTTTCAACCATCTTTTGAACATTATGTCTGATGAGGAGATGAAAAGATTGGTTCGATCTGATAGGGGTCTAATTTCTCACAGAACTCTAATCGACTTCCTGTTGCCTCGAAGTAGGAAAAATACGATTCGCCACAAGATGAATGAGAGAGAAGTATCAACAAAACGAGCACAGGATGGGCTATTTTGCCTGAATGACTTGATTATTTTCTTTTTATGTAGCGGAAATAGTTCAAATAAATCTCAGCAAAGCTTATCAGAATTCTCTATTGATGTGTAACCTTGAGAATTAAGGATTTTCATAAATATTTTCTGAGCATTTACTTATTTTTTCCTTGACTGATTCATCCTTCATAAAATGCTCAGAATAGCGCGATTCTCAGTCAAACTTGCTGCTAGACCCTCGAGCTATGCTGCAAATCACTTATCCCTGCCAGCAACTCAACCTCGAAGATCTTATTCAGAGGAGGTTGTTGGTGTAGTGTCAGCAGTTCAACACAGTTTGATCGCTGTTCATAACATCACAAGTCTTCCTTGGTGGGGAACTTTTGCAGTATCAACCATAGGCTTACGAATAGGATTACTCCCTTTACTTCGTTATCAAGTGTTAACATCTCGAAAGTTTGCTGCTGCTATGCCTGATATAACCACCTTACACCACTTCTTCATACAACGAATGAAAGAATTACCAAGAAATCAGGTTAATGAAAGAATGCAAGTAATTGGTACTTTCTTTAAAGGTGTTAAAGCTAGTTTGGAGGTCAATGACGTGAGTGTGACTCAGATTCTCGCCTATCCTGTGATTAATGCAGCTATTTTCATTACTTTCATTTATTCTGTTCGAGATCTCATTCTTACCGGCCCAGAAAGTTTAGATCTTGATCATGGCGGTGCTTTATGGTTTAATGATCTTTTTATGAAGGATAGAACCTTTGTCTTACCTCTCTCTGCTGTGACTTTGTCTTATACTGCATTAGAACTGGGACTACAAGCAAAAGCAGGAACCTTCTTCTATAAGTTAAAAGATTTCTTTCAATCAATATTATTATTATCGATCCCTATGCTTACAGGTTTACCAAGTGGTGTTTTCTGTTATTGGATTCCTAATAGTTTGTATAGTATGACTCAGTCACAGTTAATGAAATCACCACAATTCCTTGAAAATGTATTACGATTACCTCCTATTAGTCCTCCTAATTCTTTGAATAAAAGTAAAAATAGTACAGAAACCAATAAGAACAATAGTGTTGATAACAATAATGAAGAGGCAGTAAAGCCATTGAATTAAGTCGATGCAATCGAGAGAATAACTCCTAACTAACTTTCTATTAGATATATTAATATAAATATAAATAAACATGAAAATATCTTTTTATTTTACAAATCGACTTTATATACATCAGGATTGCCGAGTGGTGCATCCAAATCATCTTCATGCAGCGTCCCTAATGCCTCTTCGATCTAAAATACAACAAACAGGCAGAATAAGGTCAATTAGGGGAAGGAAGAAGAACTTACCACTTCTCGAGGATTAGGATTCGGGTTATCCTTATTTTCGTTTAGTTTTCGAACATAAATGTCGTTCATTTCATGTCTAAACTTATTAACATTTCGAATACCAGAGATTACATTCCTCATTGCATTAAGCAGAACCATCGTCGACACCATCTGCTCCCTCCCTCCTTTCACATTCCTCCTGGGTCCATCACTCGACTGAGACCATTCACAATAGTCTATATACCGTTCAATAATTTGTCTTCGGGTGAGGCAAGGATCTTTCACGCCATAGAAAGTGCTGTCAGCAGTGGCGAAGGCGATTGGGTTATTATACGCCATCCTACCTATCATCACTCCATGCACTGCAGGAAGAGGTTCGCTACATCGTTCGTTCTTATAAGGGGCCAGGTGAGTCAGTGCATCATCGAAAGTTTGTATTCCACCATTAATGACGAATGTGAGTTCAGGGAAGTCGTCTACTAACTGATGAGTGACCTCATAATGAAGAGGTGGAATATCACGATTTTGTTTAGTCGATAGACCATTTAATAAACATTTTCTAGAATGAATAATGAATTTTCTTGCTCCTCCTGAAGCAGCAGAGGATATGAATGTCTTCAGTTCATCATAGCTGTCATGACTATCAACACCGATTCGACACTTCACTGTCACAGGTGTTGATACTCTTCTCTTCATTTGATAAACCATTTCACGAACAAGATCTGGTTCTAACATTAACTTTGCTCCAAAGCATTTCTTTGCCACACGTTGTGATGGACAGCCACAGTTAATGTTGAGCTCACCATAACTTCCTCCACAGTACTGTTCACAAAATTCTGCAGCACGAGCCATCAACTCAGGCTCATGACCACCTAATTGAATCACACTTGGTTCTTCTTCAATTCTTCTTCCAACGAAGAAATCTAAACTTGGAGCATGTAAAACTGTCTCATCGACGACCATTTCAGTGTAGAGAACAGTTTTCCTAGTAATTCCTCTCATTAACATTCGATAATGAGGATCTGTCCATTCTAACATGGGAGCAATCGAGATCCTTTCCTCCAACATCTGGTTTTACTTGATTGAGAAATGAATGAAAATGACGAGAGAAGATGAAAAATACTTTTTCTTATTTTGCGCTATAATATCTCGAATCCGTTCTTTTGATAAACAATACCAATGGAATAGACAAATATCAAATAACATGTACACAGTTGGTTCATTGAGCATTCTACACTTTGCATAATATATGCTGTAAGACTTTGTATGAGAAAAGTGGACAAAATTGAAATTAATTTACAAGAATAATTTATCTTTAGTAGTCTACAGATTTATTTAAACAATTGTTATTTCTTCGTTTTACTCTTATCAGCTTCTATTTCTTCAACTATTGTCGTAATCTCTTCATCTGATAGTTCAGCTAAGCGTTTTTGGAGAACAGCATTCTCATATTCCCTAAGTTGCTTTGCATACGTGGTATCTTTATTCGCAACTCGAAAAACATAGCTAAAGGTCCACATGATACTGATCAGAAATACCAGCATTGATCCTACATACGCTCCAGCTTTCACCGAATCTGGGTTAATAGAGGTGTACCAGCCGTAAAATCCCAATGGTCCCAAAGTGAGAACTAAACTCCAAACCAGTAATCCCCCTTTAGTCCCAGGATCAAGAAGAGCCAAAGCATTAAAGGAACTTCCTCCTTCACTCGCTTCTTCATTGGAAGACATAGGTAAAGCACAATTGTTCGTCTTAGTTGAATCAAGGAATAACTTTGGAAGTGATTTATGAGAGATTTTAATAGATAAAGGAATTTTAACCAAACTTTGCTTCCATCCCACACAAACACATGTGATACTGATCAAGCAGAGGAAAAGCAAACATACTTCTCTCATTGTCTTTTTCGTTGAACTTAATTATCGAAGATTTGATCGATCAAATCTGACGATTGTGTTTTCTTCAAAATAAAAAGCATGTTCTTGAAAACTGGAGAATTAGAAATATCGATTTCCGGAATCTTTGTGTTTTGTTTGTAATTCAATCACAAAACCTATCACTACTTTTTACCTCCAAGTTCTTCAAGTATACACGAGAGTAATAACAAGTCACGTCCAAAAAGTATTAAAGTTTTACCTGCCCATTAATTCGGCTTCAAAATTTCCTGAAGGAAACATCCCTGACACGTGTGAAAATTGTCAAGGCACTTAACGCAAAAAAGATTCCTGCCGAGCTTGGTGTTATTCGGAACCCCCACACCTTATTTACAGCACAAATATTCAATATTATTTCAAGAGACGGAGTATTTAATCTGATTACTTCATTAATTTGTTTATGATTAAAATGCAGACCGAAGAGAATCGACCTCAACAAACAAATTATTACCCTTATGCTTATCACAATTCTACGCCAACAGCGGACGAAATAAAAGCTACCGAAGAACTTTTAGAATATATTGATCAAAATGGATTATATGACACGGAAGAAGCAGCAACAAGACGTGCACGAGTAGTAAATCGACTATCAGCAATGTTAAGAGCATGGGCTGTGAGTATTGGTACCGCGAAAGGAGTACAAGATGAACAGTTACTTGATGGAGGTGGTATTCAAATTCAAATTTATGGTTCAACCAAATTAGAAGTTCATAACTATTCCTCTGATATGGATTTGTTATGCATTGCACCTGATTTCCTCGCTAAATCAGATTTCTTTAGTTCCTTTTGCGATACTCTATCAGCTTGTCCTGATGTAGATAATTTACTTTCAATACCAGAAGCCTATACCCCAGTAATAAAATTTGTGATGATGGGATTATCAATTGATTTAGTCTTTACATCATTACAAATTTCACGTTTAACTGGTACGATTGATGTATTAGATTTAAGGTGTTTACGCGGATTAGATGAACCAGGTGTCCGTAGTTTAAATGGATTACGTGTAGCAGAATGGATATGTAAATTAGTACCTAATATTAAAACATATCGTGTTGCATTAAGAGCTATAAAACATTGGGCAAAACAGCGTGGTATTTATTCCAATGTATTAGGGTTTTTAGGTGGTATTAATTATGCTATACTTGTTGCAATGATATGTCAACAATATCAAAATGCTACACCTTTTGTATTAATTCAGAAATTCTTTGCCATTTATACAGTATGGCCATGGCCAACCCCTGTCATCTTGAGAAGATTTGAAGATTTATTGTTTAAAGATACTGATGGTAGATATTTTCCTGTATGGAATCCTATTTCTAATTTTAAAGATTCCTTACATATTATGCCAATTATTACACCGGCATATCCATCAATGAATTCTGCTTATAATGTTACTATGCCACAGTTTAGAGCTGTGCAGGTAAGTATTCACGAAGACCATCGATCTCGCCCTTCCTTCTAACTTCTAAATGCTGTATTTCTGTATTTCTTTGTTTATAGGAGGAATTAATACGCGGTAATGATATTTTCCAGAACCATCAACCAGGAAATCCTTTTCCTTGGTCGAGGTTGTTTGACTCATCCACTGAAGAGTTTTTCAGCAAATATCCAAGATATATACAGATTGATGTCAGTGCTCCTAATGCAATGGATCATAGAAAATGGTTTGGTTGGGTTGAGTCAAGGGTTCGATTATTGATACTTTCGTTGGAACAAGTAAGATGGCACCTCGATTGTATTGCTCCTCTAACCTCTTTCATAGCCTCCCGCTATCTTCTGCCATCCAATTGCAAATTGTTTTCATCGACAACCTCATCAAAAGCTTACACATCATGCAGGATCTTCACCTTCACCCCTCACAAACTCTACTGTGAGCACAGAGAATGGTATTGCTATCTTAGAAGATGTAATCGCATCTCAGACAGACAGCCAGACTGGAATCATTAACTTAGTTACACCACAACAAGAAGGAGTTACTTTAGTCACTCCAAAGAAGTCTTACATCACAGATATTTATCATTCTGATGATGTGTTCATTTCTTCATTCTTTATCGCTATCTCACTCGGACAACAGCAACATAGAGTTGACTTTGCCCCTCAAATCAATGTAAGATCTTGTCAGTTCTCGAAGAATTTATATCTCACCTATCTATTAGGAATTTAAAGAGAAAGTTCTAAAATGGCCAAACCTTAAACCTGATATGAAGCTACATATTCAGATTTTTGATCATGAGCATGTTCCCATCTTTATCCAGCACACCAAAGCCGAGCCATCAGGAATGGAAAGTTGTACACCAAATGTAAATCGTTATCAAAATGGAAGTAATCCACGTCAGACAAGTGCTGTGGTTGCTTCAGGTGGAGTTGATGTGCACCATTCTGGCCATGGGCGATCATCTCACAATAATCGTCATCATGATATCGATGACCATCATAATCGACTCGTACACAATCATCATCACTCACATCAACCTCTTGGAAGATCAGAGAGTCAGTCATTCCAAAGCCATACGATTTCTTTCGAATCTCCGGATGATGAAGAGCACGGAATCCAAGTCAATGCCAGTAGAAGCACTGACTCAGCTGTAGTTCACCCCACCAACACTGCTCCCAATGCTGTGATGATGCCTACTGCTGCTCCCGGAATTATCAATCCCTCAGTCCACCTCGGGACTCCCACTTCTACTCATAAGACAATGTCCCCTATGAACCACCACCACCAGCAGCAGCCAATGATTGGAACTCCCCGAAGTAACAGATCAAACATATCCAACCATTCCGCTTTCGAGACCTATCGAGATGTTGTCGGACCCGTTCCAACTAATCCTACCTTTATTGGAGATCCATCTGTAATGTTAGGACATAACGTGGCCCATCACCCGCATCCAGGCAACATGATGAATCAAGCTCCTATGTACACAGGAAATGGAGGGAACCCTTACAAGTACCTAAACTCTCCAAAACATCACACTCGAAGTAAAATCCCTCAGAGTCCTAAATCCCCAAACTATTCAAATCATAGTAGTAATAACAGTAAGGTGTCTTTGGACCAATTTCCTTACATGAATGGTGTCGCACAACCTCGACCTCAACGTCAGAACAATAATTATCAGAATCATAATAACAGACAGCAACAATATAATAATATTGCGAATCCTACTCGCAGACCTTCCTCGAGTACATTCAGTTCCTCCTCTGCTGAGATTGAAGATATTCACCCAGTCATAGTAGCAAGTAGTAATCCGCCTGCTCCAGTTGCTCCCATTCCTTCAGTCGTTGTAGCGTCTAATGGTATCGCGAACCAAGTTCAACCACAACCAGAACCACCATTGACTTTCGGATCACTCCCTCCTGTCTCGAACTCAACTTCAATTGACAGTATGCGAACCAGCCCTAGTATTCAACCAGCGGTTGTGTTATCCGAACAAGCTTCTCCAGCTGCAAGAATAACACCAAAGCGATCGAGAAATGAATTAAATGGCGGCGATGCACAATTTTAAAATGTTTATTCTCTTTCTCTTTCGTTAGTGCAGAAGGTTCTCGTGTATCATAGAATATAAAGGTGTACTATTTCATAGAACAACTCATGCATGGCGCTTTAAGGCTTCCCCAGCTTTCTTTCTTTGAGCATTGTAATAAAGTATGTATATATATATCACGATCTCTTCTCCCATTTAATGATTATTCTTTATGATATATTTGAATTTAGTATTTTATCACCGAATACTTAATAATACATAATAATTAAGAAAAACAACAACAAAAGTAAGAGAATTAAACCAAATATTAAGAAACGATCAAGTAGTAGGAAAAATATCATCACATATATACCTCCCTTAATTTTGTTTCTTTGTCTATCGCTTTTTATTGGGTTTTGTGGTTCTTGTATATTGTCACCCTCTTGTTTTTCTCCTTCTTTCCTCTTTCCCTCTTTGCTCTTTCTATATTTATGATGATATTATGTGCACCATCAGAAAGATAGTGGTGGAAATATTTCTTAGTATAGATTCTATTAACCTAGTACTACTAGTAGTTCCATTTTTTTCTTCTTGCAATCTTAATAATTGAAAGAGAAAAACAACCACTATTTATTAGCCTCCTTTTCTTATTAGTTTACAATTTACAACTATTCGTTTCTCTTCTCCCGCAACTTATTTTTTCGACTTGGATGATTTGGATTGTCGAAAT
>VFQN01007290.1_pt1 | contig 11993 bp, 10 predicted proteins | sample 3512371 | NCBI WGS metagenome assembly VFQN01 (sample SAMN10412370, study PRJNA504923) | tailings metagenome | isolation source: Replicate 2 from Balatoc abandoned mine | place: Philippines: Itogon, Benguet | collected 2017-08-28
CTGCGCCAGGACTATATCGACGACTGCGCCAAGGGCGTGCTGCGCTGGAACAAGACCATCGAGCGCGCCGGCATCAACTTCGAGATGACCCTGCCGCATCGCGCCTTCGACCGACAGATCGGTGCCTTCGCCGGCCTGCGTGTCTCGCCCGAGGGCAGGGTCCTCTCCGAGACCGAGTGGAATGCCCAGAAGGACAAGTGGCTCCCGACCGACGAGGACCGCGCCTACGTCACCTCGCTGATGGGCGCCGCCGTCACCCAGCCCGGCAAGTTCGCCCACTGGATCGCCCCGCCGGCGCGCGGCATCAACAACCAGCCGGCCAATTTCGAGTACGTGCGGTTCAACTAGGGCGAGGATCAAATGACCCGCCTGCGCTTGGGGTCGCAGGCGGGTCGGGCCTCCGGCAGTAAGTAAGGGAGGCAGGGAGGCCGTCCTGGGTCGACGGCGGGCTCCAGCATGCCCCGTCGGGGCTCGATCGGGTTGTGACCACCCTGTGGCTTGCGTGCGCGGTGCGTGCTGGGGCACGTTGCGGCCGCGGACAGTCAGCGCCTGCGAGGTCACCCGTCTTGAGTCCAATCCAGTTCGCCGCCATCGCCTTCGCCTGCATCATCTCCAGCGCGGTCGGCGGGGCCCTGCTGCGCCCTCACCTGCCGGAGCACCACGTGAGCGGCGATTCGAAGGACGTTATCAAGCTCTCGATCGCGCTGGTTGCCACGATGTCCGCCCTGGTGCTGGCGCTCCTTTTCGCCTCGACACGCACCTCCTTCGAACACAGCAGCGCCCTGGTGAGCCGCCTGACATCCGACATCGCCGAACTCGACCGTGTTCTGAAGCACTACGGGCCGGAAGCGGAGCCGGTGCGCACGGCCCTGCGCGCCGAGATACCGTCGATGATCGATTCGATCTGGCGCGACGAAGCCAGGGCGCGCGGCGTGAAGCTCGATGAAAGCAGGGCGCCCGACGAGGAAGTGCTCTACATGCTGCAGGATCTGCAACCCACCAGCGCCAAGCAGTGGGCCCTGCATGCCCGCGCCATCCAGATCAGCACCGACCTGCAGCAGACCCAGCTCGCTCTCTTCGCACAGCCCGCGGACTCCATCTCCGACACGTTCCTGGTGGTTCTGATCGTCTGGCTGATGTTCATCTTCGGCATCTTCAGCATGTCGGCGCCGCCCAATCCCACGATGTTCGTCGTGATCGCGATGTGCATCCTCTCGGCCTCCGCCGCCTTCTACCTGATTCTGGAACTCGGCATGCCGTTCGGCGGATTGATGCAGCTCTCCAGCGAACCGCTGCACAACGCCCTCAAATAGGCGTATCGCGCTAGCGATCTACGAGCCCGATCTCGAAGGCGGCGGGCATGCAGCCGCAGCGACCGTCGGATAGAGGAGGTGGCCCTCGCCTTCGCCTGCAGCAAGCCGGAGGCCTCGCTCGATGTCGCGTCGCACGCGATCGCGCAGATTGCCGAACGCCAGAGCTATGCCCTTCGCCTGCAGCTCACGCTCCAGGTCGACGAGGAGGTCGCACGCCATGAGGTCGACATCGTGGATCGCGGCCCCATCGACCACGACACGGTGAACCGGATGCGGCGCGGCCGCGATTCGTGCCTCGATGCGCTCGCGGAACAGCTCGCAGTTGGCGAAGAACAGCGGCGAGGAGAAGCGATAGACGAGCAACCCGCGAACCGCCACCGCGTCGGCGCGATAGGCCGGGTCGTGCCAGCCGCCGTCGGGGGTGCGGCCTAGCTCGGCGTCGGGTGGAAAGGCCAGTGCGCGAAGCAGCAGGACCAGCGAGAAGACGACGCCGACCAGGATTCCGTCCATGACTCCCAGCACCACGACGCCCGCCATCGTCAATAGGGCGGCGGCAAGGTCACTGCCGCGGAAGCGCCATAGCCGGCCGAACTCGCCCAGATCGCAGAGGCCCCAGGCGGAGGCGATCAGGATGCCGCCCAAGGCGGCCGTCGGCAGGTAGTAGAGCAGATCGCCCATCCACAGCGTGACCCCCGCCACGATGGCCGCCGCGACGACCATGGTGATCTGCGTCCGGCTACCCGCCGCTTCCGCGACGGCGGTGCGTGTGTCACTGGCGCTGATCGGCAGCCCCTGGGTCAGGCCGGAGACCAGGTTGGCGGTGCCGATCCCCAGCAGTTCCTGGTCGGCATCGACCCGCGTGCCATGCCGCGCGCCGAACGCGCGGGCCGTGATCATCGTATCGGAGAAGGACAGGAGCGCGGCGACCAGCGCCACCGGCAGCAGCGCGTCGAAATCGGCCAGCGACAGGAGCGGCAGCGACAGGTCGGGCAGCCCCGTCGGAATGCGGCCGATCAGGGTGACGCCCTGCCGCTCGAGACCCAACAGGACCACGGCCAGCACGGAGCCCGCCAGCGCGATCACCGCTCCAGGCACGCGCGGCGCGAGGCGGCGACAGATGAGGATGACGGCAAAGCACGAGACGCCGATCGCGAGGGATGTGAAATTCGTCTCGCCCAGCCTGCGGGCCGTGGCAACGAGCTGGTCGACCGTCGTCTCGCCCTCGACCTTGAAGCCCAGCACTTTCGGGATCTGCGCGCCCACAATCACCAGGGCGAGCCCGTGCAGGAAGCCCGTGATCACCGGCCTGGACAGGAAGTTGGCGACGAAGCCCAGCCGGAGCACGCCGGCCAGCAGGCAGATGAGACCGACCATGATGGCGAGTCCGGCTGCGAGCAGCGCGAGCCGGAGCGGATCACCGAGCGCGAGCGGCGCCACGGCGACCGCGACGATGGCCGCCATGGCGGTGTCGGGTCCGACCACGAGGTGCCGCGAGCTGCCGAACATCGCGTACGCGAGCAGAGGCAGCATGCTGCCGTAGAGTCCGGCCATCGGAAGGCCGGCCAGTTCGCCGTAGGCGAGACCCACGGGAACCATGACCGCGCCCAATGTCAGTCCCGCCGCCAGGTCGCGCGTCAGAAACGAGACCTCGTAGCTCCGCAACATCGCGAGGCCCGGCATTCGGCGCCAGATGTTCATGCGATCCTCTCCCCCTGCCCGATCCTAGGCGGAGAGGTTGCGATTTCACAGGGGTCCTTGCCCGTCGCTACGGACTACTCCCGGACGAGATCTGATCGATCATGGACCGGAGCATCGCATCGGAGACAGCGGCGGGATGAAACGGCGCGAACGCCCTGGCGAAGCCCTCGAAATCGATGTCACGGGCAATCCGGACGCCGGCCGCTTCGGCCTCGCGACGGGCCATGGCCTCATGCTCGTCCCACAGCCGCCGATAAACGGCGACGGAATCGCGTGCGGCGCTGCGGATGATAGCCTGGTCTTCCGCCGAGAGCGTGTCCCAGACCTGCCCGGAGAACAACAAGACGCTCGGCGGCCTCGCATGCTCGGTCAGACTGAAGCTCGTCGCCACGCGATGATGTCGCAGGGCAACGAAGGAAGATAAGGTTCCATCGGCAACGTCGACCGCACCGACGCGCAGGGCGTCCGGGACCCGAGACAGAGGCAGAGGCACCGGCCTGGCGCCCAAGGCACGCAACATGGGTGCCCAGATCGACGACGGCTGAACGCGGTACTTCAAGCCCCGCAAGTCGGCCGGCGACCGGATCGGCTTGATGCCGTAGGTCGATCTCGCCCCGCCATCGTAGAAAGTGAGGCCGACGACGCCCGTACTCGCCAGCGACGCCAGGATCTCCTCCCCGATCGGCCCGTCCAGCACCTTTCGCTCGTGTTCGGTCGAGCGAATGAGATAGGGGAGCGTCAGGACGATGGTGGCCGGCACTGTGCTGTTCAACGTGTTGAGGCTGATCCGCGCCATGTCGAGCGTGCCATTGCGGAGCTGCCCCAGCGTGAAACTCTCGGTTTCCTGGTCTCCGGCTCCGAGATGCGAGAGGACGAGGCGATTGCCGCTGCGTTCGCGCAGCAGGTCACCCATGTACGCCATGGCCCGTGCCGTCGGGTAGCTCGACGGATAGATGTCCGACGAAACGATGTCGCGCGCAATCGCCGACGGGCCGGGCGCCAGGGCGGCAAGGATGATAGCAAGTAAGATGAAACGCATGCGCAACTCGTCGTCCAAGCCCTTTGTCGGCAACCGTACAATGCGGTACAGGTTCCACTGACCTGACCGCTCCCGCGTGCCTCCGACACTAGGACATGCGCGTGGCCAGGAGATGCCAATCTTCGCATATCAAGGACCGGCGATCCCGAATCGGGCTGGAAGGAACCACTGCTGCGCCGCGTTGTTGAACCTGAACTTCAACAAGGAGTGCGCGATGAAAACCGTTAGCCGGTCCTACGACAGCTATGCGCAGGCTCGCGCCGCAGTGGACGCGATCGAAAAGGCCGGGGTCCCTTCATCCGACGTCAGCTTGATCGCGAACAAGAATGTCGATGCGATGGATGAGCATCACGAGCCCGTATCCGATGCCACTGCAGGTGCCGGCATCGGCGGCGTGGTAGGCGGCGGCGTCGGCCTTCTGGCAGGTCTCGGTCTGCTCGCGATCCCTGGTCTCGGCCCCGTCGTGGCGGCGGGCTGGCTGGCGGCCATGGCCGCGGGCACCGCTGCGGGCGTCGCCACGGGCGGTCTGGTGGGCGCCCTGATCGGCGCCGGCGTCAATGAGGAAGATGCGGCTGTCCTTTCGGAATCCGTTCGCCGCGGCGGCACCCTCGTCACGGTTCGCATACCGGACGACGAGGTCGGGCGCATCGAAGGGCTGCTCGCGGTCCAGCGGCCCACGGATCTTGCCGTGCGCGCGGCGAGCTGGCGCGAGGAGGGTTGGACGACGTTCGACCCTGCAGCTCCGGACTACAGGCCCAGCGAAACCGAGAGCCAACGCATGCGCCGCGAATGGCGCGACGAAGGGATGGGCAAGCAGGCCTGAGCCCGATCCGGCTAGAGCAGCCCGCCCGCGAGCATGTCGAAGCGGCTCCGGATTTCGGAAGCGCTCGGCGGCTTGTCCGCCTCCATTTCAGGAAACTCCTTGGCAAGATCGGCGCGGTCGAACTCGTCGAGATGGAGGTCGGCCGCCACGTGGTCGTCAGGAAGTGCATTGAGCGCATTGTGCAGGTGGAACAGATGCCAGTGGGCCGGGCCGGCAACCGCTCCCGACTCGATATGCGCAAGGCGTTCCTTGAACCGCTGCAACACCTTCTTCCGCTCTTCCGACATTTTGACATCCTCCATCTTACACTGGCAGCGGCAAAGCATACCGCAGGACGCTAAGACGACGCAGCGACAAAAGAGACGGAGCGATTGCGCCCAACGTGCCGACCGCGAAGTCGTTGCGTGCATTTTGCAGGAAACTTCCTCTGTGGCTCTTGCGTTGATCGGGTACAAACAAAGGAGCCTTGATCATGCGGAAGCTACATACAGTTCTGGTCATTGGCGGCCTCGCCGTGATGCCTCTTTCTGCCATGGCTCAGAACCTCGCCTCAGCGCCGGCGTCGACGCCGATCGTAAAGTCGGATCACCTGGTATTCATGGGAAGCGACGGAAACCGCGTGCCGCCGTCGGCCATGGAAACCGTCCGATCGGCCGCAGACGCTGCCAAGCAGACGCCGGTTCGGATCGAGGGGCGCGCCGACTATGCAAATGCCGTGAAGCAGGAGCTGGTCCGCCAGGGAGCGCCCGCGAACGCCATCAGCGTCAAGCCCGTCCCGGTCGAGCCACTGGCGAAGGCAGGTGATGGCGTGGCGGTTCCGACAGAGCGAGGGGTCTTGCTCCGATTCTAGGCAGAGCCCGTTTGCATTGACGAAGCCCACCCGGCAAGCCGGGTGGGCTTTGATTTTGCGGATGCGCGACAAAGGAAAGCCCGTCCTGAGGTGTCAGGACGGGCTCCTGCAGCCCCTCGGGGGAGAGGGACGGCTCGATGAACCGTCGAAGGCTACGAGGCAACAACGCGCTTCCTCGCGAGAAGTTGCGGGAAAAATTCAGTCAGCCGAAACACGGCCCTCGCTGTCGACCGTCAGCATCACTTCGGTCTTGCCTCTGAAGGCGCGCGCCCGCCACGTGCCGTCGGGGCCGGCGACAATGTTCCTGACGGACTTGTAGCCGTCGGCCTCGATCGCGCTCTTGGCGAAGGTTCCGCTCTCGGCATCGGCCGGCACAGGGCCCGTGGGCGCCGCCGCTGAAGCGTTCTCGACGACTGGTGACAGGACCACCGGCGGCCTCTCGCGGATCTGCAAGGGGACGGGCGCCCCGCGGACCTCGACCAATGGCTTTGTCGCCGGATCGAGGACCGGCCTCGAGGTCGAGGACGCTGTTTCCGTGACAGTCGCCGCCTTCGCGGACGCCTGGAGGGGCCCGCCATCCGGCAACGGCGTCATGACATGGGCGGCCGCGACGGCCCCCAGCAGCACCGAAGAAGCGAGAACAAAGACGACGCCTTGGTTCATTGGAAATCCGTTCAGGGTTCGGCGGCTGGACAACGCTTGACATCCACAAGCGTTGCGATCCGCTCGGCTGATCAGTATCGAAGGATCTCGCGAGATTATCCGGGTCCCGACATGGCGCTTCCTTCAGGCATTTCCTTCTCGTCCACGCATGCCGTCCAGCTGCCGGCCCGCTTCAATGCCGCCGTGCCCTTCATCGACCGACACCTGGCGGAGGGCCGAGGCGACAAGGCCGCCATCCGGACGCACGAGGAAACGGTGACCTACGCGGAGCTCGCCGAGCGCGTGAACCGGACGGGCCATGCACTCCTCGCGCTCGGCCTGTCACCGGCCGACCGGCTGCTGATGGTGGTGAAGGACTGCCCGGCCTTCTTCTATCTCTTCTGGGGGGCCATCAAGGCAGGCATCGTGCCGGTGCCGCCCAACACGCTGCTCCGTGCACCGGACTATGCCTACATGATCGAGGATTCGGGGTGCAGCATCGTCGTCTATTCCGCCGAGTTCGCGGGAGAAGTCGGGCCGGCCTTGAAGCAACTCGGGGACAGGGCGCCGCAGGCGATGACGGTCGATACGTTCCTCGCGCAGATGGCAACGGCCCCGCCCACACTGGAGGCCCGGCTGTCCGGCCCGGAGGACGATTGTTTCTGGCTCTATTCGTCGGGCTCGACGGGGCGGCCGAAGGGCGCGGTCCATGCCCAGCGCGACATGGTGGTGACGAGCGAACTCTACGGCGTGCGCGTGCTGGGGGTCTCCGAGGATGACATCTGTTACTCCGCCGCCAAGCTCTTCTTTGCCTACGGCCTCGGCAACGGCATGACCTTTCCGCTGTGGGTCGGCGGCACCGCCGTCCTCGACGATCGCCGCCCGACGCCCGAGACGACTTTTTCCAACATCGAAACCTTCAGGCCGACGATCTTCTACGGCGTGCCCACTCTCTATGCCGCCCAGCTCGCCGCCCTCGAAGCCGCCAGGCGGGATCTCTCCAGCCTGCGCGCCTGCGTCTCGGCCGGCGAGGCCCTGCCCGACGACATGTTCCGACGCTGGAAGGAGCAGACCGGGACGGTCATCCTGGACGGCATCGGTTCGACCGAGGCGCTGCACATCTTCATCGCCAACCGGCTCGACGATTTCCGGCCGGGCACCAGCGGCAAGCCCGTTCCCGGCTACGAGGTCCGCATCCTCGACGAGAACGGCGATCCGGTGGCGAGGGGCGAGAGCGGCCGCCTGTGGATCAGGGCGGAATCGGCCGCGAAGTATTACTGGAACAAGCCGGAGAAGACGGCCGAGACGATGGTGAACGGCTGGCTCAACACCGGCGACACCTACCGAGAGGACGAGGACGGCTACTTCATCTACGAGGGCCGCAGCGACGACATGCTGAAGGTCGGCGGCATCTGGTGCTCGCCGGTCGAGATCGAGAACTGCCTCGTGAGCCACCCCGCCATCCTGGAAGCCGCCGTCGTCGGTCAGAGCGACGAGCAGGGGTTGATCAAGCCCAAGGCGATCGTCGTGCTGAAGCAGCCCGCCGACGCCGGCGCAGCCCTCACCGACGCGCTGATGGCCCATTGCAAGCAGACCCTGGCACCCTACAAATATCCGCGCTGGGTCGAGTATGTGCCCGAGCTACCGAAGACGGCGACCGGCAAGATCCAGCGCTTCAAGCTGCGTGGTTAGGCACATGACCCACTTCGCGTCTTCGGCGCTCCGGTCGAGACGACGGACGCTTTTGGAATTACTCAGTGGACAGCACTTGACGCGCTGGATGGGCGATCAAGTTTTTGTGTAATCCGAACGTCGGACGCGCCACGATTTGGACCCGGCTTCGTGGAAGCATTCGAACTGCATGTGGCGCCGCCTGAGTTCCCCGAAAGCCGAAGCGGCCGGCTGGCCGATCGCGCGGCTGTTGCCGGCGCTGATGGTCGGCCTGGTCTTCGTCTCCATCGCGCCGGTGATCGTCGTTGCCTGGCTGGCCGCCCAGAGCAATCTCGACGCCTCTTCCCTGCAGCGCGCCGAACTGACGATCGACCTGATCGAGCACCGGCTCGAGGCGCATCTGCGTCCGGTGCAGAGCCAACTCACCTATCTGAGCGAGGCCGTCGCCCGCGGCGAGATCGACTTCGACGACCGCGAGCAATGGCGAGCCTTCGCGCTTGGCACGCTGGCCGCCGTACCGCAGACAGTCGGCTTCGTCGTGCTGCCGAGCGAGGGCGAGCCCACGCGCTTCGTGCGCGCCGACCGCACCATGCGGCCGGAGCGGCGCGAGAACGTCCGCGGCGCCGATGAGCTCCTCGCGCGGGCGCGCACCATGGACGGACCCAGCTGGGGCGAGCCCGTCTGGTCGTTCGTCGTGGGGGAGCCCATCCTGCCGGTCATCGTGCCGGTGCGCGTGCGCGGCGAATTCCGCGGCGTCATCGGGGCGGCGATCGGCACGACCGACCTGTCGCGCTTCCTGAAGGAGATCGAACTCACCGGCGAGCGCACGCCGTTCATCCTGGCCGGCCGAGACCAGGTGCTGGCTCATCCCCGACTCGCGAAGACGGTGAACGGCGACGCCCGCGCCCAGACCCGGCTCGTCACGTTGGAAGAAGTCGGCGACCCGGTGCTCGCCGCGCTATGGGCGCCGGACCCGAATCCGCTGTCGTGGGACCGCGACGATGCCCGCGTCGAGGGCCATTGGAACTGGGTCGGCGAACGCTCCTTCGCCTGGATACGGCGCAGCGTCGAGGCCTTTGCCCCTGCGGCCCTGATCGTGGGTTATCACGAGGCCGGCCGCGAATCGGCCTGGGCGCGCTGGATCGTGCGTGGCATCCTGATCGCCGGCGGCCTGCTGATGATCCTGACCGGGCTGGCAGCGATCTATCTCGGCCGGCGACTGGCCCAGCCCATCCTGGCGCTCGCCGGGGCAGCGGGTGCCGTCGAGCGTCTCGACCTCGACAACGTGCCCGCCCTGCCCCGCAGCCGCGTGCGGGAGATCAGCCGCGCCAACCAGGCCTTCGAACGCATGGCCCGCGGCCTCAAGCTGTCGGCGACCTACCTGCCCCGCGCACTGGTCGCGCGCCTGACCGCACAGCAGGGCAGCCTGCCGGTGAACGAGGACCGGCCCGTCACCATCCTGTTCTGTGACCTCGAAGGCTACAGCGCCTATGCGCGCGACCGGCCGGCGGCCGAGACGGCGGCCTACCTGAACGAACTCCTGTCGCGCATCGGCCCGGCCATCGAGGCCAGCGGCGGCACCATCGACAAGTATATCGGCGACGGGCTGATGGCGTTCTGGGGAGCGCCCGATTCCATTCCCGACCATCCCCGGATCGCCTGCCACGGCGCGCTGGCGGTCGCCAGGGAGGTCGAAGCCTTCAACAGGGATCGCCGGGCGCGCGGCCTGCACGCCTGTCGCATGCGGATCGGCCTGCATACCGGCACGGTGCTGGTCGGGAACATCGGCTTCGCCGGACGGGTCGACTACACCGCCATCGGCGAGGCGGTGAACGTCGCTTCCCGCCTCGAGCAGTTCGGCCGCAGGGCGCCCCGCGAGGGCGAGGTGACGATCGTGGCGAGCGCGAGTTGCCGCGAGGCGGCCGGCGCCGGGTTCACTTGGGCGATCCTCGAGGGTGCCCCGGTCGACGTCGTCGCCGCGTCGGCTCTGCCGCTCGCCACGCTCAGGGCCGCCGCGACCATCCATTAAGCGATTGTTGGGCCCTGCGTTTTCCGCTCTTATAGCCACCAAGGGAAAACAGGGAGCGACGGCTCATGAAGAACAAATTGTTTGGGACCGCCACGATCGCGGCGGCGCTGGCGTTCGGCCTGCCGGCGATGGCCCAGAGCCCGATCAAGATCGGTTTCGTCAGCACGTTTTCCGGGCCGCAGGCCGCGATCGGCGAGGACATGCGCCGCTCGGTAGAGCTCGCCAGGGAACATCTCGGCGGGAAGATGGGGGGCAAGCCCTTCGAGATCATCTACGAGGACGATCAGTTCAAGCCGGACGTCGGTAAGGCGCGCTCCGAGAAGCTCGTCCAGCAGGACAAGGTCAACTTCATCGCCGGCTACATCTGGTCCAACGTGCTGCTGGCTTCCTACAAGACCGTGGTCGACGAAGGCGACACGATCCTGATCTCGGCCAATGCCGGCCCGTCGCAGATCGCGGGCGAGCTCTGCAACAAGAACTTCTTCTCGACCTCCTGGCAGAACGACCAGACGCCGATGGCGATGGGCGAGTATCTCAACACCAAGGGCGTAAAGAGTCTTTACCTCGTCGGTCCAAACTACGCCGCCGGCAAGGACATGCTCGCGGGCGTCAAGCGCACCTACAAGGGCAAGATCGTCAGCGAGGACTACACCAAGTGGCCCGACCAGCTCGACTTCTCGGCCGAGATGACCAAGATCGCCGCCGCCAAGCCGGACGGCATCTTCATCTTCTATCCTGGCGCGCACGGCGTTCAGTTCGTGAAGCAGTGGGCGCAGTCCGGCCTCAACAAGACGGTGCCGCTATACCAGGTGTTCTCGATCGACGCGATCACCCTGCCGCAGCAGGGCGATCTCGCGCTGGGCACCCTGGGCGCCCAGGAGTGGGTCAACGACCTGCCGAACGAGGCCAACAAGAAGTACGTCGCCGACTTCAAGAAGAAGCACGGCACCTATCCGTCCTACTACGGCGCCCAGAGCTACGATGCGATCATGCTGATGGCTTCGGCCGCCGAGGCGCTGAAGGGCGACCTGTCCAGCAAGGACAAGGTCCGTGCCGAGATGAAGAAGGCAAACTTCAAGTCGGTGCGCGGCGACTTCAAGTTCGGCAACAACAACTTCCCGATCGAGAACTTCTACATCCAGGAAACCGTCAAGGACCCGCAGGGGATGATGACGGTCAAGACCATTGCGACGGCCGTGAAGGATGCGGTCGATCCCTTCGCGGCCAAGTGCCCGATGAAGTGAGATCATGTTCCTCCCCATTCGAATGGGGAGGAAGTCTATGGGGAGCGCGGCGACGCGCTCCCGTTTCGTTTGAGGGCGTGACGGAATAGATGGAATATCTGCTGCTCCAGGTGCTGAACGGCGTGCAGCTCGGTCTGCTGATGTTCCTGCTCGCCGCCGGGCTGACCTTGACCCTGGGCATCATGGACCTGGTCAACCTGGCGCACGGCTCGCTCTACATGATGGGCGCCTATATCGCCTGGACCCTGATCGGCATTACGGATTCGTTCGTGCTGGGCGCGCTGCTGGCGCTGCCGGCGATCTTTCTGCTGGGCGTCGCCGTCGAGATCGTGGTGATCCGCAAGCTCTATGCGCGCGATCACCTCACCCAGGTGCTGGCGACCTTCGGCCTGATCCTGTTCTTCAACGAGCTGGTGCGGGCGCTGTGGGGGCCGGCCGGCAAGAGCATCGCGGTGCCGGGCTTCCTGAACCGCACCATCGAGATCCTGCCGGGCGTGCCCTACCCGGCCTACCGCTTCGCCATCATCGTTGTGGGCGCCCTGGTAGCGATCCTTCTGGCCTGGCTGGTGGCGCGAACTCGGCTCGGCATGCTGATCCGGGCCGGCGCCTCCAACCGCCGCATGATCGGCGCGCTGGGCGTCAACATCGAGCTGCTGTTCAGCCTGGTCTTCGGCCTCGGCGCGG
>VFQN01007292.1_pt1 | contig 11992 bp, 17 predicted proteins | sample 3512371 | NCBI WGS metagenome assembly VFQN01 (sample SAMN10412370, study PRJNA504923) | tailings metagenome | isolation source: Replicate 2 from Balatoc abandoned mine | place: Philippines: Itogon, Benguet | collected 2017-08-28
GGGTGGTGGGTGTGGTACGACACCCCGACCGGAAGGGGTCCCCTGTAAAAAACCAAACCAAACCGGAATGTGGGGTACAAACGCAGGTGTTGCTTGCTTTGTCGACATAGAGCGTATTGCACGTGCCTTCAATGCAAGGCAGCATTCAGGGGCATGTGCATTCACGACATCACTCCAGGCCGTCTGGTCAGGCGAACTGGCCTTGTGATTCTACTCTCTGCGTCACACACATCACCGAACCAGACACGGAGCTCCGGGACCCCCGTCGCTCCGCCTCCCTCCAGGCTGTGCTAGCTGGGCTCAAGGCGGCTGCCCACCTGGTGGCTGCGGCCGTGACGGCCGCCGCCCTGCCACCGCCGCCGCCAGGTGGGCAGTCGGCCAGCGTGCCAACGAACGGGTGACCGCAGCCTGGCTTCAGTCCCTCCCTGCCTGCCCATTTGCCATTGCGTGGGGGAGGGCCTGTCCAGCAATCTGGTGTGCTTCACCTAAATTCAAAAGTCAGTCTCGTTTGCAGCCGCGCACACTGAACAGTGTAGCTGACGGATCTGCTTGCATTGCCATGTATGCCATTGCGCCTCTGCGTGTCACAGGCGCGCTGCTGCTGGTGGAGGTGCGAGCCACGGCCCGCAAGGCGCACCTGAGATCTAAAACGTGCACCGTACTGCAGGTGTACGGCAGCACTCCCTGCAACGGCCAACCGCCTGCCACCCAAACGGTAGGGGTCGGCAGCAGGCGGCCTAGTGCTCGCAGGCTGGCAGCAGCAGGAGGTGCTTTTGCTGCCTCCACCCCGCAGCCGCGCGTGTGTGCGGGCCAGGTGGTGCACGTGGTGCTGGACAGCAAGAAGGCGGCTAGGGGCCCAGGGTGTGCGGGGGAGCTGGACCTGGGCAGCAGCTTCCTGGTGCTGCCGTACACCGTACAAGGTGCTGCCTTCACAGCACTTGCGGACCTGTCACGCGTTTTCACAGGTGCCCCGCGCAGTGTGTTCGGGTGCCGCAGCACCTTCAGCCGCTGGCGCAGACGTGCCACGCCTACAAGCCACAAGCCACATGCAACCCGTGGCCTTCTTGCCCTGTGACACAGTGACAGCCCTGACTGCAGCCCCTACCACGCCTGTCCTGAACTACCCCCACCCTGCCCCTCCCTGCCTCTGCCCTGTGTCCCCCCGCCCGTGGTTCTCCCTCACGCGTCACCACGCCGCCCTGGCGGTGGCCGACCGACACGTGGCGGAGGCCTCCTGCCGCCACTGCTACACGCGGCCGCAGGACCATTCCTGGCGGTAACGGCGGCGGCGACCGCGGGTGGGGCAGCCGGCGCGTCGGCGGCGACGGACGATGACGCGCGTGGGGCTTTGGGGCCAAACGTGTCCGTGGTAGGAGGGCTGCTGACGCGGGTTGCTGGGTGGGCAGGGGGGCATCCTGCGGTGGCTGGTGTCTGCCGGCAGGGTGGACGCTCTGGTGCAGGTGGCACTTGCCGGGGAGCATGGGGGCCCGGACATTTCCACTGCGGTTCAGGAACCTGCTCCCGCCCCGCCTGCTGCGCTGGGCCTCAGATGCTGTAAGGGGGCCGGCGGAGGTACAGATACGGGTACGCAACGAGTCGGCGGCACCTTTAGCAGGTAGCTGGGACGAACCCGGTGACGGTGACGACAACGGCGATGCGCCGCCGCCGTCTCCCCCCGCGCGGCACCGCGCGCTGGTGGCCCCCTCCGCCAGCTGGGCGGCCGCGCCGCCGCCCTGCGTGTCCGAGGAGCACTACCTGCCCACCCTGCTGGCGTCGTACGACCTGGACCACCAGGTACGGCAGTGTACGGCAGGGCCTCGTTCCCTGTGCACCTTTGTGGGAAGGGGCGGGTGGCGCAGTGAATTGGGCACGGACAGTAACCTGCAGTCACGGTAACTGTGTACCGCAAGGGAGCACAACCTGCATTGGGTGTGGAGCTGTAGGCTCGTCTTACCGGGCTGATGCACCGCACACTCATCGATCAAGACACATCACAATGCCTCCCGCAGACCTGGCGAGGCGCACCTTGCCCCCCGGCGATTGGCACCCCCGCTCCTGCACACCCGGCGACCTCCTGCACACCGCAGCGCCCGGCAGTGCTCCGGGCCACGCCGCCGCCAGGTCGGCGTGCGATCCCGGTGCCTGCCAGATATCGTGACGCAGCCAACTGCCCCCAACGACCTCGGTGACTTGAGTGCTGCCAGTTGTCCGTTGCTGAAGCGGCTTCCAGACGCACACACCTCTCTCAGCGCACACACCTCTCTTAGACGCACACACCGCTCTGTTACGCCTGTTGCGGAAGCAGCCCAACCTGCTCATGTCCCAAAGGCTGTGTAATGTGGCTCAGTGTGGCTCCATGTTGCCATACATGGTCTCAATTCCGCAAGAGTCGTGTGCGGCCAATAAGCGCAGTAGGGGCAGCAGCAAGTCAGGGACTCCGGGTTGCTGCAGACACCGTCCACAAACCGGCCGAAGCACGTGTTACAACCGTTGGGCCTTGGCCCATGGTACAACTGTTGAGTGCATGTGAAGCCTGAGCGCTTGAGAACCCAGGATGCCAGGAGAGGTCGGCCCTGATCAGAACACCCGCGTGACGGTAGGAACGTACGTAGGTAGCTACACAACTGCCTACGTACGTGACCGCGGCAATTACCTCACAGCGAAGCGTTCCTTTCGTAGCACACCTCAACTGGCACTACATGATCCGACAATGTGCTGCGCTGCTGCTTGAGCCACCCCTGCCTCGACCCCACACCGCCACGCACCAGGCAATACCGTACCCTTATGGCAAACCGTACACCCGCCATCATGCTTGCATGCTCGTGTTGCATCATGCATATCTCTTCGGGCCTGCAAAATAGCGGAGGCCTCGAGCACCTTATCACCAGGGGCACCAATAATACCAAAATTAACAAAACGGCCCCGCAGGTCTTATAGCAGGGGCAAAGTGAAATCATTGTGTTCCTCTCCTCGTCTTCAGCCCATAAAAACCAGTGTTGCTTCTTCCCAGTAGTGTCGCGGCGGATCAAGGTGTAATGGCAACTGGCAACAGACAGCCATGCAGTAGACAGCAGGTGCTTTGTGGCTTCCACTGCCAAGTGCATTATTGGCATGCAGCATCAGCTGCACAATATCAAGCTCCTAGCATAACATGCTCTGGGGCATGCAGTGGAACCCCCCCCCCCCCTCTGATCAGTAGCAAAGCACTGGGTAGCTAGGGACTGGCATACTGCCATACTGTACACGCGGGACAAGTCCGCACCTTCACACGTACACACAGGCCAGTCTAAACGAAAGCCTCACATGCACGTACGCGATCAAGTCACAAAATGCAAGCAACACAACACAATTATATATTTTGTCCTACGGCAGGATACCCTACAACATCTGCCGCTGCCGCTGCAACAGGGTACACGTGCACGCTTGCAGGGAGCAGTCCACCGCACTGCAGTAATACAACTGGGCGCCTCGGCTTCTGCATTACTAATCGTACAAGACCCGCATGCCACCAAGCGCAAATAGGTGTACATGGACGTACATTCAACGGCTGCAGGTCGGCAGACCTGGTCGACCCATCCAATGCTATACAACTGGGCGCAGCCGTGCCCATCTAGCTAAGTGCGTCAAGGAGCAAACACATCCTAGGCCTGGTCACACACACGCACCCGTGGCCCTACCACACACGCCCTCGGCCGGCGGGCAACACCGGGACATGCAAGGCGTTGCAGCAAGGGGCAACATGACACCATACGCAGGTCAGATGAATACCGGCATCATACGATATAGGAGCGGTTGGGCAATACCGTACACCAATGCAGTGTGGCGCGGCGTGCGCTGACCCAACTAACACGATGGCTTGGCAGCTCTGCCCCTTTTGGCCTGTTGGCACATCCACAGCAGCCGCCGACAGGAAATACTTCACCGCCGCTTGACTTTACAACAAAAGCAGATCCCCCCACACCGATTGCGTGCGCAACCGAACCACCACCACCGCCGCCGCCGTGCTCAAGGCACACTGCCAGGACGGAACGACCATTTGAGCACCCCCAGGCCGTTTCCACGCTTGTACAGACAATCCACGGTCACCGCTGGCGCCACTGCTGCTGCTGCTGCCTACCCTCACTGCCGCTGCTGCAACGAACTCTCCGACATGCATGGCTGCCGCAGGGCCTCCGTGCTCCGCCGGGTTTCCTAGCTCATTCCTCCGCCCAGTGGGGCAGGTTCTCGGGGATAGCGTCGATCAGGTACTGCAGTGCGGCAGGGCAATCGCAAGGTTACATAAAAATAGTAGCCAATCAGGTAGGGAGCGCGTAGGAAGCAGGCGGCCTGGGCGGAACAAGGAAACGCTGCTGGGCCCGGCAGCTAGTGCCAGGGCATGCGCATGTCACCGTCACTACCGGCATTGGCTAAGCTACTACGCCCCAGCGGCATGGTTGTTCCCGACCTGCCCCCCAGGCTGCATGGTCCGCCGCACCTTGGCTAGGCTTGCGGTGGAGATGGATGTGGGGGGGGGGGTGCGCGGACACGTGCGAGCATACAGTACCGTACCACCACACGCATCCCACCTTGACCAGGCTCGCGGTGGAGCATATGAGGGCTGACACGGTGGCGTCCCACTGCTCCCCCGCGTTGGGTGCGGCCAGGTCGGGCGTGGGGATGTCCACCACAGCCTTGCTGGCCTGCAAGGGTTGGGTAGGGTGGGGCGTGGGGTGGTGTGGGGTGGGTTGGGGTGGGCTGAGGTGGAATAGGGGGTGGCGATAAGGGCCAAGATGTCCACCACAGCCTTGCTGGTCTGGGGAATAGGGTGGGGGGCGAGCTGCGCAACAGCAATAACCAGAAGGCGCTGGCTAAATAGCATGACAGGACAGCGGATACCTAGTAACCCACATAATATCCGGGGGAAGGGCTGCGAACAGGGCCTCAGCCGGCAGGCTGGTGTTGTGCAAACAGCAGCAGGGTAGTAGGAGTGAGGCAAGAGGGTGCCCCCCTCCTCCCTAGCTTAATCCCCGGCTGTCAGCAGGGCTTCAATCCAGGGGGTATTTAATTAGTCCTTGCACGGTGGACAGGATAGCGCGAGTGCTGCCCCCCCCCCCCCCCCCCCCCCCCCCCCCCCCCCCTCCGCCGCCCGCCCCTCCCCCCCCCCCCCCCCCCCCCCCACCCCCTCCCCCGCCGCCGCCCCCCCTACCGGCACCGGGGCAGCAGCGCGAAGCCGCCCTTGCGCGTCAGCACCGCCTCCGACTCGTAGTGCGAGAAGTTGGTCAGCAGGCACACCTTCTGCAAAGGCCGGGAAGCAGAGGCACGCACAACAGGTACAGGCAAAGGGTTAAGACCATTTTGCAAATATCACTGTTGCAACAAGCACCTGTACAGCTCCGCCGGGGGCCGAAATCGTGCGCTCGCGTGCCAGTCCGTGGATAAGCAGTGTAACTAAATGGCATCGGCGCTTTGAGTGTCCCCATCCCGTCCGCGGACTGCCAGCTTTCAGCCCACGGCATCGGGCCTGGGCCTTGGGTTGTGCTCAAGCTCCCATCCTAGCACAAGGATGCCATGCCCAGCGATACCTACTTGCACACCAGCGGGCTGTGACGGCCGCCACAGCACACAGCCCCGCTCCACCCAGCCCCTCCCCCTCACCTCCGTGTAGTACTCCCTGTCCGGCCCCGTGGGGTACTCTTCCGCCACCCTGCCCCTGCCCCACCCGCTGCCGGTCACCTTGATCGCTATTGGAGCTGGAGCACAGGCGGTTCCCCAAAACAGTCGGTTCCCGTACGCTTCGAGCCGGCCCGCCTGACTCAAATTCATGGCTTCCTGCTGCAAAGTACCATATACGCTGCTAGTAATCCGTCCCCCCTTACCTCCGTGTAATACTCCCTGTCCGGCCCCGTGGGGTCCTCCTCCGCCACCCTGCCCCTCCCCCACCCGCTGCCGGTCACCTTGATCGCTATTGGAGCTGGAGCACAGGCGGTTCCCCAAAACAGTGGGTTCCCGTACGCTTCGAGCCGGCCCGCCTGACTCAGATTCATCGCTTCCTGCTGCAAAGTACCATACACGCTGCTAGTAATTCGTCCCCCCCTCACCTCCGTGTAGTACTCCCTGTCCGGCCCCGTGGGGTACTCCTCCGCCACCCTGCCCCGTATGTCCGCCAGCACGCCGCTGTCCAGCGCCACCACCAGGTCGAAGCGGTCCAGGTCCTCCAGCTCGAAAGACTCGGTGGGCCTGCACGTGAGAACCACGGATGCACAATGCTTTTAGTTGGTTTGCACCACCGCACGCTTGTGAACATGCAACAGAAGGGGTCTAGGTCCTCCAGCCCAAACGACGCTCGGTGGGCCTGCAAGTGGGTTGGGCGACCCCCCAACACCACATGCCCTGGAGACATCGAACCCGTCCTGTTCGGTACATACCGTGAGAAGGTGCGCAGGGGTATCTCCAGCGCGGCCGCCCCCCTGGCCAGCGCCGCCAGCTTGGACACGTCCACGGGGCCCGCCGTCTGGATGCCGCACGTCCAGGGGTACAGGGCCCTGGGGGAGCGGAGTTCAGGTGGAGGGCGGGGGTGAGGGTGCCGGGTTATTTAAAAGGTTATGGCGCCGGTAGTGTGTGTGGATGCCGCACGTCCAGGGGTACAGGGCCCTGGGGGAGCGGGGTTCAGGTGGAGGGGATGAGAAGGGCAGGGGCGTGGAGTGGGTGCGAGGATGGGAGGAATGCAGAGTGGAAACCCGAAGGGAATCCAGCGAGCGGGGCCTGGACGCCGCACGTCCAGGGGTACAGGGCCCTGTGTGGGGCAGGGTAGGCGGGAGTAGGGCCGCCACGGAATGCCAGTATGAAGTGAAGGTACCGGTAGTGTGTGTGGATGCCGCACGTCCAGGGGTACAGGGCCCGGGGGCAGCGAGGTGTGCGTGGAGCGTGAGGAACCTGTGTAAGGCGTCATGGAGTCACTCAAACACCGTGGGGCGCAGGTGGAAGGAACAACAAGGGCCGAGGCATTGGGGGGGGGGGATCCGCGAAGGGGAGAATGAACTGCTAGAGAGGATGCAGGCGCACGCCAGGTATAGTGAGCAAAACCGGAGGGGTACCACCCGCTTGGCGGCTGTGCGCGCTGGGACGTCGTGCGCAACGCACAGATTGTTGCATGGACGCGCACCAGGGGTTGGGGCTGCGGAGGTGCCTGCCGTACCTGCCGTATCCGTTCCACTCGGCGCAGCGCTCGAAGAGGCCGGCAGCCAGGCGCGCCCGAACCGTGTCTGTGCGGTCCACCTGTGTGTGGGGGGGAGAGGGGGGGCAGGAGGAGGGAGGGACGTGGGCGTTGGGGGCGGGGCGGCCGGGCGAACAAGAAGAGTTGTGGCGACATGCAGTACCCTACACCGTTCTGTAAGTGGGGCCTTGGTCCCTGGTGCACAACGTGCGTGGATGTTGATGGCAACGAAGGAACAGTCTCTTGCGGAGATGCCAGGCCGTGCCCAATCTAGGCTGCGGAGAGCTGCAAACCCAGCACCATCGGTACGGTACACTTACGAAGAGCACTTGTAGGTGGTACCGCCGCCAGTCTACGCCTGGCCTGCAGTGCAAGCGGGCGAAATATAATAGGTTTGCGCGAAGGGCAAAGGAAAAATGCTCCGGTGAAATTGACTCGGGGTGAGCACAGGTGTCCTTGTTTGTGGCAGCAGCGCCTCAGGTATGCTGCCCAGGCACCACTCCAGAGTGCGCTTGTGTGTCCCTCGTAAGTTGTCGTGGGGACAGAGTGTTCTGGAAGGGAGAACAAAGGTCCTAGACTGTCATAGGCACCGCACCCAAGTCATCAGAGGCATGGGCGGCAACGGGGCGCCCTGTGTGACCCTGTCAGTCGGCGTGTCCGCTGCTCACCACGAGTAGGCCAGAGTAGTCGACCCAGCCGTTGTGACTCCTGCCCGCGACTCCATGCGCAATATCTTATTCAGGCGGTCAACAACCTCTTTCGGCGCTCTATCGGGCTCGGACGCGGCCGCGCGAACGACTCGGGGTCTGCCGGTATCTGTTCGGCGCGCATGTCGCAGCCGAAAGTGCCAAGCTGACGCTGACTGCTTAGTTCCATTGCACTTATTAAGAGGGCGCGATTTCAACGTTCGTACGTCCATGCTGGGTGCTGGGCCTTGAGACAGCTGGCCTACGTAGACCTGACAGGCCTGGCTCCGGTTCAGATAAGCGTTTACTTGAAGCGGAAACAATGCAGCCGTTAGACCAGCAGCTTTGTACTTTATGCGTGTCAATGTATTGTGGTTCTCTGCGTCATCCTAGGCGAGGTCACAGCTGAGGTCACAGCGTCGAGATACGTATCTTCCGAGGGTTTGGGAACGTCAGGGCAGGTAACACCAGAATAGCAAAGATATCGCAGGGCCGGAGTAATGCGCTGTGGCCTCCGACTTTTGCGCTTCCCGCGCCACAATCGTCGGAAATGCGTCATGCCAACGTGACTACCGACACCAGCAACAACCCGTAGAATATTATATATGTACGTTGCAAATAATTTGGATAGATCAATGCTTACGGTCTGCACGTTGCTTAAACCCTACTCAGGGGAGCCCTATTTTGCAACACCCAGCCGCCACGTGCCTGACACGCCGCAACACCTCGTCGCCAAGAAAATTCCCAGTCTCACGCCATGCGGGACTGCTAGCAATAGCCACGCAATAACAAGCACCGAGCCGTGGCCTAATAATCTACCTCCACGCCAGCGCCAACTGCTGGGTGCAGTAAAAAACCACACAGCGTGCAGCGAAGCCACGCTCAGGGGACCCCTGACCACGCTCATGCCTCAGCGTAGTCAAGCACCCCAAACGCAGGGTTGCACCACAGTATAGGGTGACTCTTTCTCTCTTCGTCCTATACATGTAGCATATATTCATAAGATCCCAGTATAGGATGGAGCGCCATTATGAAACTCCACGCTGCTCCAACGCCACCTTGTCTCAACAACCCCAAATACTGCACCTCGGTCCATGCCCACAACAGCGGCCCTTTCGCCCTGCCCGTTGCAATGCCTCAACACGTACACTTCGCTGCCGCCCCTGCCCCTGCAAAGGCCCCTTCCATGCATTGCCATCCAACAACACGCTCTGTCTCAGGGCTGCTGTTTCTGCTTCCGCCGCCACCGCTGCTGCCATGGCAGGCTCCCCACCAGTACCGGCTATTTACCCACGAAACATCTCGCCCACCCATTTCCTCGCCCCCAATGTCCATGCCCCCCAATGTCCATGCTGCCCTCCCTCATGTCGTGCCCACGCCAGCGGTGGCACCCTTCCCCCGCGTGACCCTCCTGTCGTACGCCATGTCCTCCAGGGCGCTGCTGGGCCCGCGACCCGCGGGTCGGTCCAGCTGCAGGTCAGCGGTGGTGGGGCCCGCGGGCACCAGGCCCCCGGGGTTGAGCGGGAACAGGGAGGTGTGGTAGGAGCGGCGCGCGGCGTCCAGGTCCAGCGTGTCACGGATCTGGGGAGTGGGGTGACAGGGTGTGGAGTGTGGGGTGAGGGGGTGTGGAGTGAGGGTGCGTGGTGCGGGTTGTGGGTTGTGGGTGCGGATAAGGCGGGTTGCTTTTGAGATCTCGGGGAAATGCGCGTGGTATGGACTGCAAGGCGTGTTGCGTCCCCAGCGCCAGCTCCGCGTTGGTACGGTTGGGTGAGGTGCACGCCAAGAAGTGAAACACCCGGTGGCAGGTCCCAGCAGACGCAAGCGGAGGAAAACGGCCGCTGCTCTTGCTACAGCATGTGAGGCAAACGCTTGGACGCGGTTATCGGCACCAGTGTCTACCTGGCCATGCGTTTCGTCCTCCCTGGCCCACCGCCTTGGATATAGCACTAACCGCACGGGCCTGTCACAGGGGCCGCGCCTCCGCACACAAAGCCATTGCAGCGCTACAATCCTCCCAACGCCTCAGCCCTCCCAACACTGCAGCATCCGTTGCTGCCCCTGTTCCCTGCCCCTGTGCCCCCACCTGCATCCGGCTGCCCGGCACGGTGATCTGCCACATGTCCCGCGCCCAGCCGGCGATGGCGGGGTAGTCCCCGTCCCGCCCGGGGGCGCCGCCGAACACCCGCCGCCGGCCGCACTTGAACAGGGGGCCGTACATGGCGTCCTGAGGGAAACGTTGTTTGCGGTCAGGCTTGTCAGCAAGCTGTGTGACCGCAACAGGAAGTGGGGAGCGCGCGCGAGTGGCAGCATGGAATCGCCAAGCGAGCCGGCGTGTGCCGTACATGTGCTCTGCTTTTAACCGCAACAGGGAGCCGTACATGGTGTCCTCGGGAAGCGTGCATGCGGGGGGCAAGGTGCTGATGCAGTACAAGTAGATGGCAATAGTGGGGGACGGCCAAGCGATAGGACGTGCGCCGTAAATGTGGTGGATTGAACAATCCAGCCACGCAAGACGCTGTTGCGTAAAGGACGGCAGAATGTTGCAGCCGGAGCGTGAGGTCAGATCACCGGGCCGTGATTGGCACCGTACGGAAAGGGGACACAAGCATCGCTCAGTCCCACGGCAACCTGCAACTCCCGGAGTGCCCCCTGCTCCGTAACGGCACTCACCAGCCGCAGGACGGTGGGCAGTAGCCACACGTCGCTCTCCGTCAGCCTGCGTAACATGAGGTTGGTGAGGAGCGAGGGGTGAGATAAGCCACGGACTGCTGAATCAGAGGTGACAGAAGGCAGCGCAACGAGCAAGGCAAACAGATGGCGTGTACCCTGTCCCGACAACGCACACCGTACACTGCTCGTGTGGATCTTGGAGGCCCGTGTGCCTTCCCAGCGCACTCCGCTGCAGGCCCCGCACCTGTCTCCCAGCAGGAATCGACTGCTGCTGAGGCGGCGCTCCATGTCATCCATGGCGGCCCACAGCTCGTCCTGTACGGCGTCGTACGCCGCCTGGCTGGTGGCGAAGCCCGAGCGGTACACGCCGTTGTTGATGGAGGCGTAGATCTGAGGGGTGTGAGGGCAAGGTGTATGCGTGAAACGCGTTGAAGCCGTGTAAGGCATCGGGGAGTCACGGAAACGCTGCCGCCTGCACGAGTAAAGGGTGGGTTGGCAAAGCAAACGCATTGGCAACGGATACTTACAGGAACGCTGTGATGTGCAGCGAGCTAAAAGGCTGGCTGCGGGACCCGACCCGAACCAACCCGTGGGGTTAAGGGGTGTTGGGGCAAGGGTGGGAGCAGCAGCAACAACGGCAGCCGGGTACCTAGCTGATGCTGTAAAATATGAGAGCATGGCACAGCCACCGGCCGGTCCATGTACTGCATATGTAATTCGGTTCGTCTGACCTGGCTGTGCAGCCTCCTTATAATGCGTGTGTGCATCAAGGTAACAGTTCACGCAGCCCACCCGCGCGTTGAGGCTGTCTATCTCCGCCTCCAGGTGCGGCGGCCGCAGGTCCACGTGCGTGCAGCCGGGCAGCTGCAGGTCGTTGAGTGAGCGCACGATGTCGCTGCTCTCGTTGCACACCGCCCGCCGCGCCGCGCGGTCCACCAGCAGAGGGGCGGTGCAGCGGCCGCGGAAGCCGGGCTGCAGGCGGTCGTACACCTCCCTGCGGGCGACGCAACCAGCAGCGGTGGCAGCAGGAGGATCACGAGGAGCCGGGCGTTGCTGCTGACGAGTTGGGCCATGCCGCTGCCTCGAGACAGGAAATTGCAAGCCCCAACCCAGCCCGGTTGTACTTTCAATTTGTGCTGCCGCGCGTGCAAGCAAGTACCGCTCTTGCTGCACCCCGGAAACCAATTACGGCTCCCTGCACTGCCCAAGCGCACAGGCAACCCCCCAACCCACCACAAGTTCGCCGCCCCAAACAGCGGAAGCAAATCGCCCATGCCCCCCCCCCGTTTATTGCGACACGTGGAGTATTCAGTACTATTTACTTTAGTAACTTCGTCCCCCCCCCCCCCCCCCTTCCCCACCCCCCCCCCCCCCCCCTACCCCTTCCCCCCCCCCCCTACCAACGCGCCTCTTCCCCCCTCTTTCTCTCTCGTCTTTTTTCTGC
>VFQN01007293.1_pt1 | contig 11991 bp, 12 predicted proteins | sample 3512371 | NCBI WGS metagenome assembly VFQN01 (sample SAMN10412370, study PRJNA504923) | tailings metagenome | isolation source: Replicate 2 from Balatoc abandoned mine | place: Philippines: Itogon, Benguet | collected 2017-08-28
GCTCGATCTCGGCGCCCTGGGAAAGATCCTGCGGAACGAAGAGCCGCTGCATTCTGTAGTTCGCACGCATGCGCGAGACATCTTACGGGACGAAGCCGTGGTCAAGTCCTGCAAAGGGATTGGGTACCGGCAGCGCAGATTTCCCGCGCGTCAACGACGACCTTGTGTGGGAATTTCAGGCGATGCCGATCGAATCGTGCCAGGCCGGGCCATAACCTGCCCTCAAGGCGACGAGCGTCGTCGCGGGCGTCAGAAGCCTGAGCGGGCCGGCCTGCCGAAACGTAAGCGGGTCGCCATAGCCCTGGAATGTCCACTGGCGCAGCATGCCGCCACGTTTTGCGAAAGCATGTTCGTCGTTGCCGAGCATGGCCCCGTCGGGAAGTGGGACGAATGCGGCTTCGTCCTCGACGGTGACGGTCGGGTCGCCCGATGTCAGGCGTTCGGCATGCAGTCTCTGGTCCAATTCCGTCGCGCGCGGCTTGGCTCCGCCGAACTCCGCAGCGCAGCAGGCGACAAAGGCTTCGGCGCGTTCGCGTCGGCAATAGAAGCAAGGGCGATGTCCCGCTGCCAGCGCAGTCACCTCGTCGAGGAAGAACAGTTCGGTCCAGCCGGCATTGCCGGAAGGCGCATTGCGGCCCATCACCTCGCGTTTCCGCCCACGGAAGTCGCAAATGCAGATCAGCCAGGCCCGGGTCGCCCAGCGCCTCTTCAGGAGCGTCTTGGTAGCGGGATCGTGGATGACGCCGCGATTGCCGGTGAAGGTGCCGCGCCATGGCGCGGCATGGATCTCACCGAACGGGTTCACTCTATTCTGTAGCGGCATTTTCACGCCCTTTGCCGGTTGCGTACCCCATGCTATCGGTCGGACGTCTGATGTCATTCCATTTCATGATCGGAGCAGCCGGCGATGCGGGTTCTCGTCGTCTACAACTATGACAACACTGGCCTCGGCCAGGTCGGCGCCGCACTCGCCGAGGCCGGCGCGGAACTGGATGTCCGTGAGGTCCACCGCGGCGACACCCTGCCGGCTGACGCCTCGGGACACGACGCTGCCGTGGTGTTCGGCGGCGGCCAGAATGCGCTCGACGACGAAGCCTATCCCTATATCCCGGACCTGCTCGAACTGCTGCGCGATTTCGAGCAGCGCGACCGCGCCGTGCTCGGCATCTGTCTCGGCAGCCAGTTGCTGGCCCGCGCCTATGGCGGTAAGAACCAGATCGGCGGCGCCACCGAATTCGGTTGGCATCAGGTCGCTCTGACCGCCGAGGCCAAGGACGATCCGGTGCTCGGCGGCCTGCCCGGCAACTTCCCCATCTTCCAGTGGCACGACGATACCTTCTCGCTGCCGGACGGCGCGGTGCGGCTCGCGTCGAGCGCCGCCGTCGCCAATCAGGCTTTCCGTATCGGACGGGCGACCTATGCGACCCAGTTCCATTTCGAGGCGGACCGCTCCCTGGTCAATGAGTGGAGCACGGCCTTCGCCGATGTCCTCGCAACGCGCCAGCCGGGCTGGGCGTCGCGCCACGGGCGCGACGCAGCCGAACTCGGTGTGCAGGCCGATGCGGCCGGCCTGGCCATTGCGCGGGCCTGGGTGAAGCTGATCTGAAGAGACGGCTCTCCACCGGGTAGTGGCCGGCTTCCGTACCCGGGCCCGATGGCGTGACATATCCGCAACGATGTCGGTTTTCCGCTGTGGACGACCGCGATAGCGGTGGCGACCGGCCCGAGGCGCGGTTAGAAGGGCGCCGCTCCAGCCGAGCAGCGCCCCATGGTTTCGATGCTCGAAACCGTTTCGTAACCTACATTATGTCAAATGCTCAGGAAGCATCAGCCGAGATGAACCCCGTGAGAGCCGCGCTCCTGTCCTTCCTGATGATTGCCGCCATCGCCGTTTGCGGCTTTGGCATCTATGCCGCCGATGCGTCGGGCGACCATGCGGTCGTCGTCGATGGCTACGGCATCACTGCGGCGGTCCACTAAGCGCCGCACGCCCAAGCGTTCAGCAAGTCCTTTGCCCGTCAATCCTTGACGGCAAACAGGCGTTTCTCCGCACCGTCGACGGCGAGCGCGGTCAGGCGCCCCGATTTGAAGGCGGCGGAGTCGATGTTGACGCGGTTGGCGAGGACCTCGGGAATCAGGGCCGGCGTGTGGCCGTGCACCACCACCTTCTCGAACAATCCCGAATGGTCGAGGAACGCTTCGCGGATCCAGATCAGGTCGTGTCTGTCTTGACCGTCCAACGGGGTGCCTGGGCGCACGCCGGCGTGGCAGAAGAAGAAGTCGCCGAAGCTGGCGGAGAAGGCGAGCCCACGCAGGAAGTCCATGTGTGACGGCGGCACGGCCGCAACGAGTGCTGCGCTGCTCTCGCGAAAGCCGTCGGCACGATCGAGATCGAGCTTCACCCCGTAGGAGAGGGCGGTCTCCTCTCCGCCAAAGCGCGCGAACAAGCCATATGGGTCCGGCTCAGCCAGGAATTCCAGGAACCCGACATCGTGGTTGCCGGCGAGGGTGATCACCCGGTCGTCGGCCTTCGACGCTTCGATCAGCAGGTCGATCACGCCTTTTGAATCGGGGCCTCGGTCGACATAGTCGCCGAGATGGATGATGCGCCAGTCGGCCGGACGGTCGCGCATGATTTCCGCCCGGATCAGCCTGTGCATTTCGGCGAGATGGTCGCGGCAGCCATGCACGTCGCCGATCGCATAGAGGCGAACGCCGTCCGGGCCCCTGGCGTCCTCGAAATGGATGCCGCTCAAATCTCCAGCCTGCCGATCTCTGCCTGAGCAATTCCAGCAAAAGTGTGAAGCGGTTTTGCGTTCAGAATTGCACGAAAACAAACAGACAGAGCGGTTCCGCGACCTGGAGAAGAACGGAACTGCTCTATCCGGTGGCTTTCTAATACAGCAAATCGGGGCCTGCGTCCTCGATGTTGCGCTTGCCGCACAGCGCCATGGTGACGTCTAGTTCCTTGCGGATGATGTCGAGCGCCATGGTCACGCCCTGCTTGCCGAAGGCGCCGAGCCCATAGAGGAAGGGACGGCCGATATAGGTGCCCTGGGCGCCGAGGCAGAGCGCCTTGAGCACGTCCTGGCCCGAGCGGATGCCACCGTCGAGGTGTAGCTCGATCTTGCCTTCGGTCGCGTCGGCGATCCCGGGAAGGGCGGTGATCGAGGAGGGGGCGCCGTCGAGCTGCCGGCCGCCATGGTTGGAGACGATGATGGCGTCGGCGCCCGTATCGATCGCTCGAAGCGCATCTTCCTTGTCGAGAATGCCCTTCAGGATCAGCTTGCCGCCCCAGCGCTCCTTGATCCAGGCAACGTCCTTCCAGGAGAGCTTCGGGTCGAACTGCTCGTTGGTCCAGGACGAGAGAGAGGAGAGATCACCGACGCCCTTGGCGTGGCCGACGATGTTGCCGAAGGTGCGGCGCTTGGTGCCGAGCATGCCGAGGCACCAGCGCGGACGGGTCGCCATCTGGTAGATGTGCTTCGGCGTGAAGCGCGGCGGCGCAGACAGCCCGTTGCGGACGTCCTTGTGGCGCTGGCCGAGGATTTGCAGGTCGAGCGTCAGCACCAGGGCCGAGCAGCCGGCCTCCTTCGCCCGGTCGATAAGGTTCAGCACGAAATCGCGGTCCCGCATGACATAGAGCTGGAACCAGAACGGCTTCTTCGTTGCGGCTGCGACATCTTCCAGCGAGCAGATGCTCATGGTCGACAGGGTGAAGGGAACGCCGAACTCCTCCGCGGCCTGTGCCGCCAGGATCTCGCCGTCGGCATGCTGCATTCCGGTGAGGCCGGTCGGCGCCAGAGCCACCGGCATCGCCACCTTCTGGCCGATCATGGTTGTCTCCAGCGAGCGGTCCGTCATGTCGACGAGCACCCGCTGGCGCAGCTTGATCTTGGCGAAGTCAGCCTCGTTTGCCCGATAGGTGCTTTCCGTCCAGGCGCCGGAATTGGCGTAGTCGAAGAACATCTTCGGCACCCGACGCTGGGCCAGTTCCTTGAGGTCGTTGATTTCGACGATGGTGGTCATGGTCTAACCCGGTTGGTTGGAGGGTGTCTCGTTCAATGTCAGGCAGCACTTTCGGTCGGCGCTTCCCGCGCGGGGCCGGCGCGGCGGCCACCGATCGGCGGGTCGTCGTTCATGCCTGCCAGCACTTCCGCGACATGGCGAACCTCGACCGTCGAGCCCTCGCGCTTCAGCTTGCCGGCGATGTTCATCAGGCACCCGAGATCACCCGCGATGAGCAGGTCTGCACCGGAGGCGGCGATCGCCTCCGCCTTCTGGTCGGCCTTGGCCTTGGCCAGATCGGGATATTTCGCGCAAATGGCGCCACCGAAGCCGCAGCAGGCGTCTGCGTCGCGCATCTCGACGAGGGTCAAGCCCTTGACCGAGGCCAAGAGCCTGCGCGACTGGTCCTTGATGGCCGGTTCGCCGAAACCTCTGCAGGCGTCGTGATAGGTGGCGGTCGTATCCCGTTCGGCTGCCACGGTGTTCATCCCCACTATGTCGACCAGGAAGCTGGTCAGCTCATGCACCTTGGACGCGAAGGTCCTGGCGCGCGTCTCCCAGGTGGGGTCGCCGCGGAACAGGGCCGGATATTGGTTCCGCAGCATGTCCGCGCAGGCGCCTGAAGGCGCCACGACATGGTCGAACTCCTCGAAGGCTGAGATCGCCGCTTCTGCTGCTGCACGCGCGTCTGCCATGTCGCCGGAGGCGAAGGCCGGCTGGCCGCAGCAGGCCTGCGCCATCGGTACGTCGACCCTGCAGCCGGCCTCTTCGATCAGCCGCGCGGCGGCGAGACCGACGCTCGGGCGGAAGAGGTCGACCAGGCAGGTTACGAACAGCCCTACGCGCGGCATTCCCTGCCTGCGCTCCACCTCGATAGGGTTGTTTATGCTCTGCGCCACGTTCCTTCAGTCCCTTCAGCCTCGAGCGCTCAGCCCGACGATCTCTGCTTCAGCCGCAGCCGCGAGACGCGCTGCCAGTCGCCGGTACGTTCCGCTTCCGCCATGGCGTTGCGCACGAAATCGATATGCTCGACCGCGGCGGTCCGGGCGAGCGTGGGCTGCCGCGCCGCGATCGCCTCGTGAATGGCGCTGTGCTGCTCGAAGATTCTCTCGCGAACACCTGGCAGATGATAGATCATGGCGCGGTTGCGCAGGATCCCGTCCGAAAGCAGCCGATAGCAGGAGCGGAGCGTGTGGAGAAGGATGATGTTGTGTGCGCATTCGCCCACCGCATTGTGGAATTCGACGTCGATCGCTGATTCTTCGGCGGCATCGGCGCTCCGATGCGCGGCGGCCATGCGCGTCATGATCTCGGCCAGCATCGCCCGGTCGTCCTCGGTCGCACGCCGGGCCGCATATTCGGCGGCGATGCCTTCGATGTCGCGCCGATATTCGAGATAGTCCGCCACCGCCTTGGGATGCGATGCGATGAGCTCCATCACCGAGGGTGCGAAGATCTGGCCGATGACGTCGGCGACATAGGTGCCGCCGCCATGGCGCGTCGCGATCAGCCCGCGCGTTTCAAGCACTTTCAACGCGTCGCGCAGGATCGGGCGCGACACGTCGAACTGCCTTGAAAGCTCCCGCTCGCCGGGCAGCCGGTCGCCGACCCGCAACACGCCTTCCAGGATAAGGCTCTCGATCTGCTCGACGACTTCGTCGGCAGTGCGGGAATGCTCGATCCTGGAGAAGATGTCGCCCAACTGTTTTTCGCTTTCTGCCCCGGGCAGCAAGGATACTGCCGTCACCATGGAGTGGTCAATTAATTTGTCCAGTCGCATGGGTGATTCCGGTATGGCCGATTCCACCTCGAGATTTGGTGCGCCTATTCTCTGGGCCGGCTCGCGCCGAAAGCGGTTTCAGATGCTCGCGTTGCGATATTAGGCGTTGTCTCGCGACTGGTAAAAGAATATTACCACCAATTGGCGAAAGGAGAACGCGCTGCATGTCCGGTCTTGCCATGCCCCAGCCCGATGCCGGCACTCTGGCGCGGCGCGACGAGATCGTCGCCGACATGAGGATCATCGTGCCTGGCGAAGGCGTGGTGGACACCGTCAATGCCATGCGGGCCTTCGAGACCGACGGGCTCACCGCCTATCGCCAACTGCCGCTCTGCGTCGTCCTTCCCGAGACCGTGGCGCAGGTTTCGCGCATTCTCAGATACTGCAACGAGCGCAACATCCGTGTCGTGCCGCGCGGCTCCGGCACCTCGCTGTCCGGCGGCGCGCTGCCGCTGGAGGACGCCGTGCTCCTGGTCATGAGCCGCTTCAACCGTATCCTGGAGATCGACTATCCGAACCGGGCCGTGGTCGCCCAGCCAGGCGTCACCAATCTCGGCATCACCACCGCCGTCGAGCAGGAGGGCTTCTATTACGCGCCCGATCCATCCTCACAGATCGCCTGCTCGATCGGCGGCAATGTCGCGGAGAATTCCGGCGGCGTGCATTGCCTGAAATACGGTCTCACCGCCAACAATGTGCTCGGCATCGAGATGGTGTTGATGGACGGCGAGGTCGTGCGGCTCGGCGGCAAGCATCTCGATTCGGAAGGATACGATCTGCTCGGCGTGATGACCGGCTCCGAGGGGTTGCTTGGCGTCGTCACCGAAGTGACGGTGCGTATCCTGAAGAAACCGGAGACCGCGCGGGCGCTGCTCATCGCCTTCCCGTCCTCCGAGCAGGCCGGCCAGTGCGTGGCCGACATTATCGGCGCCGGCATCATTCCCGGCGGCATGGAGATGATGGATCGTCCGGCGATCCACGCCGCGGAAGATTTCGTCCATGCCGGCTATCCGCTCGAATGCGAGGCCCTGCTGATCGTCGAGCTCGACGGCCCCGGCGTCGAGGTCGACCATCTCATCACCGCCGTCGAGGCGATCGCTCTCCGGAACGGCTCGACCACTTGCCGCATCTCCCAGTCGGAGCAGGAGCGCCTGACCTTCTGGGCCGGCCGCAAGGCGGCGTTCCCTGCGGTCGGCCGCATTTCGCCTGACTATTACTGCATGGACGGCACCATCCCACGCAAGGAACTGCCGCGGGTCCTGCACGGCATGCGGGAGCTTTCCAAGAAGTACGGATTGGGTGTCGCCAATGTTTTCCATGCCGGCGACGGCAATCTTCATCCATTGATCCTCTATGATGCCAACATCCCCGGTGAATTGGAGAAAGCCGAAGATTTCGGCGCGGACATATTGCGGCTCTGCGTTGCGGTCGGCGGCGTGCTCACCGGCGAGCACGGGGTGGGCGTCGAGAAACGCGACCTGATGCCCGAAATGTTCTCGCAGATCGATCTCGACCAGCAGATGCGCGTCAAATGCGCCTTCGATCCCAACCATTTGCTCAACCCCGGAAAGGTCTTCCCGCAACTGCGCCGCTGCGCCGAACTCGGCCGCATGCATATCCATCGCGGCCAGATGCCTTTCCCAGATATTCCGAGGTTTTGAGATGGGTGCAGTGGAGCTTTGCTTGGAGGTGGGAAACTGCATGCGGTCGGATGGCTTTTCGGCCGCCGTGCCAAGTGCCCCTCATCCGCCTGCCGGCACCTTCTCCCCGCACTACGGGGAGAAGGCCGATGTCGCCAGCTATCTCGCCAATCGTCAACGTCGCAGAACGAATGCCGTCATCACGGCCAGCGGTCTTCTCCCCGCATTGCGGGGAGAAGGTGCCGGCAGGCGGATGAGGGGCGCTCGGCGCAGACCTCTTCGAACATTCTATCCAGTTGAAACAAAACGAATTTCCGTAGGTCTCTCCTCACGCGGACACCCCGTTGCGGCGAGGGGGGCAAGGCCAATCCGATGACCACCTTCACTCCTTCCACCGCCGATGAGGTCCTTTCCGCCGTTCAATGGGCGCTCTCTGAAGAGGCCCCCGTCGAGATCGTCGGACAAGGCTCCAAGCGCGGCATCGGCCGGCCGGTGCAGGCCGGACACGCGGTCGACCTGTCGCAGCTTTCCGGCGTCACGTTGTACGAGCCGGAGGAGCTGGTCCTGTCGGCGCGGGCAGGCACACCGATCGCCGAGATCGAAGCCCTGCTGTCCGGACGTGGCCAGGAGCTCGCCTTCGAGCCGTTGGACTATGGCCCGCTGTTCGGCGCGGAGCGGGGCAGGGGAACGATCGGCGGGGTGCTCGGCGCCAATCTCTCCGGGCCGAGGCGGCTGAAGGCCGGAGCGGCGCGCGATCATGTGCTCGGCATCAGCGCGGTATCGGGGCGCGGCGAAGCCTTCAAATCCGGTGGGCGCGTGGTCAAGAACGTCACCGGCTACGACCTTTCCAAGGTGATGGCCGGAGCCTGGGGCACGCTCGCGGTCGTCACCGACGTGACATTCAAGGTTCTGCCCGCGGCCGAGACGGAGACGACGCTTGTTGTCCGCGGCCTGATCGACGACGACGCGATCGCCGCCATGGCGCTCGCAATGGGGTCGAGCGCCGAAGTGTCGAGTGCGGCCCATTTGCCCGAGGGCGTGGCAGGCCGCGTGCTCGATGGCGCGATGGGTGGCGATCCCGCCACGCTGCTGCGCGTCGAGGGCTTCGGACCGTCGGTCACCTATCGCCTGGAAAGTCTCACCGACCTTCTGGGCAATGCAGGGCCGATCGAAAGCGTTGAGACCGAACGTTCGCGTCTGATGTGGCGGGACGTGAGAGACTGCATTCCCTTTGCCGACGCGACGGAACGCCCGGTCTGGCGTGTGTCCGTCGCGCCCTCCGAGGCTGCCAAGCTGGTGCTGGCACTGCGCATGGAGGCCGGCGCCGACGCCTTTTACGACTGGCAAGGCGGCCTTGTCTGGCTGCGCATGGAAGGCGATCCGGAGGCCCAACTGCTCCGGCGCCTGATCCGGCAATTCGGCGGTGGTCACGCGACCTTGGTACGCGCCGCGCCGTCATGGCGCGCCTCGGTTCCGGTCTTCGAGCCGCAGGCCCCAGCGCTGGCGGCCCTTTCGGCACGGCTGAAGGAGCAGTTCGATCCGAAGGGCATTCTCAATCCCGGCCGGATCATCGGGAACTCCGCCGGCGGTGGGGCAAACTGACAAATGGGGGAATAAAGATGAGTGATCCGCAACCATCCGCACGCCAGACCGATCGTTGGCTGGAGCCGGGGCCGACCAATGTCCAGGTCGTCTACATTCTTTATCTCGCGGGCCTCGTGATCGGCATCAGCGGGATCGTCGGCATCGTGCTCGCCTATGTCAATCGCGGCAAGGCGGGTGGCTGGGTCGAGACGCATTACACCTGGGCGATCCGCACCTTCTGGATCGGCCTGCTCTACGGCCTGATCTCGCTGTTGCTCATGCTCGTTGCGGTCGGCTTCCTGCTCGCCTTCGCCACCGCCGTCTGGTTCATCGTCCGCTGCATCGTCGGCCTCCAGGCGGCTGGACGGGGAGAGCCGATTAGGAACCCGCAAAGCTGGATGATCTAAGCCGTGCAGACTTCCTTCACCGCCGAGCAGCTCAGCGATCCGCATGTCGCGGAATCGGAAAAGATCCTGCGCAAATGCGTGCATTGCGGTTTCTGTACCGCGACTTGCCCGACCTATGTGACGCTCGGCAACGAACTCGACAGCCCGCGCGGCCGCATCTACCTGATCAAGGACATGCTCGAGAACGGCCGGCCGGCCGACGAGGAGATCGTCACCCATGTCGATCGCTGCCTTTCCTGTCTCGCCTGCATGACCACATGCCCGTCCGGCGTGAACTACATGCACCTGGTCGACCATGCCCGCGCCCACATCGAGAAGACCTACCGGCGGCCCCTTCTGCAGAGACTGACGCGAGCCGCGCTGGCCATGGTGCTGCCTTATCCGGCGCGGTTCCGTGCGGCTCTCGGCCTCGCGCGTCTCGGCCGTCCTTTCGCGGGAATGTTTGACAGGTTCGCGGCGCTGAAGCCGCTCAGTGCCATGCTGAAGCTTGCGCCGTCGGCGATTCCTGCGAAGTCGCCCTTCTCCTTGCCGGCCGTCCATGCGCCGAAGGCGGAGAAACGCGGACGCGTCGCGATCCTCACGGGCTGCGCCCAGTCGGTGCTTGATCCCGGCATCAATGAAGCGACCATCGGGCTCCTGACGCGGCTCGGCATCGAGGTGGTCGTTCCGGAAGGCGAGGGCTGCTGTGGTGCGCTTGTTCACCACATGGGGCGCGAGGAAGCGGCCCTGGCCTCCGCCCGCAGGAACGTCGATGCCTGGATGCGCGAGAGCGAGGGCAAGGGGCTCGATGCTGTGATCATCACGGCATCGGGCTGTGGCACTACCATCAAGGACTACGGTTTCATGCTGCGGCTCGATCCGGCCTACGCCGACAAGGCTGCACGCGTTTCGGCGCTCGCCAAGGACGTCACCGAATATCTGGCATCGATCGAGCTGCCGGCGCCGGTGGCGCGGCCGGCATTGACGGTCGCCTATCACTCGGCCTGTTCCATGCAGCATGGCCAGAAGATCACCCGCCAGCCCAAGGAACTGTTGCAGAAGGCCGGATTTGCGGTGAAGGAGCCGCGCGAAGGGCATCTGTGCTGTGGCTCGGCCGGCACCTACAACATCATGCAGCCGGAGATTTCCGAGAAGCTGCGCGATCGCAAGGTGAGGAACATCGCCGCCACCGGCGCCGATCTCGTGGCGACAGGCAATATCGGCTGCATCACCCAGATCGCCGAGCGCGCGGGCATGCCGATCGTCCACACCGTTCAACTGCTGGACTGGGCCTATGGCGGGCCGAAGCCTGCAGTCCTTGCCGAGGGCAAGCGCGCGGCCGGATGACGCCTATTCCGCGGCCAGGGCCCTTGTGCCGTAGGTCGCGTGATAAAGCGCCCGTTGGCGGTTCAATGCCACCATGGTGTTGCGCAGCAGGATCGACACGGTCACCGGCCCGACGCCGCCCGGCACCGGCGTGATCCAGGACGCGACGTCCTTGACGCTTTCGGTGTCGACGTCGCCCACGATGCGGCTCGTCCCGTCGGGCCCGATTTCCGAATTGATGCCGATGTCGATGACGGCCGCACCGGGCTTCACCATGTCGGCCTTGATCAGCCGTGGCTTCCCCACCGCCACGAACAGCGCGTCGGCGCGCCTGGCATGGGCGGCAACCGATCGTGTCATGTGGTGGCACACGGTCACAGTCGCGCCTTCACTCATCAGCAGGAAGGCAATCGGCTTGCCGACGATCTCGGAATGGCCGACCACCACCACTTCGAGCCCCTTGAGATCGAGCCCGGTCGCCTTGAGCAGTTCCACCGAGGCGGCTGCCGTGCACGGCGCGAGATCGAGTTGGTTGTAGACGATGTTGCCGATCGAGGAGGGGTGCATGCCCTCGACATCCTTGAGTGGGTGGACGGAGGCCTGCAGCGCCTTGACCGGGATATGCGGAGGCACCGGCCGCTGGATGATGATGCCGGTGACACGCGGATCGGCGTTCATGCCATGGATAGCGGCCTCGAGTTCCGCAGCGGTCATGTCAGCCGGAAAGCGCCGTTCCTCGAAGTCGATGCCGGCCAGTTCGGCCTTGGCACGCTGGTTGCGCACATAGACGTCTACGGCCGCGACGTCACCCACGGTGATCGAAACGAGCTTGGGCTTGAAGCCTTCCTCCGTGGCAGCCTGAGCCGCGGCCCGCACTTCCGCGATGATGCGCGCGGCCACGGGGCCACCCTTCAGGTATCGTGTGTCGTCGGCCGGCATTCCATGGCTCCGAGGTGGTGATCGGCGCAGGTGATAGCCGGTCGCAATGCAAAGGGGCAACACGATAGCGAACCGTGCTGCCCCTGTTTGCGACGTACCGTCCGGAAGCCGGCGGCGATCGGTGGGCAGTGAATGGTAAAGCGGTCAATGGTGGCCGAGATGGCTCGGCCATTCACCACTTACCATTCACCGCATCACATCACGACCACGGTCGTCCCGACCTTCACCCTTTCATAAAGATCGACCACGTCCTCGTTGCGCATGCGGATGCAGCCGGACGAGACCGCGCCGCCGATCGTCCAGGGCTGGTTGGTGCCGTGGATGCGGT
>VFQN01007294.1_pt1 | contig 11990 bp, 11 predicted proteins | sample 3512371 | NCBI WGS metagenome assembly VFQN01 (sample SAMN10412370, study PRJNA504923) | tailings metagenome | isolation source: Replicate 2 from Balatoc abandoned mine | place: Philippines: Itogon, Benguet | collected 2017-08-28
GATACCGAATATGCCAATGAAAACATAAAAATTTACCCTTTTCTGGTGTTTCAGCAAGTTTAATCATTGTAGAAATAAATTTACATAGTGATTCTATTGTTGAGGAAGTGAAGATGATGAGGTTCTCTAATACTCGCACTCCACAGTCTGTGCCTACTGGTTCACCAATATGTTGATAAAGAGCATATAAGATCTCTCCTTCAAAATTACGAAAACTGTATTGACCATAGCCAATTTTAGGTTTCACACGATCATAAATGATGTTTTTCAAAGGGTTTTGACTGCTATCAGAGTTGCTCTCTTCAGCTTTCATTATGTCGATCAAATATCCTCCTTTCTGATTTACCAGATTAGAAACGATATAAGAGAGTAAGATTGGAAACGCTTGATGATCAGAAGGTAATGTAATCCAAGTCTTATCAGTTAGATCGAAAGTAATCTTAGTACGATCAAAGCTATCATCAGCATATTCTGTCATTGTTGCAGTTGTTGTTTTTGAAAATTGTTGCAATTCTTTTCTGAATGTCTTCTAAATCTGCACCCCCGAAGCTCAGTTACATATAGAAGCTCAGTTCTTGCATCATTCCTCAACATCTTTACCAGAAACATCTCAAACACACTCCTTCTCCTATCTCTCTTCACAGAATGTTGAAACTGACGAGAAACGATCGAATGATCACGAATCATACGAATCGTTCTCACAGACGATCGAACGATCGAATCCTTTGATCGTCCAAAAAAGAATCTTTTGATCTTTAGTTTATTAATTGCTTTGTCATTCTTTGCTTTGAACTTGATAAATTAGAATAAACATGAGCATTTTAATCCTTCCAGAATCGATTTTCTATTTAATCAAATCATTTCTTACAAGAAGAGGAAATTACATTCAAGAATTTCATTGTCTATCTGATCGGGAAATGGAAATCGAATATGAAGATTACAAGACACCTAGTAAGAACTCATGGCATACCTTTCTAAATACAACACAACAATTACGACAATTAAAGTATAAATCACTTGATATCATTTTAACTGATAAATATGTAAAGAAATATGTAGAAACAGAAGAATTTCGTAATCAAATTCATTCATTAATATCCAATAAAAAGAAACAATTAAACTTTATAATTCAACATGATCATCGAAAAATTCTCCAAGATAACAATAATTATAATTATTTTAATGATTGTCATTTTCTTCAATTAAAATTTAGAAATATAAACTTAAATTATAATAATTTCTTTTATAATATTGAAATACTTTCTTTATTTGGTTGTAAAGGAATTAAAGAACTTACAAATTTTCCAATCTTAAAAATATTAGATGTAAATGAATTATCTGATTTAGAAACTATATCAAATTTATCTTCCTTACAACAGTTATATATTATTGATTGTAAGAGATTTGCTTCTGTTACAAATGTCCCACAATTAACACTCATAGCGATGGATAAAGACTTTCTCTATCCAATTAATCAAATTAAACATTTAGTAATTCATTCAAAAATGAATAAATTATTACCATATCCAGAGAATTATGTTAGTTTAATCTGTTTTCATAGTATTATAATGAACTTCCCATCATTACTTCATTTAAAAGAATTACATTTAAATTCTATTCCATCCTTACATAAAATTGAACATTTATTAAATGTTGAAATTTTACATATTTATCAATGTAATCAATTGTATGAAATCGATTTTTCTACTCTATTAAAATTGAAAAAATTATTCATCGTTGAATGTAATGCGCTGAGAACAATGATTGTTAACTGTAGTTCTTCTATTAATAGCATACAAATGATTCGAAATCCATTATTGACATTGGTTGATTTACAGACGAAAGTGGGCAGTCTTTCCATTCAAACCTATTCTTTGTCACTACAGATCACAGTACGTCAACATATCAAGTATCCTTGTCAAAGGATTCATACAAGTGGGAAAGTATTCTTCCAATTTTCACAGGAAGACATTTAATAGAGTTTTCTTTCATAGTATTTGTAGTTCATTTGACGTATCAAGTACATCAATGATCTTCGGGATAATTCTTCTTTGTTGTGTGTGTTCTGTTGTGTTGTGTTACACTGTTACAGAAAAAGAAGAAAAGAAAAGATGTATTTCAAGATGATAATTTAAATAAAGCAATTAACAATTCCGCTAGCATTACCTCACATTGTTCCGAAAAAGGAAATCTTTGATGAATTTAAAAAGCAGCGGATGAATTAATGGAATATTACCGAATGCTGCCAGCTGAGATGCAAAGTCATATCTTCTTATAAATGTCGGCAATCAAAACACTACGCGAATCAATTATCAGTGCAGCTTCCTATGACTACCGTCTATTGCGTCTTGGACCAGCTGGTCTGCTATAGATGATGAAAACCCTCCTAACTGAGAAAAAAGTTCATTATATTGGGAATTCTGGTGAACCTATTAATAAGCTTATTGAACAACCGAGAAGATTGCACAGTCTTCACAAACAACCAATATGGAGAAAAACTGCTTCCGATAAATGGAAAGTTAGCGTTGGGAGCTTTTCCTCCGTTGAATGAAGATAAAAAAACAGAAGAATTTCTTTTCAAATTGATTCATTAATATCCAATAAAAAAGAACCAATGAAGAAACTTCTTCATTCAGCATGACCATCGAATGATTGGACAAGATGATCATTAGTATTTGAGTGATTGTCATTTTTTCGGATAAAAGTTAGAAATGTAAAACTTAAATCATAATAGGAATTCTTTCTTTGATCATATAGAAATAGAAATCATTCTTTCAATTTTCAAAGGTAGATACTATATTACATAAGACTTTTGTCAATGTGTTTAGTTTCATTTAACGTTTGTATTTTTCATTTAACAACGATTTTATTGTGGTTGGGTTTGTTGTGTTATTTGTTACATGTTAAAAAAAGGAAAAAAAGAAAAAAAAAGAAAGTGTCATCAAAACTGTCGTAATATTTCTACTATATTTATATTCAATGTGTAATATTTATCTCTCTTCAATACAATTAAAATATCCTTTTACATCAAAAGAGTGTTAGGAAATGAATGAATTGAGAGCGAAAGAAAGAAAGAAAGAAAAAACCAAAGAAGGAAAGAAAGAAAGAAAGCTGTTTTAAAATGGAAATGTCTATATAATAATTAGTTCATGTCTACAATGAGGGCAATCTTAATACCAAGACATAAACCTTTTAAGATGCTGCAGACGACAAAGAAGTAAGAAAGAGTGAAAATACAAAGAAATGTTGTGATGTGAGAAAGAAAGAATTAGTCAGTCAAAGTGAAAGAAAAAAAACAAAAACAAAAACAGAATAAATGCATAGAAACACAAAAACAAAGAAATGAAGTGAGATTTAAATACTTATTTAAGACTAAAAACAACTCTTTAAATGCTTCTGAGTGCCAGACAACTAAAGGCTTGCACGAAAACTCTTTTTTGTAAAAACACACTACCTGAGAAAGGGGAAGAAAACGTGAGTGGAGTGAAGTGAAGTGAAGAAGGACTAATATAAGAACACAAACACATCTAATCAAGAACACAGAAAGCTTTTATAAAATCATCATCATCATCATCATCATCATCATCAGGTGCTTTTGCATGTTCAGCTAAAATCATTGCTCAAACATGGCAATATATGTTTTCAAGTAACTCATCCGATGTCTTCAGAGAAACTTTAAAAACACACACACACACGAAAAAAAAGAACAAAATCAATTAAAACAGGAACAAACGAAGACAATATAACTCGTGCAGAGACCTAAATACAATACTACAAAGTAAAAAGAAGGAAAATAATTGTGAAATGGAAATAATCCATGAATGAAGCAAAACACATATACCAGAATAAGGAAGTAGTGTTAGACTTCGAAAAACAATGAATAATATCAACTGGAAACAATAAATCACCTTCATCACCATCTCAAGGATCATTTTTTCCAATACAACACATAGCAAAGAATAATAAAGAAATATAATATATTTATATTTTTTATCTTTAAGTTTGTTTCTTACTAAATTTCAATAATAATTCTTGTGTACCACGAATTTCATCTAATGCACCACGAAGATTTTTCACTTCCTCTTCGTCTTTACGTTTTTTCTCGCCCTTAGATGAAGCAGCAGCAGCAGCGGAGGCTGAAGCAGTATAAGTATTTAAAAAATTCAAATAAAATTTATCTGAATCATTCTTAACAAGTTCTTTAGGATCTTTTATCTCTGGAGCATAATCCTTCACTGCTTCATGATTTGGCCATTTTAATACGTCGGATTGAGCGTATTTTTGGTTTAAAGCATTTTGACAATCAGTCTGCGCATCATCACGGTGCTTCATAATGCAAGATTGAACATCTGTGACAGAGGTGGAGCGACAATGCTTTTGAATGTCAACAGCACATCGTTCAATGAAAGATGGCGCTTCATAACGAACATAATCCGAACAATCATTCGTTAATAAATTCAAGTTACTTCCTAAACAAAATCGAGCATTATAAATCTCATTTTGCGTCTTAGGAGTACTTGGAATACCACAAATTTCTTCAAGGTCAAATCCACACGGATGTGTAGAAGCATCAACCACCGCCGCATTCATTTTGAATGCGATAACAAAAATCAAACTCAAGAAAACTCTTGGAAACATTTTTTCCCCCTTAAAATTCAAACTCTCACTTTCTTTTATAAGGTACAAAAGAACAGAAAAATAAATGCGAATGGAATTTAATTTGTTTGTAAATGTTATCAATCACCTCGGATTGCGTGGACTAGTGTAAATAACGAACTTCACCCAATGCACTACATTCAAATAACGAACACCACACAGCGCACAACTCTGACAAAGTGGCAGCAGGAACCAAACTTTGGTTCACACGAAAATACAAAAACCCGATTTGCTGAGACTGTGAGAACCGAATTACACCCTCTTGTTCGTATTTGACAGGTTTGTGTATCGTTACAGAAGAATTTGCCATTCAAAAAAAGTCAAGCGAAAGATTCAACTTGCAACTTTCCCTTTTAGTTCATTTCCTTTTTAGAATAATATTTTGATATTGATTTAGGATTTTGATTGTAGAGATAGAATTATGACTAAATTTGATTTCTCTCGATTTTTCTCCCGAAGATGGGAGATGGTCTTTATGATCTTTAGGTAAGTAATTTCGATGATTGAAGGATGATTAGGTTCATTTCAATATGATAGTGGAGTTACAATTGTCTATACATTACGTGTGAATATGTCAGTAGCTGCTCAGGATATGAGGGATGAATTAAACTGGAGTGAAAATGAGAAAGGACTTGTTCTGGTAAGATACCCCCAAAAAGTTCTCTCTCTGAAGGCTAAACTGGACTTAGTCTTCCTTCTACTGGGGTTATTCAGTTGGACAAATCCCTGCCTCTTGGTTAATTCAAAGATATGGAGCGAAATGGATCTTCGGCCTAAGGTGAATAACTTCAATTAACGTTACTGAAAGTTTTAATTCTTTCTTATAGTGTCCTCATCCCCTCCATCTTAACTTTATTTGTTCCAGTTGCTTGTCATGAATCTTTTGGTTGGGCTTTATGCATTCGCTGTTTGATTGGCTTTTTTGAAAGTTCTTCCTTTCCTGCTGTTTACCATTTCTTTCCTATTTGGGTTCCAATACAAGAAAAGACATTAATGATTCCTGCCATTGTTTCCGGCATGTATATGGGAGAAATTATTGGATTTTCTCTTTCAGGTTATCTTGCAGGCCTCCCTTTGGAGATCAATGGCCAGAATTGGGGAGGGTGGCAAAGTGTATTTTATGTCTTTGGACTTGCGGGAATAGTTTGGTTCCCTTATTGGGCAATATGCGCCTATGAATCTCCTGAGACGCATCCTAGAATAACGAAGGAAGAAGTGCAACTTATCATAGACGGGAAAGGATATAGAACACTGAAAGATGAAGTTGAAGAAGATAAACTACATACCGTCCTTCTTCACACAGATCACTTTGAACAGGTATCAAGTGCAGATCAAACCAAATCTCCTGAATTCCAGCATCCTTATTCTTCCCCTATGATTGAGAGTACTAATCCGATGTCGAGATTCTCTAATCGATCAGTTAGTAATGGAGAAGGGAAAACACACTTTGATGTGGAGCAAACATCACATCAGAGTAGTAGCAACATAAATCATGTAACTTACATCACCCCAGCGAAAGATACTTCGCATCAAGCTGGTCCGAGCAAAGGAGGAGAGGATGATGAGTTTGATCCCGAAGAATTTGCTAAAAATATTCCGTACTTCCAATTTTTTACCCATCCTGTCTCATTAACTCTATTCCTGAATAGTTGGACCTTCGTAAGTGTTTCCGTTAATCTTATTTCCGTTTTTTGTGTAATTCATTCTTTCGGTAGGGTTTTATTGGTTTCACATTGTTATCAGAGATGCCATCATTTTTCACTGATAACTTAGGGTTTGATTTAGCTTCAGCTGGAGTCCTTTGTGTCTTCCCATATCTGTCCTTGTTTATATCTTCTATTTCGTTTGGACTATTATTTGAATATTTACAAAATCATTATGATTGGAGCACTAATAAAGTACGTCAAGTTGCACAATATATTGCTTATGTCGGCTCTGCAAGTGGACTTATTATTTGCGGATTTATGGACCAGAAATATGTTGCTTATGTATTTATGATTTTCACTCAGGTAAGTTCTTATTTATTCAAAGGATTTCTTATCATCTTCTATTTCTTTCATAGCTCCTAATGGGAGCAGCACAAGCAGGTTTAGGATGTGCTTTTAGTGATGTTGCACCAAATTATTCTTCTGCTTTAAATTCTGTTGGGAACACTATCGGTGCTGTTGCTGGAATCGTTGGGCCATTGGTTGTTGCACAGTTTACAACCTCTTTTGAAGGAGCCTGGGGTTGGAGATTGTCATTCTTTGTTACAGGATTCTTTGCAGCAATATCTTTGATCTTCTGGTCAATCTATCAGACATCAGAACCTGTGCCTGCCTTGAATCTTCCTTCAACAAGAAAGAAGATAAGCTTCTAAGGATTCTATGGTTTTAAAGGAAAAGTTTTGTGAAGGAAAAGTATTCGATCAAACGCTGCTTGGATCATACTTTATTGTTAGGAACATACCGTTTTTTTTCAAGTAGATGTGCATATTATGTGAGAACGATTTCATAATATCGATATTAGTCAATACATTTTCTTTGTCCGCTAGCGCAGATGCATGCTATCTGGAACAAAGGAAATAAGAGAGTGGTATATTGTAGTGTCATTAGAAATAGTTTATACTAGTACACTAGAAACAATGCAGTTCAAGTCGTCATTAGTCATATAAATCTTCAAAAAAGGTTTAAACGAAACGATTTCTTATATTTACAGAATATTCACACATACTCAAAGAATAGAAGCGGATTTAAGCGACTTTCTCATGAGCGAGGTTTTTTCTCTTCCATCCGTTTTTGGAGTAACTTGATCGAACTTTTCAAAACTTCAAGTGTGTTTTCATCAAATGGACTCTTCATACGATTTATATAAGGATCTCCTTGAATTTCTTCACCTGCAAGAGCTTCCTTACTCTTGACACGAATTCTTTGAAAAGTTCCTTTAGCAGGCATCAAATAGCAGTTACTGACTACTAAAATAGTGGCAAAGACGAGGAGATAGACACCAATCATTCCAATTAATGCTGAAATGAAATAGAACAGAAAACAATCGTCACTCACACAAAACCTCCTTCAACACTTATCTTTATTTTACGCCATGTCAAATTTCAAACACATTTTTCAATATTTTTTTCACGTTTCGCATCAGCAGAGAATGAGTATCCAAGTCTTCCTCTTTCTACTTCTAATTCAACTCTTCATTCAATCATCGTCACTGAATATTGCAGTATGTGTTTCAGGCCAAACATCACGATGGGTTCCGGAATATCTTTACGATGGTTTGATCACCTCTAATCCGAGCCATTATTTTTATCTCTTCTTCAACCTACAATATCAGACAAATAGTGATATTTCTTCAACTTTCACAACAAAAACATCGAATCTTTATCAACTCACACCTATTAATCAAATGAAACATTCGGATATGATGCAATACGTGCATAAGCTCTTCACCTCCAACCACTCACAGATCGCTGCAATCGAACTCGTACCTCCCAAATCCCTTCAAGAGTGGAAAAAGTCTTTGAAGCACAATCAGCTAGATCGTATCTATCTGTATACGCGTAAACAGCATGCAGTCATGAATCTGTACTCACATCAGCACCGTTGCTTCGAACAGATGAAGGTTTTCCAAGACATGCACTCAGTGAGCTTTGATTATGTTTTAAACACAAGAGAAGACATTTATTATTTCAGTCCCATTGTTTTAGACCGATTTTTTCTGAGTAGTAAGAATGACAGTATGGAATCAGGGAAGGAAGTCGCTGTACCAACTCAAGTTATCAAGAACTCTCTTGCTGATGATTCCTGTGGGATTCTGGCGAAAGATTGTTTGAAGTGGAATGGAACGAACATGCGATGGCAGCTACTTCCTGCCCGTCAAGCCGTACAGATCCTTGGGAATCGCTTCCGCTATTACGAGCATCTCTATTCCACTCAAGCCACACTCAGAAACCCGGAGATATTTGAGCTAAATCAGTATAAGCACTTTGGTATTAATATTTGTGAGTTTTCTGTCAGCGATCTTCCAGTCGCCGCGATTCGTTATTTTGGTTCTCCGAAGGCCCATCCGTCGAGCATAAGGGAGGAGAGTGCGAAGACTTGCTTTATACCACAAGAATATGGAGACAATTGTGTACCGGAGCAATACTTTTCGTATGTTAGAAAGAAGAATTGTAATCAAATTCTAAAACGGTATTAGAGGAGGGATTGACTATTCTCTGAACTTATTTAACTTCCAAGTGAGGGATTCTTGCATACGAATGATTGTAGTTATTTGTTAGAGTGGAACAATTTTTAATATTTATTATTGAAATCTTTTCTTCTGTCAAATTAGGTTCGAATATACATTTGGCGAACAATGAAGACTTCAAAGTTTATTCACATAGGTCGCTGTCTTCAACAAAAACAAAGTTCATAGACTTTGCTTTTCTCCAAAGTAAAGATCTTGCCAGATGAATGGGATAAAGGCTAAGACAATGGCGTGTTCATAGTAACTTGTTCTGTCGATTACTCCACGTGTAAACTGTCCAACACTTCCTCCTCCCTGCTTGGAATTAATAGTACTGAACACCCGATCATCAGCAACTCCGAGCTCTAATCCTTCCTTGACCATCAGATCGCGGATGACTTTTGGTAAGAGGAAGGAGCCTGTCCTTGCTTTCCCAAAATCCTTGCCGTTGTAGACTACCATCCAAGCGAAACATTCGAGCTCCTCCTCAGTGCTCGTGGTGAACTTTACACCTCCTTCAAGACCAAGAGAGTAATCAGGTGACTTGCCATGCTTCTTCTCATACTCATGAAAGGCATTGATTGCTCGTTGTGTCGCACCGCGCTGAGTTTCTTCGTCTCCATAGGGTTGGTCTGCAACTCCACTTGGAACATTGAATCCCTCTGCTAGAACATCTTCCACTTTCAAGGCTGCAATAGCCCCGTGCCTTGCCGCATTGACTTTAACGGGATTGGTTGATCCAACAGCAAGGGTGACCATTCTCTAAATTATGCGCCAATTTTGGGCACCAACAATTCCTTTAAAAAAAGAAAACCTGAATTATTAACACTTGACTTTCATTAAATTTACACACATTTAAAATTTAACACACACAGACACATAGACATACACAATTTATTTAATATGATCGCAAAATGATTTCATAGTTTACTTTCTTAGCAGTAAACTTAACCGCAAACTTAAAGAAAAATAAGAGAGAGTGAAGAACAATCGATCAAAGTTGGGGGGAAAAAAGAAAAGAAATAAAAACTGGTTTATCAAGAGCACTCTCCTTTGAACACGAGGACCAATATCATAACCGATGGAAGGAGCAAGAACTTTGACACTTTCAGCGATCTGTGGAAGAGCGACCTTTCTCTCGAATCTGAGCAAGTTGCTTTAGCACTGTTCGAGATGGTTTACCCTAATGAAACAAGCAAATATTTCATTTTTTGGTAAGAATCAAACATCGTCGAAATTGACTTACCGCTCGATAGTTTATCATGATTTCTATCGGTAGAACATTTTCTTCTGAGACGAGCATTAAATGTTCAGGTGTAAGTTTTGATCGCAAGTAGACATGAGGATTATAAGAGTGATCATTGCTCAAAACAAAAACAAGTGGAAATCGTTCAAGGAACTTTTTTAGTCCTGTATACTTGTCCTTGATATATTTAGAGACCACAACAATATTCGAATGTTGTGCCATGGCTTTACCAACTTCACCAACTGGCAAAGCTCCCTTCATCTCAAGACTTTCAATCGCAGCAACAAGTAGAGCTGGTTCAGTAACAACGATCTTGTTAATAAGATTGCAGTAATGAGGGTAGTACAACAACCGATCTTTAGGCATGGAATATCTGGTAAGAAGAAAGTGAGACGATAGGAAACAACGCGAAATGAGCGAGCAAGATTTAATGGAGAGTCATTGAATTTTACCTGAGATCTAGGAGACCGCCCGGTCCGTTTGATTGAAACAATCTAGAGTTACCCACTGAAGGTAAAGATGAAGCAAAAGATGTTGAGATTCGAGCATGAATCATTGGGGAAAAAATCCGAGAGAATTGATCAGAAGACATCAAGTCTTTGGAGTAGAGAGAAATAGGAGAAGAAAAAGGAGAGGAGGACGTAGCAAGAGAAGAGTTTTGAAGTTGGCGTAACTTCGATAATAGTTGAATTGTTGCATAATGAAACACCTTCACAGAGAAGGTTTTACTCTGAGTCACATTCCCGCGTAGAGGATGGAGGATTAAAAAACTTGAACCGGAGAGATTTTTCGAAGATAATAAATTCGATGGATATTGAAGTGGAATTAAAAAATCACCCATAGAATAAAGATTATTATGAGATTGATTTAGATAATTTGATTCTCTTCTTAATAATATTGAATATTTCAATAAAATGGAAGAAGGGAAGTGATAGTTAGAATCAATTCTAATTGGGACTTTCACTAAATCCCTTAAATGAGGATCTAAAAGAAAGCTTCCTGAAGATGATAAGAAAGAAGAAGAAGAGGGAGTAGTAGTAGTAGAATTTGCGTTCACTGGTAACGACGTCGTTGGATCAACATCAATTACCCCAAAAAGACTGATGAAATGAGCATGCTTTTTGGTATCAATAGCTTCATAATAAGCAGAATATTCAAAACAAAATAAAACCAAAGCCTGAAGAGGATGTTCTATCAAAGGAAGATAGCGATTAAAGATGGACAAGGTCATTATCCACCAATCATCAGTATCATATGTCATAGGACGGGCAGACGAGGAAATTGAAGTAATATTAGTAGTAGCAGTAGGATTCGTAATAGCAGGAATAACAGATGAAGGGCGAGGAGAATAGAATGAGGATGAAAGAGTTAAAAGATTTTTAAAAGTAGTAGAATGAGGAGTCAGTGTAGTAGTAGTCATAGTAGTAGGGGTCACAGCATTATTAGTCATTGTAGAAGAGGGTGAAGGAAACTGAAGAGAAGGAAAGATTTCATCTATAAAAAATGATCGAATCAAAAGATAAGATCGTTTTAATAGATGATCTCTTCCAATAAAATCAGATATATCTTCAATTAAAGCATACATAGTGATAGTGTGGCTTGGATCATTCAATATCTTCACTGGAATGTCATTAATTAGGAATCTTACATATTGATTCCCAGAAGACTGTGAGACTGTCAAATCACGAACAGTTATTTGTTTACCTGTATCTTCATTTATATTAAGAGAAGAAGAAGAATTGGATAGCATTTCAAGATCTTTAAAATGACTGTACAACATCATAATCCAGTCAGGATCCATATCATCGCGAACAAGAACATGTAACTGGATGGTTAAAGCTTGTGGTGAAGTTGGAGAAGTCACTGACGATCCTGT
>VFQN01007295.1_pt1 | contig 11989 bp, 7 predicted proteins | sample 3512371 | NCBI WGS metagenome assembly VFQN01 (sample SAMN10412370, study PRJNA504923) | tailings metagenome | isolation source: Replicate 2 from Balatoc abandoned mine | place: Philippines: Itogon, Benguet | collected 2017-08-28
CCTGAACAGGGGAATGGGAGTCATCCACCAGCTGATGCCCGACGGTTCATCATCCACTGGCAGGCACCTGCCACCGGCACGCCTTCCCTGTGGCTGGAGACACATGCCATGTTTAGCCACGTGCTGTGCAGCGCAGAAGATCACCAACCGAGCGCCACCCTTATCAAACAACCGGCAGCGCAACCAGTAACACCAGTACCAACACCCTGCCCAACCGCCTCCCACACCTTGACTCGGATCGTCTGGCGAAGCGCTCACTGTGGCGGGCGGCGCCCCCAAGCGGGGCGGGTGCTGGCCATGGAGAGAGGTGCTTTCCTTAGTAGCAGTGCGTGTGTTGTGGTGAGGTGTGGGGGCACCCGCCATACATTCTGTGCAGCCACGCTCCGCTGCATAACGCTCACGCATGGTGCAAGCAGTGCAGTGCGGCCTGTGGCGTGTGCAGCCAGGTGCTCAGGCTCACCGACACTTTGGGTATTGTTGTTGCCTGTCGGAGTGTTGACACCTATTTGACACCCCTTGCTCAGGGAGTGGTGTGGGGCGCGGCTTACGTCATCAGCTTTAGCTTGCGATGTTCGACAGGGGACGTCACTTGCTGCATAGGGCGTAGCGATGCGCACTAGCAGCGCGTGATTGCGCGCTGCTGCTGCTTGCCCTGGCGCCTCCATAATGTACAAACGATATCAAGGCACTGAAAAGTACCTAATTCTACCTAGCGGGGCAGGCTTCAGCCCAAGGACGTTGCAACACCCCCGACCAAAACGGCGCTCGTTGGCGGGAAGCCCTGCGTCCCAGCGCGCCAAGGCTGCCATCCCAGCGGCACAACGACAAATTATCTAAGCTCAACTGGTGAGGCCTGCAGCACTAAAACTGCGACCGGTATCAGCGCAGGTCCGGAACTGCGAGGTCGAGCTACTTAACAATGTCCTAGGGCAACGTGCCGTGCACATCCAAGCGAGGCACAACTTATGGCATCATATCATCCGTCCTAGCATGCAGGAGCATACCACAGCCGGTAGCCCTGCTTCCCTCCTGACCCTGCCTCCTTGCCCGACCTGCCTCCGCGCTGCTGCCTGCCTCTTCTTCCGCAGCCGCCTCGGACGCTCCTTGTGGCCTGCCACGCAAGCCAGGATGGCGAGCCCCGAGCACCCATACATCCAACCACGCGACCTGCAGCACCTTCCTGCAGCCGTTCTATCGCACACCTTCTCCTTCCTGCCGCCCAACGAGCGCACCCTCACCACCCGCTTCGTATGCCGCGACACAGCCGCAGCCCCCAGCGACGCCGAAGCCCACACCGCCTCCCTGTCCCAGCCGCTACCGGCCCACGCTGCACCTTGGGACGTGGAGGCAGGGCAGCAGCACGTGCGGCAGCTGCCCTTGCAGCACAAGCTGCAGCTGCTGAGCACCGCGGCGGCCAGCGGGAGCGAGGTCAACCTGGAGGTGGCGCTGGCGCTGCTGCGGCCCAGCATCTTCTCAGAGATGCTGATAACCGGCCACGACGTGTGGGAAAAGTCCGAAGTTTTGCCAGACCCTGGACCGGGTGTGGCAGCCATCGAGGCGGGCCACCCGCAGGTGCTGGGCTGGCTGCTGCGGCACTGCCCAGCGCTGGTGTGCCTCAAATATGCACTGGAGGCAGCAGGGGAGCACTGCGACCTGGCGGGTCTGCAGGGCGTGTGGAGGGTGCTGAACGGTGAGGAGCAACCTGTGGACTGGGGCGGCCGTTCCCGCCCAACCCTGGACCAGTGGGCTTTGAACGGGGCTGCCGGGTCCCCCATCCCGGACGCCGTGGCCAAGATGGAGTGGGTGCTGGGTGCCGCGGAAGAGGGCAGCTGCAGTCTCTACAGCAACCCATATGATGACGTTGCAGAGGCTGCCGCCCGCTCGGGCGACCTGGGCCGGCTGCGGTGGCTGCTGGAGCGGGGGTGCAGGCTGGATGACCCAGAGAGCTGGGTCCTCCAGCAAGCGCTGCAGTATGCGGACATGGGCGTGGTGCAGTGGCTGGTGGACGGGGCGGGGTGGGACCTGCTGGGCCCACAAGCTGAGCATAAAGAATATTGGGGATCGCTGGTGGCAGCTGCGGCCAGGGGGCCGGACGGCTTGGCCCGTGTGCTGTGGCTGCAGGAGCGGGGCGTGGTGCTCAAGGACGGGATTAGGCCACTCCTGTACGTGGTTACGGCGCCGGGGTATCAAATTACGGTGGGGCAGGTGCACACGCTGCGATACATCATGCAGCGGTACTCTGACGACCTCGGCGCTCAGCAGCTGGCGCAGCTGGGCCGGGGGCTTACCTGCGCGCCGGTGGCGTCAGGGAGCATCCCCTTGGTTGAGGAGCTACGGCAGTCCGGGGTCACGCTAGACCACCAATCCTACTACTATGCTACGTACGACATGGAGATGACCCGCTGGCTGGTGACCGAGGCCAAGGTGTCCCCAAGAGGACTCGCGCTGTGGGAGCTCTTTGACCCTCACTGGCGCGGAACGCCCGCCACGAACCGGGAACTGCTGGAGGCGGTGCAGCTGCTGGTGGGAGCAGGTGCAGGTGCTCGCAGCGGGGATGTGATGCGGGCCATTCTCTGTGCAGCAGAGCGAGGCAACCTGCCGATCGTGCACGATTTGGCGCAGCACATGGAGCAGCAGCTAGGGTGTCAGCCGGACTGGCACCGCGCGATGCAAGTCGCGGTTGAAAGCGGTTGCGAGGCGCTGCTGGAGTGGCTGGCGGGGAAGGCGGGCTGCCTGGCGAATGCTGGCATCAGCTACATGCCAGCCGTCAGGGCAGGGGACAGGGGCACGCTGAATGCCCTGCGGCGGCTGGGCGTGCCGTGGGGCGCGGGGGACGTGGTAGTGGGGGCGGTTGAGGAGGGCTGCCAGGCGCCGGTGCTGCGGTGGCTGCTGGAGCAGGGGGCGCCGATGGGCAGTGCGGCGGAAATGGAAGAGGCGGTGGCGGCGGCGGAGCGCGAGGGGGAGCTGGGGGCGGAGGCGGCGGCGTGGCTGCGGGGCTTGGCTGAGGCGTCGAGAGCGCAGGAGGCAGCGGCGGCAGCAGCAGCAGCAGCAGCAGGTAGGGTCTCGCTTGCTTGCCCACTGTATACGGTACCACTTTGTGCCAAGCAAAGTACTATCGCACCTGTGAACCCGTGTGTTAAGCAGGTCCTTGTTACACCCTAGCACAGCCTAGCATGTACTTTACACGCAGCAAAGCACTGCTGCAGGGGCCAGAGCAGTGCTTTTCGCCCTATCTGCACCTGAAGTACTCACCTCGCAGCGCGTCCAGTTTCCCCGACCTAATGCTTGACCGGCACTCCGGCACGCGGTGCACTGCTTACGAATGCACTCCTATTACAACGGCCTCTAAGGCAGCAACACGCCTGCTCCTTCCTAGCAACCTCTGCTCCTCCCGCTCTGCACGGCCTGGGGCGCTTTCCCCCCTGCACCCTCCCCCCACGGTTTCCTCGCGCTCCACGCGTACCCCCCACGTGCCATGCAGGCTCGTCGCACATCCCTTGAAGGCGAGCGGCTCGCGAAAAACAACGTACGGTGAACTGGCTGGGAGAGGGCGTCATACGGAGGGCGAAAAGGCAGGAGGTCAAGCGAGTAAGCATCCACTTTGATGCGAGCCCGGGTCTGCGGTTCCATGGGGCACAGTTTGCATCACATTGCAATCATCTGGATGGATTGTCCATGTGGTGTGTCCTGGGCACGTTACACCTTGAATGAGTGGCTTTACCAGAATGTATCGTCGTTCTGCATGCTTTGTTGGGTAACGAAGAGGTGGGATGGTATGAATGCAGGCGTTGCTGTGCATTGGGGCTTAAGGGTCGTGTTGAGGTGAGCGTTCGTGCGTATGTGTAGGGCACGAGTAAGGGATGACGATTAGCCAATGGTGCTGGACCTGGTCAAGCGCATGCATGGGGCCGGACCCAACGTGGGCTAAGGCCGACGGACGTGGGCCTTGTGCAGGGTACTAGTGTGGGGCGAGAATGGCAGGGTTGGCTAGGTGCGGGCTGCGGGGCATGGCCACGCACCCGGAGCCGGACGCACCCTGGCTATGGTGTGTGATGGGGATGCGGTTGCAAGTGTGGCCATTTGCAACGTGTCTGGATGGAGAAGGTCCGATTGGCGCAGGGCTCGGTGGAGTGTACCGGTATGGCTCCAGACTCGTTTTGGCACGGCATCTAATGTACGGTGTGAGGTGGACCGTTGTAAATGTACTGTGTGAGGTGGACCTTTGTGGGCGTGCACATGCGCGTAAAACGCGAGGGCATGGTATGGTCGCGTGGGTGCGAAACGGGCAGGTGGAGCTTGAGAATGGAGGCTTGCAAAGGCTCATTGGTGTGCAGCGGAGCGGCATGCAGGCTTTGTGCATACGGTTGGGCTGACGGGGGCATTACGGTGGAGTGCCCGCGGGGGCTACAGGGTGTCGTTCGGTGCCCGCTTGTGTGAGGGCAGTGGGCCTGGGCATCGGGCGAACGGGAGCACAAGGGAGGTGTCATGCCTGGCATGTGTATTAGCTATTAGGTGGGGCTGCGTGCTGCTGACAGGAGGCCGTGGACCAAACGGCCATGGACTTAGGGGCCATCTTTGCAACTACCGTATATGGTGCTGCCCTGTGAACGCGGGCGCGTTCCAAGTCTTTGTACGACTGCACAACCGCTGAACAGATTACCGTACCCGGGTCCGATGTCCTGGGGCCTGACCAACCCTGCTGGGCTCCTAGCGTTGCATCAGGTGGGCCCGGGGAGGTGGTTGCGGCGCACCAGGGCAGACTGGAGGTACGAGACGCGGCGGCTGCCAGGTTGCCAGGTTGTAACACACACGGTTAAGCAGGTGTGCAGGGGGCATGGGCGCTGGATACCATGGCAACGGTTGCACCTAGCGGAGCGCCATTGTTCGTTGTGCACGGGAGGGGGCACGTGGTGGGGCACGTGGGCACCCACATAGGAGCTCCCAACGGGTAGCGGGGGACTCAGCACTATGAGTGATGCGAATGGCTATGTTTGTTCCCTGTCCATACATTCACTCTCGCGCAAGCTGCAGGACGTGCGGCATCGACCGTGCTTTCGGAAATGCCGGAACATCCTAGAGCTACCGGCCGTCCAAGCATAACCTGGCTGTTGGTACAAATGCATTTGAACTTTCATTCGTCAAACTCAAACTTGATAATCGGCCGTCGGTCTAAAAGTCAAAGCGCCGCGCTTTTGGACGGCGTCCGTTAAAGACAGCTCGCGGATTCGGGCCTTATATTCCCGCCCATGCGCGCACCCTTATTGCCTGTCTTCAACCCTTCTGTCACAGTCACTACTGAACGTTCAAGTTAGTATATTTACTGATTAACGTCTGCAAACGCAGCAGCGTCTCGTAGGCTTATCACACAGCGCTACCTCTCGCTACAATGGCCTCCCTGCTCGCTGAGCCCTCGCTTGCCGTGAGCCGCGCCAGTGGCCGGCGGAGCGCTGCTGGCGCCCCGCGCGCAGTGCGCCCAGCCGTCGGTCGCTGCCAGGTGACAAGGGTTCCCGCGTCGAGAGGGTGTTGTGATCATCGGACAACGAGAGCGTTAGCACTGGAGAGGTTGCCGCTGGCAAACAGGCAGTGGTGACTGTTAGCATTTCGTTTTCTCTGCAGCGCCTGGTCGTGCGCGCGGAGTCTGCCGAGACGACCTCCTTTGACTCCGAGTGAGCGGGGAGCGGGAGCCCGGTCGCGCATTGGACAGCACTCTCGGCAATAGAGATTGCACTAGTGGAAGTGGTCATAAAGTACTGAAGGTGTTGCCATCCTCTGCACGGCTTTTGGTCGCGTAGCTTCCCGCGCGGGCCTTCGGCATTTCTTGGATGTGGTGCTAGGCAATGGGCGTGTTGTGTCAAGAAGCACTGATGTTCAATTTACAATGGCTCTTCTTGCTCGGCTTTGCAGGAAGGTGCTGAAGGACCTGCAGGCCAAGGTAGGCGTTGCACCGCAGTGCAGCACGGGGGCGCCCCGTCCTTGGCGCTGCCAAGGGCAAGCGAGCTCCTTTGGCCGTGGAACCGCCCCCACGAGACCACCAGGCATCTTGCCTGCAAACCCCCGACAGCGTCGTGAGCACAAGCTCTCCGCTCGCCATGCTGTTGCAGTTGCCGTTGCAACGTACCTCTCAGCGCCATACAGATCCGTGCCCTGAGTTCCCGTGTGTTCCCGTTCAGGGGATGACGCCTTCATCCTTCACCTTTGCCCTGTTCAACACCAATGCCTTACGGACGCAACATGCCTTCCAATCCGCTCGCGCAGGCGTTTTGAGAGCTAGGGCATTGTCCCAGTCGCATTTGATCACCCTGTCACAACTCCCTCATCTATCCCCTGAGTGGGATGCAGTGATAGGCAAGCCCCCGGGTCTTGTCGCCTACCACAACCCTTACCCTCCTGCAATAGGCGGCGGTCGAGAGCACGGGCACTGTTGCCACCCCACGCACCCACAAGGCTCCGGCGCTGACGCCCTGCGATGCCTCTTTCACCCTTCCACCCTTGCAGTGGGACGCGGTTGAGGACAAGGGCACCGTGAACTCCCCCACCTCCTTCCGTCACTTCCCCCACCGTGTGCAATATTATTCATGTTGCTAACATCATGCTCCCCCGCCCTTTTCAGTGGGACGCGGTTGAGGACAAGGGCACCGTTGCCACCTACGCGGTTGGCGCTGTGGTGGCGGTGTGGCTCAGCGGCACCGTGGTCAACGCCATCAGCGCCGTGCCGCTGGTAAGTGTTATAAAAGAGTATTCGTCTATATTTTTATTAATAAATATATGCGTGGTGGTGACGCTGTGGCTGAACGGCACCGTGGTCAACGCCATCAGCGCCGTGCCGCTGGTGGGTGTTTGAAAATATATTATCGTTGGGAATATCTACATAATGCATTAAACGGGGTGGTGCGTAGTGCGTACGGGGTGGTGGCGCTTCGGCTCATCAGCAGCACCGTTTGTCAGCGCCTGGTGGGTTGCGTGCCAACGCGCTGGTGGGTGCCGCTTACCGTGTGTCCTTTTCCTAGGCGCAGGACCCGTCCTGCCCACCACCTGCCGACAGTCCGCTGCCATGGTACTGCCCTTGGCCACGTTGCCCTGCGAACTGTATCCTTCACTCCACTTAACTGGCTGTCATTGCCCACGTGGCGCTCTGCTTAGACCACCTGCCCCGCAGCTGCCCAAGCTGATGGAGCTGGTGGGGCTGGGCCTCAGCCAGGCAAACGTAACCCCCCTTTATGACGTGTTCATTCATCATTCCTGGTTGTGCTGTTGTCCTCGCGTCCCCGCCCCCTTGCAGCTGCCCAAGCTGATGGAGCTGGTGGGGCTGGGCTACAGCTCCTGGTTCACCTACCGCTACCTGCTGTTCAAGGTGCGTTCATAGCTGCATCAAGCTGTGTTGTAGTATGGGATAGCAGTAGGCAGTGGTATTGAACACGTGCTGTGCGCGCAGTGCGTATTGCTACGGTGCACAGAGCGTGGCCCCTGCGCTGTTTCCTGACACCGTACGCTGGCGGCGGCGGCGGTGTTGTGCCGAGGGACGCGTGAGCTTGTCCCTTGTCCCTCGGCCCCTCTTCATGCTTGTATGGAGTGTAGCGCTTCTACGTCTACTTTGTTCTGCCCTCCCGACCTGGCGAAGGACAAAGTCCTCTGTAACATACCATACCTTGGGTTGTTCTGGGGGGCACCATGACGCACACGGTTGCTGTCCGTTGTCCGCAGTGGAGCCGTGAGGAGCTGCTCGAGTCCTTTTGAACAATCCACACGTTAACCCACACGTTGTCCGTTGCCTGCAGTCGAGCCGCGAGGAGCTGCGCAAGGACATCTCCGACCTGAGCAAGAAGATCGGCGGCGGCTCCGAGTGAACGGGAGCGGGAGCAGGAGCAGGTGCTGAGCAGTCGAGCGGGCGGGGACATCCTCTGCGGAGCAGCGGGACCAGCCTGGGTCCTTTCTATGGCCCTTCGCACTGCACTGCACTCGTGAGCGAGGAGGTCAGCGGATCGAAGTGAGCAGCAGGAGAGGCGAGCGGGGAAGGAGACTCCGGGTGACACTGCGGCTGCTTATCTGCAGAGAGGCGTGTCCGGTTTGTGTGGGATGTTGCCCTGGCTTGCACGGCACACGTGGCTGACCGACGCGTATGCACGTGCTGTTGGGGTGTGCATGATGGCAATGTCGTACCCAGCTGTTGTATGCGCTGGCAGGTAGGAAATGTTGGATCGCAAGTACGAGAGTAAATGATACTATGCGATAGTAAAGAACAGGTCGCGGTGAATGGAAGCAGGATCAGGACGGGCGAAGGGATATGCTACGGTCGGCGTCGTAACGGCCGGGGTTCGTTTGTTGCGCAGGCATGTGCATGCACCGGGGCGGTGGGCGATCGATGCATCGGGAGAAGAATTCGCGTTGTTGCTTTGATGCACCATACACGGAGGCTGTAGCCTCTGCTGGAGCCCTTGCTAATTGTGGGCGGCTACGGTGTGTCATTCGGTTGTTGTTGGGCATTGTACACTACAGCTCCCAAGTCCGTTGGCATGTACGGACAGGCTCAACTGCCCTGTCATTGCAGGCGTAGTGCATCAGCAGCAGCAGCAGTATGCAGCAGGCATTAGGGGCTTGCAATGGATAAGGGTCATCTTGGCGCTGTGAGGGGAGAGGAAGATGCATTGGGTCTGGTTGTGGCTCATTCTTTGCGCATACCGTACGGTACGTAGATCGTAAAGCCACGCCTTCGGTGCAAGGCGCGCCTGCCTGTAACAAGCATCGCCTTGGCATTGGTGCTCCTGCCCCTGCACGGCGCACTGTGCTTTGCCGGCAACGGCCGGAGACCTCCCCTGGCGCGACTGCGGTTGCCCCGTCCCGCAGGGGAGACCTCCCCTGCCGTCCAGCCCCGCACAATGCAGCTTCCCATATGCGGCTCTGCCATGTACCGGCATTCCGGCAACGGTTGGGGGTAGTTGGGGGCCTCCCCCGGCGGCCTGGCGCGACTACAGTGGCACCATCAAAAGCCTCCGCACCGTGCAGGCTACGATGTACAGTACATCTGTCCCATGCCATGTCCCGTCGTCATGCCTCGTGCCCGTGGGCCTAGCTGCAACACCCAAGGACCCCAACCCACCTCCCAGGCTCCGGCTGCGGCTTAGCCTAGTTGTAGAGCTGCCGCAGGCGTTGACGTTGGTGGAGCCCGCCATGCCCATGCCCTCGTGTGCCATCCATTCCGATGCCTACCGACCAGGCCCTACCGATCAGCTCCAGATAGACGCGCGTATACCGGCTGCACGGTATCTACGGTAGCTCTCGCACCTGTTGGAACGTCCGTGGTGTGGCAGTCCAGCCCGCACTCATAACTGTTACATGTTCAGTCCCCTTCCAGTACCCCACCCCCGCCCACAGGAGACATTGGGACTGGGTCTGGTCTTCGGCAACACGCACGGGGGATCTTGCCCACCACCACCTCCTTGCTGCGCGTTCGAGCACGTGTGTATGCACCTGCCACGTGTATCCGCCACATGCCACGTGCCATGTGCCGGCAGCCGGGTAGGCCGGCTAGGCTTGCATCACATCACATGCCCTGCAGCACAGCCCGGGGCCCAGCCCCTCCACGCAGCCCCAGCCGCCCTGTCAACTCCCCGCCTTGAGCCCACAACCGCCCTCTTGGCCGCCATGGTCCCGCCCCTACCACACAGTCCCACCTTGATACACATGTTCCCAGTGGCCCCACCTCTTGTGCTCCCAGGTCCTCCACCGGTTCCTACCAGTTCCCACCCTGTTGCCATTGTCGGGTACCCTACACCCTACACCCCGCCCTACCTGCCTGCAAGTCCGCCGTGCAGCACCACACGCACGTCCCGGTACACTCAAGCCACACCTACCCTCTCCAGCCAAACCCATCCTACGTTTCCTAACCCACCCGACCCTTGGGAAGGTTTGGCACCGTGTGCCATGCCCGCCGCTCAGCCCTGCATGCCCCATGCCCCGCTCGCGCCCCACCAACGCCCTGCACCTACCCCACTACCCCACGCACATACTGGTACGTATCCACACACCACATGCAAGCATGCACGTGACCCCACATGCGTTTGCCTTCCGTCCGTTCGTTCGTACCATTACCGTACATTCTGTGCCACACGGCAGGTCCGACCCCATGCGTTTACGCCCGTCAATTTCAACCGCACCGTGCCCCAGTTCCCCACCCCCTCCGGATTCCCGACACACACGTTCCTACCACAGTTCACCCCATCACTCATCAGCGTCCTCATCTACACCCTCGTCCTCGTCGTCGTCCTCCGAGGGCGGCTCCAAGCGCTTCACCAGGTGCAGCACCACCTCGTGGTGCACGCGCCACACATTGGTCCGGGGCGGCAGCAGGGGGCGGGGGAGGGACGCCCCGCCCCCCGGCCCACAGCCACCAGCCCCACCGCCGCCACGGCTCGCATGGTATGCGGCACCTGCCGCCTCCGCCTCCGCCTCCTCCTCCGCCATGCCGGGCGGTGGGGACCTCATCCGCGGCACCCAGGGCAGCCTGCTGCTGCTGCCCATCCACTGCCGCAGCTGCCGGCTGCTGGGCTCCGGCCGGCCGCCCACCCAGCCGTCCCAACCGAGGTAACCACCCCAACCACTGCGATCAACCACCACGTGTGCCTTGACCTCCAGGTACCGCGGCAGGGGCGGCGGCGGGGGCGGGGGAGGGGGCGGCGGCGGGGGAGGGGTCTGGCGGTGCGGGTGCGCCGCGCTGTCGCTCCTGTCAGCGGTGGCGGCAGCAGCTGGGGCGGCAGCTGCGTCGTCGCCGTTTCCGTCAGTGCCGGTGGCGGTGGTGGTGGTGTTTGTGGTGCTGCTGGTGGTGGTGCTGCTGGTGGCGGTGGCGTCGCTGGCCGTGGCGGTTGGCGGTTGGCACGTGGTGGCGCGGCGCAGTGCGTGGTAGGCCCAGGACAAGGCGGCGGCAGCTTCCTCCAGCTCCCGCCGCGCCTGCGGGATGCCTGCGATTAGGGCAGACATATTTAGGAATCAGGACAGTTAGTCGACTTTCAAAGGGGAAGGGCAGTCCCGTGTCATGTGCGGCAGCTTCCTCCAGCTCCCGCCGCGCCTGCGGGATGCCTGCGGGGGGCCAGGTAGGCACGAGGCGCCATCCCATAGGAGCCACGTACAGTCACCATTAGCGATATTACAATCTCGCGTCAGGTGCATGCATCAAGTAATTCTCCATGCTGTAAATCCTGCAACCCAGCTCCCAACACGCTGCAACTGACAGATGGCTCGCAGGAGCGGTGTGCACGTGCCTGCACACGCTGCGTCGCCGTACCACCATCCCGCCACACGCACACTTCCAAAGAGGGCACCTCTCTCCATGGGGCCCAACCGTCACCCGCCACACGCTTGGGGGCAGGGCAGGGCAGGGCTCCCGCCCACAGCGCCGGCGGGGCACAGGGCAGGGCAGCGCAGGCAACGCGCATTGCCCTTCACGTCATAGCACGATGCTGCCCAGCCCCTAGCCCTAGCTCCACCACAGCCCTGCTGCTTTGTGCTGCCACCCAAGTCGTTGCTATGCCATGATGTGCCCCCTGCCGCCCTGCCGCTAATTTCATCCTGCAGCTAGTTTCATGCTCTTTGTACGAATCGTCCCATTTCTGTCGTGCTCACCGTCGTACCACGGCACTATGGCCGCCAGGTGCAGCTCGGCCGTGGCCCATGGGTGGGGGTAGCCGTACAGAATAATACTAATAATTTTTTTGTATTGATAATAAAAGAATGTATTGTCGCACTCACCGTCGTACCACGGCGCTATGGCCGCCAGGTGCAGCTCCGCCGTGGCCCACGGATCGTGGGGGTAGTAGGGGCTCAGCCTTGCGCGGCCGCAGCGGTCCAGGGTGAGGGTGCGCACGGGGCGGCCGGTGGCGGCGGCGGACAGGCAGGGCAGGAAGAAGGGGCCTGCGTGGGGTGGAGTGGGGTAGGGGGTGGGGTGGGGGGGGGGGGGGGTCAACTTTCCACCGGCAGCAACATGGTGCTGTGGCGCTTA
>VFQN01007296.1_pt1 | contig 11989 bp, 23 predicted proteins | sample 3512371 | NCBI WGS metagenome assembly VFQN01 (sample SAMN10412370, study PRJNA504923) | tailings metagenome | isolation source: Replicate 2 from Balatoc abandoned mine | place: Philippines: Itogon, Benguet | collected 2017-08-28
GAGGGAGGGGAGGGATGGGAGGGAGGGGAGGGAGGGGAGGGAGGGGAGGGATGGGAGGGAGGGGAGGGAGGGGAGGGAGGGGAGGGAGGCGGGAACTGCACGGGAGGAGGAAGGGGCGGAGAGCAACAAGGGTGGGAAGGAACGGGGCCCCGGGGAGAATCGCGGGTGGTGAGGGTGGGGGTATCGGGCGGGACGGACTTTAGGTGGGACGTGGGAGGTGGTGAAGGATGACAGGCTGGTGAGGGTCGCGGGTGCAGCTGACACCACGCCCTTGCGGGGCCCCTGAGCGCCGACGGGGGCGAGGCGGGGGAGGGCATGGCGTGTCAGGCGCCGGTGGGCGTGGGGCTGGGAGGGTTCCATGGGGGCGGCGGGAGGGACCTTGTGGGACCCCAGGGGCGGGGGGCGGGGCGTGGCTGGCCCGTGCCTGAGGCTGCAGCAGCATAGTGCTGTGACCTGTGGGTTCCACGGGCCCACGTGGCAGGGCCGCAACGTGCGCCGTACCAGGTGCTGCCTTGGCACCCTTCCCTTGACCGCGTCGGCACCCACTTCTTTGTGCAGCAAACAGTCAGCAGATGCCGGTGCGCGGGTACACGGTATGTAACACGAGGACAAGCCCTGGGATTCGTTGTCGCGTGAGCAACACGCAAACAGTCAAGCACCGTGCTCGCCGCATAAGTGTTGGCGGCGGGCCATGTGAGCAGCAGGTGCCCCACTGTCAGCGCGCACGTGTGTGTGCCACGGGTGTACTGCAGGGACGAGCTGCACGCGCTGCTGCGCGAGGAGCGGCTGTTCGGCGCCACGCTGCTGGTGTTCGCCAACAAGCAGGACATACCCTCCGCGCTGTCGGTGGCGGAGCTGGAGAAGGTGCGGGCTCAGCAAAGGGGCGTTTAAGATTGGTGATTTTGATCAGGCCGTGGGTGTGAAAGGGCTTGGGAGCCTGGCGGCTGCATGTCGTATGCCTCAGCACTCGGCGTGGCGAAGAGGGTGTAGGTGGGGGAGGTGCAAGGTGCAGGGGCGGGGGCACTGGGGGCCGGGCGGGTTGTGGTGTGGGACAAGCGTCTACAACGTGGACAGAAGGTGCGGAGGTGCTGAAAGAAGCACCACGTGTTTGGCTTGTTGCCGGGGATGAGTAATACATATGCAGAGGTTGCCGCGTCCTTGCCAGCTGCCACACCCAAAGGCTGCAAGCGGAGGACTGGCTGCAGGTGGTCCTGCGTCAAGGATGGGAGTGGGGCCTGGCTCGCTCACCGTCTTGGAAGCTTTGACCCTTGGAGTGCAACTGTCCGTGGTCATCCTGTGTGGCCTACTGCCAATGGGCGCGACCGGCCCGGCGCGGTCGAAAGGCGTGCAGCAGCCTGAGCTGCGACATGCGCGTCCATGAGGTTGTAACATCCCCCTATTAGGCTTGCCGGGGCTCTGGGCACAGCCCAACGCACAAGCATCATGACGATGACTCCCCAACGCCAACCCCTCCCCTCCCTCTGCCGCCACCCCCAGGCGCTGGACCTGTCCTCCATCTCCTCCACCAAGCGCCACTGCCGCGTGGTGCCCTGCAGCGCCGTGGACGGCAGCGGCCTGCTGGAGGGCTTCGACTTCGTGGTGGGGGACATATCCAGCAGGATATACCTGTTCTCGTGAGCACGGCGCGGGGGGAGAGGTCGCGGATCACGTGGAGCTGTCCGCGGCCTTCCCGGGGCATGCATGCTTTCCGCTGCATTTGCACGTGGCAGCTGCGTTGGAGCGTAAGGGTTTAGCTCGCGTGCAGGCCAGGAGCAGCTTGCGGGGCGGGCACTGGACAGAGGCGCTGCGTATAGCGCCTGGTCCTGTAATCGCAGGCACTTCGGTGCTCGTTTGGGTGCCCTTGCGGCTGGCGTTTGATTGGGTTTGAGGTGTGGGCTAGCACTACGGCATCACCGGTGCACGGCACCCGCCGCGCCGAGTTACGTCCTCCCACGTGAGGGCAGCGGGCGCGCATGCCTCCGTGCGGTGTGCAGTGGGCCGCTAGGAGCTGGGGCGCACGGTGTAGGCGCACGGGGTAGTGGGTCCCGGATGAGCGAGGCTGCCGACTGGAGGTGTGAAGTCGGCTCAGGGCAGGTAGGGCAGGACGGCTACCCCGTCCACCGTTTGGACCAGTACGCATGTACCCCTGACAAAGCACAGTGCTGAACGATGTGGCGGAGGCCACGGTACTCTTGTACGCACGTTCCAAGCAGGGGAGAGGGGTTCCAAGCAGGCCGCATGCGGCCTGTTCGGTATTGCGAGGTGCTTGTGTGCTCCCCGAAACAACTTACGGGACTCAGCACATCGGCAGCCGTGAGTCCTGCTGCTGGTAGCAGCCCCGGCGGCCCCGGACTCTTAGGCCAGGGAGCGGTCTTGGGGTCTGCGGTCAGTCTGCGGCCTGGTCTCTGGTGGGTGTCTCATTTGGTGCGCTGGCTCAACGAAACTCGAATGTTGTAGCCTTGCACACGGATGAACGCACGTAACCGTACATGCACGCCTACTGTTGTTCATGGGGCAATCCGCAGCATCGGATAGCAGCCTGTCATGGCAGTCATGCTGGGGAGGTGAACTGGCGGCAGAGTGCAGACCCGAGTGCAACAGGTGCACCTGTCTGTAAAGCGCTTGAAGAGAGTGAAACAAAAAGGTGAGCGCCCACGCGTCACGGCAAGCAGCAAGGAACCCCGGCCGGCGACTGCATTCCCCTACCCACACCACAGCCGGGGCTCACAGGGGAGACCTGCTCTCTAGCCGAGTCGACTACGACCTGCGAGCGCTCCGTTGCGTCGACTACCAGTTATTATGACTTTCACAGCATCTAAGGATGACGATCGCAAATTGGAGTACTCCGTCCGCACGTCACAGACCGTTCCCGCCGGATTGTCGTCCGATCCATGTAACCACCCGAGCCGCGCACGCGCTTGGGACCTGCTGACAACACACGTCGTTCTATGTAGCGGCTGTCAAGTCGGAACCTTTTTGCTGGCCTCTTGACTGTGGGGTCTAAACCTGAGACTTTGGGCGCAACCACTTCATTGCGCACAATTCGCGGCAGAGTCCTCGTCATAATCTATACCATCTACAGCAGCATATATAGCGTATTGACACGATGGACCATGACGAGGAGGTCGAGGTGGAGGTGGCGCCCAAGGACATCGACGACAAGAGCCTGCGGGCTTTCGACAGCTTCTTTAAAACGCTTTCACAGGTGCATCGGAAGCTGCTTGCGCAACGACAGCTGATGGACTGTCATGCTGCTGCGCTCAAACAGCATGGCGCGCACGGCGTGTTCACCGCTGGACCCGCTCTGCTCTGGGCCAAAGTATCTAGGCACAGTACGTGCGGTTGACAGCTTCGTTGGTGCCGGTTGTCTCAGCCTCGGGCGATAAAACCTGTCGTAGCTGGGGAAGGGACAGGGGAGGGCCTCACCTATTTCATGGCCACCAGTGACCAGCCCTCACCTTGTCTGCTTGCCTGTGCGCCCTCCTGTCCCGCTCCTGCCCGCAGGACCAACATGTTATTCGCTTCTTTGACCGCAAGGTATGCCGTAGGCGGGGCCTCTTTACAGAGGCTGACCTGCTGGTACGGTGGGGATGAACAACTGGGTACTGGCTCTGCTTGACCTCCATAATCCATGCCAACCCGCCCGCAGCACCCGGATCTAGCTCCCTCTACGCCAACATATCACTGCATCACAGACCCTTTGCCCTCGCTACAGGCGCCAGTAAGACCCACATGACCTGCACCGGCGGGCCCTAGACCCCAGAGCCATTCCCCGACTCCCCACGTAACCCCACAACTCTCCCTCTTCCCCACCCCCAGGGCTACTACTCCGTCCACGGCCCTGCGGCCCTGTCCATAGCCCGGCAGTTTTACCGTACGACCGCTGTCGTGCGCGGCGGCGACGGGTCGGGCGGCGGCACGCCGTACGTCAACGTGAACCGCTCCATGTTTGAGACCATCCTGCGGGAGCTGCTGCTGGGCGGCACGCAGCACGTGGTGGAGCTGTACGAAGCTGCGGGAACAGGGTGGAAGCTGGCACGGTGGGTGTGAGGGGCCACTAAAGCACGCAGTGTGCCGTTGTGCGCAGTTGTGCGCTCTTGGGATCATGTGATCGCTGGTGCTGTTGTTGCTGCAGCAGCTGCTGCTGCCGCCGCGCTGAGGTTCATCAACTTACATACATGCGTGCATGTTCGCAGCTCCGCGACACCCGGCAAGCTGTCCGCGTTCGACGACGAGCTGTACCGTGCGGCGGAGATGGCCGACAGCCCCGTGGTGGCGGCCCTGACCTTCAGCGCGGCGGAGGGGCAGGTCACCGTGGTAAGGGAGGGGGCGGGGGCCAGGAGGGCCCGAGGGGGCTGGTGGGAGGACGGGGCGGGGCGGGGCCGGCGGAGGGCGAGGCGGCTTTATTGGGGGGCGGGGTAGCCGGGAGGGGATGGTGACGCAGGCGCGAAAGGGGTGGCCATTAACGACCCTTACCTGCGGATGGGCGCCTGCGGGAGCAAGCGTTGCGGAGGGGTGGATCGCCAGGTGAGGCCTGGTCGGGTGGGGACAGTGCGTGGCGGTTTGAGGATGCGGCCTCATGCCTACCTCGGGGCCGGGTTGCTGGCGCCTTGGCTTGGCCCTAGGGCCGCCAGCCGAGCCCTGTCGCGTAAGCTATGCGCATCCCCCTGTCTTCGAACGGGACACAAGCACACGACGGCCTCTGCGTGCGCCCGCTTGCACGTGGCTGCGTGCACCTAGCATCCGCCTACCCCTGCGCGCCTGCCCCTGCCCTTCCGCTCCGCCATCACCCCAGGGTGTTGCGTACGCGGAGCCGTCGTGCTGCCGGCTGGGCGCCACGGAGCTGCTGCTGGACGACACGTGCAGCGGCCTGGAGGCGGTGCTGGTGCAGCTGGGGGCGCGGGAGGCGGTGGTCAACAGGGTGCGTGGGTTAACGAGGGTGGCGGCGTGTGTGTTAAGTGGGTGGTGGTGCTGGGCTGGAGGCGGTGCTGGTGCACCTAGGGGTGTAGGAGGCGTTGGTTAACAGGGTGTGTGAAAAATGAACGCAAAACGTAGGCGGTCGATGGAGCGCTGCGGCGTTTACCGACCTCCGGGTCACGAGCGCTTGGCTGTTGTACCCCTGTGACGTTTTACGCGTACTCCTGTGACGTGGCGCGGCCCATGCGTCGTCGGTGCCTGGCCCTCTGGACCTGTCTCATCGGCGCCTTGATAGCGCCTCTATACCTTGCCCCGCCGCCGACCTGCCTCGTTAACCCACTGCAACTCACCTGTCAGAAGTTTTCCCTGTGTGTTTCAGACGGACGGGGTGGGGCCTGTGCACGCTTCGACCGGCACCTGCCCAAGGTTACCCCCTCGCGGAACGCCCTGCCTCCGCCCCCCTCTCCTCAACTCCCCCAGGACGCGCTGGGCGTGCTGGACTCGTCCCAGCGCTCGCGGCTGGCGGCGCTGCTGGAGGGCGTGGGGCTCATGGTGACGGAGAAGCCCGCCTCGCCGCTTTTTAGCACCAAGCACCTGGAGGCGGACCTGGCCAAGATTGTCAAGGTGCGGTGGGCACGCAGGGTATAGCTGACGTACGTCCACATCATGCAAAAGGGAGGCGTTGTGCCACACGGTACGGGTGCCCCCGCACGCGGACCCTTCCCCGTGGGACGGCGCCCTTGGCGCGGCACGGCGAGTGGGCAGGTCAGACGAGGTGGTGGTTGTGTGGAAGGATACACGGGCATGCTGCACGGCTCCCCGGGTTGCTTCTGCCTCCGTGTACGGACACTCAACTCACCGCACACGTGCCCTCCCCACGCAGGACGGCGCCGTTGAGCGGCACGGCGACGTGCTGGAGCGGCGCACGGCGTGCAGCGCCCTGGCGGCCGTGATTGGCTACGCCGAGGTCATGGCGGACGCAGCGGCAGGGGGGGCGGGGGCAGGGGGGGAGGGCGGCGGCGGGCGCTACAGCCTCAGCCTGTACAACAGCGGCTGCTACATGCGGCTGGACGCCACGGCGCAGCGGGCGCTCAACGTGCTGCCCAGCAGACAGGTGAGGTGCTGTCAGGTGGCGAGAAGTGCAAGGACGTAGGTTACCAGGGTCAATGGACAGTGATACTGACCGCATCGCCATTTAGCGCACGGATGTGCTGGGGGCGCTCAGCGTCCTGCCCCACCGCCTTGTGGAGGGTGTGGGTAAGGGGTGCGGGGAGAGGCGGGAGGGGTTCACTGATGTGCGTGCTTGCTGTGGGGGTTGGTGCGGAGGTGCGGAGGCAGAGGCCGTGTCCGTGTTGGCGGTGGTCCGGTCAGGAATCGCTGAACGCTGTGAGCAGCTTGCTCTCGCACATGAGCGGAGGGGGAGAATGCGGAACCGATCAGATACGGCATACATGATTCGGAAAGGTGTGGAATGTCCGGATGAGTAAGATGTGGGTTGTTCCAGTGTGGAACAATGGGGGATGAGAAGCATTGGGACCCCCAACCCATATCCCCTGCCCCCTCCCCTTCCCGCTCCCTCCCCAGGACGCCAACGCCACCTTCAGCCTGTTCGGCCTGCTCAACCGCTGCCGGACAGCCATGGGCAAGCGCCGCCTCAAGGTGGGGGTCCTATGCCGTGCGCTGCTGTGCCGTGCTGTGTCGTGCTGTGTCGTGCTGTGTCGTGCTGTGCTGCAGCCGTGACACCGGAAGGGACGGCGCAGCTGCCCCGCAGCGGCCCCCGGCCTGCGGCGGGCGGCTGTCCCTGTGCCTGTGTGCTGGACATCCACAACGGCATCAACAAGCACGTTGGCGGTCGTGCAGCTCATCCCCCTGTGCTCCGTGTGCTGCGTCGGCCAGGCAGGCAAGGGCGCTGACCACCGCGCCCCTACTCCGTACACAAGCGCAGCCCGCCTGTCTCCACCCTCGTTATCAGCAACCTACACCCTCACGCCCCCGGGCCCCGAGCCCTGGCTGACGTGGCCGCTGTTGCACAGGCCCAGACGCAATCGCACCGGCCCCTGGGGCTGCTGGCACACCTACGCCGTACACGCAAGGCCCCCCAACCCCACGCCTCATTCTCCGCTGCTCCCCCTGTGCAGTCCTGGCTGAAGCAGCCGCTGGTGGACCTGGACGCCATCGGCGCGCGGCATGACGCGGTGGAGGCGCTGGTGGGGGACGCGGAGCTGCGGGGGCAGCTGCGGGACACGCACATGCGGGGTGGGTGGGGGCGGGGGCGGGGGCGGGGTCTGGCCCGAAGCTTCGGCTGCACATGCGGTTACCCCACCCAGCATCACCGGGCCAGCAGCGGGGGCGGTGTGGCTGTGGGTTATGGATAGGAGGTGTGGGCGGCTGAGGTTTGGTGGCCGAAAGCGTCGTATGGACGCAGGTGCTCCTGCCCCTTCCCCTGCCGCCCTGGAAGCGGCCGAAGATTCCGCTGCTGCATGTGTTACGTGGGTATTCACCTGAGCAGAAATGCCCCAGCTCACGTCAGCATTGCCGCCAAAGACTCACTTCAGTATCCGTAACCTGTGCCTTATCCCCAGGCCTCCCCGACGTTGAGCGGCTGACGCGGAAGCTGCAGTCGGGGCGCATCAGCCTGCAGGTGGGGGCGGGGGGTTGCGGAAGGGGGCCATGGGAGTGGGGCGTGCGCCCTTTTTGGGCCCCCACGGGCTTGCTGCCACCTGTGCGGGGCCAGCACCTTGCAGGCGGAGCGCTGGCTGCGACACTGTGCGTAGCGTCCTGCGACGGCCGTCACCTTGTCCTGGTGTATACTAGTGTGCTGTGTGCTGCTGGTGGGCTGACTGCTCCCACGCGCCGTCCGACCGGTTCCACACAACCCGGCGCCCCCAGGAGCTGCACCAGCTGTACCGCGCCTCCTCCCGCCTGCCGCTCATCGAGGACTGCCTGAGGTGCCACCAGGGCCCGCACGCAGCAGGCATGGTGGAGAGGTGCGTGTGCGGGCTGTGTGAGAGCGGGGCCGAAAGGGAGCGTGGAGAGACGGGACATGGGACTGGTGGGCTGCCAGACACGCAACATGCTCGTGTGGCGCTCGGCCCGTTCGCCCGGGCGTGTTGCTGGGGTTCTTCCGCCTTGCCTGTGTGTTACCGGCCTTCGCCGGCTAACCTGGCAGACCGATGCAACTTACACCCACACCCCAACACCCGGCCGCAGGTTCGCGGAGCCCCTCGCCGAGTGCCACGGGGAGGACAGCCTCGCGCGCTTCGAGGAGCTGCTGGAGGTGAGCTGTACGGCGGACGTGAGGCACCGACCAGCCGGCCCCTTAACCACCTGATGCCCAGCCCCCTCGCGCCAGTCTGGACCTGGGCCGGCTGCCCTCTTCCATGTTGCCAAGTACCAGCACGGCCGATACAGAGTACTACTGAATGACATAAGCCCCAAACGCTCCACCCCTCCTCCCCCAGGCCGCACTGGACCTGGACCGGCTGCCGGAGGAGTACCTCATCTCGCCCTCCTACGACCCGCGGCTGGGGGACCTGTCCGAGGCCAAGCAGCAGCTGGAGGACGAGATCGGGGACATTGCGAGGGTGGGTGGCGCGCGGGCCGTGGGGTCCTGGAGCTGCGCTCCCAATGCTCATGTGCCTCCACCGCCGCGCTGTCACCGCCGTGTCAACCTGCAGTCGGCGCTCCGCCTAAATAAACCGACCTGCTGTGATGGTGTCCACACCGGGCGGCCTACCGCTTCCTTGTTGACACGCGGGCACCTCCGGCCTGGAATTGCAGCTCCTCCCTGCGCCTCCTTACCCCCACATCCGGCACCTTGCGTGCGCCGACCTACTTCCTTGAGCTGCTAACTGTAACCCAATGTCACGCGGGAGTACATTCGACCTACCTCCTTGGGCCCCTGGCAATCGTACGACGCCCCCGCCCGGCTGCTCCCCCCCCAGGCCGCCGCCTCCGACCTGGGCCTGCTGCTGGACAAGACCATCAAGCTGGAGTGGCACAGGGCCGCCAACACGCGCACGCGCTGCCTGCGCATCACTAACAAGGAGGAGAAGAACGTGCGCAGCAAGCTCAACGCAAAGTGAGGAATGTGACCGCCGCGGCTGCAAGGGCTGCGCGGGCCGTGCCGGCGTGTGACGCGTGCCCCGTTCGTGCGTGCTGGCTACCATGCGCTGGAATGACACGCGCGTGCTGCCCGCCACGTGCCGTACAGGTACGACGTGATCGAGACGCGCAAGGACGGCACCAAGTTCACCAACAAGGCGCTGCGCCGTGCGGCCGAGCGCCTCAACGCCACCAGCGGCCAGTACCTGGAGCTGCAGGCGGAGCTGGTGGCGCAGGTGGGGTGTGGGGGACGTGTGTGTTAGGGGTGTCGCAGTGCACGTTAGCGTGTGGTTTCTGGTGCTCCTGTTGCAGTACCTGGAGCTGCAGGCGGAGCTGGTGGCGCAGGTGTGGAAACGCGCACCCATTCCAGACTCCCCCGTAACCCCCAAAACAACCCCTGCCAGCGGCCCGCGCCTGACCCGTCCCCGTACCGCCCAGCTCCTTGTTTGTCCTTACCCCTCTCCACCAACCCGCCCCTCCCCAAAACGCAGGTCGTGGGCGTGGCGCAGTCGTTTGTGAGCGTGTGGGAGGTGGCCGGCGCGCTGCTGTCTGAGCTGGACGTGCTGCTGTCATTCGCGGAGGCGGCGGCGGTGGCGCCGGTGCCGTACGTGCGGCCGGAGATGCTGGGGCCGGACGAGGGGGTTATCGAGCTGCGGGGCTGCAGGCACCCCTGCGTGGAGGTGCAGGTGGGGGGGGGGCGGGGATGCGTGGGGAAGGGAGGGAGGGGTCGTGGAGGACAGGGGGTGCGCGTGCAGGAGATGCAGGTGTGTGTGTGGGGGGGGGGGGGGGGGGGGGGAGGGGAGGGGAGGGGAAGGGGGGGGGGGGGGGTGTGGAGAGCGGTCCACAAGGAGGCGTGGTTGTGATTGATGCGTGTGCTGTGCCTGCTGCAGAGACGGAGGCGCAGGGCACCGGTGCTATGGGTGGATGTAGTGGTTGCATGGCGTGACGGGTTTATGCGTGGTAGGGGCCGCCAAGTGTGCTGTGTGGTGCAGCGCTGATACGCAATATGTGGCAGTACAGCCTTTCTGTTATTAAACCTCTAATTTCCCAACTGCAGGACGACATGAGCTTCATCGCCAACGACTGCGTCATGCGTCGCGGCGAGAGCTGGTTCCAGATCATCACGGGGCCCAACATGGGCGGCAAGTCCACGTACATCCGGCAGGTGGGTGTTGGGACCCAAGGGGAGTGAGCCGTCGTCAGCGTGCGCTGCCTCTCGCACCTCCCGCCTTGGTGCGCTTCTTCGACCCCGCCACATGGCTTGACTTGGCTGCTTCCGTATTTGCCCTGCAGCGCCCCTGCCATGGCGCCTGGGGACAGAGGCGTTCGTGCATGCAATGCCCCCGTCCCCGACACCTTCCCAATGAGAAGCTTGCCCATGTACCGTACCGTACCGTACCGTACCCATCAACAGGTTGCCCCGTGTGCATGCGTTCGTGTGCACGTGTCCGCAGGTTGGCGTGTCGGTGCTGCTGGCGCAGGTGGGCTGCTTCGTGCCGTGCGCCTCGGCGCGCATCTCGGTGCGCGACTCCATCTTCTGCCGCGTGGGGGCGGGCGACTGCCAGCAGCGGGGCGTGTCCACCTTCATGGCGGAGATGCTGGAGACGGCCGCCATCCTGAGGGTGAGGGAGGCAGCTGGTGGTGCTGGTGCTGGCGCACGTGGGTTAGCTTGTGTTGCTTTGAAGGCATGGGCGCTGATGTGCAGTTCGCCTCCATGGCACGAGTGCGGTGTAGACGGCAGCTACTCCTTGTGGCCATCCTGAGGGTAAGGGATCCGGGCGCTGGGCATTATCGGCCTTACGCATCCCATTCCTTCTTAAACTGTTTAAACTCCTTAAACTGCCTGCAGGCACGGTGCCCTTCAGGTAGGGCCCGGTACCCCCCCCCCCTCCCCTCCAGCTCGCCGCTCTCCGCCTGGACGCCTGTGTGTTCTCTGCCCTCGTTCTTCCCAGGGCGCCACGTCCCACTCGCTGGTCATCATCGACGAGCTGGGCCGCGGCACCTCCACCTACGACGGCTTCGGCCTGGCCTGGGCCATCTCCGAGCACCTGGCCGGCCCCGACTGCGGCGCGCCCACGCTGTTCGCCACGCACTTCCACGAGCTCACGGAGCTGACGGCGGAGGCGGGCGTGCGCAACATGCAGGTGCGGCACGGGTGTGCCGCGTGGGTCTGTGTGCGTGCGTTTCCGTAAGTGCGTCGGCAAAAGTCGGGTGTCCATGACCGTACTGAGACAGAGATACACAGGGACGGTGGGCGCTAAGGACGGCCCAGCAGCAATGTGCAGGTGGGGCTTGGCCCCCAGTGCTGCCCCGTCGGACATGCAGCCACCGCTACCGCTGCAGAGGCACCAGCGAGCGCCGCTCTTGCGTGCTCCATCGCAACGCCTCCCTGCAAGCAGTCCCTCTATGACAAATGTGCGTGCGTTGACGGGGCTTGGCCTGCTGCCCTCTTGTGCGTCCTCTGCGCCCTGCGGCAGGCTGCCGCCGTGATCGACCCCGCCACGCAGCGCCTGACCATGCTGTACGAGATACGCGAGGGCGCCTGCGACCAGTCCTTCGGCGTGCACGTGGCGGAGAGCGCCGGCTTCCCGCCAGAGGTACGGCAGTACGGCAGCGGTGCCACGCTGCATCGCAACACAGCACGGCTGCACCGCGCGCTACAGCCAGCTGTAGCCGGACCTTGAAACGGCAAGCGTACGGGTGTTCAGACCAACACCCGCACGATGTATATAAAAACGTGCTCTTGCTCAAGTGCAAGTTTAACTCCCGCCGTGCAGGTCATCACGATGGCCAACGAGCGGTTGAAGCAGTTGGAGGCGGGCCAGGCCAGGGTGAGCGGGGGGGGGGGCATGGGGGAGGGGCGGTTAATGGTGGCGGTGGGGGGGGGGGGGGGGGCCGGGCGGGGGGCCCCACCCTGTGGGCGACGAGCGGAACCCCCGTGGACGTGCAGGAGGGGGGGGCGGGGGGG
>VFQN01007297.1_pt1 | contig 11988 bp, 8 predicted proteins | sample 3512371 | NCBI WGS metagenome assembly VFQN01 (sample SAMN10412370, study PRJNA504923) | tailings metagenome | isolation source: Replicate 2 from Balatoc abandoned mine | place: Philippines: Itogon, Benguet | collected 2017-08-28
ATTAGATACCATCGTAGTCTTAACCATAAACTATGCCGACTAGGGATTGGTGGGATAATAATAACAATAACTAATAATTTACGCTGCACTTGCATCGCATAATATAAATAAATCAGAATACTCATCGTTTGAATCGTTTGATAATACGGTTATCTATCTCTTATTAGTAATAGGAGAGGTGGTATAGTCTAGTCTACAGTAGTCTATACTAGACATAGACTATATATATATCGAGGGCATTATAAAGGCTTTGGTGTTATTTATGTTACAAGCATGATCATGGGAACTGAGTCCAAAGCGAAAACAGATCGATCACGATTCTTATTATTATAATATTATTTTGATTTCTTTTTATAAAAACAATTTCTGCAATCATCTTGGTCTTTGATGACGTGTTAGTATTTCTCTGATGTACTTTCGATTTCTCCGTCTTATCGGATGGAGACGCGATAAGGAGTGAGAGGATGAGGGTGGAATCCTCCATCTCCATCATGGAGAGAATCATCATTCTTCCATTCCACGACCTTCGTCTTGCGACTACTGCCAGCACCCTTCGTAGTGTTGCTCTCATGGAATTGCTTGGCTAAACTGTCTTTGCATCCACGACAAATCTCGTAATCGTAACAAACCTCGCAGTGCCAGCGAAGCTCCTCTATGTACTCTCTGCAGTTCGAACATTTTGGTCGGTAGCTGCAGTCTTCAGGGTGTTGTAAGTGGTACAACATCATCAGCGATGAATACTTCGCTCGTCTCAGAGAGTCGAATTGATAATGTCGCAGTTGGCAAATTTCTAAAAAGACGTAACGCGAATCCACCATCGGGTTAGACCTCGTTGTATCTGGATCGGATGTGTCAGGAATTAATCGTTGCAGTTTCTCGATAGCATCGTCGCAAATGAGAGGAGTTGCCGACGGATCAGAAGATCGTCTGAGAGCATTAAAATCAATTGGATTAAATGCGATCACGAACAAATCATCATTTAATCGATGCACCGCCTTGCTAAGATCAGATAAAAGAACATTCAATGATCGACCGCTCAGCTCCTGACTTCCTTCAGAGACATCGGGATAAACCACAGACATTGTCGTGGTCTCCAGACTAGTGCAGTCTGAAGAAGTCTCTTCTGTGGAAGAAGAGTAGTTGGGACATCGTGGCGGAAGGGTTGCTAGGTCTGGAGAGATAATGTTCACGTCCATGTCCTCGCTCACGACACGAGTGACAAGTTTCTCTTGATTTTGTGAAAAATACTCATCTGTATCTTCGATAACGCTTTTCGGGGAATTGTGAAACTGTGGTTTGAAAGGGGTAGGAGTGATCACATTAACTGCGGCTTTCGGAGTTAAGCACTCGTTCACGTTAATATGTAAGTCAACAGTCTCTTGGGACGGTGCAACAGCGAGGCAAGATGAGCTAGAAATTGGATTGTCCTTCGATGGAGCATTCGACATTTTGCAGAGTGCGAAGAACTCATCGAGGGTCTTGTCCATCGGAGTGTTAGAATATTCATCTTGAAAGGATTGCTCCATGGCTTTCTCGAACTCTTTAGACAACAGATCAGCTTGAATGTGTACTACATGGCCTGGAGGATTGAACAATTTCGCGTTATTGAAAGTCAAACGCACATCCTAAGAGAAAGATGAGCTAAGTGAACGACCAGGTAGAAATGATATAAGATATTACCTGGATGAACTCTAAGATAGTGGGATATCCAGAGGAGCGCAGTTTTTCGCGAATAGTTCCAAGATCCATTGGGTTCTTCACAATTAAAGGATAAGTTGGAATGCATAAGGCTACCGGATCCACTGGTTGTCGGAAAGCAACAGCGTGTGGTCGTGAGATGAGAGATTTTAATACGTCCCTACACTTGCGGAAGTTGGAGGAACAGTTTTGCTCTCCGATCATTCGAGCTTTTTGGAAATGAAGGCGATGGAGTTTCAAGAATTCCATCACCCAGTAATCGCCATCGAATATCGGAGGTATGGTGAGCGCAGCTTTTCCCTCAGCTTCTTTTGGTTGATGAAGTTCTTCTGTCTCAGAATCAGTTGTGGTCACATCACATCTCGATCCTGTACTAATCTTACGATATTTACGCGGTGCCACTTTCCCCGATCCAACAAAAGATCTCTTGGCCGCCTCTCGGGATGGTGCTTCATCTCTTTGATTAAACTTTTTGAAGTACTGATCCCACAAATGAGAAGCACCGTTATGAACGCCCAGTGCTTTTGATCTGGCTATAATTGATGCGTACCAGGAGTTCAGACGGTCTCTGGACGGAGTTTTTTGGTGGTTTGGATGACACCAGAAGATGAAGGAGTCGCCTCTCTGAGGCGGACACGACCAGATCAAACACTTTTTGAATCCTCGCGCCTGTGCCCAGAGAAAGTAACCGGAGACAATTTCTTGGTAGACGTACGATCTCATCTGCATGGGACGAAAGTAATCGACAGAGTCTAAATAGGCGATATAAACAGAGGATCGGTTAGGCTCTGGAGCATTAGCATCGAATTCGTGAACATATAAACAAAACAAGCTAACATCGATTCCATCGATTGTTTGGAAAAGTTGAATGCACTTTTGTTTATATGGAATCACTTCCTTCAATCTGCCGTCTTCCCCTTTGAGGTTATCAATGATCGCACGAGGAACCTCCATTAATTTGGGTAAGTTCGAGGTCATTCGTATTGTAATGGATTCTCTGACGTCAGGAAAGCCTTTCTTCTCGAGTAAATCTTTCACCATGGATTCTAAAAAGTCACTGAGCGCAGATCTAGGAAGTTCAGCAGCTTTCCAACTGTTTCGCTTCGGAGAAACATCGAGCACCATCTCATCAACCTTCATCTCAGAAGTTTCCATTATTTCATCGCTAAGGACTGGCGAGGACAGAGGGACATCGAATGACTCGGCTGATGGAGCGAATGGGGTCGACACGGGAGAAATTATATTCCAGGACTGCTGTTTCATTTGAGCCGTTATGTTCGTGACTCCTTCTTCTAACATGCATATTGGACAAGTAAACGCTTTATTTAGGTCATCTAACCGCTGGAACCGGTTTGGCGCGAGAACACAGATTTGATGAAAGGAGAATCCACACTGCTTACAAGAAACCCAGGGCTCAGCAATCTCCTCGTCGAATTTTCGCTTCAGAAGGTTTTTCTTTTTCAAAGCTGATGAGGCTGAACTGCTCCCCTCTTCACTGATATTCGTAGATTCAGTGAGAATTGGAGGGAGTGATGCGTGGCATTTCTGACAGTAGATGCTCGCTCCATCAGCAGAGATGAAGTAAACCGCGTTTCTTCGGATCTTCTGGCCGCAGTTACTTCCCTGACAAAACAGATTCGAGTTCTCGAACTTTAAGCACTTTTCTCCACAAAGCAAGCAAAGTGAGCCTTTACAACCTCCACATTTGTGTTGGTGACGCTTGCAGTAATCTTTGAAGCATCTGTCTTGCAAGGGTCTCACTTCGCTTTCGAACTCTTCCAGTATATCCTTCGCAACCTTCGTGATGAAATGACCTTCACCGTTGAAGAGGATCGCATTCTCAAAGACTAAGCGAATATCACTGAAGCACTTTTCCAAACTTTCATACTGTCCGCTGTGAACTTTCGAGCGAATACTCCCTAAATCCATTGGGTTCTTAATTCTTTCGAAATAGTTAGGAATGCCGAGAGCGACAGGGTCGACGGGCTTATTGAATATGTTCGCATTCTTCGAGTGAGAGTAAAGCTTTTGAATGATGGGGCGTGCGATTCTTTGAATGTATTCAGTTCGAAGGGAAATAAGATGCGACAACAGGTTAGAGTAGCTTAGATTTCCAATAATAGGCGGGAACTGGGGCAACTGAGATGACAGAGAAGTGAATGCACAGGGGGCGGAAGGTTGAGAGCAAGGGTAGCAGCAGCTAATATCATGGATCTCCAGTTGAACTATCCTCTGTAAAGTTTTCTGGATGGCTACTAGGACTTGCTTATTCTGGTAGAAAATATCTAAATTCTGCATGCCATCGTTAACAGCGATGGCAGGAACTTCTTCGGTCGAGGCCACGGCCGCAGAAATGATTCCGGTCTCCTTGTGACCTTCATAAGAATCATCAGAGAAATCAACAGAGATCTTGCGATATTGGGAAGACATAATCCAAGAAGTCAATAAACTTCTTCGTTAGGTCAATCAATCGTCAGGAGGGACGAGATAGTAGGCTAGTAGCAGGTTCGTTGCTTGTCCGTGAAGGGTGAGGAGGTGTGATGGGTTGTTTGTGATGGTTTGTGATGGTTTGTGTTGTGTTTGGATTAGATTGTGATGAGTTGAGAAGTCTTCGATGTCAGCGAATATCTTCTTTGCTCTAATCAAAGCGAATGACAGCGAGAGGCGATGATTTCAGTCAATTCATATGATACACCACCCTATCTATTCAAAACCTGAAACCTTCTTCTTTTTCGTTTTCGCTCACGCAAGTTTTGGCCACAGAATGACAAACGATTATGAGAAATATCAATTTTATTAAAAATCGAGTTATTGAATTCTCTCGAAAAATCGAATCTTGAACAGTCACAATTCCTTTCTAGCGCGAGAAAGGTCCTCTTATCAAGAGCGATCGGCCGAGCGAGAGGCCGAAATTGGCTGTTTTTTAGGAGCGTTGTTAGTTAATAATCAATACACAACAAAGAACAATCGATATGGATGATGAAAACCAAGAACAATTTTACTGGCTACAATTACTCAGTGACCTAGGCACGAATAGAGTAGTTGATGTCTCTCCGCCTGAGAAAGTTCCGTCTTCGCCCGACTATTTTTATCTCGATAAACTTTCGCCAGATGTCAATCCTGAACTTCACCAAGATCATTTTTGGCTATACGGAAAAGATGTCCCTGGGAGTGCTGGACCAGAGGTTTCAAAAAAATCTATCGATTCATCTGATGCTTCAGTCACACATGACGAAGGAGAAATGGAAGTGCCGGAAGTGCGCACTTCGCGGATCGAGTCTCTCAATGAGTCTCTCGAATTTCACTCAGAGGAAAATCAAAAACTCTTCGATGATCGATTGTGGGCGAACGAGTATCCCGCGGCCTTGGAGCTGGTTCGCAATGAGATGTTGTTCCAGCGTCTGGAGTTCGACTTAGACAGTGTCAATGAGAACGATGACGAAAGCGGATTTGAAATCATAAACTATACCAATCGACCAATGTCAGCGCGAGATATGTTTTTGCTTCAGATTCCTTCGAGATCTGACGTCAGCTCTGCCGCCTATTCGATGCTTCGCCTCGACGCCGTCCAGAGCAACGTCATCAAACTCCTCGACCAGCTGGCAAGCATGATCCCTGCAGACGATATTAGCCATTTCACGAAAAAGTCTCTGAGGTCTGTGTTGCAGATCGCTTTGGAGCACTTCCAGCGCGTGAAGTCTCACGCTGTCGTCAGCAGCCTCGTCGGGTTCATCACAGAGTCTTCCATTGTGGCTTCTGAACAAGTGCACCACTTATACTCAAACACTGTGTCACAACTCTCTCCACGAACGACAGAGGAAATGAAATACTTACAGCGTCTGCAGGGAGAGATCGGCTGGCAGAACATCTCTCTGAGGTATTGCATGTCCAGCGTAGCGTGGAGGGAACGACAGCTGATCAAGGAAACTCGAGAAGAATCAAACGATATCACTAATATGAGTCAATTTCGCGAAAGATTTAATGCGTTGTTATCATCTCAACCTGACCTGCAGCAGTATTACTCGTTGCAGGGAAACTCGTCACACCCAAGTGTTTTCGACATTTTATCCCGCGACACTTCCCTCTCTCCGGGCTCAGACCACCTCTCTTCTGAGTCTCAGAAGCTTCTTTTAAAGGTTTTTACTCCGCCGACACCTCTGAGTGAGGACCAGTGCTTCGCTTGTCAAAAGCCTTTCACTCTGACGTCGTTTCGGCATTCCTGTGTTTATTGCGGTCATTGCTTTTGCGACTTGCACCTCTCCAAAAGAAGAAAGATCTATCGCTACGGAATAGTGACGCCAACAAAGGTCTGTGACTCATGCTGCGCGACCATCGATGAGATCTCTCGCAGAGACCAGCTGATGTGGAAAGACCACCGCGTCTCAGCATTCCTTCGAGGAGAGCTCATACGCTATCAGAACACACCCTCCACACCTTCGAGAAGATTAAACAACCTGGGGGAGGACTCGATCCTGCCATCATCTCATGAGTAAGTAATTCCAACCAATCCCATTTATAGTGTCGCTGATGTCATCCATCTTAGTCATTCCACAGCCGCCTGGATGAAATCGCCGTGGTCGTTACTTTGGATGGGACAAGTTTCATTCAGTCATAGCTACTCGAAGCAAATGATCCAAGAAACCCTGATGTTGTTTCGCAAGTAATACTCACTCGACTGTTCTCTCTCTCGACCTCTCTCATCCTTCTTATTCTCTCCGATGTGATAGGAACAAGATCCATGCATTCGATAATATTTTAATGAAGGAGACAGTAGTCGAGAGCACGGAGGCGATCAAGAAGATCTTTCGATTGGTAATAACCCTCCGAACCGTTCTTCTCCTCGCTAACACTACCTTAACTCCTCTTGACAGCATAGCGATCATCCGGTCTCTGAGCGAGAGATTACTGCGTGCATCTACTACAAGTTAATGATCGAGAGGGAGTTCAGAGGCTGTGATCCGGAGAGAGAGCACAACCAAGTGAGAGAAAAGGCGAAAACAATGTCAGCGCATCCCGATGCTGTTAGAGAGAATTATATTCAGTTACAGAAAGAAGAGAAGAAGGTTGAAGAGGATTTGTCCTTCGCAATAAGGTATCCTGAGAGACCAATCTGTCATACAGAACTCATCATTCACTTATAGATATGCACCTATAGCGTTGAACGTCATCAACTCACAGACCCCCGAGGACATGCAACGACTGTCCTCCTTGCAAGGATTGGAATTGTTGTTCACGAATGTGCAGCAGGAATCTGAGAATGTTCCAGCAGTAGTTTATGGAGTCTTTGCTACAGAGAATTCCTTTCCGCAAGACCAGGCACTCTCCGCAGACTCCTCTGAAAAGGCTCGAAGTCGGAAGTTAGGACAAAGTCCCCCTCACAGCGACTCAGGAAATGCTACGAAGAAGAGGGAATTGATCGTAGCTGTCCGAGCACTGCCCTCCTTCGATGACATTCTTCATGAAATCCAAGACACTGTGATGGCGACCTTTCCTATTGACGAGCGTATTATTAGCCAATATTTGAGTGGGGAGATCATGGTCGGTCAAGAGTATAACGAATTCCTTGCGACAGAGGTGAAGACAGTGAAAGAGGAGGAATCCTCTGATATCCGATATGCTAATAAAACTATTGTATTAGGCGCCTTACAACTCCTCCTCGAGCTAGGTCCATCATTACTTCGATTTTACTCTGCAAACTATGATATCAGTCTCGTGGGCCATGGATATGGGGGCTCGATCGTCTCTCTTGCTGCTCTTATGCTGCAGTCAGCTATGCTTAGTAACCATGCGATCAAGGCAGTGGCTTATGGTCCTCTTCCCTTCATTGATCTCAAAACTGCTGATGATATGAAGTCTTTCGTACTCACTGTAGTGTTACACGATGATATCGTTCCTCGTCTGACAAAGGAATCATGTTTCAGTCTTGTGGAGGAAGTGACGCGATTCAAAGCGAAGGTTTTCAATCAGCCGAACCAATCCTGGAACTTCATCCGAACTGAATACTTCTCCACATCCCTTTCATCAACTTCCTCTGACCCAGAACAGGTACAGCCTAAAGTGAATGAAGGTGAGGTCTCGAGAAGGCGGCTGACGAATGAGCTGAGTGTCTTTCTGGGAGGGAGGGTCTTTCTTTTCTATTTCAACCGAGGCCAATATCGGCCCTGCCACGTGGAGAGAACCTTTCCAAGCCTTCGCAATATTGAGTTTCAAGATCATTTGCTGAAGGATCATCGTGGTAGTTCAATACTCAACGCTTTGTTGGAGGCTCGAGCAGCGAAGGTTGCAAGTTCAGTCCCGCCTAGATGGGTGAGATTCGATGAAAATGTGAACTGCTTTTGCTGCAAGCAGAGATTCTCATGGATTTCCTCCTTCGAAATGCCTATGATAGCAGCAGAAGATAAATCTGTTACATACCGACAGAAGTTTAATTGTCGCTCTTGTGGCTCGCTTGTTTGTGGAGATTGTTCGAGCAATTACAGATCGATTGGGAAATATGGAATGGTCTTTCCTCGCCGAATTTGTGATAAATGCATGCTATCTGGAGAGTTTATCACAGCATAGTGGTACAAGATAAGAGATGGGAAATAGTGGAGTGGTAGCTGCTGGGGCCTTGTGTGGTCTAGGTGGTGTAAAATAAAGATAATTTCATTTGAGTATTTGAATTCGAATAGTGGGAGAGCCAATAATAGAGTATATATATAGTACACATACCTATACCATACTACTATACTAATAACTACTAGCTATACTATACTATCTATAAGCCCACACTACACTACTTTTAATAAGAAGCACCAGCTATGAGCAGAAAGAGAAAATCCGTTTCTTACAAGGAAGAGGGCAGTGACGATATCGATGACAACGAGAGATCGGATGACTTTTCCAATGGAAGCGAGGATGATTCGAACCTCTCGGACTCCTCGGAATCAGAGGAAGTTAAGCCGAAGAAAAAGAATGCCAAGACTTCCAATCCTCCGAAAAAGACTCAAGAGAAATTAGTGACAATAAATAAAACTCCTCCAACGAAGCCAACAAAGACCTCCACCACAACCCCTGCAAAGTCCAACCCACCGTCCTCCTCGTCACTCATTGCTCCGGCTGCCAATTCTAGTAGCAATACCAGCACCACCACAGTCATAGCAGATGGTCCTCCGGTCACGACAGACGCGGCTGCGAAGAAGCTCGTGTTGCAATATATGAAGCAACAGAACCGCCCTTACTCGCTGCTGCAAATCTTCGACAACCTCCACAAAAGAGTGCCCAAAGCGACTCTAGAAAGGATTCTTGGGGTAATGACGGGGCCTGGGGGAGAGCTTCTGGCGAAGGAATACGGAAAGTCGAAGATCTTTTACGTCGATCAAAGCATTCTCTCCTCTTCTCTCGCCTCGATGACGTCGTCTGCCACGTCGCTCGACTCTCTGCAAGAAGAAAATTCCATTCTACAGGACGAAATCGATGAAATTCGGTCAAATCTGAAGGGTTTGCAAGATTCCATGTCTCTCGTTGCTCAAGACCCTTCCGATGAAGCCATGGACGAGTAAGTGACATAGCGCTAGACCTCCTTCAGCTCACTCTCATCGCTCGCACTCTCAGTGTGTTGGCCACAACCAGATCGCGTATTCAAGGGAAGCGAGAGGAACTGTCTCGGTTGCGAGGGAGAGTCGCTGCGAATCCTGATCCGAAGGCACTGGAGAAAGCCGCGCAACGTCATAACAAGCTGCGGCAAGCATGGACTCAGAGAAAATCCCTCTGTATGGATGCCGTCGATCAGTTGTCTGAAGCGTTGGGCAAGAAGTCCAGAGCTGTGATGGTAAGCCTTCTTAGATAGAAGAAGTGTGACGTCTGACGGATGTCGTATGTTTTAGGATGACCTGTCACTCGAGACAGATGAGGAGCACGATCACCTCCTTCCCCCTGTTATCAAGTTGAGGTAGAGTTCTGAGGGAATCGCAGCCGATCAACAATTCCTGTGCTTCTTTCTCGTTCTGCATGGTTTGACGTGTTCGTGTTCTCATCATTGAAAAGATATTAATTACAGCGGCTAGACAAAGAGGAAGGACACTAGTCACAGAGGAACAGCTCAACAGCCGATGAAGGCGAAGACCTTTCACTCACTATCTCATCTACTGCACGAAGCACTTCCTTAACTCTAATCTTATATACACAAACCTTCCTCACTCGTTCTTCTCGCGCTAAGGAAAGAGAACATCCAGTGCATCTTTCGTCATCTCGTAGGAGCAGAAGGTCACGGCGACCATCGGACAGACCTTGAGGATCTCTGGGAGTAATCCTCGGTAGAATCCGCGAATCCCATCGTGTGCGAAGATTGACCGAGCATGGTCTGTCAAACCCTTTGCCCCTGTTCGATAGACTGGCTGCGATGCTGTCGAACCGGCAGGACTTGACGTCAGTCCCGCCACTTGCATTCGCTTCCTGATAACATCTAAAGGAAACAAAAACAAGGAAGAAGCCAAGCCCGACACAGATCCGCTGACGAGAGATCCCAGAGGAGACAAATGGTTGGTTTTCTGGTTCACGAAGATCGATGTCTTCTGCTCTTCCAGCAGATATTTCTTCGCCTGACCGTACACAGTGAAGCTCAGGGCATAGTTAGGCACTGCAACGAGCAATGAGGCAGTCAACCCATGATATAATCCCGCAAATCCGTCTTTCTCAATGATAGTCGCTGCGGTGTCGAAGATCTTGCTCCCTAGCCTTCCCTTTCCCCTCTGCGCTGTGCTTTCACTGCCACCGCCCACTGTCAGTCGAATGCGAATCAGGTCTAGTGGATAACAAGCAAAGCAGGAGAGAGCCCCTGCTGTAGCTCCACAACTCATTCTCAGTAAAGGTGAGTCGCTGTGCTGCGGGTACGTGGCCGTGGCGAGAGTCTTGAGAGCTTCGAAGGAGGTGAAGTTTATGGCAGAGAACGGGAAGCGATGGATCACTGTGGTAAAGTTTCCCTTCCAAAGTGAGAAGAAGCCCTCACGACGACTGATATTCCTAAAGGTCTTGAGCAAGGAGTCTTCCACCTGGATGCTCGTGGCTGCCTTATGCTGTAGCAGAGAACTCACTTGATATAGCACCGTTAAGCGAGACAGAGGCGCTGTCATTGTCTTGCCAAGAGATCCTGCAATTCCCCCAGCAATGACATTCTTTTCTGCAGATCTGATCTGCTGTCGCTCGGTCTCTGTGGGAATTATCTTCGGATGGGTTTCGTAAATCTGGTCGTCTGCGATCTCCTCTGCCTCCTCGTCCATCTCAACTCCTTTCTCCTATTAGCACAATATTCAGATCTGATAAATTGGAGGTATCTCGCTGGATCGGACGGGCTATTTGAATTGTTTGTAATTGTTTGATTTGTTCGAGAAATCAACTGAAATCTGATGGCTCGCGATACAAGGCGATGCTCTCGATACAGTACCGCGGGCTCACGGCAGTTCGGTAGCCATTCTCGGTACAGGTTTTCACAGGTCTTTTGATTCGGTGTCAACTTCTACCGAATAACTGTCAAATTACCGATGACACAAGTCACACCAAAATTGAATAACTTTTCATAACTTTACACACTTCAGAATTATTGCAACATTTTCACTTCTTCTTGCTTATTTTACCACAAATTTCATTTCACTACAACTTAAAAGAACGCTCTGTCGTTACGAAGGCAGCGGACACAGTTGTTATTCACATGATTGAAGTAATTGCGCAGGTGCTCTTCACGAACCACTGTTCTCACTTCATTCATGGCGTAAACCAAATCTTGCTCGTTCTCAGGGGCAGAAGCTTTAACAAACTGCTTCCATTGAGAAAACATATTCTCAATCGGGTTGAAAAACGGAGAGTACGCCGGTAAATATTTGATCTGATGTTGTCTGCTTTGCACCAATGCTTTCACCGACTCAGCGTGATGAAATCTAACGTTGTCCATCACCAAGGTGTATCCAGTTGTCGGTAAATTGTCGAGTAATTCATTCAAAAATCCAAGAAAGCGCTCTTCGTTGCCATTTCCGTCCAGAATCTTGTAGTGCACAATCTGATTGTATGAGATCGCAGCCATGACACTGATATTTTTGGTCTTCTTGCGAGGGATGACAAGTCTCGCTTGATTTCCACGTCGACGTGAACGTCTCATTGACAACTTAAATCCACTTTCGTCAAGACAAATTACCTTTCCGTTTTGGAATTCTGATGATAGCCACCAGGCACTAAACTCATTGCGTAAAGCCCACAACTCTTCGGTTTCAGCAGCTTCCGAACGAATAGTAACTCTTTTGATTGAATATTTCCAGGTAT
>VFQN01007299.1_pt1 | contig 11986 bp, 10 predicted proteins | sample 3512371 | NCBI WGS metagenome assembly VFQN01 (sample SAMN10412370, study PRJNA504923) | tailings metagenome | isolation source: Replicate 2 from Balatoc abandoned mine | place: Philippines: Itogon, Benguet | collected 2017-08-28
AACGCTGACTGCAGGCTGATGCTGAGCTAAGCTGCTGATGCTACCATACCGACTGTGTCGGTTCGCCCCCCGGCGCGCGCCAGACCAGACCAGTGCATGCACACGCGGCGTGGGTGCGATGTTTACCTGCAAACAAGGGAAGATACGGCCGCCGTGAGCCCAGGTAGTCGTTGGCCGATGGCTCGTGCGACGAGATGTACAAAGCATAGCCGGGGGGGCGATCATGTGCGTGTGGAACCGTGTCGCTGAGGCACTGTGTGACATACAGACAGCGGTACAGCAGCTCATGTACCTGCTTTCTACGTGTTTCAGATTGTGCAGATACATGTTAGTCAGGACGCAGAAGCGGCCATGGCCAGAAGGAGCCCTGACCGGAAGCTTGACATGGCTCTGGACATCTGCACGGACCGAAACGTCCCCAGCGCTGCAGCCAGCCACTTCACTACTTGCGCAAATAAAGGCTGAGTACATGCGCCGAACAGTAGTTCTGCTGATAGGGGCGACCCCGATCGCGTTGGTTAGCCAAAGGCCGTTACAAGGCTGGCGGTTTGACTTTTCGCCTGGTGGGCAAGCTTATATGCTGCTTATTTGTGCTGTCATAAGACAACTCACGTAAATGAACTTCCAGTCTGCGGCATATACATCTTGCTCCATTCAGCAGGGCCCGACCCGACCCGCACCAGGCGCGGGAGGACGACAACCCACATTCCAGCCTTCACAGCCACGCAGTATCCATACCTAGTTAGACAGCTCTTTGAATTAGGTATGTGAAATTCGTGACGATAAACCCAGAGGGTTAGTGCGACACACACCTGCTGCTGTTTCTGCCTGTCTCGTAACTCCCTGCACCGATGGCAGTCGCCTCCAGGTATGGACAGCCGCAAACGTCTGCATTATCCCAGACGAATGCACCAGATGTCCAGTCGTAGACGCACACGATGTGCTTCAGACTAAGCACGAACGCTGGCGGGCGAGGATGTTCCCCACCGCAGCGCACGACGAGCGCATGGGATTGCGCGGCCAGTTCTGGACAATACACTACAACTATGTAGTTGCTTTGCTCTGCAGAGCATCCTTAGCGCAGCGCCTATTAACCATTTGAATGCAAAGCCCTTCACCCTGCGATTGAGAATCCCGACTGCCGTGTACGTACTGTACCTACAGATATCTCTGACGCATTCTATATGGCAAGCGTGAAGCGGGCCTCGAAGGCGACACGGCAGGTGCGCACGCATCCGCCGTGCACAGCCACGCGTGAGCGCTTGATACGTTGCCGCTACTATGCACACGTCCATGCTCAGTATGTGTTTGCTGGCACGTCGGTCGGGGAGGGCTCGAGCCGTGGCCCGCACCTGAAACCATTTCACGCCTCCCCGCCCCCACGTGTCTGGCCCGCCCAGCCCAGTCTGACACTCACCACTTGTCACATCACCACCACCTGCCCCCCACTTAACCCTCACTGATTTTGCAGGCTTAATTCACACCTGCTGCGGTACGGGCAGGAGCAGCCGTTAGCTCTCTCACAGCAGCGCCCCGCTTGCAACCAGGTTCAGCCGCTGCAGTCGGTAGCTGCTGGCTAACTGAGGCCTGCCACGCTCTCGCACATTCCACTGTCCCATGCCTCAGCGCCAACAGCTTTACAACAATAGCCAGATGATACGGCGCGGGCTACCCACCTACGCTTCGCCGAACAGTAGATAGCAGGCGGCACTGAACCCGGGCTGCTGAATACGCAACTTAATACCGGTACAGCTCGTCCGTTGCGCCGCAATGCAAGGGCCCGGGGGCTCTGGCGACCGGAGCTCACACAGCGGGGACGGTAGTGAGGGCGCCGTGCAGGCAGTGCAGCAGGGGAGCTCCCCTGCCCTTGACAGTCCTCCCCTCCACCGCCAGCACCCTGAGGGCCAACAGGACCCGCTGCGGGTACCACTCCTGGCTGGGGTGCCGCCTAGTACGGCGCCTGTCGTACAAGATTTTGCTGTTGCTGCTGGAGCTTCTGCCAGAGCCGATGGTGTGGCAGTGGCGGCGGCCGCTGCTGCTGCCATTGAGGATGCGGGCGTGGATGGCGGGCCTACGGGAGCCGTGCGTGCTCCTGCGGGCGTACCGGATGCACCTGCGGATGCTGTCAGCACCGGCAGTGTCCGCACCAGCACATCTGGAGCCACTGACGCTGCCACCAGCAGCGTAACAAACAGTAACAGCAGCTCCAACACCGACAGCACGAGCAGCACCAGCTGCAGCTCCGGCGCGGAGGAGGCGGGCGCGTGGACATGTGAAGGCCCCAGGCACACGGCGCAAGGAGCAACAGAAGAAGCAGAAAGGGCGTGTCACGTGCCCAGCGCGCAACGCACTGCTGCTGCCGTTGTGCCTCCGCTGCCCCCGGTCACAACTGGGCTGCCGGAGCAGCAGCAGCAGCAGCAGGCCCTAAGGTGCTTTGCTGCTACTGCTACCGGAGGCACCGACGTGGGGGAGTCTGAGGGTCGAGACGGGGATGGGGGTTGTACGGCGGCCGCGCGGGTGGACTGCTGCTGCGCGCCAGGCGCGGAGGGCTGCGGTGTCAAAGTGGCCCTGCAGACTTGCGTGCCTGCGCCTTCAACCCCTCGCAACTCGGGACGCTCGGTGGGTGATGGTGGGCCAACACTCCGCAATGGTACAGGCAGCACCCACAGCAACCTGAGGGTAACAATTATCATAGCCCACAACAATTAACCACCCAGGCTACACCCGCAGCTCCGTCCTACAACGTCACGGCTCTGGTCTTAGACTACCGGTAGTACATGTACATGCAGGTCACGTCCGCCATGGCCCCTTGCGCCATCCTTTGCCCCGTTGCAGGCCTTCTTCGACTACATGCGGATGTGGAAGGTGGCGGGCGAGGCCCTGGACGCGTCAGCCACGTCCCCACGTGCCGGCACCTGGCCGCACAGCTGCCCCCCAGACCAGCCCCACACGCCGCGCGCCGCCCTGCTCCTGCCGGGCAGTTGCGGCCACAGCAGCATGCCAGCCAGCGGCGGGCTCGGTATCCCCTTGTGGGTGAGCGGCAGTGGCAGCGGCAGCGGCAGCGGTGTGGTGTTGTCCGCGCCGCCGTCCCTGCAGCTAACACACGCGTGCAGCAACGTGGTTACCACGGGACACGGCACGGAGAGGCTCGTGTCACAGGTCAGCAGTGCGCCCGAGCCTGGGTCCGCTACCATCGCCAACAAAGCTGTCAGCATTCCAGCTGCTCCAACCATCAGCGACAGGACAGGCAGAACCACATCCACATGGCCCCTGTGCTCAAGTGTCGCCCCGCCAGGCGGGCCGCCGCACTGCGCCACCGGTCCTCCAACTCACCCCTCCCCCAACCACACCTTCCCCGTCAGCCAGCTCCTGTGGTCCCCGCCGTCCACCCCCGCCCACTGCCCACCCGCCGCCACCGCCGCTGCCGCCGTCCGCAGTTTGCATCGTGGCCGTGGGTCTCCCCGGCGGCGGCCGGCGACATCCCCTGCGCCTGGCGCCTGCAACAGCCTCACAGACCAGCCAGGCACCGGAACGGTTGGCGGCATGGGCAGTACGACGATCGCCCATGGGCCCATGGGTGCTGCTAATAGTGGACGTGCTGAGCTGAAGCGTGGGCCAGAGCAGCAGGTGCCGGCTGCACCAGGGCCTGGTGGTGCAGGGCACGGGGAGGCGGAGGCGGGGGCCAGCGGGGGATTCACGCCAGCGGGAGCCGGTACAGGTCTCGTAGGAGAGCGCACAGCAGCTGTTGGTTACTGCGCTGGGCCGATGCCGATGGTTGGGGCAGAGGGGCAGCTGCAAGGCGGCGCGCAGCTGCCCCAGCGTTCGCACGAGCACGAGCAGGCGGAGGACCTGCAGGGTCAGCGTGGAGGCAGAGGTGTGGAGATGCGCGAGAAGGGGCATGAGGAGGACAGGCAGGAGGAGCATGACGGGCAAGAGGTGTGGGCAGCGGCCGGGGTCGTGGCCCATGAGACATGCGGGGAGCAGCAGCAGCAGCAGAAGGAGCAGGTGGGGCAGGAACTGGAGGGCGGCTGGGGCAGCAGCAGCGGTCGTGTGCACAAGCGCCAGCGGAGCCAAAGTGCGGATGGGCCCGGGCGGTCGCCAGGGGTTGCGGCGCCCGGAGCGGACACTGCGGCAGGGCGACAAGCGAGTGGAGAGCAGCATGAGCCGGATGAGGTGGGGCAGGGTCGTGGGGACTTGGGGCCGAGCTCCATGGAAGGGGTGGAGTATGGCGGTATGCGGAGCAGCAGCGCGCAGCGGGAGCAAGCAGCTGCGGTGGCGTCAGCAGGGGAGTCCCCGCGGCCGCATGCCCCGTGCTGGTTCCCTCAGGTGGTGGTCACGTCTGGTGCGACGCTGCCCATGGTAGGGAACGGCACGGCGTCGCCTCACTGCACACCGTCACCTCGCTGTACGGCGTCACCTCGTGCTGGAGCAAGGGCCAGGGAGCGCGAGGGCGGTGACCGCGACGGGCTTGTGGGATCCGAGGAGGGGTGCGGCAGTGGGGCGAGTTGGGGGAGCACGGACAGCGGCTGAGGGAAAGGGGGCGGCTCCGATGGCAAGGGGGGCGGTGGAGCTGCGGATGCCGCTAGTCCTGGGCGGTCTGGGCATGGGGCCTGCGGAGGGGTCTGTGGCCGGAGCGCGGCGATGGCGCAGGCCGCAAGGGCTGGCGGCGATGGAGGGGAGGGTGTCGCCACCGGAAAGAGGGCAAAGCGCGCCTCCAGTGTGCGGTCCCACACCTCGGTGTGCGTTGGCCAGGGGCAGGGACAGGTGGAGCAGCAAGCGCAACGGCGGCTCCAGGTCGAGCAGCAGCAGCAGCAGCAGCAGGAGCAGCTGTGCGAGACGGGTTGCCAGGGTGTGCAGGTGCACCCAGGTGCGCAGCAGGGCTGCGTGGGGGCGCCGTGGCAGGAGGCGCAGCAGCAGCAGCATCGGCACAGCACGGAGCTAGGCAGCGCGGGCCTGTCGGGTGGCTCCCAGGCAGACTGTGCGCTGCCTGTCGGGCACATGGGTGGCGGGACGCTTACCCCAACGGCGCCGCACTTCGCCCCGTCCGTGCCCTCCCTCACAGCGCCATCCCCTCCACCCTACGCACTCGGCAGCTGCAGCTGTCCCTTCTGCCGAGCAGCAGCTGCTGCAGCAGCAGCAACCGCAGCGGCGGCAGCGGTGCCATACAGCTTCGCCCACGGCGCACCTCATCCAGCGCACACCATACCGTCCTTCCCCGCTCCGCCTCCTGTCATGTGGCCCGGGCCGTGCCCCTGCGCCGCCTGCACCCGCCTGCGAGGACCGCTCGCCGGCACGCCCTTCCCTTTTCACCCTCCGCCCCCGCCACCCCACACAGCCATCCACAACACTGCCAGCTCCTTTCCATGCCCTGCTCCCGCCCCGGAAGTGCCAGTATTAGCAACGCCCCAACCTGCGACGCCACGCCCATATCCGGGCTGCCCCTGCCCCGCGTGCCTCAAAACGGCAACACCTGCCTCAGCAACAGCAGCCCGCCTCCACCTGCCGCCTCCCACCCCTGGCACAGCCCCCGTACACGCCACCCCTCCTTGGTCGCCACACGCCCGCCGCGCAGGATCTGTCGGCAGTGCACCTGCCCTGTTCCAGCCTTCCCATACCCCACCGTACCCCTACGCCTACAGCTCCCACGTGCCGCCACCTCCGTCGCCCTACACTCCCCATCCATGGGCGGGGCCGACGGCGGTGCGCCCCGGCTGTCCCTGCGCAGCCTGCTTGGCAACAACGACTAACGGGCATACTCCGACTGCTGGAGCAGCGGCAGACGCAACAGCAGCCGCAGCCGCAGCCACAGCTGCAGCTGCTGCCCGTGCTGCACGCCCCGCCGCGCACCCCCCACCTTCAGCTGGCTACTCAGCAGGCCGGCCTTTTGCGTCGAGGAGCTCGGGCTTTGGCCCAGTAACAGGGGCGACGCAAGGGACTGCCGTTCCGCAGCCCCACACGTGCACACAAGCGCACGCACGCCTGGCGTCCACAGCGAGCCTGCCGGCCTTGCCACACCTGAACACCTGGTGCAGTCACCAACGTTACGTTACACTTGCGTCGCAGCCCAATGCCCCGCTGTTGCAGCCCTCTCAGCACGAGCAGCAGCGGCGGCTGGAACATGAAGTGCAGCAGCTTGGCGGCACCGTGCCGCACGGCCGTTTGTCCAGTCACCATGCTCAGGGGAGTCCCCAGGGGCAGGGGATTGCCCACGGATGTACCCCATGCCCAGGGGTGCACCCCGCAGGGGCCGCTGCAGGCACGCCTACCCCCTTCGCCAGGTGCCCCGGCACAGCTGCCACACCTGTGCAGTTGCCGTGCCAGCATCCTCTCCCTCACAGCCACTTCTCCTCCCCCTACTACCTGCCGGGTGCCACCTACGCGTCCGCACCTGGCGTGACCCCGGGTTCCGCACCCGGGGAGCCACCAGCGCCCGTGCAAGCCCCGCCAGCGACCCCCAACCCGGCCTCCGGAGATGCGCGCGACGCGGTGAAATGCACCCCTGCGGACCCCCTTCCGTACCAGTACCAGCCTGGCTGGCCTTGCAGCGGCGTCGTGGCCGCGGGTGTGGGAGGTGGGTGTGGGGAGGTGCAGCTCGCCACGCCACGTGCCGTGGCAACGCCGCCGGCGTGCCTTGCATGCAGCTCCCTGGGTGTGGACCCGGCGGCGCGGTCTGGAGGCAGCACCGCCACAGCTGGACCTGGAGGTCAGGAGCGGGAAGAGGGCGGTGAAGCAGGGGCAGCGGCAGTGGTGGCGGCAATGGTGGCGGCGCCGAAACCTGGGGCCATGCTGGGTACCTGGCTGCCAGCCCTGCAGCCAACGGCGGTGCACGCCTGTGGGTCAGGTGAGCATGGTGGGGCGGCAGAGCCTAACTGCGCCGGCTGGGAGGTTCTCGAGGATGGTGCTGCTGTTTGTGGTATTGGTGCCTCATATGAGCAGGCTGTTGGATGTGGGGGGACAGAGGCTGTTCAGGCTTCTGATGTCAGTCAACAGTAACAAGGCCTCTCCACCCGCCACGCCCAGTACGGTATACTAATACGTGGAGCGTCGCCCATTGCACTACCATGAAACCATCTACACACGCGCCACCTCTCCAGTCGCCTGAATCTTTGCTTACCGCGCTCCCCGCTCTGCCCGCTGCAGGTCCCGCCCCAAGCTACACGCGCGGCTCCCTGCCCGGAACCCCGCTCAACACCGTGCCCTCCCTCCCGCCCACCTTCTCCCTCTCGCCCGCCTTCTCGCTCCCACCCACCTTCTCCCTCCCGCCCTCCTTTTCCATCCCACCCACCTTCTCCCTGCCGTACGCGCCCTCCCTGCCACCACCGACCTCAGCCCCAACACACCCGCCCCCACCACAACCCCCACTGCGCTCCGTGCCCTCATACGGTGGCTCTTCCCTGCTGAGCCCCACCTTCAGCGCAAGCTGGCTCATGGCACTGGGCTCGCCGCCCCCACTGCCGCCTTCCCAGTCGCTGCAGCGCGCCCCTAGCGCAGCCCTCCAGCAGGCCTCTTTCTGCGTGCCGCCTTCGACACGTGGCCAGGAGCCCACGCGTCGGCCCTCCTCATCTGACGGCGGCGGCCTGAGGCCAGCACCCAAGCCGCCCGTCCCTGCAGCCGTCACCGTGCCCACCACCGGACCGCCTCTCGGACCGCATGCTGCTGCGGCAGGTGCTGCTGCTGCTGCTGCTGCTGCTGCTGCTGCTGCTGCTGCTGCTGCAGATGTCTATGGCAAAAATCTAGCCCTAGCTTCCCGGTTAGTGGCTGTGTCCCAGGAGTTCGACGATGAGGAGGCTGCCATGTGGGCCGAGGACCCACTGGGCGGCAGGAGGCCGCTTAGGGGCGGATCGGCGGAAGCCGCGGGGCTGCCGTCAGGGCGTGTGGCTAGGGCAGTAGGGCAGCAGCATGGCTAGCATGGTAGTGTGGGGCTAGTACGGCACCATCGGCCAGCATGCCGCGTTGCCACTGCGCCGTTTGCCGTGGCGCAAGTGGCCCTCGCTGGAAGGAATAACCGCGGCAGAGACACATTGATGTTGTTCTGTCTTTGGCTGATAAGGGGTACGGCAGCATGGCCGCCAGGTTGGCATTGCGCCACGTCGCACTGGGATGGTGCAGGTTGTCCTGAACCGAGGCTAACGCGCGATTTGCGCGCGACGCTGTGCTTGGCGGGGCTGTGAAGTAAGCATGTTGCGGAGGTTTTGGGGGCTGTGGAGATTGCGGGTGCGGCGGAGGCCTGCGTGGGTACCTTTGGCTGTTGGGGACATGGGGAGGACGCCGAGGCAAAACTCGTGCCTACGACGTGAATGCAACTCGTATGCGGGATTGCGGGTACCATCATGCTTGCAGCACTGAACTGAGAGGGTTGCTACTTATTTACGAACTTAACGGGGCAGGTGCGTTCAGGTGCGTTGCCCTGACACCGTTTGCAGGGGCAGGTGGTGAGGTTGATGCGTGCAGTGAGCCGGCCTCCTGGCCCTGAGGCTGCCTAGCTTTCACCACCGTAAGGAGGATTACCGTACGCATGCCGTACGGCGTCTCACGCCGTTCAATCACCCAAGCATGTTGGTGCGGTCAGCCCGCATGGTATGGCTTCGTGCTGTTAAGCGGCGAAGCGGGGAGGTAACGGGATGCATTGGGCGCGCTGGCACTACCAGCCCGGCATACCCTAGCGCCCAGTGCAAAGCGCCCAGTGCATGCTGGACCCCAGTGCCGTTTCCGTGCCAGATCAGCATGAGGGGCCTGGCAGCAGGCCCTCGAAGGCCGCTGCTTCCCCTGATCGTCACGTTTCACAAACAACCCTGGCCACTTGACCTACCTATGTACGGGTACCACAGAAAAATGGACATCCAACTCACGTCTGGTGTGCTAATGAGCTCACCAGAGGTCGCTTCAAAAACGGCACCAAAACCAAAGTGCATATCGGTTGAGTAGCAAACACAGCAGCCCCGAATCCACACAGAAGCAGCAAGGCACACGCGGGCAAAGCAGAGGCAACATACAGCAAGCGCCGACCCCCAGCCGAGGCAGGCACCGGAAGTTCGCGACGTAGCAGTCCGAGCAACACGGCGCCAGCGCCATGCATGTCAGTGCGCAAGACGCCGCAGTATGCCAGCAAGGCACACATGCATGGATGCACGTTGTCTTCACGCGCGGCCACCTGCCTCACAGCAAAGCCTCGGTGCAGGTTGGCAAGCCTCCACGCCATACACGCACGCCTCCCAACCGTTTGGCAACAATTCCTCCTAGCCACTCCCAGCACACCCTGCCGCTACCGCGCCACTCCTCCACCTCCTCCTCACCGCTGCGCCGTGCCACCTTAAGGGCACTGTGCAGCTCTTCCCGTCCCGCCGGCGCACCGTGGCCCACCATCCACTGCAGCACCGGCAGCCTGCAGTCCCTGTGGACAGCCTCCTCCAGCACGCCCCTGTGCCACGGCACTCCCAGCTGCTGCAGACACCTTAGCATTGCAAGGTCGTTCCACTCCCCTGCTTCCGCATGCGGGTTAAGCTCCACCCCCGGCCCTGCCCTACAGCCCTTGTCCCTCACCAGCCACTCCACCAGCGCAACGCACCCACTGGACGCAGCATCAACAAGCGTGTCGCCGTCGAAGGGAAACCCACGCTGCTCGTGCAAATATTGCACCACGGCCAGGTCGCCAGCCGCGGCTGCGCCGTTCAGTGCACCGTCCCAGGGGCACCCTGCAGCCTCACAAATGCGCAGGGCTTCCTTCCCGCCGCCGTTGCCACCGCTGCCGCTGCTGCCGTCGGGCAGCCCAGCCGCCACTCCGCCTGCGGCACTCACGCGCCACACGTGTCCACCCCGCCCAGTCAAGGCGCTCCACTCCCTGAACACCATCCTTGCATCGTCCAGGCCGGGGCACCTCGCCTCGTACGCCAGCCACTGCACCATCCCCAGGTGCCCCTGCTCCACCGCATCCCTATACGCCGCGCCGTCCATGGGGCAGCCCAGCTCCCTGAGCCACGCCGCCACCTCCACCCGCCCTGAGTGCGCTGCCGCCGCAAACAGCTCCGTCGACAGCTCCAGGCCCCCCTCCCACATCTCGGCATGCAGGTACTGCAGTGCTTCGAGGTGGCCCCGCTCCACAGCGCTACCTGCAGCCGACCTGTGCACCGGGCCCCCGCCTCGGGCCGCCAGCCAACGCAGCTTCTCCACGCTGCCGCTGGCAGCGGCACAGCTGCACACAAGGTCCAAGACACGGCAACCATGTCACAGCGGGGCTGGGCATAACGAGCACAGAGACGAAGGACGCACTCTAGCGGTAAGGTGGTTTTAAATTGCAGGGAACCCAGTGCAGCACGCTGCTGCCTTTCGTAGGCGGCGCACCTGGACAGCGAGCGCCAGGCACAGCGCACTGGATGCAGGAAATCTGGGCCGACCGGGTCTCGGTCCTCGGGCAGGCAGCACCCGGCTTCGTCCAGCAGCCAGTCCGCCACCTGCAGCCCCTCCGCGTGCTCCAACGCGGCGCCTAGCACCACCAGGTGCGACACGTCGCACCCGTGGTCGCGGAGCCACTGCAGCAGCGGGAGGTTGCCCGCGCCCGCAGCGGACACAGCGTGGGCCAGGGTCGGATCGCTTGGGACTGGGTCGCCTCGGAAGCCGAACCCGAAGCCTGTGGTGCAGATGCATTGCCTGCTGCGTAGCAGGTGGGGCTTTCGAGACTGCGAGGCGCGCATCACCCACAGCATCTTGGCCTGGGCGTCCGGCGTGCGGGAGGCAGCGGCAAACTCCGCGACCCTGTCCCACATGCTGTCGTCATGGTACTTGGAGGCGGGGTCCTGGTAGTGCTGCGCCAGCACCGCGGCAGCTTCCTGCAGCTCCTCCAGGCTGCACCACAGCGCCGCGGCTTTGAGGGTGCTGTTGGGGACGAGCGGCACCTGGTGCGCCACCATCCAGCGCAGCAGCCGCACGCGCCCGGAGCGCACCGCCGCGGTCCCGGGATCGCACGCACGCGCCGTCTCCAGCCCTGCCGGTCCGAACGAGCTGATACTCCTGGGAAAATCATCCCAGTCGTTCTGGTACTCGAGCTCGTAGTGCTCCTCGGAGTTGGGCCTGGGCAGCAGCTCTGGAAACAGGCCCGGCCGCAATAGCTGCCAGACCACGTGCATGTTGGTTTCGGACCCCGAGGTTGCTGCCCTGCTGAGCAGGTGCAGCTTGCCCTTGAAGGTGAGAAGCCGCAGCGCCGCGTAAGCGTTGCCTTGGAGCGCTGGCCAGGTGGTTGCGACGTGGTCTGGGAGGGGCTGGGACGCGTGGGCTGTGCGGTTGGCGGGGGAGGAGAAGCGCTGCGCGGCGTCCTTGAACGCCAGGCGGCCGCTGCACGCGAGCTCGTTGGGGGGCAGGAGCTCGAGGCAGTACAGCATGAGTGCGGAGGGCAGAGTGCTGGTGCCTACGGCCGCGGCGTCTGAGGCCACATAGCTGTCGTCTGGGGTGTTGAACTCGCTGCAACGGCTTCCGTGCCCTGGCCCCTGGACGCAGGCGACAAACGTGGATGTCTCCCCTGTCGCCTGGCGCTTGAGACGCTTGCTCACGCGCTGATCAGGGTGTACAGCTCCTTCTGCCTGGCTCTTCGGCCCGCTGTCGGATTGTTGCGGAGCCCTGACCGCGGAGCTGTCGATGCCGTTTGCGAACATAACCCCTGACTTCTGTTGCTCCGTAATAGGTATCGGCTATTCCTTAGAGCAACTCCACACTAAGGTTAGGCATGTGGCGTTGTGTAGAAAGGGCATGCCAGACAAGCGGTCCAGACGAGTTACTAGAGGGTCTACGCGCGAAATGAGCTCATATATGACCGTCCTATCCTGACCAGACAGCGACAGTCAGAGGTTCTCAGTAGTAGTTCTCGCCCTGTGTGGAGCTTGCTCACAGAACACGGAGGGCGTCACTAACCTTGAAGTGAATGGTCAGAAACTATCTCTATTGGTGCCTAATTTCGCCCACTCGGTCCCGCGGCCTCTGCGATGCACCGGGAGCGGCC
>VFQN01007300.1_pt1 | contig 11985 bp, 15 predicted proteins | sample 3512371 | NCBI WGS metagenome assembly VFQN01 (sample SAMN10412370, study PRJNA504923) | tailings metagenome | isolation source: Replicate 2 from Balatoc abandoned mine | place: Philippines: Itogon, Benguet | collected 2017-08-28
AGTAAACTCCTGAACAGGGGAATGGGAGTCATCCACCAGCTGATGCCCGACGGTTGGGCTGACCGTGCGGACGCCCGTGTTGAACCGTACCGTGCAGGGTTCCTGCTGGAGTTCCTAACCCACACCGACAAGACCCTGTACCCCCTGGCCAAGGCTGGCAAGACGCTGTGGTGCGGCCTGTGGGCGTTCCTGACCCTGGGCTTCTTCGTGGTCACGTGCCGCAAGAACGGCTGCCTCATGACCATCTTCAGCACCCTGGTCATCACGTTCGCGCTGCTGGCGGGGGGAGTGTGGAACGAGGACTGCGAGCAAGCAGCTGGGTACTTCGGGTTCTTCTGTGGAGCGTCTGCCATCTATGCCGCCTTCGCCTTCCTGTACAAGAACGAGCTCGGGTTCGTACTCCCGGGAGTCCGCCCTGTGGCCTTTATCTAAGGTCTGCTAGTGATTGGGATCGCTTGCCGGAGCTCCGGTACGGGGTCTGGCCAGTCGTAAGTGGGCCAGCGACGAAGCTATAATTCATGATTCATGTGGGTTAGGCGGAGGCTTCATCCTGGTTGGGGTTGTGATTTCCGCCGTATGCGTGTGGCAGCTGGGCGCACAGCGGGTGGCCATGTCGCTTGCATGACCCTGGTAGCTGGTACGGTTCTCAAGCTGTGTGTAGGGTTCCGGGAATGCGTGAGTGGTCTGGGTACTGGTTAGCAGCTGCGAGAGCATGGCAACACGATAGCATGTCCGCAATGTGCGTCCAGGTGTAGATTCAACTGTTCGGAGAGAGGTGATTTTTTTGTTCCTGGGATGAACGTCAACTTGCACTGGCATTGGGTGCAGCGCACCATTGTGGCGCAGGCGGCAGGGCTTTAGCATCGCAATAGGATTGCAGGTGTGCCCTTTTCACTACGTCGTATGACAGTATTGGCATGTGTGACTATTTGCATGTTGCGACACCTGCGGCGCGGCGGTTGGCGTCAATGGTGGAAACGCGTTCTTGCGGGGACCAGCATGGACCTCTTGTGTGCTGCTATCGTGTTTGATCTTGAGAGTTTGGCTTGCGCGTGACTTCTGCGAAGAGATCTGGCACGTAATGAAAATAAGCGACGAAAATTGAGGAGTCCTAAGCGGACATGTGGAGGTGTGGTTCTGAGTGCACGGTGCTCTTTCGGGAGCCCAAGGTTCCCACCATCGGACCCAGGCGGGCAGGGACTACGGCGGATTGCCTCCGCAGGCTGTAAAGCTGTGATGGCAGGAACGTGTCTCTGGGCATTGCAACAGGTCACAATAAGCTGAATTGGGGACATGGGGAGCTTCTGTCAGTACTGGTCAGTAAGGGCAATGCATGGGGCTCCCCTGGGACGAAGCGCAACTTGCAGCGTGTGCCTCGAGGGCGGTGTTGCACGCTGGTCGCAACCGTGGCAGATAGGAGTCTCTGACACGCAATCCCTCACAGGATGAGGGGACCCCCAGACAGGATACCAACGCTGTACCATACCGTGACGGAAGCCGACCGGATGCTGAGGTCGCTGATGTGCAACGCGGACAATGCCTTGGGGTTCATCGGTGGCTTTGCTGCAGGCCCTGCAGCATTCCAAACGCTTAACCAAGGCCCGGATACGCCCTGCACTCTACATCATGGGGTATCCGCGCTGCCCCAGACAGGTCGGTCAGTCAGCTTGTTGTGCCTTACAGTGCAGGGAAGGCACTGCCACAAATTCACTCGCTCGGCACGTATACACCCGCTTCCCGTACTGACGTCTGCTCTCTAGTCTCGATCACCCCCACGCGGAACGCCCCATCTCCGTGTGTGCGTACTGATCAGTTGCATCACAGTCCCAATGTTTTGGCGCGGCGGGTCAGCCCATAACCTCACACCCCATACCCAATGGTCCCACGCAGCATAGCATGCACCTGACAACTCAGCCTCGCAGCCCAATTTTCACAAACCAGAGGCACCAGTGCAGCACTACGATTGCCTCAGCAACCAGCATTGTTGAGGGCTTGCACGGTGCAGTACCGGTATGCAGCAGCGACCCCCCCTTAGCCCCCTTATCCTCGCACAGCGACAAGGGCCCCCACGCCGTATTGGATCTTCGACACGTTAAGCATGCACACGACGCCGTCACTGCCGGTCAGCGGCGCAACAGGCCTCAAACTATCCCACGACGTCTCAAGTCAAATCGTACCTCGCGCGCCATTCCCACCCCTCCCCGTTCCAGAACCCGCAGCGGCACCCGCCTTCCTCCCTGGTCATGACCCTTGCTCAAGGCAATGTCCGCTCCACGGTCCCAGTCCAACACGCGACGGCCCCACGCTTTACTGGTCCTTCTTGCTGCCGTACAGCAGAGTGTCTTGCTTGAACTGCAAGGGAAACGGAGGAACACGGATGGGGCAAGGAGTGCGTGAGGTGCAACCCACTCACCCGCGATTCCTTCCACAGTGCGCCGCCGTGCAACGCATCGTCATGCACCCGTGCCTGCGCCTATCCCCCCCGCGCTCACCGGCATGTAGCACATGCACCAGATGGCTGCCAGCGAGAAGTAGAGCAGCAGGATGAAGGAGCCGTAGCCGGCCGCCTTGGCGGAGAACAGCTTGGCGGCCAGCCCCTCCTGCTCGGGGGTGCCGGGCCACGCCGTGTAGGCGGCGGGGTCGGCGGCGGCTGCGGGGAACGGGAAGGGGAAGGATCAGCGGGTGGAGCGAGCGCTCGCACAATGACAGGCGGAAACATCGGCCCCGCCAACACTGACTTTACTGGAGTTGATCAGGTGACAGAGTGCAACTGTGGCTGGCCGGCAGCATTATGCACTGCAGGACGCTCTGCTTCCTTGATCCGCTCCGTAGTAGCCGGCCGAAGTGCTCTGGATACAGGACGGCGCCTGGCTGTGGAACAATGGCCGTTATCTGACCCTCCACACCCGCACTTCCATAATGAGAACCCAGACAGCTTAAAGCAACCAACCGTCATCCAGTGCCTCATGGTCGGTATCCACCGCTCCCGCCCCTTGTACGTGCGCCAACCGCCCAGGATGGTATTTAGGAACCAATGACGCCGCGTCAGGTACGCCCCTGCACCATGATCACACGCCCCGCTGTGGGCGCGCAGGGCCCGGGCCCTCAGACTTACCCTGCTGCAGCTGACGGCGGGTGTGGTCCTTCCAGCTGATGAGCTGCGAGACGGTCTGCACGCGGGCAGGGCCCTTGCGCAGGAGCGCAACCTGCAACAACCACAACAAAAGGCTTCACTGGCAAGCTCGAAACAGCCTGACTGCATGCTGGTACACGTCACAGCATGCAGGCTGCGCCAAGTGCCGGCGTCAACCCGTTCCGGCTACACCTCCACCCCCTTTTTTGCAAAGCATCCATGTGAGCTTGACGTGGCAGCCTCCATTGCAGAGCGGATGGAACCGCGTGGAGACGGAAAGCCAGGGTGGCGATGTGCATGGTTCCGCCAACCTGCCACTGGCTCGGACTACGTCGTACAACCCACGACCCCAGGACACACCCACCTGGAACACGACATCGCCGCCAAAGGCGGCATCGACGCCCTCCACGGCCCACTTAAGCAGGCGCGCCACTGCCTCAGTGGCAGCTGCGACCAGCTCCGAGTCCTGCCCGTGCTTCTTGGCCAGGGCGCTTAGGGTCATCATCGTGACCTCGTACACAGCCACATCGTCCTGGGGCACCTGCAGCTCGGCGCTCTTCGAGGCCGCTGCCAGCTCGGCCTTGAGGCCAGAGTACACGCTCGCCAGCTCCACTGCGAACAGCTTCTCCTCCTGCTGCGTGAGGTCCAGCGTGACCGAATCGCCCAGCTGCAGCTGCCCCTCCAGGCCGTTGCCCAGCACGGTGAACCCAGCGGTGCTCGCCAGGCTACGCAGGTGGTCGCCCATGCACTCGCCCTCGCAGTTCTGCACGGGGCAGGGCCGCTGGCTCAGTTCAGCGGGAGGGAGTTCCAGCGCAGAGCCCGGGAGCCCAGCTTGACCCAGGTGGGAGGACCACGCACCTGAACGCCCGCGTGGTCCACGACCACGACCTTCGCAGACGGGTTGGCGGCGGACAGTCCCGTTAGCCCGTCAACGACGGCCATCGCCGGGCAACCCGACCCGACAAGGTCGATCGTGCGATGAATCCGGTTGGGGAACAGCTGAGACAGAACATCTGCGCGAAAGGCAAAGAGAGTGTGCCTTAGTTTGTGAAGGACATTTAATTGCACCCTTGTATGTGTTCCACGGCTTACCAGCAGAAACCCCGCCGATGGACAGAGCCACAAAAGCAGCCGGCTTGCGAAGTGGAGAGGGCTTCAGAATGCCCTCCAGCTGCAAAGTATTGTCATTGGAATCAGTACCAGTATGGCCTGAGAGCTAGCGGGCCTTGCACACAATATGCACCTGGGCTGAAGTCTCCTCGTCAATCGGGCCACTTGGCAGCAGTCCAGTCGTCGCTGCCATCAGCGCACTGAGCGAGGACTGCTTTACCGCCATTGCTGGTCCTGATTGAATGTAGGCACCATTCTGACTGTCCACTAGAACAACCGAGGCCGCAGACGCAGCTGCGAGGAGCGCTGCCAACAAGCACCCTTGAAGCAGCATTCTTCTTGTCTTCATGAATAAAACAGTGCCTGAAGTACCGTTCACACGCTGCGTATGTTGGACACTAAGGGACAACCACCCTCATACCTGCCCATGTTGTTGTCGTGCATTACGCACGGGTGCACCGAAGCCGATAGTGACACAGATGATGGTGCTGCAACTACACCGTGTGATCACAGTGCAGTAGTTGCATGCCATAGCCCCCGGCAACCCCGGGCCAGCATGAGGGGCGTGGGGAAAACAGAGTCAAGGCCCATGCGTGTACGTGCGGTACACGGGTGCACTGAAGCTCCAGGTGGCACACATCAGTGGTCACCGGCAGGTGGCAGGCGGGCGGCGACAACTTTGTACGCTGGCCCACGACCTTGAGTTGATCTTCTACAGGCCAGCGGAAGTTGGAAAGCCGTTGTTGGCCAGGGAAAGGTTGTTGGCGGTGGGACTGACGTGTGTTCGACTCAGGGGACCTGGTTCGACTTGACACCGGAGCTCCTGCATCCTGTGCCCTCATGCCGTGGCGCACCCTACTCGAGGTGCACACGTGCCGTAACGCACTGCAGTGCCCTGCATGCGAGACACTGGAAACCTTATGTTCACACCCGGTCGCACATTCGCTCCCTGCCTAACCCACGTGCTGCGCCCCGAACTGCCCCTCAAGGCCTTGTACACATGCCTCATCCCACAGTAATGGGCGTGCCACCTGCGTATTGGTCTGGCAACCGACGTGTGTCCCTACCTACTCGCCAGCAACGCGGCGACGAACTCGAGCTGCATACGCATTCCCCTGCACCGTCACCACCAATCGTAAGCACACGACCTCAACCATCCACACTGCCTCCGACCGTCTCACCATAAACTTTTCCGGCCCTCCCGCCCTCCCCACTTCGTAGAGCCTCCAGCCCCAAGCCTGCAAGACGCTCCTCACCCGTCGCGCCCCCGGCCCCGCGCCCTGCCCCAGCTTGCATACTCCCCCAACACTTCCCGCGTCAGGGCCGGCCGTACCGCCCGAAGCGCCGTACGGAAGTGCCTGTCGTACACGTGCGTGGCGCCCTCCAGGTCCTCCCGCAGCGCCGCTAGCGCCGCCTCACGGCACACCGCAGCCAGCTCCGCACCTGGGGGCGGGAGCACATGAAACGTACAACAGACAGGTGGTCGTCACTGCATACGGCGTGCGCTTCCCTCACTCCATCCTGTGCGTGAGCGCATGCGAAGGAAACGATAGCTACTGATAGCGCACTGCATGGTCCTACCCCGGCAGCATGAGGTACCCTTTCTGCCGTTCTGCGCAGACACTGTGGGCTGCGGCCCACACACACCACCTCGACATGCACCCCACGCCGTACCCCATACCCTCGGCAGCACCGAATGTCAGCACACGCGCGCACGCACACAACGCGCACAATCTGTGACGGAGAGCGGCAAAGCACCCTGCGCGTGCAGTGCAAGAACTAATACACAGCAGCACACAAGCTGACGCACCCGTGTACAGTTCTGTGTCCTCCGCCAGCGCCTCCAGGTCCACGTCGGCGCCCAGCGGCACGTGCCGCGTGTGCACGGCCAGCACCGCCCGCCGGCCCGCCGCGTCGGGCGGCGGCACGTGCAGCAGCGTGCTGAAGCGGCCGGGGCGCAGCAGCGCGGGGTCGATGGCCCCCGGCCGGTTGGTGGCGCCAAGCACAAGCACGCCTGGGGCCGCAGTGGTAGTGGTAAACAAACGATCAGCAACTTGTTTGCAGCAAATAGGGGGACAATGTAGGACGGAGTGAGGGCGCTGCACCGGCGTCGGCGCGCGTGGCAGCGTGGCAGGGTATCGTACAGGTGCGCCGAACGTGCAGGCGAAGCGGCAAGGCGCATAGCCATAACCGCCTTCAGGCTGCAGCTGCATTACGGTGCGGTTGCACAAACCACGGCACAAGGCGGGAGAACACTGGACTTTCACGCCTAGCGACGCGTGTTGGTTCGTACCCGTTGCCAGTTCCATGCCGTCCATCTCTGTCAGCAGGGTGGTCAGCAGCCGCACGCTAGAGTCGGGGCCGCCGCCGCCGTTGCCGCCACCGCCCTCCTCGCGCCGTCCTGCGGGGGTGAGAAGCATCGGCGGCGCGCCTCAAGCTCCAGGTGTGTTGTGAATGCGGTGCGGGATGCAGGCATATCAACCTGACGCAAACGAAGCAAGTAGTAAAGCTCCGGCTGTCAAGGCATGGCCACGCGCGACGCTCCGGACGCGGCTGCCGGACCGCCTTGCACCGCAATTGCAGGACGACAACCAAGCCGTGATTGCACCCCGTGCTCCTCAACAACTGCACACAATGCCTCTCCACAACCGCGCTTCAAAATTCCACTTAAAGACCCATAAGCTGCATTCAACGGCTTGCTCTGGACCCTCTCCAGCGCACTCCTACGATTTTGACCGAGGTGAGCGGACCGCTTTCTACACTTGGTGCGATGCGATTAGTGGGTGGCGCATCGCCGCATGCCCACCCAGCACCCACCCGCCAGCGCGTCCAGCTCGTCCAGGAAGATGATTGCCGGCGCCGCCATGCGCGCCCGCTTGAACGCGTCCCTCAGTGCCGCCTCCCCCTCGCCCACGTACTGGCAGTACAGCTGCGCGCACGACAGCGCCAGGAAGGTGGCGCCGCTGGCGGTGGCGGCGGCGCGCGCAAGCGTGGTCTTGGAGCAGCCTGTTGAGATGGGGGCGGGCGTTGTTGTCCCTCTGGTGCTGCAAGCATTAGATGTAATGCTTTCTGCAATCCGTGCAAGTGTGATTGCCAGCCTTTCTCATCGGCTCACCCGGCGGTCCGTGCAGCAGCACGCCCCTGGGCGCCGTGAGGCCCAACCGCTCGAAGGCGGCCGCGTGCTGCAGCGGCCACTCCACCGCCTGGCGCAGACGCCGCTTCACCTCCTCCAACCCGCCAACGTCCTCCCAGCTGCGCACACGGGCACACAGGAAGACGTGGGCACATCACCTTTAGGGGTTACGGTAGTAACCATACCACGCCTGCTCCTCGTCATTTGCACCGGTGCCTATGTGCTGCCAAAGCGGCCCCGACCCCCACCACCCCTCGCCCTGGTCGCCTCCCGCCAGCCCGTCATCTTTAACGACATGCCACCCCTCCCCCCACCACCACGCTCTTCGGCCGCAACCATCACAGCCCCTCGGGCTGGTAAGCACTCCTCGGTAAGCTTTTCGCCCAGCTTTTGCCTTGTTCGTCGCTCGCCGCTAACCTTGTCCTCCGCAGGCCGACCAATTCCGGTTCAGGTACTTTGCCGCTCTGCGGTTACCCCCCCCCCACCACGTGCCCGTGCCCACCCCACCTGACGGGCGCCACGTCCACCTCCGCCCCCCGCACGATGGACGGCCGGACCTTGCCCAGCGCCGCCGCCAGGTGCCCCTCGCCAACAACCAGCGCCGCCGGAAGCGCCGCCGCCGCCGCCACCTCCTCACCAGCACCCCCCCCTCCGTCCTCGCCGCCGGCGGCGCCGCCGCCGCTGCCGTACACCGCCTCCGCCACCTCCGACAGCGCCGCCATGGCCGCCTCGCGCGCCGCCGCCGCCAGGTCTGCGCCGCTGTAGCCGTGGCAGGCCGCCGCCACCGCCGCCAGGTCCACCCCGGGGGCCAACTGCAGGCCGCGCATGTGCAGCCTGTGGAAGGGGGTGGGGAGCGCGGAGGAGTCCAGGTGTTTCTACGAACCGTTTACGTCGAACAGCAGCCCACAGCCACAACCCACACGGCCCGTGTGCGTCGCATGTTCAGCACGTCACGCCACGTTACGCCATGCTGTGTTGCGCACTGGGGGGCACATGATGGGGGCACATGATCGCCACGGCGCGCCGCGTCCATGTAGCTATGCCGGATCCTAGCTGCCTTGATCCATGCCGCCGCCCCTGCCTTTCGCTGAGAACTTCAGGGCAAGCAACAGCAAGTTCACCGGTATCTCTGGTCGCTGCGCCGTGCCCGGCAGGTACACAACTGGCACAACCACATCCTGGTGATACACAAGCTGGTATTTGCGCCTACCTGAGGATATCCAATCTTTGCGCCGCGTCCGGCAGCGCCACCATGACCTCCCTGTCCAACCGCCCCGGCCGCCGCAGCGCGGGGTCCAGGGCGTTGGGGCGGTTTGTGGCGCCAACCACCACCAGGTGGCCCGTGGGTCGGTGCGCGCCTGCGGAGGAGGTTGGAGCTGACGCGGAGGGAGAGGTGGGGGCAGCTGCGGCAGGAGGGGCATCCCCTGTCCCTCCTAGGCCCGTGTCCCTGCCGGTGGCCGCCCCGTCCAGCAGGGTGAGCAGCTGCGCCACCACTCGTGAGTCGTGGGAGCGGCCGCCGTCGCGGCGGGGGCACAGCGCGTCGACCTACGGGCCGGAAAATGGCAGGGGGTTTAGAGGAATGACAAGCGGTGGTGGGTGGGGGCAGGGGCATGGCAGGGGCGTGGGATCCATCCAGGGAATGGCCACGGCATGCGGGGGCTTTCCCATGGGTTGTGCTTCACATCAACCACGCATGGCGGACAAGTGTCCGCCGTGTCCACCTGTGTCCCAGGCAGCAATACGAGTACGCGGCTCGGTGCGGAACGAACCCCCATAGGCCCTCGGCCCCTGTACCACAACACCACTCCGGGATTGCCATCCTCCCTAACACCGCTACCGCTGGTTCACACAGCCAACACACACACCCTCAGTCTAGCATCCTGTCGAGGCCCCGCCCCTCGGCTTCCCCTACTCTTTACTCCCTACCACCCTGCATTTCCCTCCTTGCTCCTGTTGCCCCCACCTCGTCCAGGAACACCACCGCAGTGCGCCCCGCGTCCGCGTCCGCCTGCGCCGCCGCGAAGGCCTCCCGCAGCCGCCGCTCGCTCTCCCCCGTGTAGGCCCCCAGCACGCGGGAGGAGGTCACCACGTGCAGCACGGCGCCGTACTCCTCTGCATGCACACGTGTGAGGTGGGATGGGGGAGCGGTGACCGCAGTGTTGGGGAGGGCGGGCGGGAGGGCGGGCGAACGCGGAGGCGGGCGGCACATACCAATGTGTTGGGCAGCGTGGCTGCATAAGGGAGGGGACTGAGCCGCAGGGCCGGCAAAGTCGCTGGCGCCGAGCGCGTAGCTTGCGGGGAAAGCACGGAACGCGCTGCACAGCACCGCACGCCCATTTAAGCAGCGGCAACAGTTGGTGGCGCACACCAGCTGGTGTTCTGCGCACCACGCATCTTCATCCAGTCTCTCACATAACCCGCCAATGCGAACGTCTGCTTAGCAAGTACCGGTACTATGCGTACGCGTCCACCAATCGTCCGCATCCGATGCTTCCGCCGCCCTCCCAACCTCAGCCGAAGCAGTGCGCCGAACATGGCCCCGCTGACCCCGCTCCCTCGCCGAGCTCCCTCTCCCCACGCCCCCACCTGCCACGGCCTGCACCAGCAGCGTCTTGCCGCACCCCGGCGGCCCGTGCAGCAGCAGCCCCCGCGGCCACCGCACGCCCAGCGCCCGCCCCTCCGCGCCGTACTGCGCCGGCCAGCCCACCAGCTCCCGTATCGCCTGCAGCGCCGGGCCCATGCCAGCCACGCGGCCGTTGGCGGTTGTGGCGGTTGGTTCGGGCGGTTGGGGCTCAACCGCCCGACCCGCATCGGAGGGGCTCCCGCCCGGGCCCGGCTGGGTGGCCAGAGCGTCGCCAGCGGCGGAGGCTGAGGCGAGCAGCAGGGCTTCCGTGTCTCTGCTGCTGGCGGCTTCGTGCTGCTGCTGGGGTGTGTTAGGGCCCTCGAGGCTGAGGCCGGCGAGGGCGTCTAGCACACGGTCCGCGGCTGCTGCTGCAGCAGCAGCCCCTTCGGCCGCCATCGGTGCCGGGGGCTGCCTTCTGCCACGGTACACAGTAGCCTATCGGGCCACGTACTGTTCACGCACGGCCCTCACAGTCTGTAGTAAGCGGGTAAGTAAGGTGTAGGAGAGTGGTGTGGTGCTGTTGGACAGCTGGCGAGGCGGCTTGGAGGTTGGGCTGATCACTAGGAGGCACACCACCCCCAGGCCGCTGCGGGCACTCCACCGCTCAGAGGAAGTCAGGTACTTTTCGCTGCCGCTATAACCTTTCAATTATTGTTCTAGTCAGTAGTTATGTCCGCCTTCCACTGCTGTGCGGCCAGGCAAGTCACGGCACCAGCTGCTGAACCGCGACGGCGACCGCCCGCACGGCCCTCTGCGAGCGCGCGTCGTATGTCTTTCTATAAACAAAATTTCCTGGTGTATACAGTAAAGATTTGCTTGTGCTCCCAGTGAACGTTGCCGAGGAGCGAAAAGCCCTCTGGGCATTAACTTGACCGGGTTGATGTGAAGAGGACGCCAATCATCCCAGTGCTGATCAATGTGCTGTGCGGATATTGCATACTCTTCCACAGGATGCTCATGTCGCGTGCCCTACTGAAGGTGTGGGGACCTCCCCTGGTAGCAGGTTGTACCGCACTGAGCTGCCTGCCGCCTAGGTCTGCCCGACCGGATGATGACAAAGCGCTCCTCTTGCATATCAATTTCACATAACACTGCGGTCTCAGCCAATGGCACGGCGGGCTGCCACAGTTGCAACTCCGTGCACTGCACCTGACTACACGCAGCAAGATGTCCCCTGATGTCGGCAGCAAATGCAGCAGTAGCAGCACTCATCGTCCCCACGGAGGCGCTTGGACAGCAACATTGATTGTTTGGAGGGAGATCAAATGGAACAATTAATCTTCTTCGGCCCCTCCTTAGGTTATAGCACTCCTTTCTCGCCTTGCGACAGGCAACCATCTTGCGCCAGGCACCCACGACCCACGCAGGCTTCACGATTCCGTGCCCGGCCTGGTCCCGCGTGGTCGCGGGTCCAACCCTGGTCCAACAGCCCTCGCTGATCCACACGCCCTTGCAAAGCAACCATATGCGGCTTGACACCGGTACATGACAGCCGCGAACGCGCTAGCTTGCCCTGGATGTGTGCCGCTTCAATACCGTACACAGACAGCTACCCACCCGTCACCACCTGTGCAAACCAGGGGTGCAAACGAACGTTCCATGATCGCACCTCGTGCATGCTTGGCGTGTACCGGTAGTCTGTGCTCCACCATGTCTCTCTGTGCTTGTGCTTGCTCATTTGTCTGTCCATCACCAACTCTTCGTAGAAGTTCAATCACCCGGAAAGTTGGTTCTTAGACCGACTTTCCCGGGATTTCCAACCCGGGTTCGAATCCTACCTCAGGCGAGATTCCAGTCCTCGTCTGCCTGTGTGGTCTGCCCGGACCCATGGGGAAGGCGTGTCGGTGGTAGGTGCCTGCCAGTGGATGATGAACCGTCGGGCATCAGCTGGTGGATGACTCCCATTCCCCTGTTCAGGAGTTTACTGGTGTGGGCAAGCTTGACGAAACCTGTCTCCTCAGAGCCTCCTGCGTCGTCAGCTTCAAG
>VFQN01007301.1_pt1 | contig 11985 bp, 8 predicted proteins | sample 3512371 | NCBI WGS metagenome assembly VFQN01 (sample SAMN10412370, study PRJNA504923) | tailings metagenome | isolation source: Replicate 2 from Balatoc abandoned mine | place: Philippines: Itogon, Benguet | collected 2017-08-28
TTTAATCCAAGGACCACCAGGTACTGGGAAAACTGTTACATCAGCTAGTTTAGTCTATCACTTAGCACGTCAAAATGTTGGACAAGTATTAGTATGTGCGCCATCTAATGTTGCGGTTGATCAATTAGCAGAGAAAATTGAAAAAACTGGGTTACGTGTTGTACGTCTCGCAGCCAAGTCACGTGAATCAACACCATGTAGTGTCGATCATTTAACCTTACATACTATGGTACGTAATTTAGATACATCAGATAAAGCAGAATTACGAAAATTATTTCAATTAAAAGAAGAAATTGGTGATTTAACTGCATCTGATGCACGACGATTTCGTATATTACGTCAACAAGCAGAGAAAGAGATCTTACAAGCAGCTGATGTCATTTGTACAACCTGTGTTGGTGCCGGTGATCCACGTTTAGCGAATTTACGATTCCGTCAATTATTAATTGATGAAAGTACACAAGCCATGGAAGCAGAATGTTTTATACCAATTGTATTAGGTGTGAAGCAATTAGTACTTGTTGGTGATCATTGTCAGTTAGGACCTGTTGTCATGTGTAAAAAAGCTGCGAAAGCTGGATTAACACAGTCATTATTTGAACGATTAGTGTTATTAAATCATCGTCCAATACGTCTACAAGTGCAATATCGTATGCATCCTGCATTATCAGAATTTCCATCCAATATGTTTTATGAAGGGACATTACAGAATGGTGTGAAAGATACTGAACGCTTAGCACCTATTGGTGGCTTCCCATGGCCTAATCCATCAAGACCAATGTTCTTCTTAATGAATACTGGTAATGAAGAGATTGGTGGTTCAGGTACTTCCTATCTCAATCGTTCCGAGGCAGCATCCGTTGAGAAGATTGTTACAATGATGTTGAAGGCAGGTACTCTCCCAGAACAGATTGGTGTGATTACACCATATGAAGGGCAAAGATCGTATGTTGTCAATCATATGACCAAGAATGGTTCATTACGCTCGGATTTATATAAAGAGATTGAAGTAGCTTCTGTTGATTCTTTCCAAGGACGTGAAAAAGATTATATTATTGTCTCATGTGTTCGTTCGAATACCCAACAAGGTATTGGTTTCTTACGTGATCCAAGACGTTTAAATGTTGCATTAACACGTGCACGTTATGGTGTGATTATTATTGGTAATGCACGTTTATTAGCACGTAATCCATTATGGTATACCTTGTTAACTCATTATCAAGAGAGAGATTGTATTGTTGATGGTCCCGTGAATCGTTTAACAATCTCATCGATTAATTTACCAAAACCGAAGATCTCCACCAACGATAAACGATTAACATTTACTGCGCTTGGTGCACAAGGTATGAATACCATGCTTGGTATTGATCATTTTGTTGATCCTTACCTCACTGGACAAATGTTCGGTGCTTCATTAAGTGGTAACAGTGCAACATTAGCTGCGACGAATGGTGGTGGTTATGGTGCAGGAACCATGGCTAATACTGTCTATTATGCGAAGCAATGGGGTGATCATCCTGATATTCAAGCATTTGATTTGAAGAGTCAAACTTCTTCACTTGCTGCAACAGAGTCTGTGACCATGACATCATTGGCTGGTGGTATTATTTCTTCTAGTAAGAAATCAAAGAAGAATCGAGATGGTAATACTAATAACGCTGATTCACGTTATAATCCTATTTATAACGCTACAAACGCTATCAATGGTTCGAATGATAATAATGAAGTCCGTCAATCTGCTTATAATCCAGCCGATCGTATTGTTCGCACCAGTTTTAATGATACGATTAGTCTTGGTAGTAGTTCCATGGGCATGTTCTCCACGGGTGTCTTGTATCAAGGTGATACTAGCTTCTTATTGGACTCTTTACCAGGTAAGGTAGGAGGTGTAGGAGGTAATGGAGCTGGTGTGATTGGCAGTGGTTTAAGCAAGAGTAGAATCGATCAATTCGATACTACCTCATTACGCAGCCAAGATGATACCACCAGGTAAGTTGATATTCGCTGCTGAAGGTTAAATCTAACATCTGATTGGTGTTGTTTTGATATAGTTTATTATCGCAAAATTTCAAGTAAAAATGGAAAAGAAGGAGGTATAAAGTGCCTTTAAGCTTTTACTATTGGATATATTATTATATATTACCTTTCATTGTTGAGAAGTCGCCTTCTCTGAAATGTCTCGGTGTATAATTGGACAAGCAATTGAAAGGATTTCTGAGAGAGTCAAATCTCATGAGAAAAAAACATAACTTACGTGTAGTAGCTTTGTCATGTCATAGCATGATTTTCTGATAAGCAAGCGGGTTAAATTAGTCTCAAGGAGGAGAAAATTAACAATGTTGAAAAACAGTTATTTATCCACAAAGTTGCTGTCTTTACAGCTTTTATCTTTGATGAAGGGAAGAGTTCATTTAAATCAATTTAATATAAATATTATTAGTCACAGTTTCCTTCTCTTGATTATTCTATGAGAGATGAAGCTATAACCACTCAACTGAATTCGATTTCTTTGTTAACATTTTCTTCGATTCATCATAAAACTTTGATTTTTACTAATTCTAACCACAAACAATAATCATTTTTTTTTGTCCTATTATTTTACGGTACAAGAGAGCAGTCCATTTCGAACTTTTGGTTTTTTGGTTTTTCGTAAGTTGTTTTCTTTAATTAAGTAATTGATTAATAAAGACGTTTATTAGGTTCGAGACTTCGTGATGTTAATCTCATTTTTAGTCTTTTTCTTCTTCACCACAAAAGTCGTTGAAAGTTTGGTTCCATTTTATCTCATTGAACCGGAGAGTGTTTTAATGTATCGTGAATGTTCTCATGAACTTGCTTATGATGAGAAATATTTTAACGTAGTCTTTTTTATTGATGCATTACGACTTCATTCTCAAAGAGTCTTTGAGAAAGAGAAAGCAGAACTTGTTTTTGTTCCTTCATTATTTGATTTACTTGCTTTACGACGATGTTATTCAAAGTATACTATTCAAACCTATGTGAACGATACCATTTCGTTAATTCATTCATTGAACCTCTATCCCAAGAAAAGACATGTTTTACTCATCTTTGATTGGCGTTTTAAGTTCTTTTATCAATCACAATATCAGGTGATTCGTAAAGAATTCCCACAGATCGTTTCAAGTAACTTCGAAGAGTTTCTTAAAGATTGTGAATTCGCTGTCCCGTATGGTAATAATTATGACTATTCCTTCTTTTATGACGATTATCCCGATGGTAATCGAACAAAGATTCGTCGTCGAATTCATTATAATCGTCAGATAGATGATGGTAAATATCTGATTCCAGTATTAAGAAATGATTCGACCTCCTCTTATGAGTCCTTTATGAAAAGAAAGATCTTTGTTGAGTTTACGGGTGCTGTAGATAGTCGTCATGCTTATCGTGATCGATATTTGTTGTTTAATAACTCTAATCCTTTCTTTCGCAAGTCCTTCGTCCAATCGGTTTGGATAACGACTCCCTCGACGAATAATTATTGGCTTTCGAAGAGGAATTTTGTTGTTCCAACGGTTGATGACTGTCAAATAAATTCAAGTATTGATTATTACATTGAAAATATGGAGAAGTATTCAAACACCTTGAATCGTTGTCGAAAGAGTCTTACTCGTTTAGAATCTCAATTGATTCGAGAAAATTCAAAGTTTTCACTTTGTTTTCGTGGTGATACTCTCGGATCAGATTGTTGGATTAACTCTATCTTAGCTGGATCAATCGTTGTGGCGATTGCAGATAGTATTGATGAAGCAATACTTTGGACACCATTGAAAGATATTATTCCATGGAGCGATTTAATTATAGTTATGTCACGTGAAAAGTTTTATGAAAATCCTATTGAATCAATTAATAAATTAGCTGAGATTCCTCGTAAAGAGATTGAAGAAAAATTAACTTTGATGAAAAAACATGCATCAGATCTTTCCTTTATTTCACCTAATAGTCGATTAGTTGATAATTTAATTTCTTCAGCATCGAAAGTCTCTTGTTCTCATGGTACTAATAAATAAATTACGGTAAAGTTTCTTGCTCTTATTTACTCTAATTTATTGATTTAGCACTCAGGCATACTTTCAGTATTTAATTTATCGATCCAATTGTTTCTTTCTCTCTTCTTGTTCCCATTCTTCTTCTCCCTATGGGGATTGAATTCACGTTATTTCCTTCTTTTGGATTTTTGTTGACACTTGTGACTCTTTGTATTGGACTAAATATCTGATGCATGACTTCTCTCTTCTTTTCTTTTTTTGTTTTTCCTGACTTGCTACACTCGAGAAGAGAATTTTCTTTTCTAATTTGATATGTGTTCGTAGTTCCTTGGATGAAACATTGATTCGCGAGACTCTTGATGCTTTAGTTTCCACAGGTCTTCAGAGATTTAGGCTACAATTACCTCAGTTCAAAGGATTGATGTGTAATATTTATTTGAATTTAAATATTAAATTAAAAAAAAAAATTCCCTATTGCCCCTATTGTTAGCATAAATCAATCAAATTTCTCTAAACATTATATGTACCATGTAGTTGAGGTATAAAGTACGTCCTATTAGAATAAGATGTGCACCATTTTTGGGGAAAACAGGGAAACCGGGGAAAAGGAGGTGCAAAGTGAGAGTGGATTAGGTTGAAGATTGTATAGAATAATTCAAAGAACAACTACTATTGAACTAACTAATACACACAATTAAATTACGACGAGATAAGGAAAGGGTTTCTTATTGGACCTTATTATATCTTCTTTTTTCTTTTGATCTTTTGTGTTTCTTGATTTGTTTTGAAACGTTGATAAATGAAAAGGATATTCTTAAATTCGAAATTTAGAAGAGAGATTTCGAAAAACTACAAAGAACAATCTTGTTTTTCGACCTCAACTCGTTATTCCTCATCTATTCTTTACAATAAGGCTCTAACTCCTGTTTTAACTCGTTCCGATGACTTTCCTACCAAGTTTCAGCGAAGATGTCTGTCAACCGTCGATTTTAAGTTCAAAGGGATGGCCGGTGATACGGATGCTGCATTTACTGATTTTTCTTTTAAAACTTTGACTGAAATGTTGGAAAAGACTTGTGAGTATCATGGAAAGAATCCTTTGTTTGGGATTAAGAAGGGAACATCATTCGACTGGATAACCTTCGATCAGTTTCATCATTCAGTAAAGAAGACTCGTACCGTCCTTCAATCTTTTAAACTCGAGAAAAATGATAAAGTAGCACTAATTAGTAATAATCGCTGGGAATGGGCAGCAGTGGCATACGCAACGATGGGATTAGGTGGTCAGATCGTTCCAATGTAAGCCACAGTAAAGCACTCAATAGCTTTGTTTCTTATTTGAATTTTCTCAGGTATGAAGCTCAGTTAGAGTCAGACTGGCAGTATATTCTACAGGATTCTGGAACAAAGGTGTTAGTTGTATCAACTGAGAAGATTTACGAAATAGTGAAGGAGTACAATACTTCGAAGAAGATAGGAAAGATTCAAACCGTTCTATGCCTCGATGCTCCTGCTGATAAACCACATAGCCTTCAATAGTAAGTAATTAACCTGATAGATTGTTGAAATTGCCTCTTATTTGTTGTTAGTTGGTTGAATAAGGTCGATGAGAAGGCTTTAGTTCCCACCTCATCTAACATCACTGAAGACGATGTAGCGACCATCATTTACACCTCAGGCACTACTGGCAAGCCTAAAGGAGTGGAATTAACTCATAGAAATATTTCCACCAATATTCTTGGATTAAAGTCACTATTAAAGGCAGAGATGGGAAGAAAAGTGTCTCTTGCTTTCCTTCCTTGGGCTCATGTCTTTGGACAAGTGAATGAACTTCATACTTTTATCTCGAGTGGCTCAAGTCTTGCGATAGTCCCTCATCGCGATCAACTATTAGAGTGTATTCAAATTGTCAAGCCAACAGCCTTGTTCTCTGTTCCAATCATGTTAAATAAGGTAATACCAGATCCTCCTCCACCAAATAATTACTAATTCAGGGTGTTATAGATTTATGATGGTATTATGAAAGGAGTAAAGCAACAATCCTTCATAAAGCGATCTATCTTTAAACTCGCCTTACGAGTAGCAAGGAAAAGGAATCATAAGAAGGAGTACGGTCAACCCGTTAGTTCTCTATTGGAATGGCAGTTTCAGCTGTTTGATCGGATTGTCTTTTCGAAAGTCCGAGAAAGACTTGGTGGACGAGTACAGTAAGTGTTCCATAATTTAATATATCCTGAATGAATGCTTCTTTACTTGTTAGACGTATTGGAGCCGGAGGCGCGGCAGCTGGAATGGAAGTATTACACTTCTTCGAAGATATTGGATTATCAGTGATTGAAGGATATGGATTAACTGAAACATCTCCAGTCGTGACAGCAGGATCTGTAGATTGGGAATATCGTCGGTTAGGTTGTGTTGGTGTTCCTATTCATGGTATTGATGTGAAGATAGTTGATCCAACTACCTTACAACCTGTGCCACATGATACTGATGGTGAAATCACAGTGAGTGGTCCAATAGTCATGAAAGGATATCATAACAACCCACAAGCAACAGAAGAAGTGTTCTTTACATATAATAATCAACGTTATTTCCGTACAGGTGATTTAGGACGATTAGTAGAAGGAAAGTTTTTAAAGATTACAGGAAGAATTAAAGAACAATTTAAATTAGAAAATGGTAAATTTGTTGTTCCTGCACCATTAGAAGATATCTTTTCGAGAGGTCCTTTCATTGCACAAAGTTTTTTGTATGGTGTTAATAGACCTTATACGATCCTATTTGTTGTTCCTAACTATCAAGAATGGTCTCAATGGGTCAATTCCTCCTTCTTGAGTAAAGCAAGTGAAGGAGGAAGTAATGAAGGAGCAAAGAGAAGTGATAAAAAAGAGATTGCTGCATTATTACCTAAAGATATTGCAAAGGCATTACCATCAGAGATTGGTAAGAATGAAGATGATTTAAGATTATTACAACAGTTTGTCCAACATCCTGCCTTTATTCGCAAAGTAACAAAAGAGGTAAGGGAGATAATTGTATCTCTCTTGTTGGTGTTTACATCTAATATAAATAGATTGTAAAGCACAGCAAATTGACGAAGTCCTATGAACGTCCGGTGTATTGGGTTCCTATCATTCAACCTTTCACTCCTGTAAGTATGCTTATTCTTTTGTCTATTCGTTGATATTTATTGTACGGTTTTATAGGAGAATCAAATGCTCACACCAAAGCTATCTTTGAGAAGAAATAATGCTGTGAAAGCATATGATCATCTCCTACCTTCTATTTATGAAGGAAAGACGGGACATCAGATTACTTATGAGAAAGATAAAACCGATCAATCATCATAATCTTATTTGTAGCATACTATGGCAGAGAAACTGTTTTTCTTTTCAACTTTTCTTTTTGAATCTATAAAATATATGTTAACCCTTGATCGAGTTCTCTTGACAAATCTTTCTGCAAGAACTTCCCTATCCATTATTTCTCTTCAAAGCATCTAATAATATGTAGTCAGAGACCTATAAGAAAGAATTATCGTAAAATTACTCTCTGAATTGGATATGGAGTTTCAGTCCCAAAGTTAACATAAAACACCTTCTATTGGGATCAAAACGATGCTATAACCTCGATCAGTTCATTTTCCTTGCCCTCTTTTGTTACGCTGTCTATACACATCAATAGTTAGATAATCCTTGTTTCTATCTTCTCTCTGCAGTTAAAAATTATAATATTACCGTGACTTTCTGATTTTTAAGAAGATTCTTCAGCAGTCTCGATTTCAAAACACATACATTAGACAAACAAAGTAGCAATAAGTTACACAAAGAATCCTTTGATTCAAAGATCCTTGATATCAGCCACCAGGGATAAAACAAAGTTATTTCCTAATACTTTACGTCGCATATACAACACCCCGGCAGTGAATTTAGGTAGTTGTCACTGAAAAGATCCTCACACCTCTCTGTGGCAAAACAACTAAAACTTGAAGCTTTGTTTGTATCTTTTCTCCTTCTCAATATACAAGCAAAGGAAGTGATGGATACAAACCACGCAACTGATGTGAACAATGAGTTTACTTCTCCGACTTTGACTGAGGAAATCAAAAGAGAGGAAAATCCGATAGTGGTAGAGGAAGGAAAGCAACAAGAGTTTGCTGATTCTACAATTTCAACGACAGTTGAAGCGGTGGAGCCGACTCATTCCTCCACTACGAAAATCGAAGATGAGAAAGAAAAATTGCAGTTAGATGCGGAAACAGTTTCTGAACATCCTCCATTGGAGAGCTCTGTCGCACAGACGGCAGTCAGCCCTGATGACAGTCAAAACAACACCCGCAACAACTCCAGTGAGCTGATCGTTTCTGAGACGTTTGTTCGTATTATTAGTAAAGCTGTTACCCAACGAGTGAAGATAATGCAAGTATTAGCAGTCTATTTCGATGACATCGTTGAAAATGAGAATACCTTAACAAAAGGTTTAACCAAGGTAAGAAAACCCTCCTATCCTCCTTCTAATTGCTTGAATTACCTTCTACTTCTCTTAGTTGGGTGGTTTATACAATGCAAATCTTGGAATGAGAATTGATTGGTTTCAATCATCGTTGTCTTTAGTCGATGATCTCATACAAAAGACATTAATACAATCGACACTTAAACATCATCAAGCCTTTTCACAACAGATTTTAACGAATAGTAGTAAATTATTCCGTGAAATCTTTAAATCATATCCTCAAAGCATTCAACAGAAGATGACGTATTGTCTTTCTCTTGTTGAAGAGTTAAAGAGAGCAAAGACTGCACACACCAAGAACCTTGATAAATATGCGAAGCTTATTCGTGATACTGAATCACAATTACGTGCTAGAGAGAATATTATTGCTGCGAATAACATTCTTACTCATGAGAGTCCGACTAATAGCTCTGAAGTTCCCACAACTTCTACAGACAGTATTAATAATGGCGATACCACTCCAACAACGCCATCAACATCTTCTGTGAAGGAAGATAGATTTATGGGCCGCTCTTTCTCGAAGATGTTGTCTAAGATGAGCGGTAGCAGTTCTGTCAGTAACTCCACAACCGGTGCAGCATCAACTCAAAACCCTGCAGAAAAAAAGATCGAAGAACGATGTAAAGAATTATTTAAAGAAATTGATATAGCTGAAAGACAATTATCAGCTAATGCTGATTCTTTAACACATTATCGTAATGAATTATTAAATACGGCTCGACGAACAATTCAAGAATTATTTGAAACAGAATTCGGTCGTTTATCTGCTTTTAAAGATGGTTTATCATCTTTCATGATCCATTATGAAACGGTTGTATCTTCTTTATTTGATTCTTTTTCAGTTATTTCTTCACAATTTTCACAGATCCTCTCTGAATCCGATATGCCGCCATTAATGAGTTACTTAACTGGTAGTGCACTATTATTAGATACAACATCATGTCCATCATTACAGTTTATTACAACATCACCAGAGATTCATGAGAATTTTAATACAGAGAAAACGGAAATGATGTCATGGTATATTAAGATCAGTCGTTTAACCGATGCTTATGAATTAATTATAACACTAACATCACGTGCGTCATCTTTATTAGATGAAGTTAATGATACTGATGTTACCTATTATAAAGGATTTCAATCATTATTTGATAAAAATGGTTTCCAAAGACAACCAAATGATACTAATAATTATTATGCTTTATCTAAATTTAATCCTTTGACGTCAACGAGTAATACATGTGGCCAATTATTATCATCATTAGAATTACCTACCATGAAGAAGACCTTTGAATCCTTCCTTCAGACTATTACACGATTGAATGACGTAATCACGAAGACAGGAGAGTCGCTAAAGGAAGAGGTGTTACCCCAGTGTGCGCGCATCCTCAAAACTCTCGGGAATGGGAAGAAAGAGGTGCAAGACAAGATGACTAACGTGATCAAGAAGTTAGATACTTCTTTTGCCACATTGTCGAAGAATCGTGTGGAGTTGAAGAAGCTAAAAGCTCTCCTACGAGAGCGACGTCAGACAGTAAAAGCAGCGAGAGAAGAGGTTAACGGGCCTTCGGCCTCCACCGGTAGTATCGCTGCCAACGCTTCGAACGATAACAGAGATTCAATGAATAACAACTCTGACGCTACTGATGCACTAAGACTCACGAATCAAGGAATCGCAGCAGATCCTGCTATTAGCAATGACACAGTTGGCACCACTGATGAGAACAACGACGAGTTAACAGCAGGAACTCGTCGTCAATCATCTATACTCGGTGCAACTCTATCGACAGTGAAATTAAAGCAAGCAGTCGGTTTCGAATCAGCAAGTGATCGTTTAGTTCGTATTGAGAATCAGATTACCTCATTAGAAGATAAAGAAGTTGAACTAACTGCGAGGTGTGATGTATTATATAAAACACTATTAAATGAGATTACCACCACACGATCTGATCTAGAATCCCTATTTACATCATATACTGATATCCTAGTCACAACATTGAGAGATATTAAAGGTGTATTTGATCTCTTATCGAAGGTTGAGGTCTCAAGATACATGACATCACGTGATTTAGTGAAAGGATTAAAAGATCAAATAACCGTGAAATACAATCCAAATGATGATATCTCGACTATTCGTCGATTCTATCATCAATATAGTAGTGATGGGAATGCTAGGTCCAACTCCTCCGAAGGGGTGGAGGGAGGTAGTGGTGTGGCTCTGACATCACCGAAGGATGGAGGGTTTAGTGTATCAGAGTTATTAGAAATCCCAACTATTGAGTCGTTTAAGCCGATTATGAATCAGACCGTGATGGAAGGGAAGATTAAACTAATGACGAATGTTCATCATAATCCAGTTTTAATCGCCGCTGTAGCCGAACTAAAACAACAGAAAGAGAAGGAGAAGGCTGAGAAAGAGAAAGCAGAGAAGGAGCAAGTTGAGAAAGAACGAGAGAAAGAGAAGGAGAATGAGAAGGAAAGAGAAGTGATTGTAACGGCACAACCTACGTCAGTACCACCTGCTAATACCTCTCCTTCGACCAACGGTCCTTTAACTATCGCTGAGGATATTCCTGTGACCCCGGCAGTTCCTGTGATCCCTGAAGTTCCTCCTATGTCACCTCCTTCCTCCCCTGATAAAACCAATCAACAAGCTAACCTCTCCACCCCTCCTTCCCACCCTCCCGCAGGAGTTGTGGACCCTCCTCCCACTGCCAGCCCAACATTAGTGACGTCACCTGATACCAATCAGAGAGTCAGGAAGACAAGTGATATAAGCGATGACCTAGCCTCTTTCGATGACGTCTTCTCATTTGTTGATGCAGCAACAAACTCCAAAGCCTTTACCACGTCATCGAAGAAGAACTCTCGCTCTACACCAGTTCCTTCCTCTACCGCAAGTGGCGCTAATAATTCTAATTCGACCTCATCTTCGATGATATCAGGCAGTGGTCGCACTACTAGTGGCGGTGGTATAGGAGTTAATAGTGGGGGAGCAATGGTAAGCACAGCAGATCCTGAATCAGAGTTAAAGAAATTCGGTCTGTCGATCTATGATAAAGTATTAGAATCCTTCTCCTGTGCATTATATCCAAAGAAAGGTATCTTAACCCATGGTAGAATGTATATTACACAACATTATGTCGCATTTAGTGGATGGCCTGATACACGAGTATTATTATCAATGAAAAGAATTGATATTATTAATAAATCGAATACATTAATGTATATACCGAATGCTATTACTATTCAGTTATATGATAAATCAGAATATTTCTTTGCCTCTTTTATTGAACGTGATTTATGTTATCAATTATTAACGAATTTAATGCAAGTGGAAAGAAGAATATGTGAGTTAGCGGGTCCTGATGGTGTACCTGATCCTCCTCATCTTGTCTTTGGTTATCAACATCGTTCGACTATCCTCACCTCAACGAAGGAGGTGGGAGGGAGCGGTGGAGGAGGT
>VFQN01007302.1_pt1 | contig 11985 bp, 7 predicted proteins | sample 3512371 | NCBI WGS metagenome assembly VFQN01 (sample SAMN10412370, study PRJNA504923) | tailings metagenome | isolation source: Replicate 2 from Balatoc abandoned mine | place: Philippines: Itogon, Benguet | collected 2017-08-28
TATATAAAGATAAGTTTTTTCTTGGAAACGTATAATTTAACCCCTGTTTTAAGATAGACGTTCTGCACCCCAAAAAACACTTAGTGGGTGTGAGATTTTTTTCAACAATTTTTTGGATGATTATAAAAACGCCGCGCTTTCTATCTTTCCGGCACCTTCAAAGCCAATGACTACCCCAACTATTTTACCCAAATTCTCGTTGGCAGGGGCGGTGAAAATAGATTTTTCGTTTAAGAATATGGTAAACACTTTGTTGGAAACGGTACATTTCAGGCGCTGTGCCTTGGAAAAATCACAGCCAAAAGCCGACAGATCGCGGTCTTTGCCACTCACATTTGTGCCGCCAATAAAAAGCGACGCGTCAGAAGTACAGCCTTTTGAACAAAGCGGCAACCCGATAGCACTCTCAGAGGTTAGGATTCGGATGCGTACTTTTTGGCAAATAGCTTCTTCTTTGGCCGAGGTATTTTGCAAAACGGTTTCAAACGTAAAATTGTCGGCGTCTCGGTTCAAATCATTGACCAGATAAAAATGGGTCCACACATTGTTAAATACAGATAGGCCCGTTTTTTCCCGTAAGGTTACGGCGTTTATTTCCATGCTGCTGCCATTTAGAGCTATCTCTTTGCTACTCAGATACATCGGGAGCGGTGTTTGTTCGATGATCCCTTTCCAGCCCTGAGTTTTAATAAAAACAGGGTGTTCCTGCATGATTTGGTCACCGACCAGCAGCTTGGCCTTGAAATAGCCCGGGTAGTAATAAATGGACGTATGTTGGCCTTTGTGCGCCGAAATCCGCTCCCGTCGGCGCGGATCCCACGATTGCTGAATCGTGACGCTGTCGGTTTTGAGGTTGCCGATGCTGTACTCAAATACTACGGAATTGGGCAGCTCATCCGTCACTTTTCGGCTGCTGAACCGCACCTGCGACGAGTCAATGGGGGCATTGAGATAATTGAAAAACAGGACCGCCACCGCCGAAACGGCAACAATGACCATCAATCCAATGAGCCAGGTGCGGCGTCTTTTCCATAGCGAAAAAGACGATGATTGGGGGATTTTGGCGGCAGGCGTTTCGTCGGTATGCTCCCCGTTTCCATTGCCGTTAAGGGTCAGATTTGATACGCAGAAAAGCCGCCAGTTGTCATGGCCCAAAAACTGCGCGAGAGCGTTGAGCGTGGTTTGGGTAGGCACGGAATCGTATTTCACCTTGCCCCATACCCGTTTGAGCGTAGTAGCGCTGAGGCTGACGCCCGTTTCGGCGGCGATTCGCTCGCTGAGGCGCTCAAAATCCTGCGCCGACCAGTCGGCACTGCTGCCCCAATTCAATTTTTTTTCCACCAATGCCCGACAGCGGGCGAGGGTGAAGTCTTTTTCTTCAATAATCATGGCTTTGATAAACAATCATTTACGTACTTGAATCAACTTGCACCAACTTGAATGGCCTTTGAACGGGCGGTTTCCGTTTGATTGCTGAACTTTGGGTCGTTCTTTTTTTCAACACTCTCAATTTCATTCCAGCTATGCAAAAGTATGTAAAAAAATCACTGTCTCTGTTCAGCGTTTTTGCGGTTTATTTTATTGGTCTCCAAGCCGTTGCCCAAGACAAAGCCACCCGTCCGAGCCCGCCGGCGCAGGTAGTGCAAAAGGTAGGAAACGCGACTGTCACTGTCAGTTACGGTCAGCCCTCCGTCAAAGGTCGCAAGGTGTGGGGCGAGTTGGTACCCTACGGTCAGGTGTGGCGCACGGGAGCCAACGAAGCCACCACGTTTGAAGTAGATAAAGACGTCAGCATTGAAGGCCAACCCCTCGCGGCGGGCAAATACGGTTTTTTCACCATTCCGAACGAAAAAGAGTGGACGATCATCTTCAACAAAGTGCCTGCTCAATGGGGCGCGTTCAAATACGACGCCGGACAGGATGCCCTGCGGGTAACTGTAAAGCCAAAAAAAACAGCAACGTTCAATGAAAAACTGCTCTACACCGTATCGCCCAAAGGCAGCGTGGGTATTTTGTGGGAGAACGTGGAAGTTGATTTTAAAGTGAAGTAAATCAATACAAAAGTCAATGAAACTTACAGCCATTTTATTCATCATCGGGTGGTCGCTTCAGGCGACTGCCCAAACATTGATTCCGTTTGACTCCCGCCAATGGACCATCGAGGCCGAACAAAGCAGAGTGGAAGATTTTCAGGGAAAGAAAGCTCTGTTTCTCAAAAAAGGAATGGCCTACGCCAAAGAAGCGCAGCTACAGGACGGTATCATCGAATTTGACATTGCTTTTCCGCAGGAACGCGGCTTTACAGGCGTTACCTTTCGGATGCAGGATACCAAAAACTACGAGGAATTTTACCTACGTCCACACCAATCCGGCAATCCCGACGCCAACCAATACACCCCTGTTTATGAATCAATATCAAGCTGGCAACTATACCATGGCGAAGGCTACGGCGTGCCCGTCAAGTACAGATTCAATCAGTGGTTTCACGTCAAACTGGTGATTTCGGGCAGTCGCGGCGAAGTATTCATTGACGACATGAGCAAGGCCGTTCTATCCATTCCGGTCCTGAAACGGACCGTAAAAACGGGCATGTTGGGAATCTATGCCAACGGAAATGTGGGTTCTTATTTTGCCAACTTCACCTACACGCCACAATCAAATCCCGTATTGACAAGCAATGTCAAGCCCGAAGCGCCCACGCCTCCCCACACCATTGCCGAATGGCAGGTTTCGAGTCCGTTTGCCGGCAACAAACTGGATAAAATCTACCGATTGACCCACGCTCAAAAAGACAACCTGACGTGGCAAAAACTGACCGCGGAAACGACCGGCACCGCAAACCTCGCTGCTATCTCAACGTTTGACAATGAGCACAATACCGTGTTCGCAAAAGTCATCATTACCGCTGATAATGAGCAAATTAAAAAGCTGCATTTGGGTTTCAGCGACAAAGCCACCGTATACCTCAATGACCAAATCCTTTATTCGGGCCATGATGAATTTCTCTCGCGCGATTACCGATTTCTGGGCACGATCGGGTATTTTGATGAAGTTTTTTTACCCCTTAAAAAAGGTAGAAATGAGCTTTGGATCGCTGTTTCCGAAACATTTGGCGGCTGGGGCCTGAAGGCAAAAATGGAAGATTGGGAAGGAATAAAAATCGAGAAATAAAGGCATTCAGTAAGAGAAGTAAATAAAGGGTATACCATGGCTTTAGCATACACCGATTCTCTATTTCGGCAATCTCTTCGATAATTCCCCATGAACACTGTCCCAAAACTATTTTTTTTACTGATTTTCCTGCCATCAAGTCTCATTATGGCCCAAAAAGACACAGTGATTGTCAAAAACATCACCTACGCCGAGGCCGACGGCAAAAAATTGACGTTGGATATTTACAAACTCAAAACGCAAAGTGAGCCCTATCTCATTGTGTGGATTCACGGTGGGGCGTGGCACTCAGGGAGTAAAGAAAATCCACCGCTGGGGATGTTGACGCACGGCTACGCGCTAGCAAGCGTTGATTTTCGGGCTAGCACCGAAAAAGCCTTTCCTGCGCCCGTTCACGACATCAAAGCGGCCATTCGTTTTTTGCGGGCCAATGCCACCCAATACGGCTATAAATCAGACAAAATCATTATTTGGGGTGCCTCTTCTGGCGGGCATTTGGCAGCATTGGTCGCCACCACCACCAACAATCCCACCCTTGAAGGGACGCTGGGTAACTATCTCACAACCTCCTCTTCGGTGCAGGCCTGCATTGATTTCTTCGGCCCTACCAATTTTTTGACCATACTGAGTCAATCAACACCGCACGGGCTGAATGTGCGCTTGCCCGCGCTGGCCATTTTGTTGGGCAAACCCGTGGAGCAAGTGTCTGAATTGGCCAAAGCGGCCAGTCCAGTTTATCAGGTCAGTGCAAGTGCCCCTCCCCTTTTTATTGTGCACGGCGAGCAAGACAATCAGGTGCCCATCAACCAATCCATCGAACTCATGAGTGCCTATAAAAGCAAAAACCTGCCCGTTCAAATCGAATTTATCCCCAACGCAGGGCATTCAGGCCCGGCCTATGCAACCAAAGAGTTGATGGATAAAATGGCGGAATTTTTGAAAAGAGTGCAGTTTTAACTGCAAAAAAGGGCAGACGCATGCGCCTGCCCTTCCCTATTTTTCATTGATGATTACTCCAACGGATGTTCTTTCAACAGTTTTGAAGAATTATAAATGTCGCTTTGACCTGCCGTAGCCGCGCGTACTGCTTTGACTTTTTCGGGCGAAATCGCGGAGGCTTTATTGCCAAACGAGTTACGAACGTAAGTCAATACAGCAGCCACCTCTTTATCGTTTAACAAACCGCCAAAAGGCGTCATCGGTACTTGACCAGGGTATTGTTTACCGCTTACTTCAATCGGACCGAGCAATCCTTTCAAAACTATTTTGATTAAACGCTCCTCATTTCCCTGCACCCATTTGCCCGCAAGTGGGGGGAAACCAGAAGCCGATAGCCCCTTTCCATCCGCTTGGTGACAAGTAATACAGTATCCTTCTTTGCTGTAAATGGTTTTCCCCAATTTGAAAGCTTCCAATTCAGCCCCTTTCAATGCCGAAATCACTTCAGCTTCCTTTTTCTTAGCCACATTTTCTCCATTTAAGTGTGCTACTGCTGTTTCGTGGGCATGAATCATCCACTCGTCAAGCGGTTTCTTTTTAGCTTCGGCCAAGATAGGCATCCCTTTTTCTTTGCCAATCCACGACGCCGCCACAATCGCCACCAGCCGCACTCTCGGATTTTCATCTTTGACCGCTTGCATCAACAACGCTGCTTGGTCAGCTACTTGGTGCCCAGTGTAACGCACCACCTGAACCGCCGCCGCTCTAACGCGGTAATCTTTGGCTTTGAGCAATTGACGCAACAATTTTTGGTCTACTTTATCCAATCCCCAGCTTACCCACAATGCTTCCAGCAAATGATGTTCGTAACGCGCATCAGCTTTGTTCAAACTTGCGGCCCATTTCGTTATTTTTGGTAATACTTCGGCAGCATCTCTACCTCTCAATTCACGACGGGTACGGTAGCGGGTACGGTATTCGGGCAATTTGAGATTGTCCAAAAGTACCTCAACACTCGCACCATCTATTTTGGCGGGAGTGACCAGCGGACGGGAAGGGTAGGTAATGCGGTATACTCTTCCGTGTACGTGGTCGCGCAGTGGATCACGGGCGTTGTGCTGCATGTGTCCGATAAGGATATTATGCCAGTCAATAACATACAGCGAGCCATCAGGTGCAATTTCCATGTCAACGGGGCGAAAATTACGATCTTCACTCACAATCAAATCCTGACGGTGTTTTGTCTTGTAGCCCGTACCGTCGTCCCAAATTTGGTGTTGTTTTGTACCCAAAAATCCGATGGTGTTGTTAATAAGCATATCTCCCTGTACTTCATCAGGAAAATGGCGACTCCACAAAAATTCCAGTCCAGACGTAGGACGCACCATGTGGTCTTTTTCAATCAATTGGAATGACTTGTGCGTAGCCTGTCCGTAGCGCGGCAACACCGAGCCAGGCAACATCCAACGAACGTCAGGGCTGGAAGTTTCAGCAAAAAACGGCTGCCCCCAATCATCAAAAGCAATCCCCCAAGGGTTAGGGATAGCCAATTGGGCGGTACGCTCTAATTTATGCAATTGCGGAGCATAGCGGTAAAACCCACCGTTGGTAGCCCGAACAGGGCCGTAAGGTGTTTCTACATTGGTGTGTAAAAACACCCCTTCTCCTGTATAAATAGCTCCCGAAGGATCGGCGCAAAACGCGCTGCTGTTGTGGTGGGTATCGTGGTCGTCAAAACCGCTCAGAAGAATTTCTACTTTATCGGCCTTGTCATCTCCGTTGGTATCGGTAAATAATTTTAAGTTGGTTCCTTGTGACACGTACACCCCTTCTTTGGCAATTTCAAAGCCAAGCGGCAGGTGCAAGCCTTCTACAAAGGTGGTCTGTTTATCGGCTTTACCGTCACCATTGGTGTCTTCCAAAATCAAGATTTTATCATTGGGCCGAGTATCTCCTGGCTTATAATGAGGATAACTCGGCATGACAGCTACCCACAAACGTCCTTTGTTATCAAAAGACATTTGTACGGGATTGGCTAAGTCATTAAACTCAGCTTCTGAAGCAAAAAGCTCAATTTTATAGCCCGCTGGCACTTTCAGCTTGTTGAGCGCATCTTGTCCGTAGAGGTAGGTAAGACTACCGTTTTTCTCAGGATTGAAGTTGGTTTTAACTGGAGGCAGCGGTGTGGTGTTTTTGTCGGCGGCGGCAAGATCTGTTTTTTCGCCTTTAGAAGCGGCCAACCAAATGGCTTTGTCACGAATATCGGTCATTTCCCGAATTTTCTTAATCTCAGCGGGATAGTTGTCGGGGCCAAACGGATTATAACGACGCCCGTACACGTGTACCCCATTCGGGATTTTATAGTCATTGTGCCACATCCAGTTTTTCTCCATAACGGCATCGTGCACCAATTTGCGGTTGGCTTCGGCTTTAGCGGCGGTTTTTCCAAACAGTTGGTCTGTCAATAAAATGCTCAGTTTTTTATAACCAGCTTCGTTGAGTTGCAATCCATCGATGGTCAGCGGCTCTTTGCTCTCATTGTACCATTTTTGCGAAGGCGTAAAAACATCCACAAAAAGTACGTTGTTTTGGTCGGCTACTTCCTGCATGGCTTTGGTGTACAAAAGCAAGTTTTCATTCTCCTTTTTGCCATTGGGCAAGTCATACATAGCCGATAAATCTTCAAACGCAATGGGTGACACGAGCGCCAATTGCGGCGGCGTTGTTCCATTGTATTTTTGGCTCAAGGTATGTTTGATAAACGCATCAAGTTCTGCTTTGTAGTTGGCCAAGCCTGCTTTTCCCTGATAGGATTCATTAAACCCAAAAAAAGCCACGATAATGTCCGTTTTAAGGCGAGTTAGCCATTGGTCGGGGGTGTCAAAATGGCCCTCGCTGTTTGAGTAGTTGGCGTATTCGGTCTGAAATTTTTCAGCCCCTGGAAACGCCCAAGGCGAATTTCGGCTGGCGTGCGGGCGAAACCCAGGGGTATCACCGCCATCGCACATGTTGCGGATAAAGAGCGAACTTTCGGGATAGCGAACGTGCATTTCGGTTTCGAAGTGACCGTAATTCATCATTCGTGACCCCAAATTATTGCCAATCAGTGAAATGTGGGCCCCATTTCCAACTGTCAGGGTATTGGATTGATTGAATTGGAAAGAGCTGAAAACAATCAACATCAATCCAACGGCGATGAGCAATCCCTTGATTCGTATTCTCATTGGGTTTAGTTATTTTAATTTTATAAATCGTAATCAATAATGATGTATTCAGTACTGCTCTACTAGTTTACAATACCTCGGTAAGGCACATTTATTTCAATTTTACCTTTCCATTTTTTAGGAACGGGCTTGCCCAACAACCAATGTATTGCGTTGATGGTGAGCCGCTGAACACCTTCTTGTTGAAAATCTTCGGGGTGCCCTAGCGTCGTAAAAAATACTTTGGCGTTGGCTTTATTTTTCCACGTCCAAGCTACTGGATTATCAATGGCGGCTTTGTCAGGATTTACTGATTTTCCCATCAGCAGCGGGGTTGCATCCTGCGGCGGATAATCGGGGCGAACGCGGTACAGCCACGAAGCCGCGTGAAAAGCAGAAGGCACGCCCGTCAGAATCGGGTGTTTGGCCGCTTCGGCAATCACCGTTACGTCGGTAGTACTTTTGTGTCCGTAGTGGGTGTGGCCCGCTTTGCCCCAGCCTGGAGGAGAACCAGAAGCCCTTTCTCCAAACGCATTCCAAGCTTCGGAAGCGTGGCCTTTGGGGAAATTGAATGCGTGCGTAGAAGTTCGAAAACCCATCACTGGCTTGCCAGAATTAAGGTATTCGTCGAGGTATTGGAGCTGGTCAGACGGCAATTGACGCCAGCGCAAGAAAAACACCGCCAAATCTGCGTCACGGAGTGCTTCTAACCCAGGGATATTTTTTTCGGCGTTTTGGTCAGGAAATGACTTCAGTACTTGGGTACGTACGCCGTAGTTTTTTTCTAATTCAGCCGCAATGAGCGGGAGGGTTTGTTCGCCGCTGTACTCATGGTCGCCAGCTACAAAAACGACAAGCGGTTTCTTTTTTGGCGGAGCTGTTTTTTGGGGAGAATCAAAGGCAGAAACGGCAGCGATGCCCAACATCAGGAACAAGCCCGAAAACCAATGGTTAGCAACCAGGCGACTTATCGTACGCTTTATCATGCAGTGTGTCATTAAGCGGGTGTTAAACAATTCTATACTTTTTAACCTAAAAGCTATTTGTTGTTATGCAAAATTGCTAATATTTAAAAAGTCATATTTCTAAAATTTATACCGTAAGCACCGAAAAAAAGGTGCCTACGGTAAGAAATCACTTCTATCTACAAAACATTTATCAATAACCAGTATTCTGCTTCAACTTATTGTTGTTACGAATTTCGGCGGTGGGAATCGGAAACAACAATTCTCTTTCTTTGAGCACAGGACCGTACGAAAACTTATGACCGACAAAATCCTCAAACTTCTTAGTCGTTACGTTAAACGCCTTGCGGAGGCGGGTCATGTCATACCAAGTTTTGTTTTCAAAACTCAGCTCGTACCAGCGCTCTTTCCAGATTGCCTCTCTGAGTTGTGCTTTGGTCAAACCAGCCAAATCGGGTAGTTGAGCGCGTCGGCGAATGGCATTAACAGCTTCATATACCGCCGCCGAGGGGCCATTTGCTTCGTTTTCGGCTTCGGCATAGGTCAACAAAACTTCCGCGTAGCGCATCATGGTCCAGTTCAAGCCACTGCTTGTGGTGCTGAGTTGAGCTTCGGTATCGAAGTGTTTGTACAGGTAATAGCCTCCCAAATTACGGGTTTTGGTACGGTCGCTCCGCAGTGAGAAAGAAGTGTAATAAAATTGCTTTTCGGCCGCTCGTTTGTCGCCATTTTCGTACGATTCTACAAACTCTTTATTGGCAAAAATAGCCCCAGTCTCATCCGTATAGGCCGAGATACCTTGATTGTAAGGAATAATGGATGTTTGCCAATTGGAAGGCAATACGAAAGCGACATATTGCGCCATGAAAATGTTTTCGCCGATGTTCTTTTTAGCAGGATTACGCAAATCATCATACGAAGGAAACAGGCTAAATTTGCCAGAATCGACTACCTCCTTGGCCTTATCAGCCGCTTTTTTGTAGTATTCAGCGCCTTTTTGCAAGGGGAAGCCCGCCATGGTAAGGTATACACTCGACAGCAGCGACTTAACAGCCCCTAAAGACACCCGCCCAGTGGCATCGGTGTACGGCAAGCCGGAAGCTTCCGCCTCAATCAAATCGGCTACGATTACCTTATATACCTCTTCTGGCGATACCTGCGTAGGGTATAAATCGGGCGATTTCAAATCAACTGGCTCTGTAATAAGCGAAATGTTGCCGAAGATGCGCACCAAATCATAGTAATACAACGCCCGCAGGAATCGTGCTTCTCCCAGATAGCGCTTTTTAGCGGCTTCGTTCATCGAAATACCTGGTATTTTCGCAATCGCTAGGTTGGCATTAGCAATACCCCGGTAGTGGCTAGTCCAGTAGGTGGCACCGTAACCATTGTCTGAGTTATTGACCAGATTCCGCACAAAAATGCTGTTTTGGGCCTGCCCCAACTCGGTGTTGGCCAAGCCAGTAGCAAATTCAAGCATCATCCATGGCGCGCCGCCAAATCCACCTCCTAACACGTTTCGAAGGTTTTCGTAAATGGAGTTCACCACACTTTCGGCGTGTTCGGGCTTGGTGAAATAGTTTTCCATCGTAAAATTTGAACGATCGGGCTCTTCCAAAAAATCGGAGCAGCTCACTCCGCACAAAACCAATGTTCCGCTCAGTATCAGTTGACTAAAAAACTTTATAGTGTATTTCATTAGAGTATCCATTAAAAATTACACAACTATTACAATCCGATGTTTAACCCAACCATAAAAACGCGCGGTTTTGGATAGGCATACAAATCAACTCCTTGGTCAAATGCCGAACCAGAAGTTGATACTTCAGGGTCATAGCCTTCAAACTTGGTGTTAAGGAAGAAGTTTTGTACCGAAACAAAGGCTCTCAAACGATTAAGGTGGATTTTCTCAATCATTTTTGGGGAGAATTTATACGACAATAGGATGTTTCTACCTCTCAAGAAAGAGCCGTCTTGCACGCGGTCGGTATCGTTGTTGGTGTTGTAACCTGCTGATACAGGGCGCAATTCGGCAATATTGGTATTCTGATTAGTAGGCGTCCATGCGTTCAAAACGGTCTTGAAACTATTGGCGATTCCTTGGCGGTCTTCGGCCGAGTGCTTGCTTCTGAACAATACGTCGTTGCCGTACATAAATTGCAGGTCAACCATCAACTCCAGATTTTTGTGCGTAAAGGTGTTGATAAACGTACCAAAACCATCTGGAATACCTTTACCGATTACCACGCGGTCATTGTCGTTGATACGTCCGTCATTGTTTACGTCTTGGTATTTGATATCGCCTGGCTTTTTGAGATACTTAGCCGCTTCTGATTCTTCAGCTATGCTCCAAGTGCCCTGGTGCACAAATCCGAAAAATGACCCTACTGGCTCGCCTTCGCGAATGATGGTAGAGCCGCTAAAAATATCCGCTCCGCCCGTAAGCGCAATTACTTTGTTGCGGTTGAAGGAGATATTAAATGATGAATTCCACGAGAAATTGCGGCCTGCTACGTTGACCGTGTTGATGCCCAATTCTACCCCACGGTTTTCCATGCTACCGATGTTTTGACTTACCGTCGTAAAACCGCTACTTGAAGGTACGGGTGCGCTCAAAAGCATATCAGTGGTGAGTTTGCGGTACACGTCAGCTTCGAGCATGATACGGTTATTAAACAGCCCCAACTCTACGCCAGCATCCACTTGGGCCGTTTTTTCCCAACGCAGGTCAGGATTGGCGAGGCGGTTTACCCCGATACCTATTTGACGGGCGTTGTTGAAAATCACCGAGTAGTTGCCCAAACCAGCCAATGCCTGATAAGCCGTAATTTCCGAGTTGCCCGTTACACCGTAGCTGGTACGGACTTTGAGGTTAGAGATAAAAGGTACATTTTGCATGAAGTCTTCTTCAATAACTCTCCACGCCAACGCCGCCGATGGAAATACCGCGTAGCGATTAGCAGAACCAAACTTCGAAGAACCATCAATCCGCCCCGTAACCGTGAGTAAATACTTGTCTTTGAGGCCATAGTTAATCCGTCCAAAATAGGAATTCAAGCCATACGCACTCGTTCCAGAGGTAGGAGCAAGCGCCACTGCCCCCGCACCGAGGTTGTTGAATTGAAAATAGTCATCCTGAAAACGCTGTGCTCTCGCCTGAAAATTGAAGCGATCTACGTGCTGCCATGCCAATCCCAACAAGGCATTGACCGAGTGAATTTTGTTGATTTTGGTGTTGTAGGTCAGGTAGTTTTCAAACTGCCACGAATTATGACGGTCGCCAGTGATAGATGCATCACCGCCTTGGTTGCGCGAAATATAATTCAGGTTCCGACCTCCGTAGTAATCAATACGCTGGTTGATGATGTTGGTCCCCAATGTAGTGCGCAGTTCTAAGCCTTTTGCCAATGAAATATTGGTATAGATATTCCCCAACATGGTTTGGGTCTTGAGGTAATAAAGCCGCTCAGTAGCTACGTGAATGGGGTTGCCACCGCCTTCCATACCAGGATAGTCTTCGTTGCCTCCCCAACGTCCGTCAGGGTATTTGACTGGAATAATGGGCAGCGCTTCCAATACTTGTCGCATCGCAATGATACCACCAGCACCCAGTGGGTCTACCTGACTTTCGCTCTGGTCATTGTAGCTGAGCGAACCGCCTACCTTAATCCATTTTTTAATTTGGCTATCCATCACAAAACGAGCCG
>VFQN01007304.1_pt1 | contig 11984 bp, 7 predicted proteins | sample 3512371 | NCBI WGS metagenome assembly VFQN01 (sample SAMN10412370, study PRJNA504923) | tailings metagenome | isolation source: Replicate 2 from Balatoc abandoned mine | place: Philippines: Itogon, Benguet | collected 2017-08-28
TTCTTCTGGGAAGAATACACCAGGATTGATTTCATTAGATTGTAAGATCTCACTACCGAATGATGCAATGGCTTCCCCAACACAATCCTCAAGGTTTTGATGGTTTAATATAGCAGTCTGGGTCTTTCCTGATTCACAGAAGAAGTCTACTCTGATCCCTAATACAGGTATTCTATTAACATATTAGACGCAGAAAAAGGTCTCATCTTACCGTTCCTCGCTCCAACCAGACTATCAACCAGTCTTACTAGAGGAACAGAGAAAACTGCTAACCGAGCCATTTGATCTCGATCTTGAAGGATTCTTTGGGGAATTAGTTGTGTCATCAACTTAAATAAAGTGTTCCATATTGGTGGTGCAGTGCCAAACTTCGTATTGACAGTAGGCGAGAGGCCAGACTTGAAGGAAGACTCGCATTCGATGAGATTCATTGCGATTACTTCCCTTTCACCAATCCCTTTCCCAAAATCAATTATTTTACTTTCACTACCAGATTTAATGTATACTGGATTCCCATTCACATAGGTGAGTACATTTTCTCCAAGGATTAAGAAAGTAGCAGTGAGGATTGTTGGACCTGCTCCACCACTACCAGCAGTAAAGAAAGAAAACTCTAAACGATCAATCATCTCATTCTGTGACTTTAGTTGATCACTAACCTCCTTAGCAAGGATAGATGAAACACCCTATTAGAGAATCGTCTGAATGAAGGAGATCGAGTTGAGTATGCATAACTACTCACCGGCCAAATGCCTGTGCTAATAACAGCCTTACCATTACCCTCCTTAGCAATGAGTTGTAACTCTTTTGAAGTCGCTATTCGACTTAACTCAATATCATCACAAACATCAATATATCTTTTTCCCAATCGCAAACATTCTCGTAGGAGTATAGGATCCCTTAATCCTTGGAAGGGTCCTGCGGTATTAATAATCAAATCGAAATCGCGAATAGTAGATCGAATACTCTCTTTACTTGTAATATCTACATTCCTCCATCCATAGTCATTGAGTTTCAACCTCTTTAGATCACAATAACTCTTCCAATTATCAAAACTTCTTCTACCAACTGAAATCAGGAAATTCTCATGATATTGCTGATACAAAGCCTTTACCGCACTTCCTCCAACCCTACCAGAGCCTCCAATAACTAAAATACTTGGTTTCAAGCAATCCCCTCCAACGAAGCTGAAGATAATGAAGATAACAATGAAGATTCGCGACATCAAAGTATCGAAGCCACCACGCTCGGCTCTCTTATTTTATTATTACGTCACAGAGATATCACTTCCCCTCTCTCATATCATATATGCTCTTACACCAACTATTCACACCCATCCAATTTGACAATTCTAATCTTCCAATCACTAATGATGTAAGTCAACATGAGAGAATAGAAAGCAAAACGAAAACAAAAGAAAACACAAAAAAGAAAAGATTTAATAACACCCTCCGACGAAGAACACTGCAGTCATTCATATACTATGAGAACGTTTTGATTACTTTTTCAGAGCACTGACAGCACCTAACGGGCGACCCTTCGAATCCCAAGGAGCTTTCAATCCCTAAATAGACAATAGAATCAGTTCAAGCTACTCCTACCGATAAACGAAGTCAACTTACTCCTTCTCCATTATTCTTCCTTATATCATCCAACTTATGAGACAGAGCATCTAATTTAGGTAAATGATGAGGAAGAGCTTGTCTCATCCTCATTGGTGATGTCCCACTATTCGGAGAAGACGCACTCGCAGCGATCGAAGAATCCGGAGCTTTGCTATCGCTCTTGAAATCATCAATAGATATAGTGGAAGGAACTGACTTCGCTGCCTCAGGAGTTGGACTGGTATGACCAGAAGGTCGATCAGCTTCCAATTTAAACGATTTACTTTCAGAGTGTGTGTGCGTTTGTGTAGGTTGAACCTTCTCTTGTGGTCTTGCTGTTTCAATGTCATCCACTTCTTCCTTCTCCGATGGAACGTCATCGAACGATTGCTTCGATTGAGCAAACTGAGCTGCTTTCTCACGGAACTCTTGTTCTAACGCGCCAACTGTTTGCCACACCGAAACTTTACGGAGTTCAGGCCAATCATCTGTGCCGTTATTGTATGATTCGATTTGATAGCCTAAACAATTCAAGCAAAAGTCATTTAGATGATCGACATAAGAAGGGAGCAACATTTCTGACCTCGTCCCTTGCCTGATACATCGGGGAACTTTGAGTCCAAAAGAGGATTCTCACCATTTGTTTCCGCAATACTAATGTAAACAGTAAACTAAAACAAAGAAAAGACAGATAATATAAGAAGATGAGAGATAGCAGGACATTTTAACATACCTCAAAGATAATCATGATTGTAATAATACCAGAAGCATGATAACACTTTGAGACAATAATTTCAACATTTCTCATCGATCTATTGAATCAAGAAGTGGAATATTATTAGATTGGGCGTTATATGAACTATATGACATCATACTTACTCTTCCATCTCTGTGGTTGGTGCTAACTTGAACTCAAAGAAAGAATTGGCAGGATCTCCCTCCAACCACTTCGATACTGACTCGCCTAGTCCCATGTTTGATAATCGGTCAACCAAGGACTTTAACGAGGTCTCTGACTGTGCTACATGAAGTTCAATCAAAGGAAGGACTTTATTCACATATTCTAAAGCACCTGCATAAGGTGAGTTAATTGGGAAATTATTCACATCACAGTAGAAGTCTAATCTACTCTGTTGCATACGTAATGCAGGGATGACGTAAGGAACATCTTGTAAGGTGAGAGTAGGAGTTAACTGTACTCTACCCGAGTAACACCAAGATCCAAAGCGAAACAAAGCATCATGATAGACTGAAAGCAATGGTGACTTAGGATCCATCGTACTCTTTAAGATCGCATACGTTTGTTCATAATTGGCCGTTGAAACATTAATCGTTTTCAGCTTCGGAATATCTTTCTTAGACATGACCATAGAGGATGACGCACCTCCACCACTATCAACAATATGCCATAAAGTTAATTTCTTCCAACCATAATATTCTTCATTATAGGTTGATAATAACAGACCTTGTCCATGCTTGGAGACATTTGGGAAGCGTACATCGAGGAGGGGTTGATCACCTTCACCGGATTGAATGACACAATAAATACAACGATCATAATAGATGGAGATAATAACTAAACCACGGGAATAGGTCTTTGATGCAATCATTTCAATTCCTTTCATATAATCCGGTAAATTTCCAATAGTTAATTCAAAATAACTTAATTCATTATCTTCTTCGATCCATGGGAAGATATTCGCCATCTTCCTTAGTTCACGTTCAATATGATCTGATGAAAGCTCTGTTGCTAGGAACTCTACTGCATCTTCCATATATCTTAATGGACCATGAAATTCCGATTCTTCTGGGATGCTCTTTGCTGTACTGTAGTAACGTAATGAACCTTGTTGTCGTTGTAGTGTTGGTATTATAACAGGAACTTCTTCTAAATTAAAACCTAAATCATTAAATTGTACTAATCCTTTATAACACCAATTACCACACTTAAATAATACTTCATTTCCTTCAATTTTCGTTTCTTTTGGACTTCGACATTGAATGATATAAGTTTGATTATAGTTCCCAGTTAATAACTTCTCTGACGGTGGTCCATCCTTATGATCCATGGTTCACTTTCTCTTCTACCAAAATAGATTTCAAGTGATTTGAAGCAATATAATCCTGAAAGGTTAGAGAAGATGGATGATGTCGTTACTCTACTTTCAAAAAGAATTTTCAAAATCAGAAGGAAATGTTTCGAGAAAATCGACTTTTCAAAAGATGTGGTTTTTGTGTGTCTTTCTTGTAATTTCTTTAATTTACGTTTCTATGACGGTTTTATCGAGAGTAGTGATTTTTTATCAAAACGTTTCAGAATATAAAAAGTAAATGATAAATGATCAATACAGTCGATGATTCGAATGGAAGAGACTGGCAAAGTCGTACAAAGAATGCAGATGAAGTACGGCAAAAGCTTCGAGGTGGTTGGAAGCATGATCCAGCGATTTTAAACCAATATTTTGAGTCTTGTTATACAAATTGGAAAGTATATAAAGGTGATCGAACTCCAAAACAAGTTTTAAAACTTCAAGCGATTTATAAACAAGCTGTCTATGGAGATAATCCAGATGCTGCCCCAGAGAATCTCGACACGACAGAGGGCCACAAATGGCAAGCGTGGAATAAACTCAAAGGAATGCCGCAAGAAATGGCAAAGAGGCGTTTCATTACTTTCTTGGCGGAGATAAATCCTGCTCTCATCGATGTCATGCCTGATGAAAAGCCGCCTCCTGGCTTCCCTTTAGATCGAAGAGGAAATCCCATCTGCGCGAAATGTAACACTGTTGTAGGATGTGCACGACCTCTCTTAGATAAATTCAAAATGAATTTAAGAACTCAATTATTTGAAAATGAAGAATTTCATGAACCAGAAAAATTAACTCTTTGGATTCAAAATGCAATTGCAAATCAAAGGTGTGTATGGGGAATGCATCAAGCTATTACCAAAGCCGAGGCTCGACCCTTCATGGATTGGTTTAATCGAGAAGAAAATCGAGGATTCTATCCATATGATTCCATAATTCTGATGAAAATTGTTCGAGAATTAGTTTTCAATTATCATGAAGTTGTGTATGATCTAATGCAAAGGAAGCAAGAAATTCTTGCAGAAGTTTACAATGCACAAGCAAGAAGAACAATGAAACTCAAGGAAATCTTTGAAACTTTCTCTGGGGAAGAGTTTGTTTTTGAATTACCTTGTACACGCGATGCTGATGTCTGTAATCAAAGGAGAATTGCGGATGGTGGTCGCAATCATAAGCATGAGGTCATACTCGACCCTCCCACACACTCAGATCTCAATACTATGGAAGAAGCGATCCAACTTCGAAAACAATGTCAAAAACTTGGATTAAATCCATGCACAGGTGTTGTTAAGAATACTTCTGAGCGATGTGAGATTTATCGAAATCGAATTGCGGACCATTTCGCTGCTTTGAAGAAGGCCGCTGAAGCGAAAGCTCGAAATGATCTTCGAGTTACAAAACATAAAGAAGAAAAGAAAAAAGTTGTTGCATTATCGAAAGATATTATGGAAAGACAATGTTGGGATGCCTGCAATCGCAGTTTAGTGGAACAAGTCCGTGTTCTGATTAAGCGAGGATGCAATCCAAATGAAGAGTCATCAAGAGGTCTAACCCCTCTTCTTACCATGCTTCTGAATGAAGTTGCCACTGAAAAGATAGAAGAATTACTTCCTTTCAAAATCGATGTCAATCATGTGAATCGGTTTGGTATGACTCCTTTAATGCTTGCTTGTCGACTCAAAGACATGAAAATGGTACATGTGCTCATGAAAAATGGTGCATCCGCATTACATAAAGGAGAAAATGGTCGCACTGCTCTTCATACTTGTGTTATACATGGTAATGACGAAGCAGCGAAGGTAATTGCAGAATATTTAAAAGATGGTGCAGGAGATTCCATGCGTGTGATACGTTTTATTGATGCAATAGATGATGACGGTGAAAGCGCATTAATTACCGCCTGCCGCATTCGTAATGGTTTATTCTGTCATCTCCTCACTTCCATGGGAGCAAATCCAAACAACAGAAATAGTGTTGGTCGAACAGCAGCTTACGTAGCAAGATCGAAAAATTGGAACGAAGTTGCGGATTGGTTAGAGAAGAAAGTTGGTGCAGGAGTAAAAGTTGAAACTTATTCTGATCAACAATTTGAGAAACAATGTAAATTAGGAATGATTAAAACACGTGAATCATTACAAAATTTTGGAAAATCTTATTTATTATTAATACAACATCGATTAGGTATTCATCCACTTGGGTGTCCTTTAAAAACACAGATTATGATCGAAGAACATGGCGATAATTCACTTTTTGAACAGCAATTCTTTGTAGATAATCATCAAAAGTATATTATGCAAAATATTCCTAAAGATTATATGATTACTTCTCAACAGCAATCGAATGCCTCGATGGCACTGAAAAGGAAAATGGGTTTATTAAAATTGAAAGAGATTGATGACGAAACAGCCGCGACATATCTCAAGCAGCTAAAAGATATGCTGAATGACATTGTTGCGACTGTTCGTCAAGGTTATACTTACCCGAATCAAGAAATTTTACCACAACCATTACCCTGGACTCCTCTAATGTGCGCTGTTGCCATTAATGATGTGCGGTCGGCAAAATTACTCATGAGGGAAGGTGCAAATCCGAATCATCCGAATAAAGATGGTACAACACCACTCATGCTTGCTGCGCAGTTACAAGAAACTGAGATGTTAGTGGAATTATTAGCTGGTGGCGGAGATCTCTTAGCGGTTGATAATCAAGGATACGCTGCACTAGCTTATGCAAGTTCTCTTCCACTACCAACGGTGATGAATCGAGAAGTCAAAGATGTTATGACGAATGATGCAATTTATGGCCCAAAGCTTCTCTCGACTCAAAAAATTATCGAAAAAATTTTGAATGAAAATCCTGTAGAAATGAATGGAGGCGAAAGCAGTAACAATCAATCGACAAAGGAGGAGAAAAAGGATAAATCAAATCACAATCAAGGTATAGTCAAGGTAACTGCAGCGACTGATCGCAATCGCACCCTTGTCATCAATATCGATGAACTCAAAGCTATGATCAAGAAGAACTACGAAGAAGTTAGTGGAGATACAGTCGAGAAATACATGAAACAAAATAAACTTTTAGAGAATTATGGTCTGACACCCATTGATAATGAGCATAACCTATTACATCAAGTAAAATCTTCTCAATGGAGGGTCGGAGATGTCCTGGAAGATGAAGATGGTGAAGACGGAAGAAAAAGAAGGAAGATAGAAGAAGAGGATGAAGAAGAAGATAGTGTATTAAGAGAAATTGAAGAAGAAATGAAGAAACAATATGAAGATATTCAAGAAGCCAAACGAAAAGAAAAAGAACGATTAGAAGCATTAGAAAAAGGAACATTACGATGTCCAATCTGTACTTTAGCTATTCCATGTGCTCATTTCTTGAAGATTCAGTCGTTAATGTCCTTTCTCAATGAGCAGCAAGGTATCAAACCTGAAGGAGCTTCACCATTTGCAACAATAAAACATTTATCCTCATTTAAAGTTACTCGCAAACTGAAAGTGAAAAATCGAGCACAAGATATCTTAGATGAGGCGCATATTGGTGATAGAAGAACAGATCGAAGTAAAACATTGGCGGAGAATTATCAAGCGAAAGAATTAGAATTAGAGAAGAACTGGAAGGCAAGAATTGATAAAGAGATGGAGGATCAGACTTTGGCTTTAGAGGAAGCCAAGGAAAAAACGGAGGAGGCAGCGGAAGAGTTGTTGGACTATCATCCATTAGATCCTCACAACCGATCGAGAAATTTCCAGACAGACTCCTCTTCTGTCCTTGCTTTGCCCACAGTTCTCAGCAGTAGCGAAAAGTCCGATTTAGATGATAATAAGGCTATTCTTCCGGTAAAGGAGAAAGATCCGATTGAGAGCTTCTCAACTTCTGAGAAAGCTTTAGTAATTGTTCCTGTTCCTATTCTTAAACCTCCATCCAGAGACGCCACAACAGCAGGAGCCTCGAGAAAGTCCAAGCGAGTAAAATTTGATCTTCCCGGATTAGATGAGGATGAACCATTGCTCGCAATCACAGACGGCTCTGAGCTTTTGGAAGAACAAGAAAAACCGAAACCATCAGACGCTGAACAGGCACTAATGGTACTTCAAGCAGGCGAAGATGTGTCATTTGCAAACAAAAAATCATTTTTTGAAAGTAACGGAAAACGGCGAGTCATGCTCATAACGCGCGAGGCAATGGGGAAGAGTCATGACGGATTTACATCGATTGATGTCACATCATACGTAAAACTTGCACCAAAGGCTCCTCCTCCTTCTTATGCGACTTCTCGCCCTCCGAAAGTCCCCGCACCTCCTACTCTACCTCCTTCTTCCTCTAAAGCTAATATGGTTCCAAATGAGAACTTGAGACGACCGCAACCTCAAAACTTTGCTGAAATTAATGATCCAATGGAAGTGGTCAAGGAAATTATGAGATCTATCCCTCTAAATCAAAGTGGAAAACGGATTCCAAGGAAAAACAATGTAATTCCAACGAAGGTAAAGACAAATTTATCTGGTTGGATCTTTGTTCATCTTGGAAAATTAAATGAAAATATTATTCCATTAGAAACAATTACAATCTCACAGGTAAGGAGAACTACTGCTTCTTTATTTCTTTAATTATTCATTGTTTATTAACTTTCTTCTTGATTTTTAGGATGCTTGGATTAAAATTTCTGATCATATTTCCAATAAATTTGAATCAGAATGGTATGAATCCTCTGAATTACAAGTGCTCATAGATATGAAATCATGGCAAATCAAAGCACCTCGTTGCTTGCTATGTGGGCTAGGAATCGTTAGAAATCGTCAATCCCTGCAACAATACCGCGAAAATGAAAATCGCTATCACTGGGAGGCAAATAATTTAATGCAGCAGCTCACTACCTATTACCACAGCCTCCATAGCTCTGGAAGTAATGGAAGAGGTGAAGGCGAAGAGGAGAGATTCAAAGACTTAGAACATATCTCTCAAACGTATGAAGAACTTGTCGAGGTATTAGAACCTCATCTTTGCCTGCAATGTGTAATTCGCAAGGAGTTGTATCAGAAGATACAGCAATCTATGCCAAGAAGCATGCGGCAATCATTAGCTATGAGATGGCCATTCCTTCCTTTACCGGAACATCAACCGAAGAGACGAGCATTACAATCACCGCTCGATTTTCCTTCTTTGACATCGCCTTTATCTCCAACCTCTCAGTCCTCCTCCTTCTCAAGAGAGTATCAGCGTCAGTCAAGCTTCCCTGCCATCAGAGATCAGCAACTTCAAGGTACCGATGCTACCGCTTTAGTGACTGTGGCTGATGAGCCTCCTTCGAGCCCACTTCGACCACCGAATTTGATGATTAAGACCTCAAATAGTGCCCTTGATCTATTGATCAATTCCTCTTCTTCTTCTAATCCTCAGCTAAGTAGTGGTCCACTGAGCTTCGAGAGTACTACCAATCCTCCGTCAGAGATTTCTTTAGTTTCAGAAACCTCTTCTCAACTCTTTTCTCCTGGTATTCCTTACAAGAAACTTCCTTATCATCAATCGAGTCGTTCTCCTCACGCAAGATCTTCTCCACTCGCTTCCCAAAAGCTTCAATACCTCGATGACGTGGAAGCTCAAATCCTAACCTATCAAGATCCTAACCAATTCGCAAAAGAAGCTATTGAATGGCTTGACCAGAACGATGTGGATAATAGTGACAATCTTAGTCAGGGTTCAGTGCAGTCTTCCATCTCCAATCTCACGATGGGGAGTGCAAATACCCTCCCAACAGTAAATACGGGCACTTCTGCTACCTCCTCTCTTCACGATACGATAAGCACTTTGAGTAAGGTTGATCCGATCAAAAGACCCAAAGAACTGACTCTATTGCCCTATCTTATTGCTCGAGGTCATTATGAAGAAACTGAGAGAACCATTCGTATTCTTTTATCAAAACCTGCTGTCGATGAGGGAGAAGGTGTTTTCTTACTTCTGAAAATCTTGTCCTATCAAGCAGATATGTATAAATCAATGGGATTGTATCCTTTAGCATTATCGTTATATTTGGATATAACGGACATAACAGCAAGTCTACTGGGTATGTCGGATTATGTCACCTTCCGAGCAGCTGGTCTGGTGATGTTATGTTATCATAAGATGTTAAAATCATCTTATGCTGACGATTATCTTCAAACGACAACAAGGACCATTTTGATGGCATTACGATCAGAACAGAAAGAGCAAATGGTTGAACGATTACATGGTTTAAAGAGGAAGATAAATCAAGATTATTTACGTTTAAATAGTGTTTGGAAGGAATATATTCATCCTTTCTTAGAAAGGTATTCCAATCGTTCTATCCAGCGACGTTATTATGAGGTCTTGGGGATTGGTGGTTTCTATTCTTTCCTCACTTCCATGACGAGTGTATTGGTTGTAAGTCGTCGTGTATTCTTTACCTTTTGTCAAAGTGCAGAATGCCCTTACCCTGAGATAGTTCCTTTATTTTCACATTTTTTAGATTATTGTTTTCGTATGCATACAACTGATGAAGAAGAGGTATATCGCTTTCTCGTACAATACATCATTCAAAAGTGTTTAGCCAAGTCATTAGTCAATACTTCACCACTCGCTCGTTTATTCCGAGAGAAGACATCCAAGACAAAGATTGAGCAGATTATTTCGTTCATTCATCAAGGACAATCACTCGATATACGAGTATTTGATGAAATTATCTATTATACACTACAACTTCTCGCTTCATCCTATCGATATTTCCTCTTTCATTCGATTATGGGACAGGTTATCATGCAAGAACATTATATTGATCTTTTAGCGGAAGGTATGGATATAGCAGCGACGTTAATTCAGTGTCAATTTAGGAAGAGAAAGTCGATGATTCGCGTGAAAGAATTATTGAAAGTAAAAAGAGAACGAGAGGAAGAGGAAAGAATTGAAGAAATGAAAAGAAAAGAAGCCAAAGAAAAAGAAGAATTATTGAAAATAGAAAGGTTGAGAGCTCAAGCTACTGTCGGGACGATTGGATCTGCACCAAGTTCATCTGGATCTTCAAGAAACTCACAAAGTCGAAGATCTATTTTATTTTAATGTTTATATTATTTGTATCCTAATTTAGTCTTGTATATTAATAGAAGTTAATGATTTTGACTCATTCTTTTTCAATTATAAATAATAAAATCATCATAACGACTGTTTGATGTTCAACAGTCATTTCACGCATTTTAGTCACGTAAATTGACCCTTTTCTCAAATTTACTCGTTAACTTACGAATGAAAACTTCGAAAGAAAAAGAAAGGACGATGAAAGAAGAGACATTTCCTACGCATTCTGAGAGTCAATCAAACAGTTTTTCATCAATCTTAGATGAATTGGATCCATATATGGAAAGATTGGTCTGTTTAAGTAAAGGATTGATGGTTTTTAGTCTTACTATGACAGTTTCAATTGGATTAACTCCTAACAGATATTTTGTTTCATCCTCAAATGCTGTCATGAAAATATTCAATATTCCTGAGAAACATTCAAATAGAACGGTAAAGTTAATGGTTGCTGGCGTTGGAGGAGCTATGGGGTTGCTTGCAGCTATTCCTTTCACAGTGGAGCAATTTAAGAACTTAGAAACCCAATCCATTCCCCCAATTGAAAACTTTCTGTCAGAAGAATCCTTTAATGTTAGAGCTGAGAAAATTCGCTCTTGGCAGAAAGTAAATAAAGATGCCTCAGAAGATTCCTTTAACAGTAGGATGATAAGAATTAATGCTTGGCAACAACAGCAGGAATCGAGTCATCAGGGAGATGTTTTTCTGAAGCAGAATCCTTCATTCAAACCAAATTTGCATGTACCTAAATAGCTCCGAGGAAAGCTCCTCTACGTAGAATTTTTCTTGTAATGTAAATTTGTGAATGTTTTTTCTGTGCAGAAAGAAGGGAAAAAATATTTGTAGTACAAAGTTGATCCTAACACTCACTGACATATAGTATTCCAATTCACAGTGATATCTATCCTCCAGAGAATCCCACTGTTCGAGCCCGCTTTCATTCATGATGTAATATGTAATGTATATTTATGAGAATTCCTTGAGTTTCGTTGTGAGAGTAGTTGCAAGAGATTCTGATGTCAGCAAAGTTGCAAAGGATCCTTGATTCTTTGAAGTAGTCTCACTTCTTAAAACCAATCGGTTGAATTACTTTTGCCTTTTCTCAAAACAAGTGGAAGATTATAAAGAGCAATGATCGGAACCTATGATCCTGTGATTGTGTTGGTCTCTTTTGGGGTTTCTTTTCTTGGTGCCTATACTG
>VFQN01007306.1_pt1 | contig 11982 bp, 18 predicted proteins | sample 3512371 | NCBI WGS metagenome assembly VFQN01 (sample SAMN10412370, study PRJNA504923) | tailings metagenome | isolation source: Replicate 2 from Balatoc abandoned mine | place: Philippines: Itogon, Benguet | collected 2017-08-28
CCCCCCCCCCCCCCCCCCCCCCCCCCCCTCCCCCCTCCCCCCCCCCCCCCCCCCCGTCCCCAGGCTGCCATGTGGCTGCACCCCTGGCACGGCTGCCCCTGGGAGCACTTTGAGTACAGCAAGGCACGCTGGGCGGGCAAGATCTGCGACAACGAGCTGGCCTACCTGCACATCTTTTGCACAGCGGGTGAGTTTGAACAAACAGTGTTACCCGCAGTAGTACTCGTGAGGTAGCCCAAGGTACCTACTTGGCCTACCTGCATAACTTCTGCACGGCGGGTACGCGGGGTGGGATTGCGCGCCGCACTGTTGTCATGTCTGGGCGGGCATCACATGCGACAACGAGCTGGCCTGCCTGCCCATCTTTTGCACAGCGGGTAGGTGGTGTGGGATGCCGTGGGTTAGTCATGCTGCACTGTCGATGTGCGACAGCGAGCTGGCCTACCTGCACATCTTCTGCACAGCGGGTGGGTAGATATTGGTGTGCCAAACGGACATTTTGCAGTGTGCATGTGGGTGTGTCGGAGCTGGCGGGTACGGGCACCTTGCGCCCTGTCGTTAACACTTCACGCGCCTCGCCGTAGCATACCGGTGTGCCAAACGGACATCACAGTCAGGGGTCCCCTGATCACAGTGTGCATGTGGGTGTGTCGGAGCTGGCGGGTACGGGCACCTTGCGCCCTGGCGTAGCCTCACGCGCCTGGGCTTATCCTACGGCTGGAACCTGTACGGCATGGCTCGCGTCCACTGTAGCTGTATCCACTTCCGTTAACGCACCTACGCCCATCCTTCCACACACAGGCGGCGCGCCGCACAAGACCGAGATTGCCACCAAATGCAGCTCACTGCCCTTCATTATTAAGTCCTAACCCTTTCCGCTCTGACTCGGACTTCAGGCTGCACGCCGCACAAGACCGAGATGGCCACCAAAATCGGCGTGCAGTTTCACTGCCCCGTGCTGAACACCAATCCCGCACCGGCATTCCACCCCACTGCAGGCGGCACCCCGCACAAGACGGAGATGGCCACCAAGATTGGCGTGTGGTTTGTGGACCTCGTGTCTAATGCCTACTCCCATGCCCCATGCCGCCATCCCACCCCACTGTAGGCGGCACTCCGCACAAGACGGAGATGGCCACCAAGATCGGCGTGTGGTTTGTGGACCCCGACGCGCGCAGCCCCGTCATGCGGGGCGCCAGCAGCTGGGAGCTGGTGGAAATGCCTGAAACACACCCCATCAAGGACTCGATGCCTCTGCCCTGCCCCAACGAGGTGGCGTGGGTGTGAGGGGATTGGCAGGGGGTGGCGTCATGCGCCTACCCGCGAGCAGAGCGTGGTGGGTTAGGGTAGGGGATGGTGGTCGCCGGCCGTAGTGGATGGGGTGCGGGGTGGCCGGGTTGGGGACCCAGGGGCGCGGGATGGCGGCGGAGACTCGAGTGGAACGGAGACGCACCCCATCAAAGACTCCATGCCGCCGCCCTGCCCCAATGAGGTGCCATGGGTGTATCGCAGGATGGAAGGGGGTGGCGCCATGCGCCTACCCTGCCTGCGCCACGGTGCCCGTGAGCAGGGCGTCGTGGGAGAGGGGATGGCGGTCGCCGGCGGCCGGATGGAGACGTGCAGGATGGCAGCTGGGAGGTGGTGGACATGCCAAAAAGCCACCCCATCACGGACTCGATGCCGCTGCCCTGCCCCAACGAGGTGGCGCGGGTGTAGGAAATTTGGGTGGGCTTGCGGCTGTGCAGCATGGTGGCACGGGAAAGGAAGCATGGTGGCGGTTGCAGTCGTGATGACTGGGGGCGCCTGGGGCTTGAGGTGGAGCAGGTTGTGGGGCGGCCAGCAGCTGGGAGCTGGTGGACGTGCCAGAGAGCCACCCAAAAAAAATTCCATGCCGCTGCCCTGCCCCAACGAGGTGGCGTGGGTGTGAGGGGATAGACAGGGAGGGGGCGTCATGCACCTATTCGAGCAGAGTGTGGTGGGGGTGGGGATGGCGGTCGCTGACCGTATTGGACTGGGTGGGTCGGAGACTCAGGAGTGCATAGTGCATGGGCCAGCAGCTGGTTGGCGTGGGGGTGGGGTATGAGAGTATGCTTGCGGATGTGCAAGCAAGGGGGCAACGGAAGGGCGCATGATGGTGCGTGGTGACTGGTTGACATGGTGGCTGGTGGGCTAGGGCTGGGCCAAAGCTGGTGGAAGCTGGTAGAGTTTAAGCCTTAGTTCGCTGTACGACGCTGCTGATGGCGCGAGGTGCCCCGCGTGACAAACCCCAACGGGCAGTGACCCAGCGCAAACAGTTAGATTGCGTAACACGAACGCATGCGACAGAGTGAGCACCTGACATGTGACACCTGGCATACTGTGGAGGGCGGGTGAACTGTGGAAGGTTTCAAGGGTACGGTAGTGACCTTCGGGCTCGATAGGCAGCTGGCTGGTCCAGCCAATGCTGGGTGTGCCTATCAATGTGTGGCTGCTGCGTTCCGCACACCACTGTGTGCTGCAGGATAGTTCATGTGGTGACTCGGGTTGCAATGGGCCCGTGGGCGGCGATGCATTAGCGGTGTACGGTCAGCCCGTCAGTGTTACCGGTACGCGGCGAGGGTTTTCCCCTTCGCAACTGCAATTGAGAGTGAGCACCTGGGACCCTTCACAAGGGGCCACGAGCTGGTGCCCACCAGTTACTTTAAAAGCCCGCACACCGGCAGACAGCATTTGGTTTCCTGAAAGCGATGCGGTGTATGTTTGCACATTTACCACACATCATTTTCCTGGATAAGTCTTCGTGATTGGCACGCAGCTGAGCCAGTTGCCGCTTGACGTACTTGGCCAGCTGGACCTGGTAAAAGGGAGTGTTAAGGGGGGAACCAACTGCGTGTTTCACCTTGCTTCTCCCGGGTTCTCCCCTTGGAACCAGGGCGAAACGGGCAGTGCAGCTTGTTGGACCTGCGTGAAACAATCTCCAGTACCATACTGACAGTATGCTGCGGAACTTGGGTACCGGTTGTCCTTGGCTCTGCTGCTATACAAATACCCGCACACAGCCCACCAGCAGCCAATGCCACGACGCCGAAGGAGGCCCTACCTTTCGTGGTTGTACGGTACCCAGCGCGCAGTTCGCCCACAGTGAAATAATATGCCCTGAAATTCTAATACTACATGGCCTTGTGTTCTTAATCATCCTTCGCTTCAGGTCGTGCCGGACCTCGCTTTGAACAGTACGCTGCAGAGCCGCAAGGCTGTAACCATAAACGCGCTATCTTCGTTAAGTCTATAGCAACTCGCATAGCAACAACCCCACCCAAATCCCGAATTTCGCAGGGATGTTAGCAACAAGGTCCATACAGTACACGCTTTCCAAGCTATCGTTCAAGTTACACGATGTAACTCGACAAATATCATACTCCCGTTGCTAATCGGGTTGCCGGCAAGCTTGTCTGCCGATGGACGCAACGACCTGGCATGATGCCAGACAGCAGCTCCTTGCCCAGCTTCAAACGGAAGCGTCAGAGTTGCCGCGCTCTGCGCGCCTCGACCAGTCGCCGCTCTGGGTTGCAGCTACCGCAGCAGAGGCGTCCCCGTCGAGGGGCCGCGAACGCACGTCTGCTACGCATGCCAGCGCAAAAGGCCTCGACGGAGGCCTATCTCGACGCTCCAATACTGGAGAGTTCCTCGACACTACCGAGTCAGGGGCTTTCCGAGCAGCGGTTGGGCAACATCCCGTCGGCACAGTCGCGGCATCAACTCCGTTGCGGAGGCGGACCGGCGCAGGGGAGGCGGATATCATTGGGATGCTAGCACGGGGAGGGGAGGGCCCTCCTCCAAGGCGCAGCACTGGCCAAGGGCCCGGGCCACGCCCCAGCGAGCCTGGTGGTGGCAGGGAGGCGGGCCAGGGGCCTCCCCTGCCTGCTAGGGCGGGCAAGCGGCCTAGCCTTGTTGGCGGTGGGGGCAGCGGCGAGCTGCCAGCAGCTGCGGAGCAACTGCACTCGCACCCGCGGTCTCCAACGCGACGGCGGACCCGCGATCTGGGGACAGGGGGCCGAAGGGTAGGTAGCTTAAATGGAAATGGTAGTGCTGTTGGACGAAGGCATACGGTGTGCTGTACCACGGCATATGCCATCAACCGGGCTTGGGTCGCCTAGGCGTTCGTTTCTGTCCATGTAACCCAGAATTGTACACAGGCGGGGATATTGCCGGAATCAGGCTCCTTGCTAACCTGTGGCATTGTTTGCCCTTGTTGACCCTCCACAGATGACGGGGGACGTCCAGATTGTGAGCACCCGGGCCGTTACATTGGCTACCCCCATAGCAGCAGGAGCGGGAGCAGCACCAGGCGGGTCAGGAGCCACTACCGCTGCACGCTCCTCCCGACCTCCGCCGCCGCCGCAAATGCAGCAGGACCAGCCGCTGGCACCGCCCCGGCAGCCGCGCACATCCGAGGTAGCAGAACCTCCACGCAGGTCCCCACAACCCGGCGGCGCCCACAGCCGTGGCCTCCCGGGCACCGTGGTGACGGAGGCCGTTGTGTCACGTGCCGGCCCCATCAGAAAGTTCTCCGGGGCAGGAGCTGACCCCGTAGCGAACCCCGGGCAAGCCCCGTCTTCACCGCCGCTTTATCGGCCGGACCCCGCACCCCTCCCTGCCCGCCGCTCATCCAACCTAGGAGCCGCCCCGCCCTCGCCACCGCGCTCCTCTAAGCCACCCGGGGAACCGGTGCAGCTGACGGCAGCGGCCCTGGAGCAGCACACCCGGGCCATGCGGACAGCTGCGGGCCCGGGCGCAGGCCGGAATGACGGCGCCCGCACAACCCATGCAGGTGGGGCGGGAGCAGCACACGTGGCAGCAGCGGGGGTGCGGCCTGCCTCCCGGCCGCACAGCGCGGACCGGACCAGCCGGCGGGGCTCTGTGCCCGGCTCTACTCCGGTGGTGGGGTTTGAACCCGGGTCTCCGGCCAGGCTGCGGCGGCTGTCCGACATGTCGGGGCCCTCCCTTGTGCTCCCCGACGCAGCGGGGGGCATCCTGCTGGTCCGTGGCAGCAACGGCGGCGTCGGAGCGCACTACAGCCCTGGCGGTGCCAGTACGGCAGGGCGGCGGCCGTCGGACGCGGGCGGGGGCGTGCGGATCGTGGGGTCACGGCGCGGGTCGGAGGCGGGAGGGGCCGCAGCTGGCGGCTCCAGGCTGAGGCGTGCCAGCCAGGTGTCTGAACCAGGGGGCAGCGTGCTGGGCATTGCCCTGCACTCGTTCACCACCATCAGTCCAGGGGCCTCGCGGCAGGCCTCGGAGCTGCCCAACCCTGACGGCGCGCCGCTGTCGCCGCACGCGTTCCATGCCAAGCTGCACCAGCTGCGGCAGCAGTACCAGCACGCCTACCCCACCTCGCCGCCGCTTGCCGGTGATGCATACCAGCCGGCCGCCAGCGCCGCCGCACCGCCAAAGCCCACGGCGCAGGCGGCACAGGAAGTGCAGCAGCAGCAGGGACTATCAGGCTCCGGCCGAAACACAGCGCACCAGCGTGCGACAGAGCAGCAGCAGCATGGCGGCCAACGCCGCACGCAGCATCCGGACAGGCGGCAAGCGCAGCAGCCAGCGACGCGCAATGGGTCAGGTCCTAGCCCTCAACACGGCACAGGTGGGCAGCAGCAGCAGCAGCAGCAGCAGGGCAGGGGCCAGGGCGCAACCGCCCGGTCCTCCTTCGCGCCCAGCGATAATGAGGTTAGCATACCCACCCTGGACACCCGCCCAGCGTCAGTCGTGGATGCCTATGGCGTGAACGCCCCTGTAGCCACCGCTCGTGCAGAGACGGAGGGCAGGAACGGGGGCAGCAGCGGCGGCGGCGGCGGTGCAACCGGGGGGAATGCCGGTGCAGGCAAGTACAGCAGTCTGCAGCTGCAATTGCCGTCACATTCCGACGGGCCTGGCCACGATTCAGGGGCAGGGCACGGGGCGCGAGAGCGTGAAGGTGCGGAGGCAGGGGCGGGGGCAGCTGCGGTTGCGGTGGATGCACCGCCGCTGCCGCTGCTGTCCCCGCTGCTGCCGCAGCCGCCGTTTCGTTTGGAGCCCATTGTGGGGCGTACACCCAGTGGGGGTGGCGGCAAGGATGAGGGTGCGGGTGTGGGGACGGCGGGGCAGCACGGCAGGGCGGCAACAGCGGCTTGTGGCGGTGGTGGTGGCGGGGAAGGTTCGGATCTCGACAATGGCGACCAGCGTCAGGATGACCGTGGGGGCAAGGCGTTGGGTCCAGGCGGGGGCACGGGTGGTGAAGGGCGGAAAGCGGGAGGGACCTCCCGATCCGCCGTGCGTGGGCGGCGGCAGCAGCGGCGGACCACCTTCGCGGGCCTAGGTGACACCACGACGGACGAGGAGGATGAGGCGGGCGGGGAAAACGGTGCCACCGCCGTTAGTGCTTCTGGGCGTGCTGATGCACAAGGGAGCTTACTGTCGCCCCGGGACGGGTTGCTGGCGCCCCAGCGGACCCTGTCCAGCACCAGCAAGCGAGGCGGCGCACGGAGGCGCGGTACGGCAGGCGGGGTGTCGGCGTCTGGGGAGTACGACGAGGACGGCCGCGCGCTGGTCCGCAGCGTGTCCACCACCAGTAGGGCGAGCCACGTCAGCAGGGGCGGGGCGCTGGGGGCGGGCCGGGGCAGCAGGGCGGGGCCGGCGCGGGCTGGCGGCGGAGGCGGCGGAGGCGAGGACGGCACGGTTGCGGCGCTGTCCAAGTCGGCGGCGGTGGTTGCCAGCGGCAACGGCGGGCGGAAGGTGGGTGGGCGATGGCGCGCTAGGGAGCGTAGGAGTGCATGCATGTTTGGGCGGTGGGGTCGGGGATGGGACGTTTGAAGTCGCTTACCGTAACGCGCGAATGCGTTCGTGTCCTTGCCTCCGCAGGTGGTAATGGACGTCATGCTGGTACGGCAACCCTCGCGCCGTGCTCTGCCCGGGCACGGGCACGGCCGGGGGTACGGGCACGGGCCGTACAGCGGGCCGCCCCGCCTCACTCCCCCGGGGAGCGACAACGGCAGCGAAGAGAGCGACGTCAGTGCCGACCTGGAGGGCCTGCGGAGGGCACTGTTCAAGGCTGTGCCTGGGGCGGGAGGCGGAGGGTTCGGCAGGTGGGCCTGTGGGCTATGGGCTTGCAGGGGCATGCATGGCATGCAGAGTTTACACCGTTGGGGGCAAGACGCCAAGGTACAACGGTTCTACGCGGGCTTGGTAGGATTGTGGGCTTGCTTGCTGTGGGCTTGCTTCCTGTGGGCTGTTCCCGGGGTGCCAAGGTGCTCAGTTGCACTTGAGGAAAGCACCTGTTCCATGCTGTTTACGGCCTCGTACAGCAAAGGAAACTGCTTGGATCACAACCCGCAGATCCCGGCCCACAACCGCCAGCCGCCACCGCTACCATGGTGCCGCCTCTCGTGCCGCCTCCCGCCCTGCCTCTCGCCCCGCCTCCCGGCCCCCGTCCGCCGGCCCTGGCGGCCGTGCCGCCGCCGGCGCACGGAGCCGGCCCGTGTCCGCCCGCTCTGTACGGCACGGCAGCGGCGGCGGTCCGAACGACGGCCATCGCTCAATACGGCACCGTCCGCCGCCAAAGCTGGCAGATGTTGCCAGCGGAGATGAGGAGGACAGTGGAGATGGCGGCGGCGGCGGTAGGGTAGTTGCTGCAAAGCACGTGGCAGTGTTACGACCGAAATCGGCGGCGGCGAATGGAGGCCGGCGGCGGATTAGCGGGGAGGACACTGTATCCCAGCGGCGGCGGAGGAGCATTGGCGATGACGACGCGTCAGCCCAGCGGCGGCGGCGGAGCATCGGCGACGACGATGCTTCAGCCCAACGGCGGCGGCGGAGCATTGGCGACGACGCTTCAGCCCAGCGGCGGCGGCGGAGCATTGGCGATGACGACGCGTCAGCCCAGCGGCGGCGCCGGAGCATCGGCGATGACGACGCGTCAGCCCAGCGGCGGCGGCGGAGCATTGGCGACGACGACTCTGCGGCTCAACGACGGCGGCGCAGCGGAGAGCGGCCGAGCCCCGTCGGGGGCCTGCTGGCGGCGGCCAAGGCCCTGCTGATGGGAGGGGCCAAGGGAGGCACAGCAGCTGCCGGCAACAAGGCGACCTCCAGCGGCGCTTGGGATGTGGAGCGGGCGGGCGGGAGCAGCATGTCGGCGGCGGGCAAGGGTGGTGCAGGAATCGGCGTGGGGGCCAGGACTGGCAGCTGCAGCAGTGTTGGAAGCGGCAGGGGCTGCTCAGGGGATGAGGGCACAGGCAGCGGGGAGGCTCGCGCGGAGGCGGACGCTGCTGCTTCTGTGGGCTCCAGGGGGGCCCCTACGATGGCAATGGTTAAGGAGGCGCATGAGCGCATGATGCGGGAAAAGGCGGCGGCGGCGTCGGCAGCTGGCGGCAGTGTGGATGGTGACAGCGACGGCGGTGGCGGCGCGCTGCGGCGGCAGGACGCGGGGGCGGATTCGTACATGCTGCGCATCTTTGGTACGGCGTACAGCAAGGTGGCGGGCGACGGGGAGGGCGAGGAGGGCGCAGCCAGGAAGGCGTGGCTGCACCCCTACTCCTCGCTGCGCATGCGGCTGGACATGGTGTGGATCGCGGTGGCGTGCGTCGTGGGGGCCATCACGCCGCTGCAGGTGGGGAGCTCTTCTAGCCCCCCGTAGACATGAACAGATGCAAGTGGGTTGCGAACCTGTGTGTTAGCAGGTGAACGCGGTGTCTGGGTGCTTGGACTCGTGGGGGCCATCACGCCGCTGCAGGTGGGGATCAAAAGTGCAAGTAGACTGGGCAACCTGAGGAAGCAGCAGGCGGCACAATGGCCTGCGTCTCGTTAGCCGCTGCTGGTGGGGCATGCCTACGTCGCACGTCGCATCGTACTTCCAATAGACACCGGTAGACACCAACGTTTTCACCCTATCCGCCCTTCCTTGCCTGCTCCCCCAGGCCGCCTTCACCTCCACCAACAGCGACGTGGTGTTCTTGGTGCTGCAGCTGGCGTGCAGTGCGGCGTGGGCGGCGCACACCGCACTCAACTTCATGACGGGTGGGCGGGGGCTGGGTGGGGACGACAAGGACGCGTGGCTTAACGCGCCAACCCACATGCACTGCGCACCAACGTCATCCTATAGTGCGCACACAGCACTCACCTTCGTGACCGGTGGGCGGGGGCGGGTGGTAAGGCCGGAGCGCAAGGAAGCGTGGCTTAACGGGTTAGCCCACAAGCACCACCAACTAGTGTGGGCGTTGTAGTAACAGGTGGCGGGCAGTGAGTACACATGTGCTGATGTCATTGCCCCTGCAGCACTAGCTCGCTCTCCGTCCTGATCCCCAAGACTACGACCAGGATGGGCAGGTGGCCGGAGCACAAGGAAGTGTGGCTTACCGGGTTAACCCACAATTAACAGCCCGCTCTCCGTCCTTATTCCCCCAGGCTACGACCAGGATGGGCAGGTGGTGATGGACGCCGCGGCCGTGCGGCGGCACTACCTGCGCACCTACCTGGTGCTGGACGTGGTGCGTGGGTTAGCCGGGGTGTGGGTTAACAGGTGGTGGCACTACCTGCGCACCTACCTGGTGCTGGACGTGGTGCATGTGGGCTAGCCGCCGGCGTGTGGGTTAGCAGGCGCAGCTGTGTTCTGCGGTGTGCAGCCGTGCGTGGGTTAGCTGCCGACTGGTGGGTGTTCATTACCTCCTACCAAGGGCTACCCCATCTCACAACCGCGTCCCAGGTCGGCGCCCTGCCGTACGCCGCAATACCGCTGCTGGTGTGCGGCTCTTCCGAGGCGGGCGTGCCGGGCGGGCAGCTGGGCGGCTGCTCGCTGCGGCTGGGTCTGGAGCTGCGGCTGTTCTCGCTGCTGTCCCTGGCGGTCATGCCGCGCCTGTTCCACTACCTGGGAAAGTGGCAGGTGGGGAAAGGGCGTGACTGTGGGTTAACACGCTAGTACACATGCACCACTAACGCCTGTTCCACGAAGTGGCAGGTGGGTTGGAAGTTTTACCTTTGGGCTTGGCAACCGCGTCCTCGTAACAAACGTGCCTTCGCCAGGCCGTGGGTTTACAGCCTTACTGCCAACCTTCAAATCAATTCAATTCAATCTGCAAATTTGACCATGTTTAGGGCTTCCCTGCGTAGAGCAAGCCTGAGAGGTCCTAGCCCGAAAAGTGCTACGGTCAATTTTCCGGCACCTACTGCACGCAGGACACGTGGGACGTGGACATCCACGGCTGCTCAAGCTGCTGGGTCTGGCGCCGGGTGTGGGTTAACACGCTAATACACATGCACCACTGCTGTCGCCCTCTGCAGGACACGTGGGACGTGGACATCCACATGATGCGGCTGCTGAAGCTGCTGGGCCTGGCGCTGCTGTTCACGCACCTGTTCGCGTGCATGAGCTTCTTCGTGCAGGTGTGGTGCAGGGAGTGCGTGGGTCAACCTGCTAATACACATGCGCCAGCTCCCCGTGCTGGGCACAGCGTCCAGGTTGCGTAAGGGTGCGGGATGGCGGCGTGGTATGTGCACCGGGACGGGTGGGCTGAATGCTACGTCGAGCGGGTCTGTGTGCTGTCCAGCTGCTCGCATCGCGCTCCTCACCCGCTTCCTCCTTCACTGACCCCATCTCGCCTCACTTGTTTTCCCCTTCCCCTGGCCTGTTGCAGCTTGTGGAGGGCTACCCCGAGGACGGCTGGGTGGTGGTGGGCGGGCTGGATGGCAAGAGCCTGTGGATCACCTACAACTTCGCGCTGCTGCGGGCGCTGCAGGTGGGTGGGGGCAGGGGCGTGGGTTAGCGTGTTAATACACACGGTACTGAAATGGCCGCAAGAGACTGTGGATTACATGCAGCTTCGCGCGGCTGCGGACGCTGCAGGTGTGCTAAAGTGCACAGAACGGACTCCTGCAGGCCCAAGCCAAACAAGACAAGGAAGTGCGTTAGGCAAACGTGTGCTACCATGCTACCACACACCTGCAGGTTGTGATGGGCAGCAACGTGGACAACGTGTCCACCAACTCCAACGTGGAGGTGGTGTTCACCATCTGCTCCTACATCGTGGGAGTGGTCTTCTACACCATACTGGTGGGTACACGGCAGGGGCGCCCTCGTGCCAACTGCCCACGCACATGCCATTCGGCATGCCGGCGGACACTGCACGCAGGTTCTGCCGGCAATGAAGGCCCGTAGTCATTAGGGAACGTTCCACCTCGGCTCCCACACACAGCGGCAACCCGCCTTGTGTGCCACGCTTTTGATACATACAGCCTGCCATGCGTGCTGTTCCTGCTCTGACGCACAACCCGGCCCTCTGCCCCCTGCCCCCCACGCCCCCAGGTTGGTATCATGTCGTCCATCGTTCTGTCGCTCAACCGCTCCGGCCAGATGTACGTGGAGAAGCTGCAGGTAGGTGGGGGCAGGGGGCGTGTGGATTAGCATGCTAATACACGTGCACCACCAACCGCTCCGGCCAGATGTACGTGGAGAAGCTGCAGGGGATGGGTCCGAGGGGCGAGCGCTTACGGTATGCTGTTCTAGCTGCAAGTACTAAGCCACCTGACCTGCAAAAGGAGCGACACCACTCTGCCCCCCGTCTGCCCGGCCTGCCTTCATCCCCTGCCCCTCGCCGCCCTCCCCTGCCCAGGTGTGGCGCGACTACTGCCACTACCGGCGGCTGCCCCGCGAGCTGCGCCGCCGTGTCATGGCCTACATCAACACCGCGCACAGCAACAAGCGGGTGCTGGACGACGCCACGCTGCTGCTGGTGGGCCGTGGGGGTGTGGGTTAGCCTGGGTGTGCGTTAATACACATGCACCACCCTCGGCCGCGTCATGGCCTACATCAACACCGCGCACAGCAACAAGCGGGTGCTGGACGACGCCACGCTGCTGCTGGTGGGCCGTGGGGGTGTGGGTTAGCCTGGGTGTGCGTTAATACACATGCACCACCCTCGGCCGCGTCATGGCCTACATCAACACCGCGCACAGCAACAAGCGGGTGCTGGACGACGC
>VFQN01007307.1_pt1 | contig 11981 bp, 22 predicted proteins | sample 3512371 | NCBI WGS metagenome assembly VFQN01 (sample SAMN10412370, study PRJNA504923) | tailings metagenome | isolation source: Replicate 2 from Balatoc abandoned mine | place: Philippines: Itogon, Benguet | collected 2017-08-28
CCGTGCTGTGAGCCGGCTCTGCGGAGAGGCGTAGCAGTGTAAAACCGTACGACACACACACATACCCGTTGTCCCCCAGCGCGCGCACACCTTTCAGCCCCCACCTCCACCAACCTCCGAATGCCCACCTATCAACGTCTCTGCCACGTGCCAAGACACACGCCACAGCACCCAACCCGTTCTGATACCACTCAAAGTGCGCTAACTGCGCGCGGAGGCGATACCCCCCGGAGGAGATCCGCCGAAACAGATAACCCGCTGGAAGAGATACGGCGGAGGGGATGTGTTTTGGCACTGCGCGGTGTGCGGATTCAACCCCACCGCGCGGAAACCCGCCGCCTTGCCCTTCGTGCAGATGCACCCCACCGTCTGGAGCGCCCGACGGTCACGACGACCAAGGTGACGCAGGCGGTGACGCGCATCTAAAGGAAGGGCAAAGTGGCGGGCTTCCACGCGGTGGGGCTGCACCCGCCCACCGCGCAGTGCAAAAACACACCCCCTCCGCCGCACCTCCTCCGGCGGGTAATCTGCTTCGGCGGATCTCCTCCGGCGGATCTCCTCCGGGGGGAAACACCTGACAAAACACACGCCCCCAGCACAAGCACCACCCGCAGCGCCCCAACCCCAACCCCAACCCCAACCCACCTTGACCAGGCTCCGGATCTCATCCAGGGACAGGGCTGCAAGGCCTTACCACGCACGCACAAGGCCAATACACACTCCACCAGGCACAACCCAACATACCGCTAATACACACGACCATAGCCCTCAGCTCCCACCTTGACCAGGCTCCGGATCTCCTCAGGGGACAGCGTGGTCAGCTTGACGCCCGTGACCCACTCCATGGTCAGCACGCGCCTGGGGATGGTGCGTGTGCGGGCATGTGTATTAGCTGGGGCGTGTATTAGCACGGGGCGTGTGCACTACACAGCGTGGTCAGCTTGACGCCTGTGACCCATTCCATGGTCAGCACGCGCCTGGGGATGGTGCGTGTGCGGGCATGTGTATTAGCTGGGGCGTGTATTAGCACGGGGCGTGTGCACCACACAGCGTGGTTAGCTTGACGCCCGTGACCCACTCCATGGTCAGCACGCGCCTGGGGAGGGGGCGTGCGGGTGTGTGTATTAGCGGGGGCGTGTATTAGCATGGGGCCTCTCGGCCCGCGCCCCGACCTGTGCAAACAAACGTCGCACTTCAACTACGCCAGCCTATTGCGGAACCGTATCACGGTTGAGACTTCCTAGTAGTGGTTCACCCACCGTGTGGTGAGCTCCAGGAAGGGCTTGGGAATGACAATGTCCGCCACCGCGAACTCCGACTCGGCTAGCAGCTGTGGGGGGCCAAGAGGAGATGGGGAGGGAACGGCACAAAGGGTCAGGGGCAGCCTTTATGTAACTCTCTTCCGATGTGAGCACGATGTGCGAAACATGTTGAGTGCGAATTGTGATCTAGCGGGATTGAACGAACCTGTGCATGCACCAACCCGCAACTGTCTATCTCACCTCGGCCATGCGCGACGCATTGAGCGCCTCGTTCCTGAAGTCCATCTCTGTGTATAAGCCCTCGGCAAAGGTGGACAGCAGGCGCTGGTAGTCGGTGGTCTGCGCAGTGAAGCGCCGCACCAGCTGCTCGTACACGCCCACCGCGCGACGCAGCACGTACAGGTCCTGATAACGGGAGGAAGGGCGGGGGCGAGCACGGGCAATGGGTCACCGTCTTGTGCCTGAGGCCTTCATTCCAAGTCGTATTCCAGTGCAGGTCCTGCATGAACGATTTGATGACAATGTTGCTACGGTTTGGTTAGGGTTTGGTCGTTCGAAGCTGCTCGTACACGCCCACCGCGCGACGCAGCACGTACAGGTCCTGGAGGTGACGTGGAGGGGTAGGCATGGGCAAACGGTAACAACCGAGTGCAGGAAGGTTGTGTGGTTTCACAATCTTACTGCCGCTTTGCGTGCATTAAAGCTCTACGTGCTCTACCCCCGCGCACACCCTGACCTTGTTGATGATGTGGTGGCTAGGGCCTGCTGCCGCTGCACCTCGACCGCCACCTCGCTCAGCCCCCCTCTAAGCAGATAGACCGTTCCATGCTTATACACATGCCCCAACCCCACCTTGCATGGTGGCCAGGGCCTGCGGCCGCTGCACCTTGACCGCCAACTCCACGCTCACCCCCGCCCCCTAAGCTAATACACATGCCCCACACCCCCACCTTGCTGATGGTGGCCAGGGCCTGCGGCCGCTGCACCTTGACCGCCAACTCCACGCTCACCCCCGCCCCCTAAGCTAATACACATGCCCCACACCCCCACCTTGCTGATGGTGGCCAGGGCCTGCGGCCGCTGCACCTTGACCGCCAACTCCACGCTCACCCCCGCCCCCTAAGCTAATACACAGGTCCATGCTAATTCACATGCCCCACACTCCCACCTTGCTGATGGTGGCCAGGGCCTGCGGCCGCTGCACCTTGACCGCCACCTCCTCGCCAGTGGACCGAAGCCGTGCGCGGTACACCTGGGCACAAGAAACAGCACGTACTTGTATGTGTAGGATGGTTTAGGACGCGCACAATTGTCACAAGACACAAGCATCGTAATCCTTGCGGAGCGTGGCACTTGCCCTGGTCAGTGTCCCGCTCCAACAACCAGCGTACAGGCTAGTCGCCGCCAGGCGCTTCTCGCTGAAGTAACACCACTACACATTCAGCACCGTGCAATACTGCTGTACATCATATGCTCCTTGTGGCCACGCACCTGCGCCAGGCTGGCCGCCGCGATGGGCTTCTCGCTGAACTCGCTGAAGATCTCCTCCACGGGGGCGCCCAACTCCTTCTCAACCACCGCGCGGGCCTGGGGGCGGGCGGCACCAGCACCGGCAACATAGTTAGGATTGCATTGTATAACACCAGGACATACTTGTCCTGGGGGTGGCGGCGGCGGGGCCAAACGCCGCACCCAGCATATCAACCACCGCGCGGGCCTGGACGAAAAGCGGACGCAGGTGGACCCGTCCTGGTTTACTCAATGCGTTCCGATGTGCGTGTACAATCAGCACGATGAGTACGCGTGATAATGGGCTCTTGCGGGGGTGCCCAGCTCCTGCTCCACCACAGCCTCAGCCTGGACGGGAAACGCCCACCGGCAAACGCATCACAGCGGGTGAAACCGGTTGCTGGAACGTCACATATGCAGTGTACAACACACCAGGACGGCCCCAAGTATGGGGTGTTGGTTCGCCGCACCTGGTCCGTTGGGAAGGGCTCGATGCGGTCCTGCAGCTTGGCCAGCTCCCCCATCACGTCGGGCGGCAGCACGTCGGGCCTGGGGAGCAGTGAGGTACCAACCATGAACGTAAACCGTGTGCATGTACATATGCTTCTCAGGTGCAGTAAGGGACAGAGCCATGCATCGTGCCTAGCTCCTCGTCATCGCCTCACCCGTAGCGTGCCCGGCGCGGTGAGGTGTGAAGGACTGAAACCGTAAAACACGTGGTCCCAGGAGTGGACAGTGCCTTCCTCACCTGATGCTCATGACCTGGCCCAGCTTGCAGGGCCCCAGGTGGTCTATCGCATGTCAGTATAACTGAAACAGCATAAAACTTGTATCTGTGTATCACATACTGTTCATGCAGCGCGCCCACCTGATGCTCATGATCTGGCCCAGCTTGCAGTAGGTGGGGCCCAGCTTCTCCAGGTTGTCCACCGCCTCCCGCGCCAGCTGCACACGGGTGGGCCCGGGGGTGGTCAGCCGCCCCGACAGCGCCGCGTTGGCCAGCTTGGTCAGCCAGGGGGCTGCAGGGGGAGCAAACGAGTAGCAAAGTCCCGTTATAGTACTACCAGTAAAGTTTTGAAGTTTTGAAGACATATGCAACATACGTGGCTGGTGGCGGCCCCGACAGCGCCGCGTTGGCAAGCCTGGTCACCCAGGGGGCTGCAGGCGGGTGGAATCGGGGCAACAGGTTCAATGGACAGGCATGTTGACCCACGAATTCTTGCATGGCCAGCTTGTGCCTGGCGGCCCTGATAAACCCTAGGCATCCGAACGTGCAACGGTAGGTACGCCGGCGACACCTTGCACAGCCCTGGGTGAGGAGCGTGCGCCGCCACCACTGTACCGCCCTGTACCTCTTCCGCCTTGGCCCCATATGGCGATTGGGCCACGCCCACCCCCCGCCACGTGCCTGCCCCCCGCGCGCCACACCGTCGGCGCCTGTCGCCCCTGGCCAAACCCCAGCCCCTAACGCCCCGTGCATGCTGCAACCCTAGCCCGGGCCCTGTACACGAACAACCATACCCTCATCCGGACAGCCAGCCGCATAGATGTCCCATAGCCGCCAGCTCTCCCACCCCGCCGCTCAAGTAATTGCACCGCACCGCGCCCGTACTACATCAGGGGCAGGCCCCGCCGTCCAATTCCCTGGCAGCCCCAATCCCGCTGCTTACCCACACATTTTCCTATGTGGGTCACACTTCCCACCCAATTGTGGGCCTTACGTATACGAACTCCAGCTTACCTGAAATGGCGGCGAAGGTGGCCCAGCGCGACGCCAGCTCTCCCGGCCTGCCGCCCCAGTACGACGCAATCCGTTCCTCGTTGTACACCAGGGGCAGGCCGTCGTCGTCCACCTCGTCGGGGTCAAAGTCCGCAGAGTCCATGCGCCGGCGGGACACGTACGACACCGACTGTACGACAGCAGGAGGGAGCATGGAGCGACATGGAGGGGCGGTGTGGGTGTAGACTCTTCGGGGCTTAGAAGCGAGTTGGGGAGGTACGCATGGTGCCATCACGTGCGGCAGAGGTAAGCAGGTGTGCAGCTGCACGGTTTGCCCAGGGATAGCAGGTGGAAGAGGCCCCGGTTCACAGCTGCAAGCAACCGGGACGCGTTTGCCCAGGTGGCCTGGGTGCTGTCCGCTGCTGGATGGCCACTCGGGGCGTGCCCTCCCCACTGCTCACCCGGACATCGCGAAGCTCCAGCTCCCGAAGCTCAGTAGAATCCACTCCTGTTAGCTTCTTTAGGTCGCTTATGTCACCAAGGCGCGTCGTCGGCAATGGCCCAGGCCTGGTGCGGGTGGCCGCACCAGCCGCGACGTTGCGGTAAGCACCTCCGCGCACGCAGGCTACATGTTTCACTTCAAGCGATGGAGACAGCTCTGCGAGCCTTGAGCGCATGCCTGAGCTTAGCCGGTTTATCATCGTTGTCCCTGTCCACAGGAGCTGCTAAGGTTTGGCTACACGTAAAAAGGATACAAAACTACAAATGTAATGATGGCAATAACGTGCAGAATGCCGTTTATGCTTGTCGCGCCAACGGCCCGCGACCAAACTGTGTGGCATAGAGGTCGAGGCGTACCGTAAGCCGCTTACGTGCCAAGGTGCATGGGGCCGATGCGACTGCACATATGCTGCATACTGTCGTCATGTCAAAGTTGACAGTTGTGGCCTTATCGGCCTGTATGCTAACGAAGCATCATCCCCAGACCTCTGGCCGCTCAGCTGACCCAGGGGAGACTCCCCTGTTCACTGCAGATGGTGGACCGGCACTGCGCATGCGCAGTCGAGCTACGAGCTGCAAGATTTTCCCAGCCGTACGCATGAACAAAGTGTGCCGCTTGTAAGCATTCAGCATTGCACTCTGGCCTAGAATGACGATGGACGGAACCAGCGGAGCTCCCCTGGATGGAACAGTAGGGCAGTAGGCACAACAAAGGGTGAGGGGCACTTTCACAGTAACGGGCAACGCGCTGCTCTTTACAACGTTGTGATACGGAAACAGTGGTGAACCCTGCATGCCCCATGACCGCTACAACGGCATGTCTGGATATGCCCCCTAAGCTCAACAGGAACCCATTCAGGAGTCCCCACCCTACACACCTTGGTTTGGTCCCTAGCCCTGGCTCCAGCCATTTCAAGCCCAAAGCACATATCACGCGCTAAGCCGCCTTGCAATGCCAGGCTTCTCCCAGCACGCATGTGGTTTTGTGTTCCTATAGCGGTAACACGCCACAGCCCAAGTTGAGACAGAGTACGGATCACCAACCGTACGGAGTTACTCAAGCCCACGACATTTTTCCCTGGCATCTCGACACGCTCTTTCCCGGCTCACAGTAAGGTCGTACACCTTCACTGTTACAGTTCCGGCCTCCACCACATTGGGCGTGCTCACTCTTGCGTGGTGCACCGACCACGCACACTGCGTATGCGCAGGCATGGTAGAAGGCACGAAGCACGGAGGCTGATGATTGCCGCTGGATAAAAGCAACAACCGCACAGGGACTCCAGACAGGTGTGTAGCAGGATGCAGTGAGGGCAGGTACAACGCATGTTTCAGAGCGAAGTCAAGAGGGGTAGACCGCGATGGCGTGTGCGCCTACCAGGGAGGTTAGCGACACCAGACACCAGCCAGGCGCCTCGAAGAGCAACGGCCATCGATGGCTCCTGCCCACGCACACGGTGCATCCTCGCGTGTGGGGAACGGCACCTGGCTCCTGGCAACGCCCCTGTCCCCTGATACCATAATACGGTATTAGACGCCCGCGTATCAGTGGCCCCGTGGTCACATCAAGAAGGAGACAGCTGAAAGGCAGTCGGGTGCACGTGCAGGAGGCCAGGAGCTGCAAGAGATGTTGAGGGTACGCCCCGCCTGACGCCCGGCTCTCAGGCAACACTCCTGGCCGCGAGCCTGGCCCATACAAGGGAGATGGGCCCCTGGGCCCATACGTAAGTTCACTGCTCATGCGCACGTGCTCAATGCCGGCACACCATGCTGTACAGCACAGCCCCCAGTCGGATGCGCAAGCACGCCGCACGACCACAGTAGCAGCCCGCCGCCCAGGGGAGCCCCGCCCAGTTGCCCCATTTTTGGTGGCCTCCCAGCCTCGCCACGCAACCAGCTGCGGGATACCAGCAACCTGTCCCAGAAATGTCTGTATGCGAAAGCACATCCTACCGACGCAGTTGGGCCGAGGTGCCGGGGGCCCATCCGGCATGACCCACCATCCAGGAGAGCCAGACGCGGAGCCGTCGCACACAGTCGGTACCGGTACCCCGGCAGGGTGGGCTTACGGCCTCGCCACGCATGCACACCTGCACAGCTTAGCCCAATCTGCATGGGTGATTCTGCGTGGGTGAGGCCGTCCCAACACCATGCACATGGGCAGCCGGGTGAGCCAAGGGTGGAGTAAGGTTGAGGTACGGTTGCGTGCTGGGCGACCAACCCATGCAAGCGTGCGCGCCTGAAGACCAGGCACTCATACTGACAGCTTTCCCAGGAATCTATACTTACGACCTCTTGCCTGCTATACCTTGTTGAGGTTGCCTGGCGCTGGTCAAACATGGACTCAAATGGAAAGCTGCTGACAACTGTTGCTACCGAGGATACCATTCGTGAAATCGGATACAACTAACATGCTGTATATAATTATTGAGGGGAAATGACTGAAAGCGACCTGATAAAGCGCCTTCGCACATTGGGCGACCAGGTCGCCGACCGTGAACGGGAGCTTTGTGCCAGCCGAGGTGCTCAGAGTGTTTTACAGCAGGAGCTAGATTCGGTCAAGGCAGAGCTTACCGCTGCAAGGGAGGAGCTACGGAATGAGTCAACCAAGGCGCAATTGCTGTCGTCGCGCCTCGCACGGGCAAATGAGGAACTCAACCAGGCTCGTTTGGGCTTATCAGATTGCACCAAGGAAAAGGACACGCTGAACCGAACGCTCGGCCGGGTCCAGGACCAGCTCACCAACCTGCGCGCTGATGCCCAAGGCAAGGGCGTGCAGCTGGCCGAGCTCCAGGCCTACTATGAGGGCATGCTGGAGGCCAAGGAGGCCTCCATAGCCAGCTTGCAGTCCCTGCTGGAAAACCAGCAGCACAGCTTCAGCGAGCAGCAGGAGCTGTGGGAGGAGCAGCGGCGCAGCCTCAAGGGCAGCCTCATGGATTTGTCCGACCGCGTCGACGCCTCCAAAGCGCTTACCGCCCGGGCAGCCGAGGAGCAGCAGCGCAAGCACGACGCTGCCGTGCAGGAACTGCAGGTCCGACTCAGCGCAGCTGAGACCGCCCTGGCTGAGGCCCGTGCCCGGGAACGGCACGTGGCAACCGTGCTCAAGGAGCACGAGCGCCATGCCTCTCGGGCTGCCGGCCAGCAGCGCACCCAGCTACGAGATGAGAGCTTGTTTCCCAGCGACGTTGACAGCCGGCGTCGGGATGCGGACCTGCGACATGGCCGCAGGGCAAAGGGTATGGACGTGGTGGCCCGGACCTCCCTGGATGGCAGTGTGGTCAGTGCCGCGGGAAGCAGCAGCTGTGCCAGCGATGGCCTGGCGGGGGGCGCGGCGGATGTGCGCCGGGGCGCTTCTGCAGGGCATGGGGCTGCAGGCTCGTCCGGGGGCCGGGACGCAGCCCCCGAGGTGGTGCAGCTGGCCATGCAGGTACGGTGGACTGGGATTGGGCCGCATGGAAAACCTAGGCAGCTGTGCCATGCGGCCGCGTGCGGCAGGTCAGGGCTGTACCTCTGACACGCACCCGCTCACGACGATGTGTGACCGATGTGCGCCTACCACCCACACCTACTGTGTGGACAGTGCACGGCAAAAGCGGTGTGCCCCCGGCTGATGAGCGGTCCTCCGTACCCCCATCGCCCCTGAGCACCCACAGGCTGCGCTGCGGCGGCTGCAGGAGTCGGGCATCGACACGGAGCGGGCTGGGCTGCGCGACCAGTTCGGCGTCATCATCACAGCCTTCCGGGTACGCGCTACTGGTATCACACACCTGCCAAAGGGCGTGCTGGCCGGGAACGGCGACCTTCTGGGCAGTGTAGTGTCACTTGCAAGCCCTAGATGTACCTAGTGCATCCGGCGATGACCATCTCTGTATGTGCGCTGCAGTCTAACTACGTGTGGCTCACACTGTGCCACATGCATTTTGGGACATTCTAAGTTGAAGCGCACCATGTCACATGCGGTCCGTTCCTCAGGAGGAGCGGCGCAAGCGCGACAAGCTGCGGCAGCGGCTGGCGTCCAGCGCCAAGGAGGGGGAGGAGCTGCGGGGGGAGGCGGCGCGCCTGAGGCAGGAGGTGGGGCGAAGTTGGTGGATGCAGCGGCGGTTGAGGGGCAGCCTGGGACGTGGGAGGACGGGACATACAACACGAAGGGCCACCCCAGTGCTCGGCAACCCCACCGTAGTGCTGGCTGCTGCTGCTGCACCGTTATTGTCAGGCCACACGGGATGGGTTGGCCCGCCACTGCCGCCTGAACACGCCAACCCTCTGCCCGCAGCTGCTGCGGCGCACCGCCGACGCCGAGGCCGCCACCAACGTGCAGCTGGCGGAGGAGCTGCTGGCGGCGCAGCGCAGGACGCAGGTGGGGGCGCCCCCATTCCTGTTGCCGCGTGTGCTCGTCCAGTTGCTTTGCCGTATGGCGGCCACCACAAGATGGCGCCATGCGGTGCTGCCCGTTGCAGCACACACTGCCGCTGATGGAAATGCAGGTATTGGTCTGATGCAGGTGGCGTGCGCATTCGTACGGCACGGAGCGGCAATGGCCCTTATTATCTTTACAGCGTTGGAAGAGGCACGCGCGCCCACGCTTTCTGCCGCAGGAGCTGGAGTTGCTGTTGCGGCAGGCGCGCGAGGCTGCTGCCGCTGCCAACACCGCCGCGGCAATGGCAGCCGTGACAGGCGCTAAGGCCCCTACTGCTGCTACCCATGCCAGCAGCAGTGGTGGTGCCGCTGCCGCGGCTGCTGGCAGCGGCGGCCGCGGCAGCCTGACGGCCTCGGAGCACCTGGCGCTCGTGCGGCAGCGGTTGGTACGGCAGCGGTTGGAGTTTGAGAGGCTGCTGGGGCGCGGGGCGGCGGAGTCTGCAGCGCGGGGCGGGTCTCCCCTGCTGGAGGAGGACCTGCGGGATATGTTGGACAGGCACACGTCGGGGGTGGGTGCGGTGGGCTGGGCTGGGCGGGTGGGGGCAGGTGTTGGGGTCGTGGAGAGACCACGGTGCATACGTGTGGTAAGGCTGAGGGAGAGCAACATACAGCATAGCTGAGCGTTACTACTGCTGTCCGGCCTGTACCACTCACGGTGTTGCACGCGTTAGTCCCTCATTGCTTGCACATTGCGCGGCCCCTCCCCTGCAGATTGACGCCCTGGCCAGCATGGCTGCCCTGCCGGAGGCCCGGAGGGAGGCCCCGGAGGACTACGAGCAGCAGCACCAGCAGTCGCAAAGCGGCGTCAAGCACCAGCAGCAGCAGCCACAGCACCAGCACAGCCTGTTCGTGGCCCGCGCCGCCTGGTCCACGCTGCGGCGCGCGCTGCTGACGCTGCAGGAGGCGGTGTCGGTGAGCATCGACGTCACGGCACACCCGGCGGTGGCGTACCTGCAGGTGCGTGGAGGAGAGGGGGGAGGGGGTTGGCTGGTCTGGGTGACCGGATGCCTGGGTTGGCGGTCTGCGTCTCCATCCACTTCTCGGTGTCCCCAAGCCACGGCGGTGTACCGGTGGCGCACCTGGTTGTGCGCCCGGAGCAGCAGCTGATCCATTGGCACTGCCTTGCATGTATTTTCAGTTAGCGGTCGTGCTTGGAACTTGCCGCCTGGCGATGGCGACTAGGAAGGTGGGACCAGCATACCACTGCAAGGCAGGGCCCCCTTACCTTTGACCCTGCCGCATCGCCGTCCGCACCCGCAAACGCCCAGCGCCCCGAGTTCCTGTCCCGGCTCATGACCGAGTGGGCTGTGGGCGACAAGGCGGCGCTGGACGCGGCGGTGGAGGCCAGCATGGCGGCAGGGAGCGCGCTGGCGCAGGAGGCCGCGGCACGACTGCAGGTGGGGTGGGGGTGGGTGGGAGGCAGGGAGCTGCGGTGTGCGTGTAGCGGTTGGGCAGTTTCCTCGGTGGGGGCCAGCATAGCGGCCAGGAGCGCGCTGGCGCAGGAGGCGGCGGCACGACTGCAGTTAACGCCCGCTCTGCCCTGGCGGCCCCCACTCCCACGCGTCCGACCTGGGCTTGGTTCGCGCTTTTACGCTTTCCCAGTCTTCCATGTTTGAATGCGCCTTCACCCCACCCCCTCTGCCCTTGCGCCCCCAGTCCCACGCGTCCGACCTGGGCGTGCTGCGCACCCAGCTGCGTGAGGCGCAGGAATCCGTGGCGCAGCTGCGGCTGGCCGCCTCCAGCGTGCAGCGGGAGGGGGAGGCGCAGGTGCAGGAGGTGAGCCTGGGAGGGCTTGCTCTTTGGGGCTTTGGCGGCAGGGGCTTACGGCGGGGCAGGGGCAGGGGCGTACTACTCCATTAACGCTGTCACTAAGAGGGCGGTGTCGCATTGTCAAGGGAGATGTCACCTTACATGGCCGGATCCCGTTTGTAGGCACGTGCCGAGGCGGACTCCCTGCGTCAGCAGCTGTCGGAGGCGCGGGCCGAGATGGCGGCGGCGACGGCGCGTGGCGGGGAGGCGGCGGAGGCGTGGGAGCGGGCGGAGGCGGCGGTGGCGGCCAAGGAGCGGGCTGAGGCGGCGATGGCGGCGGTGGAGGGCGACAGGGCGCGGCTGAGGAGGCTGCTGGCGGCAGTGGAAGGAGACAAGGTGGGGATGGGGTGAGGAGGGCAAGGTGGGGCTATCATGATTTGCGTCCACGTCCGCGCCACGCCCACCTGCCGCTGTGAAAATGCTTTAAGCCGGCGCATTGCCCTTGTATACCTGGCAGCGGGCCCAAACTAGCCTGCCGCCAATGCCGGTACTGCATCGCAGCAACATGTGCACGCAGCTCCGTCCAAATTCCTGCCCATCCTCGCTCCTCGCTGCCCCACGGCAGCGCCGAGGCCGCCGCCCTGCACCCCGAAGAGGGGCTCGTTTCAGTAACATGTACCGAGTCTTTGCTGTGCTTCCCTGCTCGCTCCCCCAGGGCAGCGCCGAGGCCGCCGCCCTGCACCCCGAAGAGGGGCTCGTTTCAGTAACATGTACCGAGTCTTTGCTGTGCTTCCCTGCTCGCTCCCCCAGGGCAGCGCCGAGGC
>VFQN01007308.1_pt1 | contig 11981 bp, 9 predicted proteins | sample 3512371 | NCBI WGS metagenome assembly VFQN01 (sample SAMN10412370, study PRJNA504923) | tailings metagenome | isolation source: Replicate 2 from Balatoc abandoned mine | place: Philippines: Itogon, Benguet | collected 2017-08-28
CGAGATCACGTCGCCGTTGAACATGTGGTGCCACTGGTCGTTCCGCGGCGCCGCCTTGCGCGTCGGCTTGAACGGGTCGCTGCCGCGCTCCTCCAGCCAGCGGTCCACGTCGTAGTGGTAGAACTGCTTGCTCCACAACATCCCGGCGAGCGCCTGCCGCATCACGTTGGCCCCGTCCGCGCCGACGCCGGCGGGGATGACCGTCGCGTAGAACTCGTCGGCCTCGCGCCGGCGCGCGTCGAGAACCGCATCGAAGGCGGCGCCGAACGGCCCCTGCGCCGAGACGTTAGCCGCGGCCCGCGCCTCGGGCGAGACGGGCGACAGCCGCAGACGGACGCCCCGCGCCTCGCCGGGCGGGACGTCGAGGCGGTAGTGGGCGGCCGCCTTCGTGCCGACCCTCTCGGGGTTGACGACCCCCGCGCGGCCGTGGACGACGTGGTCGTTGATCCCGTCCTTCACGAACGGGGTGTGGTTGGGGGTGCCCGAGAGGCGCTCGGCGTTGGTCTCGTTCTCGGTGAACAGGAGTGGCGCGTCGCCATCGCAGGCGAGGAACAGCTCGCCGAGCCGCGGGTGCGTCGCCCGCACCGTGACGCGGCCCGGCGCGTCGGCGACCTGCCGCAGCTCGGGCCGCGCGCCGCCGCCCCACGACCAGTCGTTGCGGAACCACAGCGTCGGCAACACGTGCAGCCCGGCGGTGGCGGGGCCGCGGTTGTGGGCGGTGATCTTCACGAGCAGGTCGTCCGGGGCGGCCTTCGCGTACTCGACGACGATGTCGAAGTAGCGGTTCTCGGCGAAGACGCCGGTGTCGATGAGTTCGTACTCGAACTCGGTGCGGGCGCGGGCGCGGTTCGTCAGGACGAGGTCCTCATAGGGGAACCGCGCCTGCGGGTACTTGTAGAGGTACTTCATGTACGAGTGGGTCGGCGTGCTATCGAGGTAGAAGTAGTACTCCTTCACGTCCTCGCCGTGGTTCCCCTCGCCGTTGGTCAGGCCGAACAGCCGTTCCTTCAGGATCGGGTCGGCGCCGTTCCACAGTGCCAGCGCGAAGCACAACCGCTGGTGGTCGTCCGACACGCCGGCGATGCCGTCCTCCCCCCACCGGTAGGCTCGGCTGCGCGCCTGGTCGTGGGTGAAGTGCCCCCAGGCGTCGCCGGCCTCGCTGTAGTCCTCGCGGACCGTCCCCCACTGGCGCTCGCTGAGGTACGGTCCCCACAGCCGCCACGGCACGTCGCGGGCGCGGGCCTCGTCCAACCGGGCGTGCTCGGCGGTCATGGCGACTCTCGGTCCCGGGACAGGAGGTTACGAATGCTCCGACGACGCGGCCGCGGTGGCGCCCACGGCCCGGACGGCCAGCCCGAGCATGACCCACGACCAGCCACTGAACGCCAGGTCGATCCCGGCGAACGTGCCGATCACCCACAGGCTCGCCTCCGGCCAGTCCTGCCAGATCGACACGCCGAGGAGCACGCTGATGAGCCCGCTGACCGCCGTCCACCCGCGGCCGTGGTAGCGGTGCGTGGCGGCGTACAGGAGCCTGGCCGCGCCGCCGACGAGCAGCGCGACCGCGAGCATCAACGTCAGTATCGCCGCCGCCCGGAGCGGGTGTTCGGCCATGATCCCGCCGACGAGGATGTACAGCACCCCGGTGAGCGCCGCGACGAAGAACCCCCGCCACGTCCGGGCGAGGAAGGCGTTGATGACCTGCGCCACGCCGCCGACGAGCACCACCATCCCAATGATGAGCACGGTCGTGAGCGTGGCGAGGAAGCTGTACGCGACCGCCCCGATTCCCGCAGCCATGATCCCGACGCCGAGGACGACGAGCCACACCCACGCCCGGTGGAGTGCCCCCAACTCCTCGGCGTGGTGGGCGATGCCCGGCTCGCTCGCGTGACTCATACGGATCTCCGTTCGCGGTGACACGGTCAGCCGACGTACGCGCCGCCGAGGAAGCTCGACTCGAACACCAGGTAGCGTTGGTACGGGAGCGGCGTGCCGGTCGGCGTGAGACCCGACCCGAGATACGTGGTCACCACCGCCTGCGCCCCGGACCCGGCGCCGGCCAGGATGTCGGCCCGGCCGTCGCCGTCGATGTCCTTCGCCGCCACCGGTATCCCGCCGCGGTTGGTCGTGTCGCCGGCGAAGAAGTTGCAAACCACCGTCTGCTTGCCGCTCTGTTGCGTGAGAGCGAACCCCGAGAGGCCGTACACGCGCGGGCCGCCGCCCGGGCCGCCGCCACCGATCAGGTCGCCGTAGCCGTCGCCGTCCACGTCGCCGACCGCCGCGAACGCGCCGTTCCGCAACTCCTGCTCGAACAGGAAGAAGTCGCTCACGAGTTTCTGGGGCGTCAGTCCGGGGCGGAGTGTCTTCCCGTCGTAGATGGCGACGCGCGGGCCGCCGCCGAACCCGGCCGACACCACGAGATCCACGTTCCCGTCGCCGTTCAGGTCGCCGAGAGCAGTACGGGCGCCGCCGCGGAAGTTGGAGTCGTCGATGCCGAGGAAGTCGGCAATGACGGAGCGGTCCTTGCCGCTGACGATCCGCACGCGCGGGCCGCCGCCCTCGTCCGGCGTGACGACGAGGTCCGGGAACCCGTCGGCGTTCACGTCGCCCGCGGCGAGGAACACCCCGCCGGTGAACGACGACTCGAACGCGAGCCCGCTGGCGATCACCGACGTGTCCGGGCTGACCGGGAAGTTGATCCCGCTGTACACCTTAATCTCGGCCGCCATCCCCGGGCCGGGGCCGACGATGATGTCGTCCACCCCGTCGCGGTTCACATCGGCGGTGACGGCACGGACGCCGCCGGTGAAGCCGGTCCCGGTGCCGTAAGACTGGTACGGCGAGAACACCGCCAGCTGCGTGAACGTGGCCGCGTCGTTGACCGTGAACCGCGTGGGGCCGCCGGCGCCGGACCCGACCACGCTCAGCACCGTCCCCGCCGGGATCGGCGCCGGTGGCGCCATCGGCGGGGGCGGGGCGGCCGGCGGCGACGGCGGGCTGGTGTCCTGAAGTGTCCACCCGATGTCGGTCATGGCGGCGAGGTCGAGCGCCGTGGGTGCGATCCGCTCGCCGTCCTCTAGGTCGGCGTCCATCAGCGTCCGCTGGCCCTGCGAGAGGGTGTCTTCGACCCACTCGAAGTTCCCGGACGTGAGTGGGACCGGGCCGCCGAACACCCCGACCGCCTGCGGGCCGAAGAACTGGTTGCCCGAGGCGATCCGCGCCCACGCCTCGCTCGATCCGAACCCGAGGAGGTGGAACAGCGACTTCTGGGTCGCGGTGTACAGGTCGAACTCGTCCGGGTTGCCGGGCGGCTCCAGCCCGAAGTGCCAGTTGTTGATCAGGTCGTAAGTGATCGACCCGCCCCACGGGCTGAAGTCGGTCGCGGCGGCGCCGTAACTGCTCGCCTGCCCGCGGCCGAGGACGAGGTCGTTCCACGCGAAACTGCCGGTCACCTGCCGGTCGCTCGACTCCAGGGTGAGTTCGCCGATCAGGTCGCGGGCGCCGACGAACACCACGATGGTGTTCGCCGGGACGAGCAGGTTGGTGACCTGTTCCGCCTGCCCGACCCCGCCGGGGCGGTCGAACTTCGCCGTCCAGGCGTCGCCCGGGGCGCTCGGGAACGGGATCGCGGTGAGCGTGTCCGAGAACCGCGCCCCGACGTCGGCCGCGGCGGCGCGGATTGTGGCGATGCGGTCCGGGTGGTTGGTGAAGAACCCGGCGGTGTCGAACCGGAAGTCGAACAGAACATTGATCGTCGGGACGACCCGGTCTTCGAGTTGGGTGACGAACAGGAGGCGGTGTGCGGTCATGACGTGCCTCGGGCCAGAAATCTGGGGTGCGGGCGGCTCCGTGGGGCCACCCGCGGGTCATCATTTCTTGTCGGCCGGCGGTGCGTCGCCGGCTGGTTGCTGGATGCGGACCAGCGTGAACTGCTGCGTGCTCTCGGCGGAGTAGTGGACGAGCATGCTCGTCTCGTCCCGCGTCAGGTTGGCAATCCCGGCCTCGTAGACCGGGGTCTTGCGGTCGCCAACTGCCCACGCCGCCCGCCGCGTCTTTGCGTCCACCGACCCGTACACCGGTTCGGTCGTGTCGGTCAGCGCGTTGTAGTAGTTGCCGCGAATCACCCCCGCCTTGCTCACCGCGAGCTGGAAGATGTTCGTGGACTTCGTCTCGCCCTCGCCGATCATCGCGAACACGCCCAGCGGCTCGAAGTCGTCGGTCTTCGGGTCCGCCTGCGCCGTCCGACCGGTTTCGGCGAACTGCGTCGCGCCCTGGTAGTAGTCCGCCGCCGGGTACTCCTGCGTGCCATTGAAGATGACCTGGTCGCCGGAGTAGACCACGTTCTCGCCGAAGTCGTAGTACACCGGCTCGGCCGGGTAGCCGCAGTACGTGGACACGCTGCCCCAGACCGGCGCGGACCAGATGCGCGCGGCGGTCCACCCGGCTGCGAACCAGGCACCAGGGTAGCGGGCATACCAGCCGGGGGTAAAAGCAGAATAGTAGCCGAAATTCGACCGCACCACGCCGCCCGTGGTTGCGAGGGTCGCGCGGGAAGCGTAGTACGTACCGCCCGTGCCGCGTGCAACGGTTGTACGGCCTGCGACCGCGCCGTAGGGGCCGACCGCCGCGCCGCCGCGGGTGACACCGCCGACCGTGCCGCCCGGTCCTGTCGCCACGCCGGCCCGGGTGCCACCGGCTACGGCCCCGTGCGGCCCGACCGCGACGCCACCGTGGTAAGCCGAGCCGAACGACCCGCCCGGCCCGCTGCCGGAAACCACGCCGGTCCGCCCGCCGATCGCGTTCCCACCCGGCCCGGCGATCCCGCCCGCGGTGCCGACCTTCGTCACCTCGCGCCCGCCGGGCGTCGTCACCTGCACGCCACCGACCCCGCGCCCGGCCCTCACGCCACCGGGACCGGTCGCACTCCGGCCGGCGCCGGCGTAGTCGATCGTCGTGCCGCGGTTGGTCGTGTACGACCCGTTCGCGGTGCCAGCGCTGCGCGTGCCGCCCGCGGGGCCGACGACCGTGCCGCCGGATCGCGCGCCGGCACCGGCCCCGCCGTAGGGGCCGGCGACGGCGCCGCCGCGTACCGCTCCGCCGCCGAAGGAACCGCCGCCGGCCCGCGCGCCGCCGATCGCCCCGCCGCGCCCGCGCTGGGCGTGCGAGTCGTGCCCGGCCGCGAGCAGCACCGCCGCCGCCACCCCGAACGCCACCGTTGTCCGTCGCATGGCTCGTCCTCCTGGTGTGGGTGGCGGGTTATTGCTTGTCAGTGACGCGCGTGACGCGGACCGGCGGCAGGTCCGGCAGCGGCTCGCCGTCGAGCGCCCGCTGGACCGGGTGCCAGAGGAACGTGTCCGCGTCAAGCGGCGTCAGCAGGTTCGTGACCGTCAGCACCCGCCCCTCGGCGGTCGTCCCGCGGGCGGTGAGGACCCACTTCTTGCCGTCGCGGGTGACGTCGGTGTCGCCGATGCCGCCGTTGTCCTCGAAGGTCCAGACGCGCAGCACGCCGGTGGCCGGGTCCTTGCCGATCATCTGCACGCCGCCGACCGTCTTGCCGTCGTGCGCGACCGAGAACTGGCAGCGGATGAACGCCTTGTTCGCGGTCCACTCGTACCGCGTACGCACGACCGTGCCGCCCTGCTTCGACTCCCAGGTGCCGACCAGGAACTCCAGGTCGCGGAGCGAGAGCCCGTCCGACGGCCACTCGCGGAGGATGGCGATGAGCCACTTCCCGTCCTCGCGGGCGTACAGGAGGCTGCACTTGCTCACGACGAATTCGCCTTTGGCGCGGCGGAGCTTGAAGTGACCCTCGACCACGGCCGTGTCGCGCGACGGGAAGCGGACGGTGTCGATCTCGACCTCCAAGCCGTTACCCGGGTTCTTGGCGAACGCCTCGGCGTACTCCTTCTCCAGCGCCGCCCGGCCGCGGAACGTCGTCCCCTCGTCGTCCACATACTCGCCGTCGGCGGCCCAGTGTGCGGCCACAGCTTTCGCGTCGCCCTTCTTGAACGCGGCGGCGAGGCCGTTCACCGCCGCCGTGACCGCGTCGCGGTCGGTCGGGCGCTCCGCCGGCGCGGCGGCCGGCTGCGCCGCGCCGGGTTGAACCGGCTGCCCCGCCGCCTCGCGGCGGTCGGCGGCGAATGCGGCCGCGAGGGCGATCGCGGCAACGGTCAGGACGACAACCGGTCCGCGCCGGGTGCGTGTCGGGCTCACGGGAAACCTCCTGGTGCTGCTAGTACGGGCGAACGGGTTACTCTTCCGCCGCGAGTCGGGTGCGGGCCGCGGCCAGCCGCTTCCGGTCCTCGTCGGTCACGTCGGGGTAGCGCGGGTCGAGCCCGCGGATCGCGGTCGTCACCACGTCCGCGACCACCGCCCGCGTCACCCACTTGTGGTCCGCCGGCACCACGTACCACGGCGCCTCGTCGGTGCTGGTGGCGGCGAGGGCGTCCTCGTAGGCGTCCATGTACTCGTCCCAGTGGGCGCGCTCGGCGAGGTCGGACGCGGAGAACTTCCAGTTCTTCTCCGGCCGGTCGAGGCGATCCAGGAACCGCCGCTTCTGCTCGCCCTTCGACACGTTCAGGAAGAACTTCAGGATCACCGTCCCGGTACGGGCGAGGTGCCGCTCGAACGCGACGATGTCCTCGTACCGCGCCTCCCAGAATTTCTTCCCGGGCTTCTCGGTGCCGGGCGGCAGTTGGCGGCCGAGCAGGTCGGGGTGGACCTTCACTACGAGCACGTCCTCGTAGTACGACCGGTTGAAGATGCCGATCCGGCCGCGCTCCGGGAGGGCCTTCGTGTACCGCCACAAAAAGTTGTGCGCGAGTTCCTCGGCGGACGGCTTCTTGAAGCTGGACACCTGGCAGCCCTGCGGGTTGACCCCGCTCATCACGTGCTTAATGGTGCCGTCCTTCCCGGCAGCGTCCATCGCCTGGAGGACGATCAGCACCGCGTACCGGCCGTCGGCGTACAGTCGGTCCTGCGCCTCCGCGAGGTCGGCGAGGTTCGTGTCGAGGATCGCCTTCGCACGCTCCTTCAGCGCGTCCTTGCCGAGTTCCTCGAACTCGTCGGACTGCTTCCAGCCGGGGTTGTGGTCCTTGAGGCGGAACTTCTTCCCGGGCTTCACCCGGAGCAGGTCGATGATGTCGGGGCGGATCATGGTGAGTTCCCTCCGCGCAGTTTCGCTATCGGACGCAGCGCGTCAGCCGCGGGTCGTCGGTCAGGTGCCGCTCGACCTCCGGGAGCACGTCCCGGCTCGACAGCACGGTGTAAAAGTTCTCCTTAACCGCCGGCGCGGCGCGGACGGCGGCCAGCCACTCGGCCCGGTCGAACGGGTCGGCGGCGACAGCGTCCCAGAACCCGGTCGCGTCGAACAGCGCGGCGATGCGGTCGGCGTTCACATCCTGAAGGAGAGCGATCAGGTAGCTGGCGACCCCGACCTGGAGGCCGTGCAGCCGGGGTCGGGCGGACGAGGCGTCGAGGGCGTGGGAGATCAGGTGTTCGCTCCCGCTCGCCGGCCGCGACGACCCGCACACCTCCATCGCCACCCCGTTCATTAGCAGCGCCGTCGCCAGCAGCCGGACGCCGTGGGCGTCGAGCACCGGGTGGCTCTGGAAGGCGTGGATCGACCCGTCCGACATGAGCGCCGCGAAGTCGTCCACCGGCTCGCCGATCGCGGCGAACGCCAGCTTCCAGTCGACAACGGCGGTGTACTTCGCCACCAGATCGCCGACGCCGGAGAGCGTGAGCAGCCGCGGGGCGTCGCGGCAAACGGCGGTGTCGATCACCATCCCGAACGGCAGCGCCGCCGGCAGCGACCGCCGCTTGCCGCGGACGGTCAGGCTCGACTGCGGGCTGCAAAACCCGTCGTTCGACAGTGACGTGGGTACGGCGTAGTACGGCAGCCGGCCGAGGAAGCCGACGTACTTTGCCACGTCGAGCGCCTTACCGCCTCCGACCCCGACCACTGCCGATACCTTCGGTAGCGCGGCGAACTGCCGCGCGGCGGACTCGATGTCGTTGTCCGTCACCTCGACCCACGCCGCCGGCTCGACCGCGTGCGCGTTTAGCGCTGCCGTCGCGCGGTCCGGCAGCGGCGCGGCGAGCCCCTTGCTGACGAGCACGGCCACCCGCCGGTGTCCGCCGCGGGTGAGGTACAGCCCGAGCCGGTCGAGCGCCCCGTCCTTCACACGGACGAGCGTCGGAATGGCGATCTGCGTCGGGCGAATCACGATACGCCCTCCGTTCGCAGGAGAACCCCCGCGATGTCGGACCAGATGACGAACGGGTGGAACGGTAGCCCCTCGTCCGCCAGCACGCTGGCGAGGTCGCCGCGGGCAAATCGGAGGTCGCTGGGCACCAGCCGGGCCGCGGCGGCGTCCGGGAACCCGTCACCGGCGAACGCCACTACGCGCCCGGCGTCGAGGTGCGCCCGCACCACCCGGGCCTTGTCCACACCGAGGTTGTCGCACCGGAACGGCGAGTCCGCCGGCATCTCCATCAGCAGTCCGCGGCCGGTCACGAACTGCCCCGGGTTCGCGTGAACCTCCACCTCGACACCGGCCGCGGCGAGGAGTCGGCGAATGTACCAGTCGCACCCGGCCGAGGTGACGATCACTTCCCACCCCGCCCGGCGCAGGTCGGCGACCGCCGCCGGCAGCGCCGGGTCGAGTTCCATCCGGTCCACGATTGCCAGCACCTCGGCCTCCGGTGCCCGGATTGCCGCGAAGTACCGCCGCAGCGCCTCGAAGTGGGTGATTGTGCCGGCCCGGTACGCCGCCCACTGGTCCGGTGCGTCCGGCGGCAGCAGCTCCGCGACGGCGAGCTGGTAGAAGTCGTGCCGGGTCATCGTCCCGTCGAAGTCGCTTACCAGCACGCGGCTCGTAGTCATCGGCTCATCCCCCGCGGTTTCCGGTGCGGCCGGTACCTCGCCTGACGCTGCTCGCGCCCACACCCGCGCGGCGGTGAGCAGCACGACGAGTCCGGCGAACGTCGAGACGAGGAGCATGACCACGATACCAGGATCGGCGAAGTTCTGCGTAGCGACCACGAGCGCGGCGGCCACGTTGCGCTGGCCGGTGCCGACGCCGAGCACCGACCGCGTCTCCCGCGCCGGGCCGCCGAGGGCGTACCCCGCCGCCGTGGCCGCCGCGACGAACGCGGCCGCGGTCAGCGCCGCGCCACTCCCGAACGTGGCGAGCATTGCGCCGGCGTTCAGCCCGACCAGTAGCAGCACCGCCGCGATCATACTGACCGTGGAAACCCACTCGACTGCTGGCCGCACCCGCAGCGCCCACGCTGGCGCCCACCGCCGCAGCCCCATGCCCGCCGCAAGCGGCAGGAGCATGTTGAACAGGAGCGGGCGCAGGAGCGGCCAGGTGTCGGCCTCCAGCCCGGGGATCAGGAGGGGGAGCACGACCGGCATGAACGCCACGCTCCCGACCATCAGCACGAGCATCAACCCAACAGCGAACGCGGCGTCGCCCCGCGCCACTGCGGCGAGCTTCGGCAGGAACGGTGCCCCCGCCGCACCGCCGAGGAGGATCAGCCCGACCGCGTGCGGCTCGGCGAGCGGCACGACTCGCGTTAGCGCGAACGCCGCGGCCGGCGCGACGACGAAGTTCGCCGCCAGCGCCCCGGCCACCAGCCGGCCGCGGCGGAGCGGGGCGGCCACGGCGGCGGCCGTCAGCCCGAGCCCGGCCGCCGCCATCCCGGCGACGACGAACGTCAGCACGGCGAGCTTCGCGGCAGCGTCGAGGTACTCGCCCACGCTCATCCCTCCGACCCGCCGACGCCCTGCTGGTCGCCGACCGCCGCGCGCTTCCGGTCCGTCTCGTCGGTGAACCCGCGCTCGACCGCCCGGCCGAGCAGCGTGAGTTCTTCACGCAGCGGCGGGTGCCGGGTCGCGGGCAGCTCGCGGATCAGGTGGTCGAGCAGCGCCCGCAGCCGCCGGTTCACCTGGATGCTGCCGGCGCCGTAGTGGCGGATCTCGCTGACCGCAAGCGTCACGAAGTCCGGCCAGTCCGGCGTGCCGTACACCGCGCGCACGGCCCCGGCCGCGTCGCGCACCACGCCCTCGTCAAGCCGCCGCCGGCCGAGGGCTAGGAGCAGGCTGGCGATCTGGTCGAGTGCCAGGACCGCCGTCGTCGGGTCGTTGATCGCCGGCGACAGCGCCTTGTTCGCCACGTCCACCAGCACGCGGAAGACGAACCGCGGGTCTTGCTCCAGCGTCCGCTCGGCGCCGACCGCCACGCACCCCCGCACCGCGGCCGCGTCGATCGGCTTGCTGCCGACCACCCGGACGAGCGGGTCGCCGGGGGCGAGGAAGTCGCCGACCTGCGGGACGAGTTCCACTACCGCGTCGGCCGCACCGGCGAGGCGGGCGAGGTCCGCGGTGCTGACCGCCAGCACCGACCCGGCAGGGCCGGTGTACGGCACCACCTGCACTGGCCCGGGCGGCAGCGGCGCCCGTGTCGGTCCCTCGGGTCGGGCCGGGTCGTATGCGGTCGGGTACACGTCGGCGATCACCGCGCGCCCGCGGCCGGCGACCAGTTGCAGCATGGTGCTCGGCCGGAGCACGGTCGACAGCCGCTGCGCGAACACGAAGAAGCCGACGATGCACCCCAGGTTCATCGCCACCGCGACCCCGACGTGCAGGTCCGGCACCCGCTCCTCGACCCGCGCCAGGGCCGCGAGGGTGTAGGTGAGGGTGAAGGTGAACGCCGCCAGCGTGACCTTCACCAGCGGTAGCGCGAACACGAGCGCGATCACCCGCGGGGTCATCTGCCCGGCGGCCAGTTGTACGACGATCAGCGTGGCCGACAGGACGAACACGATGAACGACAGCATCGACCCGGCCAGCGCCCCGAGCACCGCCCGCGCCCCGTCCGGGGTGTACCCGAACGTCTGCCACCCGGTCGCGGCGTCGAGTTCACGCACGGCCGGCGCGGCGCCGACCGCCGCGGCCAGCGCCAGCACCGCCCACGGCACCAGCGAGGTGCGGGCGGCCAGCCACAGGCGGTAGCGCTGCTCCCACGTCATCCGTCCCTCGACTCATGCCTGACGCGCCACCCAGCGGGCGTGGTGCCCGCGGACCGCGGCGACGATCGCCGGGCCGTCGGTCAGTACCTGGGGGATGTCGAGGTCGCCGGGGCCGACGAGCGGGATGTCCGGCCGGAGCATCGCCGCCTTCGCCCAGTCGATCAGGCCGTCCCAGAAGTGGCCGGCGAGAATCAGCGGCGTGTCGTGCAGGTGGCGGACCTGGAGCAACTGCCACACCATCAGCGTTTCGAGCACCGTGCCGATGCCGCCCGGCGTGACGATGAACGCATCCGATACCAGCACGAAGTGGTGCAGTCGGGTGAAGAACGTCTTGTGCTCGTAGGCATCGGTCACGAAGGCGTTCACGTCCTGCTCGAACGGCAGCTCGACGCGGATGCCGACGGACTTCTGGCGGGTGCCGTCCGGGTCGGCGAGCTTCACGCCCTCGTTCGCCGCCTGCATCAGCCCCGGGCCGCCCCCCGTCACGATGTCGCACCCGAGCCGGGTGAGCTCCGCGGAAACGTGCCGGACGGCGTCGTAGACCCAGTGCGACGGGTCGACTCGCGCCGAGCCGAAGATGGTGACGCGGTAGCGATCGCGCTTCGTCGGGCGGAGTCGCGTCAGGTTATTCACCGTCTCCCACAGGCCGAGGACGGACTTGGCGATCACGTCGAGCGCTGCCCGCTCGTCCGAGAGCGCGACAAGCCCGGAGTCGTGGGGTGGGGTGGGTGTGCTCATCGTGATGCTCCGGTTAGTAGGGCCACTTCCAGCCGGCGGCGTCGGGCTTGTCGACGCCGTGCTCGTGGGCGTAGTTGGCGCACGCGATCCGCTCGTTCCGGAACCGCTCCTTGGCGTGCGCCCCGGCCACCCTCAGACGGGGCACCCAGTTGATCACGTCGATCGCCAGGCTGAACCGGTCGATCTCGTTCTGGATCGCCAGC
>VFQN01007309.1_pt1 | contig 11980 bp, 8 predicted proteins | sample 3512371 | NCBI WGS metagenome assembly VFQN01 (sample SAMN10412370, study PRJNA504923) | tailings metagenome | isolation source: Replicate 2 from Balatoc abandoned mine | place: Philippines: Itogon, Benguet | collected 2017-08-28
GACCGGTTCGATCTGGCCGAAACGGTCGAGCACTCCTTGTTCGCCAAAATCGGGTGAACAGGAGGACCAGATGGCGCCGAGCGACGTCGCGGCCAGCATCGCCGCCACGGTCTCCGGCATGTTCGGCATCATGGCCGCCACGCGGTCGCCCGGCTTGACCCCCAGCGACACGAAAAGCTGCTGGATGCGCGATACGAGCGCCGTCAGCTCGTCCCAGGAAAGCCGGCGGTTCACCTTGTCCTCGCCGCGGAAGACGATCGCGTCGTCGCTGCCGGATTTGCGCAGGAGGTTCTCGGCGAAGTTCAGCCGCGCATCGGGAAAGAACGTGGCGCCAGGCATCTTGTCGCCATCAACAAGAACACGTCCGCCTTTCTCTCCGATGATCCCGCAGTGATCCCAGATAAGGTCCCAGAAGCTCTCGCGGTCGTCGATCGACCAGCGATGCAGTTCGGCATAAGCGGAGAGACTTCGGCCGGCTTTGGCCGAAGCGGCCGCGGCGAAAGCCGTGAGCGGCGCCTTGGCGATACGCGAAGCACTCGGAATCCAGAGCGGGGCGGCGTTCGACATCAGGTCCTCCAGATTGGCGCGGCCGTTATGCATGCCGCTTCTCGGAAGGGCAAGACGGCTTGAATACAGGCGAGGTTTTCAAACCGTTTGAAAGTTGCCCGGCCTCGAAAGCCGGGATGATCGACCGGCATAGGGTGTGAGAAATGCAGGGAGAGGCTTGAAAAGCCATGATGCTGCTTTAAACCGTGCATGCAAGCGCATCGCTGCCGGCGTCGGCCGGCGATCCGGTTCGGAGCGTCAGGACGGATGCCATCAAGTCTGGTCAGGAAGGGCATCTGGGCGGCCGCCGCCATTGCCGTCGCCGCCTTTCTGATCCTGGCTGCGCTTCCCTTCATCGCCTCCACCCAGATCGTCCGCGACCGGATCGCGATCGAGATGAGCGCCTGGAGCGGCTACCGCGTAGAACTGGGCGCCGCCCCCGATATCGAATTCTGGCCGTTCCGCGCCATTCTCGACAATGTCACACTCTCGGGCTGGAGCGACCCGTCGCGCAAGCCGGTGGTCGTGGCCGAACGTGTCGAGGTCCAACTCTCGGCGCTGGCGGCGCTGCGCGGCGACATCGTCTTCTCGGGCGCCAGGTTGATCCGGCCGACCTTGCGATTCGCACCGACCGGCAGAAAAATGCAGCTTCCCGCTTCACCCGGTGGTGGGCGGATCGCCCGCTCCGTCGAAATCGCACGTGCTGTCGTCAGCGCCAACCCGGCGGATCCGGACGTCAGAGCCCTTCCCAACGACCCGTTCGGCACGATCGAGTTCGTCGACGGTCGCGTCACAGTGGCGCGCGGCGACGCCGACGAAGAGGTGGTGACGGGCCTCGCCGGCAACGTCAACTGGCCGGCGCTGGACCGCGGTGGTTCCCTGTCGGCCACGGGTATCTGGCGCGGCGAAAGCGTTGCGATCGATGCCACCTCGTCGAAACCGCTGATCCTGTTTGCCGGTGGGCCTGCTCCTCTCACAGCCAAGCTGAAGGCAGCTCCGGCCAATCTCAGCTTCGACGGCACCGCCAATCTTTCCGGCGACACCTTCTTCGAGGGCCCGGTGACCTTCTCGTCACCCTCGTTGCGTCGCATGCTCGAGTGGTCTACCGCCGCGACGACACCCGGGCCGGCGATCGGCGCGATCGCGGTTTCGGGCAAGATCTCCGGCAGCGGGCAACGCATTAAGCTCGACGAGGCCGAGGTTTCGCTCGACGACAATCCCGGCATCGGCGTGCTCGACGTGTCCTTCACCGATTCCGTGCCCACGATAGCGGGATCGCTCGCTTTCGATTCGCTCGACCTGCGCTCCTTCCTCACGGCCTTCACGCCACTGAACCCTGAAAATGGCACGGTCGACGAGATCGACTCGGCTTTCGCCGACCGCTTCAACCTGGATCTGCGACTATCGGCCAGCACCGCCAATGCCGGCGTGATCAAACTCGCAGAGGTCGCCGCGTCTGCGCAGATCAAGCCGGGGCTGGCCGCCTTCGACATCTCCGACTCACGGGCCTTCGGCGGAACGATCCAGACCAGCATCCGTCTCGACCGTCAGGCCGGCAGCAATCAGGTCGAAGTCAGGCTGCTCGCCACCGACATCAACGGCACCCTGCTTGCCGCGGCGAGCCCGACGGCCAAGGTGGTCCCAACGGGACGCGGCACCGTCTCCATCATCCTGAAAGGGCCGGGCAAGAGCTGGGAGGAGCTGCTCAAGGCCGGCGACGGATCGATCACCGCCAGCTTCGGCGAGGGTACGATCCCGAATTTCGACATCGCTGCCTTCCTCGACCATCTCAAGAAAGGCGACTTCTTCGCGCTCGGCGAGGTGACGAAAGGAACGCTGCCGGTAACGTCGGCGGAGCTCAAGGCGACGATCTCGAAGGGCATGGCGCACATCAACCGCGCCGAAGCCAAGGCCGCACCACACACGATCACATTGGCAGGCATCGTGCCCACCATAGGCGGCGGACTCGCTTTGTCGGGAACGGTGACGACCGCAACACAGGACGCCAATGCGCCGCCGTCACTTGCAGGCTTCTTCGTCGGCGGTTCCTGGCTCTCGCCCTTCATCGCCCCGGCCCATCAGGGCGTGCCGATCGCCGAATAGGTTATTATTCCCGTCGGCGCCGCAGGTGCTTCGACCGCCGTCATGCGGAATAGCTGTAATACGATCCGCGCCGGCCGCCTGCTTCAAGAGCGTCCTTATCGAGCCCGTAGCATCAGCCTCGCTGGGCCGCCTGCTCGTCGCGCTGGCGCTGAACATCACGCCGCTTGTTGACGACGGACGCGATGATGACGCCGGTCGCGACGATGGCTATGAGGATCGTGCATATCGCGTTGATTTCCGGCGTCACACCAAGGCGGACCTGGCTGTAGATCTTCATCGGCAGCGTGGTCGCTCCCGGCCCTGACGTGAAGTTCGAGATCACCAGATCGTCCAGGGACAGGGTGAAGGCGAGCATCCAGCCCGAGATGATGGCCGGCAGGATCACAGGAAGCGTGACCTGGAAGAAGGTCCGGACCGGCGTGGCGCCGAGATCCATGGCCGCCTCCTCCAGCGCCCGGTCGAAGCTGATCAGGCGCGACTGCACGACCACGGTCACGAAGCACATGGTGAAGGTGATGTGGGCGAGCGTCAGCGTAACGAAACCACGGTCGAGCCCGACCGCGACGAAGAACAGCAGCATCGACAGGCCGGTGATGACCTCGGGCATGACCAGCGGCGCGTAGACCATGCCCGAGAACAGCAACCGCCCGCGGAAGCGCGTGTAGCGGGTGAGCGCGATCGCCGCCAGCGTACCGAGCACGGTGGCGACGGTCGCCGAGATCAGTGCCACACGGATCGTGACCCAGGCCGCATCGATGATCGCCTGGTTCGACATCAGCGACACGTACCATTTGGTCGAGAACCCGCCCCAGACGGTCACCAGCTTGGACTCGTTGAAGGAGAAAATAACGAGCAGCACGATCGGCAGATAAAGGAAGGCGAAGCCGAGGACGAGCGACACAATGTTGAAACGGGAGAGCGTCGCGTTCATCGTCCGGCCTCCTGCGCCTTGGCCTGCGCATTCTGGAAATAGACGATCGGTATGACCAGCAGCAGCAGCAGGATCACCGCCACGGCCGACGACAGCGGCCAGTCGCGATTGGCGGAGAATTCGTTCCACAGAGTGCGGCCGATCATCAGCGTCTGCGAACCGCCGAGCAGGTCGGGAATGACGAATTCGCCGACGGCAGGGATGAAGACCAGCAGGCAGCCTGCCACGATGCCGGGAATGGCGAGCGGAAAGGTGATCTTCCAGAAGGCGGAGATGGGGCGGCAACCGAGATCCTGAGCGGCCTCGATCAGCGAATGATCCATCTTCTCCAGCGTCGAATAGAGCGGCAGGATCATGAAGGGCAGATAGGAATAGACGATACCGATGACGATCGCCGTGTTGGTGTTCATGATCTGCAGCGGCTGGTCGATGATGTTGAGCGCCTGCAGGAACTGGTTGAGCAGGCCTTCCGGCTTCAGGATGCCGATCCAGGCATAGACGCGGATCAGGAAGCTCGTCCAGAACGGCAGGATGACCAGCATCATCAGGGTCGGGCGCAGAGACGCCGGCGCGCGGGCCATCGCATAGGCGATCGGGAATGCCACCACCAGCGTCACGAAGGTGGAGATGGCGGCGACGATCACGCTCGATATGTAGGCGTTCCGGTAGAGCGGATCCTCCAGCAGGAAGACGTAGTTGTCGAAGCTGAATTCGCGAATCTGGTCGAGAAGCCCGGAGAACCCGTCGGACAGACTGAGCACCGGGGTGTAGGGCGGCATCGCAATCGCGGTCGTCGACAGTGAGATCTTGAAGACGATGATGAAGGGAACAAGGAAGAAGACGAGCAGCCACAGATACGGAACCAGTATGACGAGCCGGCTCGTCAGGGCCGAGACTGCTGTCGACATCCCTCCCGATGTCGCCGCGGAGCCGACATTGTTTTCGGTAATGGCTGCGTTCGACATCACCGCCCCTCCCTAACGCGTCAGCACGACGCCGGAATCGGGCCGGAACGAAATCCAGGCCCGATCGCTCCAGGTCAAAGGATCCTCCGTCACCCGCTGGCTGTTCATCGCCGCGGCGGTGATCACCTGCCCATCGGCCAATTTCACGTGATAGATAGTCATGTCGCCCAGATAGGCGATGTCGTAGATTTCGCCTTCGGCGGCATTGGCGGCGACGTCGTCGGGCCGGCGCGACGACACCATGATCTTCTCGGGCCGCACCGCATAGGAGACCTTGGTCCCCGGCTGGGCGTCACCTGGGTTGCGGGTGCGGATGGCGAAGCCGTTCGCCCCCTCTATGCTCGCGCTGTCCGCGTCCCGGCTGGTCAGCGTGCCGTCGAACATGTTGATGTTGCCGACGAAGTTGGCAATGAAGCGCGATTTCGGCGCCTCGTAGACCTCGGCCGGCGTCGCGACCTGCATCACCTCGCCCTTGTCGAGGATGGCGATGCGGTCGGCCATGGTCATGGCTTCTTCCTGGTCATGCGTGACGATGACAAAGGTGAGGCCGAGATTCTGTTGCAGGTCCATCAGCTCGAACTGGGTCTCCTCGCGAAGTTTCTTGTCGAGCGCGCCGAGCGGCTCGTCGAGCAGCAGCACCTTCGGCCGCTTGGCCACGGACCGCGCCAGCGCCACGCGCTGCCGTTGGCCGCCGGAAAGCTGATGCGGCTTGCGCTTGGCGAACTGTTCCAGCTTGACCAGCTTGAGCATCTCGGCGACGCGCTTGGCGATGTCGGCGGACGGCATGCCCTCCTGTTTCAGGCCGAAAGCGATGTTGGCCTCGACAGTCATGTGCGGGAAGAGCGCATAGGACTGGAACATCATGTTGACCGGCCGCCGGTATGGCGGGATGCCGCGCAGGTCCTGACCGTCCAGAAGGATGCGGCCGCTGGTCGGCTCCTCGAAGCCTGCGAGCATGCGAAGCAGTGTCGACTTTCCGCAGCCGGAAGCACCGAGAAGTGCAAAGAACTCGCGCTCATAGACGGAGAGCGAGAGATTGTTGACGGCGGTGAAGTCGCCGAACCTCTTGGTGACGTTCTCGAAGGAGATATAGGGCTTGGCGGCCGGGTCGGCCCAGGGCGCGAAGCTCCTGCGAATGCTGCCGAGTGATTGCATGTTCCCTGTCCCCCTTCTGGTCCGCAAAGAAGAACCCCGGAAGCAGCGCCTCCGGGGTTCGTTTCCTTATTGTCCGGTCACGATCTTGGTCCAGCTGCGCGTGACGACGCGCTGGGTCTTCGGATCATAGGGAGAGACGGTGAACAACTTCTGGAGCATCGCTTCGTCCGGGTAGATAGCCGGATCCTCCATGATCTCCTTGTTGATGAATTGCTGCGCGGCCTTGTTGCCATTGGCGAAATAGGTGACGTTGGACGCCTTGGCCACCATTTCCGGCTTCATCATGAAGTTGAGGAAGGCATGCGCTTCCTCGACATGCGGGGCGTCGGCCGGGATCGCCATCTGGTCGAACCACATTTCCGCGCCTTCCTTCGGCACGACATAGTCTACGACCACACCCTGATTGGCTTCCGAAGCGCGATCGCGCGCCTGGAACACGTCGCCCGACCAGCCGATGGCCAGGCAGATATCGCCATTGGCCAGCGCATTGATATATTCCGACGAATGGAACTTCCGGATCGACGGCCGCAGCTTGAGCAGCAATTCCTCGGCCTTGGCGAAATCATCCGGCGACGTCGATTCCGGATCAATGCCGAGAAACCTGAACACAGTCGGAAAGATGTCGGTCGGGGAATCCAGCACATAGACGCCGCAATCGGCGAGCTTGGCGAGCTTTTCCGGATTGAAGACGACATCCCAGCTGTCGATCTTGTCGATCCCCAGCGCGTCCTTCACCTTCTTGGTGTTGTAGCCGATACCGACCGTGCCCCACATGTAATTGATCGAATATTCATTGCCCGGATCGTATTTGGCCGTACGATCGGAGACGACGTCCCACATGTTGGAAAGGTTCGGAAGCTTCGACTTGTCGAGCTTCTGGAAGACTCCCGCCTGGATCTGTCGCCCGAGGAAATTGCCGGTCGGCACGACGATGTCATAGCCCGAGCCGCTGGCCAGCAGTTTCGTCTCCAGCACCTCGTTGGAATCGAAGACGTCGTAGACGACCTTGATCCCGGTTTCCTTGGTGAACTCCTCCAGCACCGAGGCGTCGATGTAGTCGGACCAGTTGTAGACGTTGACGACCTTCTCCTGCGCACCGGCCGGTAACGGCAGAAGTGCCGCGGCCACGGCCACGGCTGAAAGGCTGATCGCCTTACGGATCATTGGAATCTCCTCTGTTTGCCCCAGCCCGGTCGCGCATGGGTCCCGTCGCGACCGGGTGTATCGTTAGAAACTATTGGCCTTTGTCGGACGCGACAAGCGCCCTTGCGGCGCAAATCATAGATAGGTCGTGCGCTCCAGTGGCGTGATCTCGCCCCAGAATGCAAGGATTTCCGTCCGCTTGAGGTCGCGATAGACCTTGGCGAGCAAGGGCCCGAGCGCCCTGTCGACGAAGCTGCTCTTCACCATCAGCTGGAGCGCATCGTCCATGTCGTCGGGCAGGAACAGCCCGTCGTCGTCATAGGCATTGCCTTCGACCGGCGGCGGCGGAACGTCGCCGTTCTCGATACCTTCGACCATGCCCTGGATGAGCGCCGCCATTACCAGATACGGGTTGGCATCGGCGCCGGCGATCCGGTGCTCGACACGCCGGTTCTCGTCGTTGGAGACGGGGATGCGCAGGGCCACGGAGCGGTTGTTCTCCGCCCACACGGCACGCGTCGGCGCGTAGGAGCCGGGCGTGATGCGGCGGAAGCCGTTCCAGGTATTGATGAACAGGAGCAGCGATTCCGGCATGGTCTTGAGCAGGCCCGCCACCGCCGATTCCAGCGTCTTGCGACCAGCCTTTCCGCCAAAGATGTTCTTGCCGTCCTTGTCGAGGATCGATGCATGCACATGCATGCCGTTGCCGGCATATTCGAGGAAAGGCTTGGCCATGAAGGTCGCCGTCAGCCCGTGAGCACGGGCACAGCCGAGCACGATACGGCGCAGCATGATGACGTCGTCGGCGGCACGCAGCGGATCGGCCCGGTGCTTGAGATTGACCTCGAACTGGCCGGGGGCGGCCTCCTTGATGATCGTGTCGATCGGCAGCTTCTGGGCGTCCGCGGCGTCACGGATCATGTCGAAGAGCTCGGCATGTTCGGCCAGGTCGTCCAACCCATACATACGAAGCCTGTCCGGCCCGGCGGTGGCGCCCACCGGCCCCGGCATCCCGTCGGTCCATTCGACCTCCGGGTCGAGCAGATAGAACTCCAGTTCGAAAGCGACGACCGGGAAGAAACCCTTCGCCTGCGCCTCGGCTACCCTGCGTTTCAACACCTGGCGCGGATCGGCCATGAAGGGTTCGCCTTCGGGTGAGAAGGTCTGCAGGAGCACCTGCGCGGTCTTGCGCTTGGCCCAGGGCACGATGGAGAGCGAGCCGCGGGTGGCGCGGCAATAGCCGTCCTTGTCGCCGGTCTCGATATGCAGGCCGGTCTCGGTGACCTCGCGGCCCCAGACGTCGAGGCCATGCAGCGACATGGGAAAGTTGACGCCTTCCTGGAAGGCCTTCTTGAGAGCGTCGCCTGGGGCCCATTTGCCACGCATGACGCCGTTGGGGTCGACGAGCAAAAACTCGACGGCCTCGATGTCGGGATGTTTTTCTATGAATTCAGTATATTCCGCTTCGTGGTCGGCCGAGATGAACTTCGAGGCCTTGGATTTTGCGGAAGGATTAGGGTCGTCTGGGGCTTTCGCCGCGGCGTGGATTGGATTTACGCGATTTGCTCCGGCTGCAAGCATGCCGGCGTTTTCAGTTGGCAAGATATACCTGTCGAGTTGTTGGCAATACCATAAGCTGCCCGTTCCTCCCCGATATTGTCAATGGGGGGTAGGCACCGCGGTCGCTTGTGAGCGCGCCTGCCGCTGGAACTCCAGGCCGATATGGACCAGCAACGCGGCGAACACGACGGTGCCGCCGATGATCGTGCGCGTCGACGGCACCTCGTTATGGATCAGCCAGACCCAGACCGGACCGAAGATCGTCTCGAAAGTGCCGAGCAACGCGGCGAAGGCCGCAGGAATGAGCCGCGCGCCGGTGGCGAAGAAGGCGAGGCCCAGGCCGAGATTGACGGCACCGAAGGCGAAGAGGAACCCCATGCCGCGCGGCGTCACCGCGAACATCTCTGCCTGGCTCGCGGCGAAGAGCGCGGCGAAGACCGCGCCGAGGCAGGTCGCAGGCGTCATGCGGACATGGGCGAAGCGCCGGGTGATCACGGTTGCGAGTGAGAACATCACCGCGATCAGCAAGGCCAATGCCCCACCGATCGGCGAGACGTCGCCCGTCAGCGATTCCGAGACCATGATGGCGACGCCCGCGATCACGGCCGCAATAGCCACCCAGGTCGCAGCAGCCACCGTCTCGCGGAACAACACCCAGGCGATGAGGGCCGCGATCAACGGCACGCCGGCCTGCATCAGCAGAACATTGGCGACGGTCGTATAGGCGAGCGCCACGACGAAGCAGCTTGACGCCGTGCCGAAACAGACGGCGACCGCGAAGCCGGGCCAGCCCATGCCACGGAACAGTTGCATCGTGCCCCTGCTGCCGTCGCGCCACAGCATGAAGCCGACCAGGAACATGGCGGCCCAGAAGGAACGCCAGAAGACGACGGTCCAGCTGTCGTTGGCGTCGACAAAGCGAGCGATGGCCCCGCCGAAGCTCCAAGTGAGGGCGGACAGGAACACCAGAAGAAGGCCGAGCCGCTCCTCCCGCCGGGAAACGGGGGCGAGGGTCGTGCCGACCGCGCTGGATTGTTCGCTCATCTGGGAGGCGCCGGTTGAATGTTCGCTGCGTATCAGCAACGTCCAGCCCTAGCCGAAACGGCATGATCTTGCGAGGTCCAGCGTTTTCAATCGTCTTGTGGCAAGGGATCGGGCCGCCGATCGAAAACGCCCTCGCCGCCGACGGCTATGTCGAAGTCATTCTCGTTGCGTGCAGCCGCCTGACGGACTTCCACATATGGGTTGGTCTATCGTATCCTCGTGGTACGAGACTATCTGATGTTCTATCGCTTCGACGACAGCGCAGCCAAGGTCGTGATCGTTCCCGACATGGATGGGCGGTGGAACGTATCGGCCTTGTTCCCCGCGTCCTTGAGCCAAACTACTGAAAATCGAACGCGCTCAAGCCCGTTACCATTTCGTCCAGCCCCAGCGGCCGCGTCACCGGCGGCTCGGCGCGGGCAAGGCAGCCGACGCGTTCGCAGAGCCGGCAGGCGGGGCCGACCGGCGTCGAAGGCACCTGCCCTGCCTTGCCCGCACCGGCGCCGGGAAGTGCCGTGCCATAGACGATCTCGTCACGGAAGCCGATGTCGCAGCCGATGAGCAGGGCGGTACGGCGCGGTCGCTCGTTGAAGGCGCCCTGCGGTCCTTCAAGCGTCCGGGCGATCGTCAGGAACTCCGCTCCATCGGGCATCTCGACCGCCTCGACGAAAATCTGGCCGGGCTGGGCGAACGCGGCATGGACCGACAGTTTCGGACAACCGCCACCGAAGCGGCTCTGGGGAAAACCCTGGGCGCCCGCCTTGCGGAAACGATGCCCGGCATTGTCGACCTCCAGCATGAAGAACGGCACTCCGGCAGCGCCCGGGCGCTGCAGCATGGTCAGCCGGTTGGCAGCCTGCTCGAAGGACACGCCGAAACGCGAGCGCAAGACGTCGATATCGTAACGGGCGCGCAGGGCGGCGGCCTGGAAGGCGGCGTAAGGCATCATCAGCGCATGAGCGGCGTATCGGCCGAGCTCGAAACGGGCGAGCCGCCGCGCTTCGTCGGAGGAGAGCTTCAGCGCCTGGACTTCGCCGGCCACGGCGACCGTCATTCGGATGAGGCTCGCTTCCATCGCCACCTCGCGCAGCTGATCGAAGGGCGACAGCCGTTCCGACAGGAACAGGCGCTGGGAGTGCCTGTCGTAGCGGCGGCGCCAGTTGGGCATGGTGGCGACCGGCAGCACACGCACGACGATGCCGTATTCGCGCTTCAGCCAGGCTTTCAGTGCGCTGTAAAGATCGTCGCCGGGGTCGAGCAATGTCGTGAAGGCCTCGGCTTCCTCCTCGATATTGGCGAAATGGTTCTGGCGGCGCTCGAACACCTCGTGCACCTCGTCGATCGGCAGCCGTGCCGCTGACAGCGCCGTCGCCCTGCCCTCACGCGCCAGCAACTCGGAAAGATCCGACAGGCGCTCGGCCTGCTCGCGATAGGCACGGAACAGCTTGATCACGCCGGCAGCGGCATTGGGCGCGGCCTCGGCGATCTCGACCAGTTCCTGGTCGCCGGGTAGTTCGCCCGACAGCAGCGGATCGGAAAAGACCTCCTTCAATGCCGCGATCGATCCGCGCGCCTCGCCCTGCAGTTCCTCCGGCTCGACCTTGTAGACCGAGGCGAGTTTCAGGATGAGCTGCACCGTCAGCGGCCGCTGGTTGCGCTCGATCAAGTTGAGATAGGAGGGCGAAATGCCCAGTCCCTCCGCCATGGCCGTCTGGGTCAGGCCCTTGGCGTTGCGAATGCGACGGATGCGGGGACCGGCGAAGATCTTCTGTTCGGCCATCGGTTTTACAACGGTTTACAGGCCGGTCTCGTTTTCTGCCGGCTTGTCGGCTTTTACACGATTTACAAATTTACAGACCCACCCAGTCAAAGGCAAGACAGGATTACCCGAATATCCCGCTGAAATCCCTGAAAATTCTCGCTTCTTTTGCACTGCAATGTAAATGAAGTCACAGGACAAGCGGCTTGGGACGAGCAGTCACCCCCGCACTCCTTTGACAGAATACCGACCGGAGAGAACCAATGACCGATTTTTACAATCTCGTCCCCTCGGCGCCCGAAGGCCGCTTCGACGGCATCGAGCGGCCCTACAGCCCCGAGGATGTGAAGCGGCTCCGCGGTTCCGTCCAGATCAAGTACAGCCTCGCCGAGATGGGCGCGAACAGGCTGTGGAAGCTCATTCACGAGGAAGACTTCGTCAACGCGCTGGGCGCGCTGTCCGGCAACCAGGCGATGCAGATGGTCCGCGCCGGGCTGAAGGCGATTTATCTTTCGGGCTGGCAGGTTGCCGCCGACGCCAACACGGCTTCGGCCATGTATCCCGATCAGTCCCTCTATCCGGCGAATGCCGCGCCGGAACTGGCCAAGCGGATCAACAGGACGCTGCAGCGCGCCGACCAGATCGAGACGCAGGAAGGCAAGGGTCTCTCGGTCGACACCTGGTTCGCACCGATCGTCGCCGATGCGGAAGCAGGCTTCGGCGGCCCGCTCAACGCCTTCGAGATCATGAAGGCCTTCATCGAGGCGGGTGCGG
>VFQN01007310.1_pt1 | contig 11980 bp, 11 predicted proteins | sample 3512371 | NCBI WGS metagenome assembly VFQN01 (sample SAMN10412370, study PRJNA504923) | tailings metagenome | isolation source: Replicate 2 from Balatoc abandoned mine | place: Philippines: Itogon, Benguet | collected 2017-08-28
GCGCACGAGGCCCGGATCGCGGAAGCGCACCTCGGTCTTGGCCGGATGCACGTTCACATCGACTTCGCGCGGGTCGATGGTAACGAAGAGCGCGACCGCCGGATAGCGTCCGCGCGGCAGGTAATCCGCATAGGCCGCGTGGACCGCGCCGACGAGCAGCTTGTCGCGCACCGGCCGGTCGTTGACGAACAGATATTGCCCGAGCGAATTGGCGCGCGTGTAGGTCGGCAACGCCGCGAAGCCTTCGACACTCAGGCCCTCGCGGCCCGCCCTCACTTCGACAGCGTTCTCGCGGAAATCCGCGCCGAGAATATCGCCAAGGCGCATGAGACGGCCAGCCGCTCCGGGCAGCGCCGCGGGCCATGTGACATGCGCCCGCTCCTCGCCCGCCAGCGTGAACGCCACATCGGGCCGACTCATCGCAAGCCGCCGCACTACCTCGCGCACGGCGTCGCCTTCAGCGCGCTCGCTCTTCATGAATTTCAGGCGCGCGGGCGTGGCGTAGAACAGGTCGCGCACCTCGACGCGCGTACCGGAGTTTAGCGCTGCGGGCGCGGACGCGGACTTCACCCCGCCTTCAACCGTGAGCCCCCACGCGTGCGGTTCGCTGGCGTGCCGCGTGATCACCGACAGCTTCGATACCGATCCAATCGACGGCAATGCCTCGCCGCGAAAGCCGAGCGTCGCTATGGCCATCAGATCGTCGTCATCGGCGAGCTTGGAGGTGGCGTGGCGCTCGACCGCAAGGCCGAGATCTGCGCGCGTCATGCCCGACCCATCGTCAGTGACGCGGATCAGCCGACGCCCACCGCCATCCGTGACGATCTCAATCTTCTTCGCGCCGGCGTCGAGCGCATTCTCGACCAGTTCCTTCACTGCGCTCGCAGGCCGCTCCACCACCTCACCGGCGGCGATGCGATTGACCAGGGCCTCGGAAAGCTGACGAACGGGCATGGGTGAGGTGATAGCAGGATTCGCCTGCCGGACTGAGCCGAAGGATGTGGCTCAATCGTCCCTGATTCTGCCCCGCATCCCCTTGATACTACTTCTGATTTTCTTGCCTTCCAGCCGTTTGGTCTTCGACGCTTTGGTCGGCTTGGTGGCCCGCCGCGGCACCGGCTTGACCGAGGCTTCCTTGATCAGGTCGACGAGTCGCTCGCGCGCCTCGGCGCGGTTGCGCTCCTGAGTGCGGGCGGTCTGCGCGATGATGACCAGCACGCCCTCTTTGGTCAGCCGCTTGCCCGCGAGCTTCATCAGACGGATCGCGACATCGTTTGGCAGCGACGGCGAGCGTCGCACATCGAACCGCAATTGCACTGCGGTCGACAGCTTGTTGACGTTCTGCCCGCCGGGACCGGAGGAACGCACGAAGCTCTCCTCGATCTCGTCCTCATGGAGGCTGATGGTGTCGGTGATGCGGATCATGTTGAAGTATCGCCGCGAAGGCGGGGGCCTATATTCCATAGCGGTGGTTATGAGTCCCCGCCTTCGCGGGGAGGACCGGCACGACCATGATATCACATCTGCCGCGCCAACCAGACCGTGTGCCCGTTGCAGGCAGGGTCTTCGGCGACATGCAACAGCACCTCGAAACCGTGCGAATCCAGCATCGCTCGGTACTCTGCCGGATCAAGACTGGCGTGATAGAGCGGCTCGCTTTCGAACGACCCGATGACCTCGCCATGCGCCGGCCCGCTGGTAAACATCAGCGCGGCATGCGGAGCCGCGTGATCGCGAAAGATGGCGAACATGCGCCGCTGATCGTCTGGCGTCAGGTGAAAGAAGCTGTCCCACGCGATCAGGCCATCGAAGCTTTGCCCAAGTGACAGCGCACGCATGTCGGCAACGATCCATGTCTGTTGCGGACATCGCGCACGCGCCATCTCGATCAGCTCGCGCGACGAATCGATACCGGTCACGGCAAAGCCGCGCCCAATCAGATCGCGCGCGATTGGCTCGCCCATGCCGCAGCCGATATCGAGCACGGCGCCGGTTTCCGGCATCAGTGCGGCAAAGGCGTCGAGCCATGATTTCTCGAACAGGCTGCGCCCGCGCAGTCGATCATACGCCTTTGCATGACGCTGATAGAGCTGGACGACGATGTCGGCGTCGGAGGGCATGGCGAGGAAGGGGCTAAACGCCCGCCAGATATTGCTTCGCGAGCACCTTGCCCTCTTCCACCGCAGGCTGATCAAACGCATCGACGCCGAGGAGTTGCGCGGCGATGATGGTTTCGAGCATGAAATGCATCATGAGCTCGCCGAGCGAGCGCTCGTCGATCGTTTCAAGATGAATGGTGCGCACCGGGCAGCCATTCTTGGCCAGCGTATCCGCCGTCGCGCGGCCCTGCGCGGCAACGAGATCGCCGATGGTCTTGCCGCCGAAGTCCGGTTCGCCCGCGCGTTCGGCGAGCGCTTGATCGATGGCAGGCCCCTTCCCCGCGACGCTGGTCGTGATGATCGTAAACAGCTTGTCGCGCGGGCCCGCGATGAAGAGCTGCAACTGGCTGTGCTGATCGACCGGACCGAGCGCGCCGATCGGAGTCGTTCCCTTTCCGTCCTTGCCCAGGCTTTCGGCCCAGAGCTGGACGTACCACTTCGCGAATTTCTCCAGCCGGTCGGCATAGGCCATCACGGCGGAGATCGTCTTGCCTTTTTCTTCCGCGAGCGCGATCGACAAGGCCGCACCGAGCGCGGCAGGAACCTCGCGCGCCGGCTTTCCCGCGAGCACGGGCGCTAGCGCCGCGGTCGCGCCTTCACGCAGCGCCATGATGTCCAGGCCCAGGATCGCGGCGGGCAGCAGTCCGACATTCGTCAGCGCCGAAAAGCGCCCGCCGACGCCGGTATCGTGATCGAGGAAATGCACGCCTTCCGGCTCGAGCAGATCGCGCAGGCCATTGCGCTTGCCGGACTTCGCAGGTTCGCTGAGGCCCAGGAAGGCATCGCTGATGCGAATGTTGTGCTCCTTGCAAGCCGCGAGCGCGGCTGCTGTCTGCATCAGGGTCTCGCCGGTGCCGCCTGACTTGGAGATCGCAACAAAACGCGAGCTGGCCAGCGGCAGCCGCGCCAGCAGCAGCGCGAAGCTTAGCGGATCCAGATTGTCCATGAAATGGATGCGCGGACCGACGCGCAGCGCCCCAACGCCGGGCACCGCATAGCCCGCGAGTTGCGCCAGCGTCTGCCCTCCAAGGCTCGATCCGCCTGTGCCGAGAAACACGATATCGGTCGCGCCGTTTGCCAGCCGTTTTGCCGCAGCATCGACTGCAGCAATATCGTCACGCTCGGCCGGTAGATGAAGCAGGCGCAGACCGCCGTCATCGTGACGGACGCGCAGCCATTCCAGAGCGCTTTCGCTGCGATCGAGCGCGAGGGTAAGAGCGGCTTCAGAGAGGCCGTGCGGACCGATCCGGTCCTCGCGGGCAAGGTCTGTGGATTGGGAGATCATCGAGAGAGATTTAAGGAGTTGTTATGAACAAGGCGCAAAGACAGCGGACACGCACTGCTTGTCGGCCCCAGCTTCTGCACCGCATTCGTGGTCATTCCGGGGCATGGACAAACGCGGGCGTCAGCGACCAACGCCCTGACAGACCGAGAGTTCCACGGACGCTTTGAAGGCGGTTAATACATGCCCCGCCGCGCCATCTCGGCGTCCTGACGCAGATTCTCTTCCCGGCTGAGCCCTTCGACCTGATCGCCCAGCATGTCCATGTAGCTCGGCAGTTCACTGCGGTTGATGTGCATCCTGGGATCCCAGAGTTTTGCCCGGTTCACCGCCTTGGCGCAATGCAGATAGGCTTCCTTGACCGCGATCACGAGGCCGACCCTCGGCAACTGGCCGCGCACCGCCGATGGCGCGAGCAGAGTCTGATCGTCGGTGATCCGGGCAGTCCCGTTGATGCGCAGGATCTCCGACATACCCGGCACCAGAAACAGCATTCCGACCGCCGGATTGTGGAACAGGTTACCCATCGTATCGAAGCGGTTGTTGCCGATCCGGTCCGGCAGAAGGAGATGCCGGTCGTCGAGAACGCGGCAAAAACCCGGTGGGTCGCCCCGCGGGGAAACGTCGGCCCCGTTCGGGCCGAACGACGAGATCACGCAGAACGTCGAGCGTTCGATCATGGCGCAGCAATGCCGGTCGAGTGCGGGCAGCACCTTGCCAGTGGCCCGCAACATCGGCTCGGGATGCCGCGCCGTGATCTCTTCGAACGAGCTGACGTAGCTGATCCCGTCCGGGTCGAATCCGCCAGTCTCGCTCATAGCCGTTCCTTATTTCTGCGCCATGCGCTGCTTCATCTGCAGCATCATCAGATCATACTGGAAATCGGCCGCCTGCTGGTAGCTGTAGCTCTTGTCGCGGAAGTCTTTCTGCGAGGCATAAATCTTCGCAAAGGCCGGATTCGATGCGATGATCGAGGCGTAGAGTTCTTCCGATGCCTTATACATCGCATCAATGACGTCGCGCGGAAAGACCGAGACTTTCACGCCTGACGCGACCAGACGCGCGAGCGCTTCCGGATTCTTGGTGTCGTAATGCGCCAGCATCGACGTGGTCGTCGCCTGCGCGGCGATCTCGATCGCCTTCTTGTATGTCGGAGGCAGAGAATTCCACTTCTCGGTGTTGAAGATGCCGTGGAAGACCGTACCGCCCTCCTGCCAGCCGGGTGTGTAGTAGAAATTGGCGACGCGATTGAAGCCGAGTTTCTCGTCGTCGTATGGGCCGATATATTCGACGGCGTCGATCACGCCGCGTTCCATCGCGGGATAGATATCGCCGGGCGCGATCTGCTGGGTGACGACACCGACCTTGGCGGCGACCGACCCGGCGAGGCCGGCGATCCGCATCTTCAGACCCTTCAGATCTTCGGCGCTCTTGATCTCCTTTCGGAACCAGCCACCCCATTGCATGCCGGTATTGCCGCAAGGAAAACCGATCACGTTATACTTGGCCATGAACTCGTTCATCATCTCGAGTCCGCCACCGTAATAGTACCAGCCGTGCTGCGCGCGCGGGTTCATCATAAACGGCACAGCGGCGCCGAGCGCGAAGGTTGGGTCCTTGCCGATATAGAACAAGAGGCCGGTATAGGCGCCGTCCACGCTGCCATTCTGCACGGCGTCGAGCGCCTGCAGACCCGGCACGATCTCACCCGCCGCAAATTGTTGAATCACGAACTTGCCGTCGGTCAGATCCGAGACGTACTTGCCGAAGGTTTCGCCCGCGCCGTAGGTGATATCGAGGCTTTTTGGGAAACTCGAGGTCATGCGCCAGCGAATGGTCGGCGACGATTGTGCGATGGCCGGAGCGGCGAGCGCAGTAGCGGCTAGTCCGCCCGTACCGAGGGCGAGAAGCTTGCGGCGATGCATCGGTAACGTCTCTCGATTGGAGGACCCGGCCCGGAACCTCACTGCAACCGGCATACCAGTTGCTTTTCTGTCCGACGGACATGAATCGCCGTTTTCGGCAGGCGATGGCCCGTTCGGCATGCAATCTCGGGCTACGCATGCCTAGATTCCAAGCATCGCGTGTCCGCATTTGTGCGTTGCCAGAGCCAGCAAGGCATTTCACGCTTGAGCGTCATGAAAGGACCGGACCTCATGAAGGATCGCACGGCGCGCGCCCTGTTTGGCATTGTCGTCTATGACGGTGTGGAGCCGATCGATATCGGAGGCACGGTCGGCGTGATCTCGATGGCGAAGCGCGTGCTGCCCGCAATCGACAGCGTGACGATTGCGGAAAAGGCGGGCCCGATAGAGCTTGCAGGCGGACTGACAATCATCGCGCCGTACGGCTTTGTGAACGCACCCGCGTGCGACGTCGCAATCGTCTGTGGCGGACCGGGATGGCGCCGCGAAACCGAAAATTCGGTGATGCTCGACTTCCTGAGGCATCCGCCTGCGCTCCAGGTCGCATCTGTCTGCACCGGCGCGATGATCCTCGGCGCAGCCGGCATTCTCGACGGATGCATGGCGACGACGCGCCGAACATCCGTTGGCAGTGAGGCGACATCGCCATTGTCGGAATTGACGTCGCTAGCGCCGAATGCGCGCGGCCAAGCTGCGGCCATCGTCGACGACGCAATTGTCACAGGCGGCGGCGTATCGCTCGCGATCGATGCAACGCTCTATCTGATCGGGACGATTTTCGGAGATTCTGCGCGCGAGGATGTGGCGCGTGTGATCGAGTACGATCGGGCCTACGAAGCGAACAAGGCCGCGCTCGGCCATGTGCGGGCCGAGCGCGCCGTCGCGTTTTGATCAGCCGCCCTGCTTCGCTGTCGCGGCTGTCTGCGTCCGGCCGACCACCGTGAACAACACACCGCCATTAAGCAGCCGGTTGGCCACGCGCTTCACGTCATCGAGCGAGACGGCGTCGATCAGGCCGTTGCGGCGCTCCCAGTAATCGATGCCGAGATCGTCGACCTGGAGCTGCACCAGCTGGCCCGCAATCTTCGTAGAAGTATCGAAGTTCAGCGCATAGGAGCCCTTGAGGTAGGACTTAGACTTTTCGAGCTCGTCGGCAGTCGGCCCCTGTTCGGCCAGCCGCTTGATCTCTTCCTCGATAAGACCGACCGCCTCGTTCGCCTTGTCGGCGCGGGTCTGGGTTCCGCCCATGAACAGAGCTGCGGCATCGAGCGGCAGCAGGTACGAATAGACCGAATAGGCAAGCCCACGCTTCTCGCGCACCTGATTCTATAGACGCGAGGTGAAGGAGCCGCCACCCATGATGTGGTTGAGGATGAAGGCTGGGATGAAGTCAGGGTCCTTGCACGGAAGGCCGGAGCCACCAAACGCCACAACAGTCTGCGGAACATCGAGTTGCACCTCCAGCCGCTTGCCGGCCGCCTCGGGACGCATCTGAGGGACCGGACGCAGCTGGGCCTTTTCGGGCAGCGAACCAAAGACCTGATCGAGCACCGTCCCAAGCGTCTTGGCGTCGATATCACCGACGACGCCAACCTTCAGGTTATCGCGCGCCAGAACGCGGCCGACATAACCTGCAAGGTCATCGCGCACGATTGTGGGAACCGACTCCAGCGTGCCATTGGTCGGCAGGCTGTAAGGATGGTTCGGGAACGCAGTTCGCCACCACAGGCGCGAGCCGATGTCGTTCGGGCTCGTGGTCTCGCGCTTCAGCGCCGTCAGAATCTGCGCGCGGATGCGTTCGACAGGCTCCTGGTCGAAGCGCGGCTGCGTCAGCGCAAGCCGCAGCAGATCGAAGCCATCGTTCTGACGGTTGGTCAGGACCTTGAGCGATCCGCGAAGCTCGTCGCGGCTTGCACGGAATGACAATTCGACCGCATTGCGTTCGGCGCGCGCCTGAAATGCCTTGGAATCCAGATCGCCGGCACCCTCGTCGAGCGAAGCCGCCATCATGTAGGCCACGCCGGGCTTTCCGGCGGGATCCTGATTGGCTCCGCCTTTGAACGAAAATTCCATGGCGATCAGGGGCACCGTGGATTCGCGCACCAGCCAGGCCTCAATTCCTCCCGGACTGACCACACGCTCGATTTTGGTCATCGCCTGCGTCGGCGACGCAACCAGCAGCATCACACCCGTTGCCGCCGCGGCGAAGCCGCAAGAAACGCGATTGAAGATCATGAACGGCGCTCCTGCGGCTTGGCATGCTCTTTGACCAGATATCCGGTCACCGACCGTCGCTTGTCGAGCCATGTCTTGGCGGCGTCACGGACCTGATCATTGGTCACCTTCTGAACGCGGTCCGGCCAGGTCTTGAGATGTTCGACAGTGAGTCCTGTGGTCAGCGCGCCGCCATACCACCGCGCCATGGTTGCCTGGCTGTCCTGCGCATAAACGACATCGGCCACGAGCTTGATCTTGGCGCGTTCCAGTTCGTCGTTGGTCACGCCCTTTTCGGCGACCTCAGCAATGACAGCATCCATGCCGTCCTCGAGATCCTTCAGCGACACATCGCTGCGCGGCGTGCCGTAGACACCGAACCGCGTATAATCGAGCGCCGCGCCCTGATACCAGGCACCGATCGAGGTCGCCATCGGCTTCTCAATTACGAGCTTGGCATAGAGCCGGCTGTTGGTACCCGATCCGAGGATTTGCGATAGAACATCGAGAGCCTCGGACTCGCCAGGCTTCGCATTAGACGCGGATGGCACGAGATAGCTGCGTTGCAGACTCGGCTGCGTCACTCGCGGGTCGGCGAAGGTGACGGTGCGGACCGATCGCTGCTCCGGCTCCTGCGGGCGGACACGCAGACCAATCTCTGCGCGAGGCGCAACCTTGCCATAAGTCTCCTCCGCCAGGGCCTTAACCTCGTCGGCCGTAACATCGCCCGCAATCACCAGGATCGCATTGTTAGGCGTGTACCAGCGATTATAGAAATCAATGGCATCCGCTCGATCGAGCTTCTCAATCTCATGACGCCAGCCGATCACGGGGCGACCATAGGGATGGTTCAGGTAGAGCGCGGCTTGCACTTCCTCGCCGAGCTTCGCAGACGGAGAGTTTGCGACCCGGCTGTTCTGCTCTTCCAGCACGACGTTACGCTCAGGCAGCACGGCGTCGTCGGTGAGCTTGAGGCCGGTCATGCGGTCGGCCTCGAACTCCATGACCATCTTGAGCCGGTCCCGCGTGACGCGCTGAAAGTACCCGGTGTAATCGCTCGACGTGAAGGCGTTCTCCTGGCCGCCCATTGTCGCCAGAACCTTCGAGAACCGGCCCGCCGGATTTTTCTCGGTGCCCTTGAACATCAAATGTTCCAGAAAATGCGCGATCCCCGACTTGCCGGGCGGCTCATCGGCCGAGCCGACGCGATACCACACCATGTGTGTGACGACCGGTGTTCGGCGATCGGGAATGACCACCACTTCCATGCCGTTAGCGAGTTTGAAATGGGATACGTCCGGACCGGACGCGGCATAATTTGGTGAAATGCTAAAGAGCAAAAGTGCGGCCGCCGCCGCACAGCAAGACAGGAGCGTTCGTCGGCAGATCATGAATGTTCTCACTGACGCCGCCAGCATCGGATGCGGGCGGCAAGGCATCTACCCAATCTGGGCGACGGGTGAGGAAATAATAAGCCCTTCAGATCAGGCCGATCATTAATTTTCCGAAACACTGCCGTCCGTAAAACGACGCTCGCCTCGTCGCATTACGCTCATGAGGGGTAATCGGATCGTAACTTAGTCGCCCGTGCCTCGATCGGTGGGATTAAGTGGCTTGCCCTTTTCCCGTCGCGGCGTCAGGCCGTAAGGATGCGCCGCCGACGGAGTCTGATAGCCGGGGGGCGGCATCGTCAACTCGCTGCGGGCGGGCTCGCTCTTAAACGTCGCCACTTCCGGCTTGGAATTGTCCTTGAACAGCCCGCCGAGCAGACCGCCCTTGTAGCCGAGTTCGCTCGGCTTCACCGGCCGCTGGCCCTCGGATTCCGCATCCTGTGGGCCGGTCGGATTGGTCACGCGGCCCGCACCGGCCTTGCGGCCCATCTCGAGTTCGGCGGGCGTGAGCGCCCTGTCGTCTTCTTCGGAGCTGCGGCGCGGCGTCGTACGCTTCACGGCCGCACGCTTTTTGCGCTCGACCATTTCCGGGTCCTTCGGCCAGGCCGGGGTGCTCGCCGCCACATTGCCGGCTTCGGGCTGGGGAAGCCTGCCGAGATTCGGTGGCACGACCAGCGGCGGGCGCTCGCGGTAATTGATCGAATCCCGATCGTTGATGCCGAACAGCTTCTTGATGAACTTGGTTTCGAAGCTTTCGTCTTCGTCCTCTTCGTCAGCCGCAAACGCGACGGAGGGCACAGACACGGCGAACGACGCGGACAGCGCGGTCGCAAGCGCAATGGCGGCGAAACCGGCCAAAATGGCCCGGCGCCAAGCGCTGAGGCGGCTGCCAGGACGGCGATCACCGTCAGTCGATGCGATCTTCGAGAGGATTGCTTGCAAGACGTGTCCCCGCACGGTCGGATACCCCGGTCGCTTCCCCGACCCGAAAATCCTCATAAATCAGGGCGCTTTTGCGGCGCGACCGCCCACGAAGGTCTCATACAGCAATCCGACCACCCCGGCAACGATGGCCACATCCGCGAGGTTGAACACGTACCAGTTGAAGGCCCAGGTTTCCGTGGTGATATGCAGCAGCGCAAAATCGACCACCGCTCCATGAGCGACCCGATCGATCGCGTTCCCGATGGCCCCGCCGATGATCAGACCCAGCGACACCGCCGTCAGGCGGTTTTCGGCCCGGGCCAGCCAGCCCCACAGCACGATCACCACGACTGCCTTGAAACCGAGCAGCATCCAGGTTCCGGCCGCACTGTCCTGGGAGAGCCAGCCGTAGCTGATGCCCCGGTTCCAGACCAGGACGAGATCGAAGAACGGCAGAACCACCACCCGGCCGAGTTTGCCGAGCTCGAAGCTGTAGAGAAGCCAGAGCTTCAGCGCCTGGTCCGCTATCGCGGTGACGAGCGCCGCGAGGACGCCGTCGCGGGTAAAGGGCCCGATAAGGTAGGAGGTCAGGTTCATAAGGCGTGGATTACTCCGCGGCCTTGCGCAGCGTATCCCACTCACGCAAGGCCTGCGCGTCGCGCGGCGTCACGTCCGGATATTGCGGGTCCTCGCCGACACTCTCGGTAACCTTCCAGGACCGCGCACACTTCTTGCCGTGTGCACGCTCCGGCATCACTGCGACGCCGCGCACATCGTCGAGACGGAACGCCTCGACCGGTCCATCGCCTTCAGCCAGCGTCGCGTTCGAGGTGATGCAGATTTCCGCGAGATCCGCATCGACGATGGCATTGAAAAGATCGAGGTCCGACACATAGACAATCGGCGCGGCCTCAAGCGACGAGCCGATGCGCTTGCCCGCACGCTCCAGCTCAAGCGCGCCGGTGACAACGCGGCGCACACTTCTGACCTTCCGCCACTTCTCCGCCAGCTTGTCGTCGCGCCACGCGGCCGGCACGTCCGGGAAAAGCTGAAGATGAACGGAGGCCGCATCGTCGCCATAGCGCGACAGCCACGCCTCCTCAGCCGTGAAGCAGAGCATCGGCGCAAGCCACGTCACGGTGCAGCGGAACAGATGATCGATCACGGTCAGTGCCGCCTTGCGCTTTGCCGATGAGATCGGATCGCAATACAGCGTGTCCTTGCGGATATCGAAGTAGAACGCCGAGAGATCGCTGGTCATGAAGGCGTTCAGCATCGCGAAGATGCGCTTGTAGTCAAACGCGCGATACGCTTCCTTGACCGCCTCATCGAGTTCGGCCAGCCGGTGCAGCATGAGCCGCTCCAGCTCCGGCATGGTCTCGACGGCAACGCGATCTTCGTCGCTGAAATGCGCCAGCGAACCCAGCATCCAGCGGATTGTGTTGCGCAGCTTGCGATAGGTCTCGACATTGGTCTTGAGGATTTCCGCGCCGATGCGCAGGTCGTCGGCATAGTCGGATGCGCAGGCCCACATCCGCAGGATGTCGGCGCCGGAATTCTTGATGACGTCCTGCGGCGCGACGGTGTTGCCGAGCGACTTCGACATCTTGCGCCCGTGCTCGTCGAGCACGAAACCATGGGTCAGCACCATGTCGAACGGCGCAATGCCGCGCGTGCCGCAGCTCTCCAGGAGCGAGGACTGGAACCAGCCGCGATGCTGGTCCGAGCCTTCGAGATACATGACATGGTCCTTGCCCTTCGGCTTGCGAACGATGCCCTTGAGCTGCGGGAAGTTCTTTTCATCTTCCAGCACGAAAGCGTGGGTCGAACCGGAATCGAACCAGACGTCGAGAATGTCGTCGACCTTCTGCCAGCCCTCTTTCGCGCGCTCGCCAAGGAAGCGCGCGGCGGCGCCTTCGGCGTACCAGGCATCGGCGCCTTCCTGCTCGAAGGCATCGCCGATGCGCTTGTTGACCGCCGCATCGTTGAGGATATCGACCGAGCCGTCCGGCTTCTCCTTCACGAACACCGCAATCGGCACGCCCCAGGCGCGCTGGCGCGAGATCACCCAGTCCGGGCGGCTCT
>VFQN01007311.1_pt1 | contig 11978 bp, 9 predicted proteins | sample 3512371 | NCBI WGS metagenome assembly VFQN01 (sample SAMN10412370, study PRJNA504923) | tailings metagenome | isolation source: Replicate 2 from Balatoc abandoned mine | place: Philippines: Itogon, Benguet | collected 2017-08-28
CCCCCATACCCCTTCTCCTGAAAAAAAAAAAAAAAAAAAAAAAAAACACCCAGACCTGCTCAACCCCAACTGCGTCCGTCGGGTACGGCAGTGGCGGCGTGGCGCTTGCTGGAGGACCGAAGGGTCATAGCGTGGCAGCTGGACGACACGTTAGACGTTAGGGCCCCGCGCCGGCTTGTAGGATGGAGCGGCTGTGCTCGTTGACCTGTGTACCGGTATGGCAGCGCGCAATGCGCCTCCCACCAGCAGCGCGTAGGTGGCCCCCTTTGTTACCCCCAGCGCCCCACGCTCCGTGGCCCCAAGCAGCCCCAAGTCAGGAAGTCAGCAGTAGCTTCCGGCCACATGTGCTTGACATAATTATGCTGTGCACATAGCACCGCGTTGCCCTGGCGTGCTCCATATGACCAGCCCATAGTACATGCGTGGGGTTCTGATGTAGGTGTCCGCCTGTCCACGTGTGCTGCCCTGCTGCGTCTGGGGTGCCCTGCGCCAAGGTAGGTAGTAGCGTAGTACCAGGTGGTACCCTTGGGTGGACAAAGGCTGGCGCTTACGTGGGGAACATTTGTAACAGTGCGTGGCCACTACTAGGCGGCACAGGCCTCTCAGAAGGCAGCCTCTCCAGGACGATGCAAGACGCCCAGCACCAACCGCTGACCTAAAGCAGCCACTCTTGGGCAACAAGCCCACAACCCACGCGCAGTGGAACCCGCAGGTACCGTCCCACTGCTGCAACCCAAACAGTCCGTCCTTGTTCGCATGGATAACAAAGTGAATCGTCCAGTGCACGAGGAGTACTGTACATGGCAATGCAAGAACAGTTCGATACTCAGGGTTGCTACCTTTCAACCCCACCATCTCCTGCCCACCACCATTCGTTCGGCCAGTCATAGTTCTCACAATGCAAAAGCACCCATGAATGCAGAAACATAGCCGTACTACCAACACTTAAAAGCTTGCATGGTTGTCCATCCAGCTTAGCAAGGCATGTCATGTAACAACCAATGCTTCAGTGCACGGTTGCCGCGTGCCTGGTCGTGCACTGACACCGCACAGGCAGGCCCTCCCCAGACCGCACTGGGTGGCTCTGTGTTCAGCGCAGCTCCGCCGTTCAAGCGCTGCAGGCGCACCTGGTGCCTACGGCGCCGCAAGCGGAGCGGACGCCGTCTCCGGAAGGGCAGGTGGCGGGGGCAGCGGTGGAGGGCAGGCAATGTTGTTCATCCTGCGGCATAGCGTGTAACCGGCACGTCAGAAACTCGCAGCCAGAGGCACAGCCAGGACACCTTCGGCGAGGAGTCAGTGTATGCGTTGCACATCGCAGGACTATGCACGGGAAACACCAACTGCCTCCCATTCGCCCCTTTAACAGACAACACGTGCCTTCCCTGCCCCAATCCCCGGCCCCAGCCTCCCCCTTCCCCCACCCACTTCATGTACTCGAGCAGCTGCCCCGGCAGCTCCGCCAGCAGCTCCTGAGCCAGCCGCGCGCCGTCGCCAGAGAACTTGTCGAACTCCACAAACTGCAAGGATAGAACACAAGATGCTTGTCAACACCCCGCGCCGCTCGTTGCGCATCCGGGGTTCCACACTACAGGTACAAAGTGGCCTTCAGCGCATCAGCACTTGCAACACGGACCCCTCCTGAGGCGCTCAGTATCACCTGCACGATATCCCGCAAAGCCACCCGCAATCCGTCGCTCAGTTTCTTGTCGTCCGAGTCCAGCACCTGTGGGCACGTGTGGGGGCAATAGCCAGGGCCGACATGGCAAATGGCAGGCGCAAGGCATCAACAAGGCGCTCCTCTTTTGCGGCCAGCTGGCAATCCGCACGCCGTGACAGTGCGACTAGCATTGTGCAACGTGGATGCCAGTGCTACGACACTGCTGGCACACGCAAGCCCCACTCACGTGCATGTTCCCGAAGTCCTCCCGCCCGATTCCCACGATGAGGATGGACAAGGGCATGGCCGCCGCGTCGATGATGGCGCGGACCGTCTCCTGGACGCGCAAGGCGAGACAGCAGGGGAATGTGGGTAGCAATGCAGATGCGGGGACACAATAGCATACTGTAAAGCAGGTGTTGGTGGAGGGCGGAGAGCTGTCCCACCCCTCGTCACCGCACGTTCTCGTTAGGCCCGTTACACATGGGCGGTACCTAGGGAGGGAGATGATCTTGTGGGGCCAGTAAACCGGCAATTTGTCAATGCCTGTGGTGGCTGGTTCAAGGTGATCAGGTGCACCGCTGTACAGGCTCCATGGCCTGCCGTTACAACACCCTTTTTCGGGCGTATCGGTATGCATATGCCCTGGTCCGGAAAGTTGCTAACGCATCGTGCCACTCACGTCCATGTCGCCTATCGCGCCGTCTGTGAGGATGAGCAGGCAAGTGTACTTCGGCGGCCGTGCCCCCTGAGTCGAGGTGGCCACACTGGCCGCATTTCGGATGCTGGGAGCGAACAGCGTAGGGCCGTGGAGGTCCCACTCGTATAGCGCTTGCCTGCACAACAGGGTAAGATTTGCACTTTGGTTTGACACTGGCAGCGTGCCACGCCCAGCTTGCGCATTGTAGTCTGGCTAGCCTGAAACGAAAAGCTGAGTGAGCTCCTGCCGGTTGAGTACGGATAGTGTAGGCGTCAGCCAGCAGTAGGAATTTGGTTGGCATACGGTGCTTAAAGCTACAGTACTCGCTTTGCTCGTTATAACATTGTAGGCAAGGACGACAGGATCACATTCGTGCATACAGACTCACCTGTACGCCTTCAGCATGCCCTGGATGCCGTGGCACGCGTTATCCGGGGGAGGCCCCATGGGGAAGCAGTGCTCCGTCTTGCCCGCTCTCCGCCCACCAAAGCCGTACATGGGAAACTGCTTGTCGTAGTCGTAGAACCTGGGACAAGCACCACCCAAAGTGTCAGCACCAGTGCCAACATAAAGGGTGCCGCTGAGGGGCCCGAAGGGTAGGTGCGCACTGAGCTGGCAGCTATACCGACAGCTGCAACCGTTGCAACGGCATGCCGATCATCACGCCGTGGCACAGCCCTGCGCCCCCGCAAGTTGCTCTCCGCCCTGCTTACTCGAGCACCTGCAGCCAAAGGCAAGGGAGCCAAGACAACATTATCATCGCATGTCGCGTCAAGTCACAGAGACAAAGCACCCAGGTGTGCACGCAGAACGGGTGTGCACTGCGTCTTAGGTACACGCACCTGTCCTATCCCCATGATGGCCTTCTCGTACTGGGTTGGCCCGCCTGCGGACAAGCAGCGGGGCAGGCATCAGCAGCGTCGACTACTGGCTCTCGCCCACGACGCTAGAGCAGCGGACCGCTGGAGCACAGGGATTGCAGACGGGAACCAGGAGCAGCAGCAGCAGCCTGGCTGCTTTGCTACCTTGAAAGTAGTGTTTGCTGCTAGGCTTGCGCGGGTCCCCGTTGCTCCCCGTGAAGTCCACAGACACGATGAACCCAATCTCCGTGCCGCCAGCCAGATAGTCCAGGAAGCTGGGCCGGGACTCCACCGTGAACGACAGCACCTGCGAACACAAACTCCGCCCACTCAGCTCCAACACAACACGCATGAGCACTGGTCCTGACGCGCAAGAAATTGTTAGTTGCACAGCTGGGAGTACGTGAGCGACGCGCCGGTACCCACAGCTAAGCGGCCTTACCTGCAGCTGGCCCCGGTCCCCTGCCGACTTGCCCGCCGGGGGCTGCAGCGATATCACCGAGCCCTCTTGCTTTGCCAGCTCCTGCATGCGCTCCGTGTTGAGCTCGCACCAGCCTATGAGCTTGTGGCCCCCATACGACTCGTAGTCGAAGATCTGCACGGAGCACACACGCGAGGTCGTTGCAGCAGCCTGGGGTGCACTGTGCTCTAGCAGCGGTAAGGCATGTAGCGGAGATGCTTGCTCCAGGCGACCCCTTACCTCGAACTTCAGGGGCCGTAGCACGTCCCCGTTGTTCAGCTGCACAGCACGGATGACTACCTCATCCCAGGTGGGGCTGAGGTTGTCCTTGCGCACAGCCGTCTTGAAGACGGGCAGCCACGTCCTGCCGTCCTCCTGCAGGAGGCAGCACATAGTACGAGTGTACGACGCAGTTGCAAGATCAGGCGCCTCTTCCAACTGGTGCATGACCGCCCACGGTTGACCCCAGAAAGTCAACGCTGTTACACCAGGTCTTCAAGGGAGGCCAATCTCCAAGTGCACACACCACGTGCTACTGTGGGGACACCCATAACAGCCAGGGCGCAGATGAAGAGCAGACACTGTTAGCGTATGCTGTCATGTCCGTGCCATCGTACCGTTGCCGGTAGGCGCCTGATCTGCGCGTCTGTTCTATAATGCGCCCTCATGCTACTTGCCTGCATGCGGCTGATGACGCAGAAGGGGTCCGATTTGGAGAAGCGCTCCACGTTCTTCAGCCCGCGTGCAGCAAGGCGGAACCTGTACGGCAGTCCCGAGCGGCAGGGTCAACACAACCAGTGCCACGCCACCAGCGGCCGAAGAACCGCATGTGGACACCTGCCTTTGTAAAGCACCAACGCCCCTCTGCTGCAAGGCAGTACCCACTCGCTATTGCAAAGGAGTACGGTATCATCTTGGTGTGTGCTGTGTGGTACGCCAGGCCCAGTTCTTGGGGTCTTTCCTTCCTTCCTGACACCAATCGCCCACCTGTACATTTCCTTGCAGTTGGCCACCTCCTCCGCCCGGATCGTGGTGTGCGAGGCAGCCTGCTGCTTGCCGTCCTTGCCGGTCAGCTGCCGTGTGAGCTGCTTGCCCTGAGCGGCCACCACCTCGCTGAGCGCAAACTCAGCGTACCCCAGGTTACTCTGCACGCAGGAACGCACAGAGCAGAGTGCGTATTGACCAGGCAAGCCAGTGCAGAGCGCGGCTTGCGGCTTTGTGCGTTTGCGCCAACGCCGAAGCCCCGCCGCAAAGGGAGTCGTAACGACGGCAGCCTTACTAGGACCCTGTTGTTAGCCAGTCTTCGTTCGCCTGCCTACGTTGCCAGCACTTACGCAGTCGCTGGGGTCAACGGTCTTGGGGTCCTGGCCCTTGTCCACGTCCACGAACATGACCCTGTAGCGCTGCAGTATGTTCAGCGTGTGCAGGGATCAGTGACAATGTGACAACGGCTGCAACACTCGATGTACGACAGCACAGCGCGTTACAAGCCACCCAAGCTGCACAGTATTGTCCGTGCATACCACATCGCCGTCCCAACGCCCGCTACACAAGGAGCACAGCACACTTGCCTGTAGTCGCTCGAAGTTGTACAGGACCTACAGAAGCAAGGGCACACATGGCACTTAGCGGCGCACAAGAAAGGTATGGCATAGAGGAAGCACTCAGGTCGCAGTGGCAGGCATGCTCCCTTCCCCGGATCACTGGCACCCCACCTTGAACGGCTTGATGAAGTCGGGGCCTGCGGGATGGCCCCAGGCACGCAAGCGCTGAAAGTCAGTTGCTGCCTTGCGCATAACACGGTGCGAAAGCAGCAACGACTATGGTGCCGCCAAGGAGCGCCCTTTGTCGACGGCCTGCTAGCTCTTGGTCCTGCTCCAGGGCGCCAAACCGAAGTCCCGCACCTGGCTGTGAAGTGCACGCCTTATGGCAACGTACTGCACAGCACACAGTGACCACCCTCCCATCCACGGCACTCAGGCTCGCACCCCAACTCACTGAGGTTGTTGGCTATCATTTCTGTCCTCCCGGCCTCCACCCATCTGCCGTCCTTGTCCTCAAACAGCACAGCCATCGGGTCGGATTTGCTGCACAAGAGCACAAGGAGCGCAGGGCAGTAGGGTGTGGTCCATAGGCCATCAGCCCTCATAGCACGCAACTGCGCACCGCCTGGGTGCCCTGCCCAACAGGTGCCAGATCACAAACCGCCGATAGTCCGGCGCGCTATCTGTGGGTGCGCTACAGGCGCCCTTGTGGGCAACTGTCCTTTCGTACCTTAAGCGGTCCGCGTCTCTCAGCTTTGCGGCAGATACCCTCAACTCCACCCAGGAGCAGAAGGCCAAGGACCCGGATAACAAGGCGGTCGCGTGTTCCGCCTCCTGCACTTTGAGCGATGCTGACGTCGCCACAGCGTGCGGGTTTTCCCGCGTGGACGCATTCCCGACGGCGTACTTTGACTTCACTGCACGGAGTGGAATGAGGGGCAGGCAGACCCCGACATGTTAGCCGTCAGCCCATGTTGCCAACCAGGCGCCGGACGCCTAGCACCGGACCGGTAGCCGCTGCAGTCGCATGAGCAGCCCGTGTGGAGATTTGGGCATATGTTCAGTGCACCAGTGGCTGTGGTTGTCGAGTCTGTGGTGAGAGTGGGCAGCTCGGTTTCCCACACACAGTGAGAGCACAGGAGCGCAGCGGGCCGTTGCCGACCCCAGTGTTTGGGGGCCAAGCTACATGGGAAGCTGAGAACGCTGTCGAGTGAACGCCTCCTCCAGCATTCACAGCCTCACGCACGGGTGCATGTGACCGGTGGAACTCACCGTCAGTCCCTAGGCACTGTCCCTGTGGGACGGCAGGTGCCCCCACGACCGCAGGCAAGGGGAGTATGAGGGATGGCGATGAGGGCGACCTCTTTTTGATGGCATTCAATGATAATGGTTATAAGGTTGACGTTGCTCACCATGGTGAAAGCGTCACGGCTGTTGCGCGCAGCCGCGTGTATGCACCACCCACGGTTGGTCGAGAAGACTAAGAGTCTGAGATGGCCGTTTAGTACAGTAGCTGTTGCCAATCAACGAGAAGAAGTTAGGAAAGAGTCTCGCGTGTAAGGTTGCGACGGCACGCGTTGGACCAGAACGAGTCGCTCTGGTACAGTGGTAGAGAGGTTTGACTATTCGCTATATGTGGAGCTTGACATGCAATGTGTAAATGAACCCATATCACACTCTTTTCTCACAAAGTCTAGAGGATAGTATGTACACAAAAGTCACTTGGGCCCAGGTTTTGAGATGGGTCTCGCTGCGCAGTTCGCATGAGCAATTCAATAAATGATGGTTACACCAAAGCTTTCGCTATTGGAGGTGCACGTGCTGACCTAGAGCGTGCTGACCCTGTCGTCTTGTCGTATGGTTGAGGGTCCTTCCGAGTACCACTTCCAGATTGCGTGTGCCGGCCTGCCTGACACAATAGAAGTGCAACCTATTGCAAATGCAACCCCTATTTAGCACCTGCTTCGCCATGGTGGCATGCAGCTTCAAAGGGAGTCCTCACAGGCCCAAAGCAGATTCGACGTGTGCCTGAACGCCTGCTGACACGTGGCAATGCTTCCGGAATGCGCGTGGTGACGTCACACTGTACTAACAGTACTAAGACACAGAACAGACAGCGCCCAGCCAAAAGTCCTACTCCCCAAGCAGATGCGAATCAGGCAGCTCCCGCAAACCCCACCAGCTGGTGGAGTACGGTACGGCAGAGCACGGCGCAGTACCCTCTCCCCTGGTGCAGTACGGTGCAGTTCCCAGCAAGCTGCCCTCCTCAACAAGCGAGCCCCCTGCGTCAAACCTCACGTCAGCTAAGGAAGATGCCAAAGTGTGCGACATGTCAGACCATGGACGCAGGGAGGTGGCTTCCTTGTCAGATTCCGTGGGACCAGCAGGTGGGACCGTGGCACTGGTACCCCAGGGTCCGGTGTGCCGTAAGGATGCTAACCGGGCATGATAATTGCACGCTGCTAGTTTGTATCCGAATGAGCGTATGAGGCCCCCTTGGAGGGCTGTGCCGCCCTTTGCCCAGTGCAGTAGAGTTCTTGCAAGGTGACAAGTAGGTGACAAAGCCGTTCAGGGGCAGCCACACCACCAGCCGCACTACCAGGCGTGAGGCACACCCGTGGCTAGTGTCCTAGTGTACCAATGGATACGCCCGTCATCATAGAACTAGACGCACGGCGCGAGGCCATTTGAACAGGAATCTGTTGGTACAGGTTGTGGGGCGGGTCCCAGATACTGACGGCACAAGGCACGTGTCAGCGTCGTTGAGGTAGCGACCGAAAGGCCACCGTCTCAGGCGAACCAAGCGCTCGCACGCAACAAAGCTCTGTGCTCGTGGTGTGAAATGTACAATAGTTATCTGCTGAAAACGCTGCAAGTCGCGCGTCTGCTGGCTGTCGTAGAGGAACGCAGTCATATGCACCGGCATGTACTTGGCCGTGAGCGCACTTTAATCGGTGAGCCAATACTAGGAACACGCACGCTTGCATCCCAATACTTCGTGAGGCGCATGTAGGACAATTGTCGGTGTGAACTCATTCGTTACCTGGATGTTACACCGATGGGCCTGTTACCCCACAAGCATGTGACCGTGGGGGAGGACATCTCTGTGACACCGCTACAAAGTACTATAAGTTTCAGGTAATGACGTCAATTTAGGCTTGAAGGTTCAGCGGTTCCCTGGCGCCGGTGGGCGGCCATGCGAAATGCGCAAAGTAGCACAACGCGGAGGCTCGTAACACTACTAGCAGTCTTCACGTCATTGATACAGCTTGCAATATCGGATGGTTACCCTACCGTGCGGCTTCGCTCGGGCTCCTTCACCGCAGCTCCGAGGCACGGCCCAAGGTGTGGGGCTGCTCGTCCGGGCAGGGGCCAATCTGCTGCAGTCGGAGACACGTCAAGCATCCATCCAACACTCCGTAGCAGACACGCCTGTGACTCCCTGCTATCGCACCGCTCCTACTGCTCCACTAAGCAGCATCACTGGAGGATTCACTGTGCACCCAATATGAATGCCATGCAGGGGCGCCTGGGGGCAGCATGGCAGAGCGCTGCACGAACGCGAGGGGGCTGTGCCCTCCCCGTACTTCGTGACGTACGGCCACCCCAGTCAGCGCCAAGCGCTGAAGCAGTACCTGCAGGACCACGGCGTGGTTGTGCACGGCTACGTGCCAGAGAACACGTGGCTGGTGTACGGCAAGGAGCGGGACGTGGCGGGCGCGGAGGAGGCCGGCCTCGCCGTCAGCGTGGTGGGTTCGTTGAAGGTTGCTACTGGCTTGCAACGTGGTCGTGTGCCGTTATGAATCTGACAGCCTGCATGCGCCTTGGCATAGCTGCAGGCCCTAAGCCTTGCTCAGTTCGTAACGTACTGCGTTACACGTACCGGCTCATACGGTCGGCTCGCTGTATGATGCGCAACCTAAGGCGTTCCCTTCGGCGGGCGCAGGTGCCCTGCCTCGGGGAGCACAAGGTAGCCCCAGAGTGGGCAGGCGTGACGCAGCGCATCGACCAGCCTGACAGCGCTGACAGTGGTGGCGGTGGCGAGGATGATGCGTCCCAATCACTCACGGTCGTGGACGAGTCGGACGGTAAGGTTTTACCTGTGAGCAAAGCGGCCCAAGGGCCTTCGGGGCAAAAGAGCCTTTGGGCCCCTCCAGGGAAGGAGATATGAAGCCCCCAAGCTTTCAGCCCTTTAGGCATATATTGAGCCCTTTGGGCCCCCATAATCATTGGTGCCGTATGCCGGTATGCGGCGAGGTGTTAAGCACTCCGGTGCTTGCCACGGCAGCTGCTCGTCAACCTGCAGACATCTCCCAACGGGTCCTGGCCCGCTGGTGTCCGCATGTTGCTTGCTGCAGGCATCCGAAAGTACGTAATCACAGCGCAGCTGTTCAGCCAGCTGCCGACGGAGAAAGATAACGACGACGCAGTCGTATCTTTAGCCCAGCAGCTGAGCCGTGAATGGCTGCAGCCCCTAACAGACGCGCTGCAACACCAACACCAAAAAAGCGCTGAGCAGCCCAACCCTGGCCCTGCCAGCGGCGAGGGCACTACCACTATCAGCACCAGCACGGCCACCACCAGCGTCCGCCGCTCCGGGCCGCGCCGCTGCCAGCCGCGGCTGCGCCCCGGCAGCGGCGGCATACTGCTGGCCACCGTGTGCCCAGGGGACCTCACCCCGGCCCTGGGGTGGCTGGCCAGTCAGCCCGCCGTGCACTGGCTGGAGCCCTCGCCGCGCCTGGCTCGGCGGGACCTGGCGGGCAGCCTGGTGGTGGAGGCGGGGGGCGCCGCCAGCCCCGACAGCGCGCTGCTTGAGCGGGCGGTGGAGGCGGGGAACGCGGAGGCGCACCCGTTCTGGTCGCGCGGGCTGGACGGGCGAGGGGAGGTGCTCGGCGTGTCCGACAGCGGCGTGGGTGAGCAAGGCATGGGGGCGGGGGCCGGGGGCTGGGCCGGGGGCTAAGGAGGCGCTGGTAATGAGGGTCAGGAGTGGAGTGATGGAGGCGCACGGTGCTGCTGGGGAGGCTCTGGGTGCGGGCAAACGGTGGCGTCCAGACGGCGTGGGGCATGGCAGGACGCTGGTTCTGCTGTGCTGCTGTGCGTGCAAGGGTAACGCTTTGGGGGCTGGTCGAACGGTCACCCCCGGCTGGGGGGTGCATGCTGCACCCCTGCGGACACTGCGCTGCACGCTACGCGGGCTAAGGCACCATGAACCAAGCATGGCCACGAGCAGTGCACCCGTGTTCGGTGTTGACTGCTGGTGTGCCGGCCAGGCCAACATATTCTTACCCTTCCTCGCCCCCCAACACCTCAACGACGCCCTCTCCTTCTGGTTGTATGCCACGTGTCCCACCACAGATGTGGACTCGTGCTACTTTTTCGACCCGCAGGTGGGCACTCCCGCCTGGCAGCTTGCAGGCCCATGGTACAGGGGAGGCGCGACCATGGAACCGGCGCCTTGCACGGCACCCGCACCCAGCTACGGAGCAGAAGCTAGGCCACATGGGAAGAAAGGCTGCCTCTTTCCTTTACATGCTTTGGACAGACCACGCCTAAGCTGCTTCCCCTGGCTTGCTCCCGGCGGCTCGCTGACCCGTGTCGCCACCCATGGCGCAGATGCCAAACATACGGGCGTCGTTCATCCCGCGGAGAATCTCATTGGGGCAGACCCAGAGCTTCAACTCCACTGAGCATCGCAAGGTCGCGTCTTACTTTGTGGCAGCAGGTGGGTCTGACCTGCCGTAACCTGTTACTTGAAACCGTGACACTTTGCCACACGCGTCCGCGCACTTGTGGCCGGTGGTGCAACCCGCATTCCGGTACGTCAACCATTACCTGCTGCGGAAGGCGTGCAAACGAGAAGCGTCCACGCGTGCATCTCCTTGCTCCATCTGCCCCATTCTTGACGTGAGATTGGCCGAGAGGCCGGCACTTCACACGACGCTGTTAGGGCGGCAGTGCTGACCCACAGCCACGCCCACAACAGCAAATTCACAACCCCAACCCCCATACGCTATACCCATACCATGGCCCGCGCAGGGGGCTGGTTCGCAGACGCCCTAAGTCACGGCACTCAGGTCGCCTCCATCGCCGCCGGGGCGTGCTACGCAGACGAGGTATCGTCACGGACAGCCCGCGCAAAAGCAGGTGCCACGCCAATAGGCCAGGGCTCACGCAACCTGCGGCAACAGGACGGAGAGTACGGCCTTGGCAGCAACGCCATCCACGGACGGACACTGTCCGCAGCGCCCACGCCCGCCTCTCCGCCCCAGCCCCCAAACGAGCCTCAGCCCCAGCCCCAGCCCCAGCCCCTCCCGCGCCGCCCCTCCGCCTCCCCTCCCCGCGCCACTAGACCACCCGCACCCCCATCACCCAGACGCTCTCCCCCCTCCCCCCGCCCTCGCCCTTCCCCTCGGCCCCCGCCCCGCTCCTCTCGCTCCCCGCCCCGCGCCACACGCCCTCCCAGCCTCCCACCTCGCCCCTCGTCTCCTCCCCCACGGCCCCGACCCGCTCCACCCCCGACCCTTCCGCCGCGCCGGCCGCCATCACCTCCGTCCAGCCGGCCCCCTAGGAGTCCGCGCCCGGCACCACCCCCAACTCCAGCACGCTCACCACGCCCGACCAGCACACCGTCGCCTCCACGCACCCGGCCGCCCCCCCGCACACAGCTGATACCACGCGTTGCAGCCCTGCCTCCGCCCTCGCCGCGCCCGCCCCCCCCCCCCCCCCCCCCCCCCCCCCCCCCCCCCCCCCCCCCCCC
>VFQN01007312.1_pt1 | contig 11977 bp, 8 predicted proteins | sample 3512371 | NCBI WGS metagenome assembly VFQN01 (sample SAMN10412370, study PRJNA504923) | tailings metagenome | isolation source: Replicate 2 from Balatoc abandoned mine | place: Philippines: Itogon, Benguet | collected 2017-08-28
AGGTGCCGCAGCTGACCACCACGGTCTTGATGTCGAGGTAGTTCAGCGTGTTGGCCACACGGTGGAAGAGCACCCGGTTGTCGGTGATCATCTTCTCCGCCTTGTCGAACTGCCCGCTGCCGCGCTGCGGGTAGCCGCAGCAGAGATAGCCGGGCGGCAGCACCGTCTGCACGCCGGCATGCCAGAGCATCGCCTGCGTGGCCAGGCCCACCTGCGAGAACAGCCGCTCCGAGCCGCAGCCCGGGAAGTAGAAGACGGCCTCGGTGTCGGCGGTGGTCGTCTTCGGGTCGCGGATGATCGGCACGTAGGCCTTGTCCTCGATGTCGAGCAGCGCCCGCGCCGTGCGCTTGGGCAGGTTGCCCGGCATCTTCTTGTTGATGAAGTGGATCACCTGCTCCTTGACTGGCGCCGGGCCCACGGTGGCCGGCGGCGCGGCGGTCTGCTGGTTGGCCAGGCCGCGCAGCAGATTGTTGGCGATGCGCTGCGCCTTGAAGCCGATGTCGACCATCGCGGTGCGCATCAGCTTGATGGTCTCGGGGCTGGTGGCGTTGAGGAAGAACATCGCCGCCGCGTTGCCGGGGCGGAAGCTCTTCTGCCCCATCTTGCGCAGCAGGTTGCGCATGTTCATCGACACGTCGCCGAAGTCGATCTTCACCGGGCAGGGGCTGGCGCACTTGTGGCAGACCGTGCAGTGGTCGGCCACGTCCTCGAACTCCTGCCAGTGCTTGATGCTGATGCCGCGGCGCGTCTGCTCCTCGTAGAGGAAGGCCTCGATCAGCAGCGAGGTGGCGAGGATCTTGTTGCGCGGGCTGTACAGCAGGTTGGCGCGCGGCACGTGGGTGGCGCACACCGGCTTGCACTTGCCGCAGCGCAGGCAGTCCTTGACCGAATCGGCGATCTGGCCGATGTCGCTCTGCTGCATGATCAGCGACTCGTGGCCCATCAGGCCGAAGCTGGGCGTGTAGGCGTTGGTCAGGTCAGCCTTGATGTCGCCGCCGCGCAGCAGCTTGCCCTTGTTGAAGCGGCCCTCGGGATCGACACGCTTCTTGTACTCGGTGAAGCCGGCCAGCTCCTCGTCGCTGAGGAACTCCAGCTTGGTGATGCCGATGCCGTGCTCGCCGGAGATCACGCCGCCCAGGCTGCGTGCCAGCGCCATGATGCGGCCCACCGCCTCGTGCGCGGTCTGCAGCATCTCGTAGTTGTCGCTGTTGACCGGGATGTTGGTGTGCACGTTGCCGTCACCGGCGTGCATGTGCAGCGCCACCCAGACGCGACCCTTGAGCACGCGGTCGTGGATCTGCTGGCACTCGGCGACGATCGGCGCCAGCGCCGCGCCGGCGAAGATGTTCGCCAGCGGCGCACGGAGCTGCGTCTTCCACGAGGCGCGCAGGGTGTGGTCCTGCAGGTCGGCGAACACCGTGCGGCCCGTCTCCGGCTGCACCTGGTCGAGCTGCGCCACCCAGTGCTGCCACAGGGCGCGCACCTCCCGCAGCAGGACGAGCGCCTGCTGCACGCGGTCCTCGAGCAGTTCGGCCGAGGGGATCTCGCCGGCGTCGTCGCTCTTGCCCAGCGGCAGGCTGCCGCCGAGGAAGAAGGCCTCCAGCGCATCCACCATCGCCAGCTTGTTGCGCAGGCTGAGCTCGATGTTGATGCGCTCGATGCCCTCGGTGTACTCGCCCATGCGCGGCAGCGGGATCACCACGTCCTCGTTGATCTTGAAGGCGTTGGTGTGCTTGCTGATCGCCGCGGTACGCTTGCGGTCGAGCCAGAACTTCTTGCGCGCGTCGGCACTGACCGCGACGAAGCCCTCGCCGGCGCGGCTGTTGGCGATGCGGATCACCTCGCTGGTGGCGCGCGCCACGGCGTCGGCATCGTCGCCGGCGATGTCGCCGACGAGCACCATCTTCGGCAGCCCGCCGCGCTTGCTCTTGGTGGCGTAGCCCACCGCCTTGAGGTAGCGGTCGTCGAGGTGCTCCAGGCCCGCGAGGATGGCACCGCCAGGCCGCTTCGCCTCGGCAAACATGAAGTCCTTGATCTCGACGATCGACGGCACCGCGTCCTTCGCGTTGCCGAAGAATTCCAGGCACACCGTGCGCGTGTGTGCCGGCATGCGGTGCACGATCCAGCGCGCCGAGGTGATCAGGCCGTCGCAGCCTTCCTTCTGGATGCCGGGCAGGCCGGCGAGGAACTTGTCGGTGACGTCCTTGCCCAGGCCTTCCTTGCGGAAAACGCGGCCCGGGATGTCGAGCCGCTCGGTGCGGATCGGCGTCTTGCCGTCGGCCGCGAAGGTGCGCAGCTCGAAGCTCGCCACCTCCACGTCGTGGATCTTGCCGAGGTTGTGGTTCAGCCGCACCACTTCCAGCCACTGCGCCTGCGGCGTGACCATGCGCCAGGAGGCGAGGTTGTCGAGCGCGGTGCCCCACAGCACGGCCTTCTTGCCGCCGGCGTTCATCGCGATGTTGCCGCCGATGCAGGAGGCCTCGGCCGAGGTCGGGTCGACCGCGAACACGTGGCCGGCGCGCTCGGCCGCGTCGGCCACGCGCTGCGTGACCACGCCGGCTTCGGTCCAGACGGTAGCCACCGGATGGTCGACACCGGGCAGCGAGACCCGCTCGACCTCGCTCATCGCCTCGAGCTTCTCGGTGTTGATCACCGCACTCGACCAGGTCAACGGCACGGCGCCGCCGGTGTAGCCGGTGCCGCCGCCGCGCGGGATGATGGTCAGGCCGAGTTCGATGCAGCCCTTCACCAGCGCGGCCATCTCGGCTTCGGTATCAGGTGTCAGCACGACGAACGGATATTCGACGCGCCAGTCAGTCGCATCGGTCACGTGCGCCACGCGCGACAGGCCGTCGAACTTGACGTTGTGCCTGGCGGTCGCGCGGCCGAGCACCTTGATCACGCGTCGGCGCAGCTCGGCCATCTCGCCGAACTGGCGCTCGAAGCGCTCCACCGCAGAACGCGCGGCCACCAGGAGTTCGCCTACCGCGGCGTCGCGCTCGCCATCGTCCTGCGGCGAGCGGCGCGCCTCGATGGCGCGCAGCCGGTGGTGCAGTGCCTCGATCAGGGCCGCGCGGCGCTTGGGGTTGTCCAGCAGGTCGTCCTGCAGGTAGGGGTTGCGCTGCACCACCCAGATGTCGCCCAGCACCTCGTAGAGCATGCGCGCCGAGCGGCCGGTGCGACGTTCCTCGCGCAGCCGGTTGAGCACCTCCCAGGCCCGCGCGCCGAGCAGGCGGATGACGATCTCGCGGTCGGAGAACGAGGTGTAGTTGTAGGGGATTTCGCGCAGGCGCGGGGCGGCCCCGTCGGCCGCGCTGCCGGCCTGTGCGACGGCGGCCATCTGGGTCAGGGAAGCGGGTGCGTTCATGGGAGCCGGGGGCAGACGCTTCCCCGTGTTGGCACTTGAGGGTGAATCGTACCGCAGCGCAGCATTTCCCCGGGATTCACCCGGCTGCCGCCGCAGGAGCCGCGGCGTAGCATCCGCCCCTCAACGAGCCTGTCACAAATCCACGAGAAACTGGCCGGCTGGCCCTCGGGCCTGTCATCCAACCCACACGGAGATGTCATGAAGACCTTCCGCCTTGCCCTTTCCGCCATCGCCCTGGCGGCCGCGCTGCCCGCCCACGCCCAGACCGAGATCCAGTGGTGGCACTCGATGACCGGCGGCCTGAACGACTGGGTGGTCGACCTGGCCAACGGCTTCAACGCCAGCCAGAAGGACTACAAGATCGTGCCGACCTACAAGGGGTCGTACGACGAATCGATGACGGCCGCGATCGCCGCCTTCCGCGCCGGCAACGCGCCGCACATCCTGCAGGTGTTCGAGGTCGGCACGGCCACCATGATGGCCAGCAAGGGCGCGATCGTGCCGGTGGGCAAGGTGATGGCCGATGCCGGCTACAAGTTCGACCCCAAGGCCTACATCTCCGCCGTGGTGGGCTACTACACCGCGCCGAACGGCCAGATGCTCAGCTACCCGCTGAACAGCTCGACCACGGTGCTGAACTACAACAAGGACCTGTTCCGCAAGGCCGGCCTCGACCCGAACAAGCCGCCGGCCACCTGGCCCGAGCTGGTGTCGGCCGCCGCCAAGCTGAAGGCCTCGGGCGTGGCCTGCCCCTTCACCACCAGCTGGCAGGGCTGGACGCAGCTGGAGAGCTTCTCCACCTGGCACAACACGCTGTTCGCCACGCAGAACAACGGCTTCGGCGGCACCAGCGCACGCCTCGTGTTCAACAGCCCGCTGCACGTGCGACACATCGAGAACCTGGCCAACATGGCCAAGCAGGGCCTGTTCCAGTACCGCGGCCGCGGCAACCTCGGCGATGCGCCGTTCTATTCGGGCGAGTGCGCGATGGCCACCGCCTCGTCGTCGACCTACGCGAGCATCAAGAAGAACGCCAAGTTCGAGTTCGGCATCGCCCCGCTGCCCTACTACCCCGACGTGCCAGGCACGCCGCAGAACACCGTGATCGGCGGTGCCTCGCTGTGGGTGATGTCGGGCAAGAAGGCGCCCGAGTACAAGGGCGTGGCGTCGTTCTTCAACTACCTGACCAACGCCGAGATCCAGGCCAAGAGCCACCAGCGCACCGGCTACCTGCCGGTGACTCTGGCTTCGTTCGAGATGACCGAGAAGTCGGGCTTCTACAAGCAGAACCCGGGCACCGACACGGCCGTCAACCAGATGATCCGCAAGACCACCGACAAGTCGCGCGGAATCCGCCTGGGCAACTTCGTGCAGATCCGCGCCATCGTCGACGAGGAGCTCGAGCAGGTGTGGGCCGGCAAGAAGGGCGCCAAGGAGGCGCTGGACAGCGCGGTGCAGCGCGGCAACGAACAGCTGGAGCGCTTCGAGAAAGCCAATAAGAGCTGAGCCGCCTTGGCTTCCGAAAAGCGCGTCGTCTTCCGCTCGTCATGGCTGCCCTGGGCGCTGCTCGCGCCCCAGGTGGCCGTGATCGCGGTGTTCTTCTTCTGGCCGGCCGGCCAGGCGCTGCTGCAGTCCTTCCAGCAGTCCGACGCGTTCGGCAGTTCCACGGAGTGGGTCGGGCTGGAGAACTTCCAGCGCCTGTTCGGCGACCCGACCTACCTCGCCTCGTTCCAGACCACCGCGGTGTTCTCGGTGCTGGTGGCGGGGCTGGGCATCGCCATCTCGCTGCTGCTGGCGGTGTTCGCCGACCGCGTGGTGCGCGGCACCATGGTCTACCGCACGCTGCTGATCTGGCCGTATGCGGTGGCACCGGCGGTGGCCGGCGTGCTGTGGCTGTTCATGTTCGCGCCGTCGATCGGCATCGTGTCGTACGCGCTGCGCAGCTTCGGCGTCGACTGGAACCACCTGCTCAACAGCGGCCAGGCGATGACGCTGATCGTGGCTGCGGCCGTGTGGAAGCAGATCTCCTACAACTTCCTGTTCTTCCTGGCCGGGCTGCAGAGCATTCCGAAATCGCTGATCGAGGCCGCCGCCATCGACGGCGCGCGGCCGTGGCGACGCTTCTGGACCATCCAGTTCCCGCTGCTGTCGCCGACGACCTTCTTCCTGTTCGTCATCAACGTCGTCTACGCCTTCTTCGACACCTTCGCGATCGTCGATGCGGCCACGCAGGGCGGCCCGGGCAAGGACACGGCCATCCTCGTCTACAAGGTCTACTACGACGGCTTCAAGGCGATGGACCTCGGCGGCTCGGCGGCGCAATCGGTGGTGCTGATGGTCATCGTCATCGCCTTGACGGTGGTGCAGTTCCGCTTCGTGGAAAAGAAGGTGAACTACTGATGGGCGCCGCGCATGGTTGAACGCCGCCCCACCCTCGGCATCCTCGCCCACGCCGTGTTGATTCTCGGCGTGCTGGTGGTCGCCTTCCCGCTGTACGTGACCTTCGTCGCCTCGACGCAGACGGCCGACCAGATCGTGCAGGCGCCGATGTCGCTGCTGCCCGGCAGCCACCTCGTCGAGAACTACGTGGCCGCGCTGAGGGGCACGGCGATGGGCGCAGCCTCGAACGCGCCGGTGGGCCGCATGATGCTGGTCAGTCTGATCACCGCGCTGGTGATCGCCATCGGCAAGATCGCGATCTCGCTGCTGTCGGCCTTCGCGATCGTCTATTTCCGCTTCCCGCTGCGCAACGTCTTCTTCTGGGCGATCTTCGTCACGCTGATGCTCCCGGTGGAAGTGCGCATCGGGCCGACCTACGAGGTGGTGGCGGGCCTGGGCATGCTCAACACCTATGCCGGCCTGACGGTGCCGCTGATCGCCTCGGCCACCGCCACCTTCCTGTTCCGCCAGTTCTTCCTGACCGTGCCCGACGAGCTGGTGGAAGCCGCGCGCATCGACGGCGCCGGGGCGATGCGCTTCTTCAAGGACGTGCTGGTGCCGCTGTCGGCCACCTCGATCGCGGCGCTGTTCGTCATCCAGTTCATCTACGGCTGGAACCAGTACCTCTGGCCGCTGCTGGTGACCACCGACGAGTCGATGTACCCGGTGGTCATCGGCATCAAGCGCATGATCAGCGGCGGCGATGCCGCCACCGACTGGAACATCGTGATGGCCACCGCGATGCTGGCGATGATCCCGCCGGCGCTGGTCGTGCTGCTGATGCAGAAGTGGTTCGTCAAGGGCCTCGTGGATACCGAGAAGTAGAAGAAAGAGTTCCGATGGGAGCGATCAGCATCCGCAACGTCGTCAAGCGCTACGGCAAGGGGCCGAAGGCGAACCAGGTGATCCACGGCGTCAATGCCGAGATCGCCGACGGCGAGTTCATCGTCATCGTCGGCCCCTCGGGCTGCGGCAAGAGCACGCTGCTGCGCATGGTGGCGGGGCTGGAGGAGATCAGCGACGGCCAGATCGCCATCGCCGGCCGCGTGGTCAACGACGTCGAGCCGAGCGACCGCGATATTGCGATGGTGTTCCAGAACTACGCGCTGTACCCGCACATGTCGGTGTTCGAGAACATGGCCTACGGCCTGAAGATCGCCAAGGTGCCGGCGGCCGAGATCGAGGCGCGCGTGGCCAAGGCCGCGGGCATCCTGCAACTCGAGCCCTACCTGAAGCGCAAGCCGCGCGAGCTCTCCGGCGGCCAGCGCCAGCGCGTGGCCATGGGCCGTGCGATCGTGCGCCAGCCCGAGGTGTTCCTGTTCGACGAGCCGCTGTCCAACCTCGACGCCAAGCTGCGCGCGCAGACGCGTCTGGAGATCCAGAAGCTGCATGCCGAGCTCGGTGTCACGTCCCTCTTCGTCACCCACGACCAGGTCGAGGCGATGACGCTGGCGCAGCGCATGATCGTGATGAACGCCGGCCGCATGGAGCAGATCGGCACGCCGGCGGAGGTCTACGCCAGGCCGGCCACCACCTTCGTCGCCGGCTTCATCGGTTCGCCGCCGATGAACCTGATCCGCGGTACGGCCGACGGCTCGCGCTTCAGCGTCGACGGCCAGCAGCTGCCGCTGCCCGCCGCCGCGCCGCGCTCGGGCGATCTGATCGTCGGCCTGCGGCCGGAGCACGCGTCGCTCAAGCCGGCCGGCGCGCTGGGATGGCCCTTCAAGGTGGAAACCAGCGAGATGCTCGGGGCCGAACGCCTGATCCACGGGTTGGTAGGCGCCCAGGCCTTCACCGTGCGCGTCGATGCCACGCTGCCGGCGCCGCGCAACGGCGACACGCTGACGCTGCAGGGCGCTGCCGGGCAGCTGCACTGGTTCGACGCCGCCACGCAGCAGCGCCTAGGCTGACATGGCGACGAACGGCCACTGGCCCTACCCGCTGTGGATCGCCCACCGCGGCGCCGGCAAGCTGGCGCCGGAGAACACGCTGGCGGCGTTCCGCATCGGCGCGTCGCACGGCTACCGGGCCTTCGAGTGCGACGTGAAGCTCAGTGCCGATGGCGTGCCCTTCCTGCTGCATGACGCCACCTTGCAGCGCACGACGCCCGAGCGTGGCACGGCCGGCGAGCGGAGCTGGGCCGAGCTGTCGCGCCTCGATGCCGGCGGCTGGCACAGCCGCGCCTTCGCCGGCGAGCCGATCCCGAGCCTGGAGGTCATCGCCGCCTACGTGCTGCGCAACGGCTTCGTGCTGAACATCGAGATCAAGCCCACCCCCGGACTGGAGCTGGAGACTGGCCGTGCGGTGGCGCGCGAAGCGGCACGGTTGTGGGCCGAGAGCCGCCACGCGCCGGTGGCGCCGCCGCTGCTCAGCTCCTTCCGCCCGGAAGCACTGCAGGGTGCTCGCGAGACCGCGCCCGAACTGCCGCGCGCCCTGCTGCTCGACACCTTGTGGAACGGCTGGTTCGACATCGCCCGCGCGCTCGAGGTGCGGGCCTGCGTGACCAACCACGCCGTGATGGACGCTGCACTCATCGCGCAGCTGCACGGCGCCGGCTTGCGCGCCCTCGTCTACACGGTGAACGACCCGGCCGAGGCGCAGCGGCTGCTGAACCTCGGCATCGACGGGATCATCACCGACGCGGTGGACCGGTTCTCGCCGGGCGAGTCACTTCGCGACTGACAGCGTCAGCCGCTCCTCGATCCCGCGCACCCGCGCATACACCCGCGTGCTGCGGATCTCACCCGCAGGCGTCAGACTGTCGCCGCGCAGCAGTGCCTCGAGCGTGAAGCCGGCGCGCTCGGCCACCTTCCAGCTCGCGCTGTTGGCGTCGTCGGTGCGGATCTCCACCCGCCGCGCGGCCAGGCGGTCGAAGGCAAAGCGCGCCAGCGCACGCACTGCCTCGGTGACGTAGCCCTGCCCGCCGCAGCCGGTTCGCCGCCAGTAGCCGATTTCGAAGCTGCGCAGCGTCCAGTCGATGCGGTGCAATCCGCTGCCGCCGAGGAAGCGGCCTTCGCGGCCCATCACGTCGCGCTCGAAGATGAACATCACCAGGTCTTCGCGCAGCAGGTAGCGCGCCTGCATGCGGCGGCAGTAGGCCTCGGCGTCGTCGAGGCTCTTCTCCACGTGCGCCCAGGGCATCCAGGGCTTGAGCTCGACGCGCGTCTCGCGCTCGGCCTCGTGGACCGTCGGCCCGTCGCCGGGGCACGGGCAGCGCAGGATCAGTCGCTCGGTCTCGATGCGTTCGGGCACCTCGATCAGCACGGGGTCCATGTCCTTGTTCTCCCTGTCGTTCAATTCGTGGTCTGCGGGGCGATGCCGGCGGACTCGGCACCGATCCAGTCGTCGTCGTGTTCGGGCTTGGGCAGCTCGCGCAGTTCGGCGATCACGCGCACGCGCGAGGCCACCAGCGCCAGCAGCAGCGCCGTGCCGCCGGCGAAGCCGAGCGAGGCGCGCAGGCCGACGTGCTCGCCCAGCCAGCCGCCGAGCAGCGCGCCCGGGCCGGCGGGAATGAGGATCAGCCAGCGCATGGTGCTGGTCATGCGGCCGAGCAGCGGCTCGGGCGTCACCGCCTGGCGCAGGGCCAGGAAGTTGATGAACACCAGCACCGCACCGGCCGAGAACATCAGCAGCATCAGCGCGAAAGCGGCCACGCCGAAACGGTTGGCCGGCGCCAGCGCGAGCATCGCCCAGCCGGCGCCGCAGACCGCGAAGCCCAGCGTCAGGCAGCGCCCCGGTCCGAGGCGCGTGCTGATGCGGTTGCCGTAGACGCTCGCGACCACGGTGCCCACGCCCATGCCCATGTAGCTCAGGCCCACCGCCTGCTCCGACAGGCCCAGCGTGCGCGTGGCGAAGAGGATCTGCACGACCAGCGCCGCGTGGTGGCACATCTGCCACACGCCCACCGCGCAGGCCAGCGACACCAGCAGCCGATGCCCGGCAACGAAGCGCACACCGGCGCGCAGGTCGCGCCAGAAGTGCGCATCGGCGCGCGGCTTGCGCTCCTCGTTGACGACGATGCCGCGCAGGATGCCTGCGGACAAGATCAGCATCAGCGCATCCACCAGCAGCGCGAGCGGCGCGCCGACGACCTTGATCAGCGCGCCGGCGAAACCCGGGCCGGCCACCTCCGCGCCCGAGGTGGCCAGGGCGTTCTTGGCGTGCGCTTCCACCAGCCGGTCACGCGCCACCACCTGCGTCAGCACGATCTGCGCCGCCGAGCCGGCCGTCGTGTAGACCGTGCCGATCACGAAGCCAACCACGTACAGCCAAGGCATGCTCAGCCAGCCCATCCACCAGGCCAGCGGCACGGTGGCCACGACCACGGCCAGCATCGTCTCGCCGATCACGTACACCGGCAGCTTGCGCACCCGGTCGAGCCACACGCCGGAAGGCAGCGAGAACAGCACGAAGGGCATGATCTCCATCGCGGTGAGCAGGCCCATCTGCGTCGGCGTGGCGTGCAGCAGCACGGCCGCGGTCAGCGGCAGCGCGAGCATCGTCACCTGGCCGCCGAAGGAGCTGATCAGGATCGAGGTCCACAGCCGCCGGTAAGTGGCCTGGCGCAGCAGGTCGTGGCGCGGCAAGGCGTCGTCCAGCCAGCGCGTGAAGCGCATCAGCGCGCCCTGTCTCAGACTCAGCAGCCATTGCGTCATGGTTGCGTCCTCCCGTTGTCTCTCGTCGGGCGCCGGTGGGCACCCTGGTGGGCCGGTGGGCCCGGTGTGGCGAGGGAATCGAAGGCCCCGATTCGTCCCGCCGGATCTCTCGGCGGGCGCCTCGGTGGAGGCAAGGGGCCGAGAGGACTAGAAGCCGGCGAACACCCGCGGAATCGGGCGGTTCGCGGCGCACACACCTGCCTGGAAGGCGGCGGGTTCGTGCGATCGGGATGCCGATGCGGACCACGGCATGCCCGACGCACCGGCGCCGGGGCCGGCGTTGTGCGTGAGGTGGATGGCGTGGTTCATGGCGTGCTCGAAGCGGTTGATGCCCTGCATGCTAGCAGCGCCCTCGAGGCCAGCGCAACGTGGCAAACGTGGGGGGCGCCCTGCCCCCGCACCGGTCAGCTGCGGTAGTCGGCGTTGATCTTCACGTAGTCGTAGCTGAAGTCGCAGGTCCAGACGGTGGCCTGCGCGCTGCCGCGGTTCAGGTTCACGCGCACCGTGATCTCGGCCTGCTTCATCACGCGCGCGCCGTCTTCCTCGCGGTACTCCGGGCGGCGGCCGCCGCGGCGCACCACGTGCACGTCGTCGAGGAAGAGGTCGATCAGCGACTGGTCGAGGTCGCCGATGCCGGCATAACCCACCGCCGCGAGGATGCGGCCGAGGTTGGGGTCGCTGGCGAAGAAGGCCGTCTTCACCAGCGGCGAATGGGCGATCGCGTAGGCTGCCTGACGGCATTCGTCTTCGCTGCGGCCGCCTTCGATGCGCACGGTGATGAACTTGGTGGCGCCTTCGCCGTCGCGCACGATCGCCTGGGCCAGCTGCTGCGACACGGCGATCAGCGCCTCGCGGAACTGCCGCGCCTCGGTCGATTCGAGCGACGTGATCGGCGCATGGCCGGCACGCTGCGTGGCGATCAGCACGAAGGAGTCGTTGGTCGAGGTGTCGCCGTCGATGGTGATGCGGTTGAACGACTGGTCCGCTGCTTCCTGCACCAGCGACTGCATCAGCGCCGGCGCGATCACTGCGTCGGTGGCGACGAAACCGAGCATGGTCGCCATGTTCGGGCGGATCATGCCGGCGCCCTTGCTGATGCCGGTGATCGTCACCGTCTTGCCGCCGATCGTGACCTGGCGCGACGCGGCCTTGGGCAGCGTGTCGGTGGTCATGATGGCTTCCGCCGCGAGAGCCCAATTGGCGGCCTTCGCATCGGCCAGTGCCGCGGGCAGCGCGGCCTCGATGCGGTCGTTGGGCAGCGTTTCCATGATCACGCCGGTGGAGAACGGCAGCACCTGCTCGCTGCCCACGCCCATCAGGCGGCCGAGCGCGGCGCAGGTCGAACGCGCGCGGGCCAGCCCGTCGGCGCCGGTGCCGGCATTGGCGTTGCCGGTGTTGACCACGATGGCGCGGATGCCCTGAGCGGCCGCCAGGTGCTCGCGGCACACCTGCACCGGCGCCGCGCAGAAGCGGTTGCGCGTGAACACGCCGGCCACCGCGCTGCCTTCGGCCAGCT
>VFQN01007313.1_pt1 | contig 11975 bp, 11 predicted proteins | sample 3512371 | NCBI WGS metagenome assembly VFQN01 (sample SAMN10412370, study PRJNA504923) | tailings metagenome | isolation source: Replicate 2 from Balatoc abandoned mine | place: Philippines: Itogon, Benguet | collected 2017-08-28
CCTCCTGCGTCGTCAGCTTCAAGCCAAGTGAAGAGACGACCTTGAGGACCTACCCCCAAAAAATAGGTCCCCGATAATCCCATAACCCTCCTCCTAAAAAAAAAAAAAAAAAAAAAAAAAAAAAAACCGACAAGCCACGCCCCTGTCGCACATTCATTGCCCCACCGTGTCCCCACTGCCTTCCTCATCCCGTCCCTGTCGCCCACCGGCGCACGCTGCTCCGCCAGCCACCGCAGGACCGGAACACCGCAACCCTCCTTCACCGCCTTGACCATCACGTCCTGCGCTCCCCACGGGACCTCCAGGCGCCGCAGAGTGGCTAGTGTGGCGCGGTCGCCGCGCTTACCAGCCACGATGTAGGGAGAAGCGCGCATTGGGCCGGATATGCAGCTTCGGTGCTCTGCCAGCGATTCGAGCAGCGCCGCGCAGCCCCCAGCGGCCATATCGACCACCGCCTCGCCGTTGAGCCAGCACCCCGGCCGCCGCTCCGGCTGCTCCCCGTGCTGCTGCTGCTGCTGCTGCGGCGGCGGCGGCAGTCCCTGCAGGTACTGCACCAGGGCCAGGTCACCCCTTGCTGCGGCGGTGGAGAGGGTCATCGCATAGCGCACTGGGCGCGCGTTCCAGTCCTGGCAAACCGTGGTGATCAGCAGGGTCACCACTTCCAGCAACCGCCGGCTGTCGTGGGGCGTCCTGCACGGCCATGATTGAACCACATCGTGGAGGGTCAACCTGCCTGCAGGCACTCGCAGCTCCACTGCCAGCCACCGGAGCATGTCCATGCTGCCTGCACTGGCAGCACTATGGTAGGCCCAGGAGTCGAACTCCAAGCCCGCCTGACGCAGCAGTGCCACAGTGGCCATGCTCCCCGACCCTGCTGCCGCCTCCCCCAACATATTCGGACCTAGCTCCAGCACCACCGCCGGCCCCGAAACCGACATCAGGTACCGCACCACATCCACATGCCCTGTCCGCGCGGCTTCCAGTGCCATCAGTCGCAGCAGCTGCAGGTCGGCGGTGAGTGGCGGCGCCCCCCGCTCCTGCAGCCACCGCAGCTTTTCCACCCCGTCTGCACTCCTGGCTGGCGCCTCCAGGAGAGATGCCCAGAAGCGAAGCCCTTCGCCCTCCATCTCCGGCAGCTGCCAGCCCGCCTGCTCCACAAGCCACTGCACCATGTCCAGCCTTGCCTCCTGCATCACGCGGTCGGGCAACCGCGTGCGTGGATTCTCGCGCTCATAACTTGCGAGGCTGCCGCTGTCCCTGAGCCACTGCAGCCGGGCCAGGTCTCCCGAGCAGGCCACCGCCTCGATGGTGGTCCTGCGCACGCTGCAGGCCCCTGCGTGCTCTCGCAGCATCCACTGCATCTTGGTCACGGCGTCCGGCGCCTTCGACTTTGCTGCTGCATCAAGCGCTGTCTGCTGCCACGTGCTGCCGTACACGACCTGGCTGGTGCCTACGGCCCGTCCCACTACCTCGCACACCCCCTGCAGCCCCGCCAGGTCGCAGTGCTCCACTGCAGCCTGCAGAACGGCGCTAAGGCGCAGCAGAGCAGGGCAGCGGCGCACCAGCCAGCCCAGCAGATGTGGGTGGCCCGCCTCCACCGCCGCCACACCAGGATTAGCACGGCTGTGGTAACAGTTGCGGTACCAATGCTCTGGTGGCTCTGCAAAGAAGCTCGGCTGCAGTACCGCCCATGCCGCCTCCAGGTTGACCTCGCTCCCGCTGGCTGCAGCTGCGCACAGCACCCGGGGCTTATGCCGGAAGGGCAGCTGGTGTATATACTGCTGCCCTGCCTCCTGGGCCCAGGCCGTGGCGTGCGGCGGCAGCGGCTGGGACAGGGAGGCGGTGCAGTGCTCGGGCTCACCGAGAGCGTCGGCTGCCTCCCGGCACACGAAGCGGCCGCTGAGGGCGCGCTCGTTTGGGGGCAGCAGGGACAGGATGTGCAGCTGGAGTGCCGTAGGCAGCTGCCGCAGTTGGGGGCTTTCGCTTTGGTTCTCCATGGCGGCCGTGACCCTGCACCCCGGAGGGCAAAAGTAAACATGCAGTTGCGAGCGGCAACTTTGCACCCAAGTTACCAACGGCCAACGGCCTGGGCGACGGCAATAGGACGTCACAGTATAATGCTGCCAAAGTAAATTCGGGCTATTCCATGATTACGCGGGCGCGCGCATCCGGGGACTATTCGCGCGCGACACCTTGTCACGATGAAACTGACCCGGGGTCGGTTTATGTGGGCAAATCGCCCATACACATGGGTGCGGGGGCCGGTGTCTCAAGCGGGCCTGAAGTGAAGGAGCATGTGGGAGGGGCTGTCAGCGGCCGCCGCAGCAGAAGCTACAGAAGAAATAGATAAGAAATATAATGATGTGCTGGCTAACCATCAAGGCACTGTAACTGGCAGGGGAGCTATTCGGGATCGCGCCAAAAGCTTGAGCTTAAGTTGCGAGTCCTTTGTAAGCATCTACTTACATCTGAGCAGGAATCATAAGAAGCTTGATGGAAGTGGATCGCTGAAGGGGCACGCTGCTGTCAATGCTCCAGAGCAGTCGTGGTGGCCATAGCACGGTCCTGCGCGGCTCCTGCTACTATGCTGACAGTGTTGCTGACAGTATTCTATTGCACGGGTGCCTGGCACAATGCAGTATGACCTGAACACCACACGGGCGCTCTCGTCGTTCGCCAAGACCACACCACGCTTGAACGCCGCAGCACGCCCATTTGCCGTACGCATCAGGGGTATGCAGGGCATACCGGTAGTGTGCTGGCCGTCCACAGCGCCATGCCGTGCATAGCGATATAAAGATACACCGGGGTGGCCTTACGCCCTGACCCTACCACGTATAAGCGCCGCAGGCCGCACCACAGACGTGCTGTGTTGGAGCTGGTGGCTCCTATCCGTACAGCGAGAGGGGTGAAACACTCTGGAGCCGTACAACACTGAAGAACAATACGTACAGACGGCACTAGCCACTAGGGATCCGCTGCCACGTGTTCCAGCGTGTCCCTTGTAACGGCATCGCACATATGTGCTGCAATAGAGGCTGTAGAGCCACCGTCGCAATGGCAAAGCCCGCGCAGGCTGCACAGCGTCGTATGTACCCCACCACACGCTCCATCCGCAGCACTACAGTCTTGTCGCCTGCAGCCGAGTTGGGTGTATGCCAAGGCCAGCCTAACTGCAAGGTCGTACTAACCACACCAGGGTACGGCACGAAAGTGAGCGCAGCCTGACATTGCCAGCCGTGCCACCAGCCACCAGCCCACCACTCTGTGAGAGCTGCAAGTGGCTAAGCCATCGCATCGTTTCAAAGCCGCCCACGCCTAGGACACCACACCAGGCCAAGGACTACGGGCCTAAATGCCTTTTACTTGCTTCCACCCCAGGCTAGGAGACAGGGGCCCCAGCCCTGTGAGCAGGGGAAGGCACCCACGGTTTCCTCGCGTTTCCCATGTACACACAGCGACGGTTCCCCGCATGCCTTCCACGCGCATCCCGTCGTTCCACTTGCACTCTGATCGGCCCTGATCGGGACGTGAACTGGACATACGCTTTGCCTTGGCAGCGTGCGCAGTTCTCGCGAAACGATAGGTGCCCATCAAATAAACGCCGCTGCCGCGTGGGGGCTCCCCTACTCCGCTGCCAACACTGTACTGGCAGCGTTCGCAACCCGCTCATCGGCGCACAGCCGAGGGGCTGTTATCCACCCAAGCAATGCGCGGCCAGAACTGCAAAGCGGGGGAGGGGAGTGCCGTGGCGATGAGTGAAAGTGCCTGTTGCGGTGCGGGGCGTGCGTGTAAGCCACGTGTGTGCAGCACGCGCGCCTCACGCCTGCCGTCCGGGGACAGCAGCTGGCGGCCCTCTGTGTTGAGTTTTCCCTTCCAACGACCGAGTCCACGCACAGATGTGTGGGGCGTGTGAGCACCCCAGCACGAAACAGCGGTGCGCAAGGGCAAGGGTAGATAGTAAGGGCAAGGGTACTAGCCCATAGGGCATCTACAAGACAGGCACACTGTGGCAGTAACCACCCGCGCGCTTGGCATGATCCAACCACTCACCCACCAACGCACGCACCCACCTGCAGCAGACTACTAATCCTGTCTGTACAAGGGTTATGCATGGCAGAAATTTAGAGAGCAGTAGCGCACTCAGCACAGGCTCACCTGCAGCAGTACCTTGCCGCGCACCATGGCCAGCGGCACAGGCCCGTACTGCCTCGAGTCCAGCGAGTGGGTTAGGTTGTCACCCTGGATCCACACGTGGCCCGTGGGCACCTGCGCGTCGCGTCCAGGCACGTGGCAATGTCAGGCCATGCGGCAGCGAGGTGCAGCTGGTTGAGGGCAGCGGTGACAGCGGTGGGCACTCGGCCGCCGCACAGTGTGTGCCGGCAAGGAAGCAAGGGCGCGGCTGGTTGGCCGTGAGGAAAGTCGGGGACTGTCAAGAGGCAGCTGCAAAACACATGCACGGATGCGCGTCCACCTTGCTGCCATGTTCCCCCGTAGCCTGCGCTTGCGCTTAACCTCGTGCGTGTGCTAGTGCTGGTGTTGGCAGTTGCCGAAGCATGCACAGCATGAGGCTGCAAGGCACACGGGGCAGGGGCCCGAGCGCTGCACACAAATGCACTGCCCCTCACTTGAATTCCGCTCACGCGTTTCCTTCCATGCTTTTGAAACTTGAGCCTTCACCACGACCCACCTTGACTCTGCGGATGCCGGGGTTCTCTCGGTCGGGGTACAGGACGACCTCCTCGCCCTGGGGGTGCGGGCGTAGGGGGGAGCAACGCGGAGCACCACAAGCACCGTGGGCTAAGACACAAGCGCTCACAAACGAACTCTAAGACGCGAGGGGACGCAAAGCAGGAGATGCCACCACTACTCTCTCCAGGGCAAATTCACACAGTTGCAAACGCGCTTTCCCCGCGTGTCGCGGTCCAAGCAGAACTTCCCAGCCCGCCTTTCCAGCACCGATACCCCAGCGCCGCACCCCACCCACGCTGGTTGCCTGCTAGACGTATCGCATGCACATACCCTCCCGCTCCATGTGCACCTACCAAGACAGCCTTACTTGCCCACACCCTAGCCCTATGGCCCACGCCGCACCTCCAATGCGACCACGCGCTTGATCACGCTCTCCGCTGGGGCCACAGGCCGCGTGCAGATTACCACATCACCTGGTCGGAAAATACAAGGAGGTGTTCAGATATGGTCGCAGATGTGCGCGCGGTGCGCAAGTACAGCCTGAACGGCCAGCGCCACAGGCTAACACCTACGAGCTAATCGGCCATGCAGCATGAAATGCGCAGGCCAGCAAGCATGTGGCACAGCAAGCAGCAGCCAATGGTAATCATCAGAAGACTGAAATTCGGACTGAGATGCGGAAACCTTACTGCTTGCCAGCTCGCTATGTTGATCCACAAGGTGCATGCATGGCAGCAGGCTTATGCCACAGGAAGGCTTGCGGGTTGCAGGTTAGCCCCCGGGTCAGTCTCTGTGCTGCTCTGCTGTTTAGCAACTGATCCACACCCACACCGCACCCATGCACCCACCATGCGTCCAGATCATGCAACGCGCAAGCAGGTCAGCATGCGGCACATATAGCCAGCAGCAGGAAAAGGTCCTTCCCCACGCAGCCTTTACGCGTACCCCCACGCAGCCTTGGGGGTTACGGTTTCGCCCCCGGAGCGTTTTGGCGCTCCTGAGCTACATGCTCTGGTGTAGAGCAACTCACGTCCGCACGCAAACCGCACACATGCACCCACCGTGCGCCAGCTGCCCCCACGTTGGAGTGATTGCTTCAACAATGACAAAGTCTCCTCGCCCGCCAAAAGTTGGCAGCATGGAGGGGCCGGTGACTTTGGACACGAACACGCCGTAACGGCTGAACTGTGGGGGCGGGGCGAGTCACAGCCAGGGGCGTTGACGTGGTGCGCGGAGAGATGAAGGAAGGATGCGAGGAGTTGCAGTGAGTGGACGGTTAATGCTGTGAGGACCACGGGGTTTTTGCGGTGCCTGCGCCTTGAACTGGCAGGACGCCGGAAGGTGGTGGGAGGCAAACCCCCTGATCCGGCTCACCCGCCGCGGCCCGCACCAAGCATACAACTCCGTGCGCGCAAGCGGTGTATGCTGTTCCCGAGCTTACGGTATGCGACTGAGCACCAAGTTGCAAGGCTCATGGGGGGTGCAGAGATGCAGGGAGCCGTGGCCCCTGTCACCCTAGCTAGGGTTCATTCAGACAACCCACCACGTAGACCAGCGACACGGACTGAACGAAGAGGGCCGCGCTTGACCGAGCCCCTGACAACCATGAACGAAGCCTATTGCCGTAGTAGCTCCACGACATTTTGCGACGGCCCCAAGACGGCTTGCGAGAGTGCCACGGCTTTCTGTCCGCTTCGCCGTGCGGCCCTGGGACCAAGGGGCCGCACGGCGCTGCTGGTCCACTTAATTTACAGCATTCTAGCGTAAAATCAGTTCACGGGATGTGCGCAGTGCGTCGTGTCTGGGTGAGTTTGCCGATGTCGCGAGGACGAGACGCTTTGCAGACTACTTGTAGCAAGTGATCGGACACAATGGCTGGAAGTGTTCAAGTTGTTCCCATAGGATGAGCCCGTCGTATGTGGTATGCCCCCATAATGCCGTGTCTGTGTCTGTGTCCTTTGCATGACTCCCTGCCCCACTCTGCCCACTCCGCCTAGCTGCCTTTATCCTGCAACACTGCCACAATGCTCCAGCCCAAGGGAGCAGTCTACCCAAGCAAGCGGCATACACTACTACCAGATGGGCATAATCGCATAATACCGCACGGTCTTGCGCTGTCTGCGTGGGCACCGTGCTTGGCAAGGGAGTCACTGTCCTGGTTCATGGGGTGACGGCCAGTGGCAGATGGGGTAGTGGGTGCGGTAGCGAGTGGCCTCCAAGAACCAGTATGATGCAAGCAAGTACAACATGTCAACCTAGTCTTGAATCCACAGTCTTGCACACCACAGAATTCACCTGCCCAGCGGCTCACACCGTAGCGATCTCAGGCGACAATCGGGCCATGGCTCCCCTGGCCATGGCTTTGCCCACCTGATGCCCAAGTACCCCTTGTGGGAGCGCCTACAAGCAAATCCTGCAAACCACATGAGCCGGTCTAGGTGGTTAAGTGTCTTGTTAACCCTTGGCAGAAGCAGATGGAACATGAGTACGGCACAGGTAGGCATGTACAGCGCCGGGACAGGGGAGCCTCCTGATACGGCAAAGCTGTCGTGCTTTCTCGTGCTCGCTGCAGTCGACTGCAGCTACCTCCTGTGCTATAGACTATCTTACCATCATTATGTAGTATTTGCCCTATGCGGGCCGACAACTCCTTCACAGCAGCCCGTTAAGTGCTCGGAGGCAGAAGGAGCAGAAGCGCTTCCATCATGTCAACTATACTGCTATTCCTGTGGTCTCTTAGCTGGACGGCCTATGCTGCAGACTTACCTCCTGTGAGAGCCGGCGAACTCGGTGAGCCGACTCGCCCCAGAACCAACCTGCGCAACTTATGCGCGCTGACCGGACATGTTCTCTGTAGATATCTCTCAATATATCCCTATATTCATCTTGAAGCAACACGAAGCAACGCTGTGGTTTCTCTCTCCGCCCTGGTTTTACTTCTGCAGTAACAAATCGAACCTGCCGCTCCCTCTGTATAGCCACGATATTACAGCTGTAGGCATTCATTCCTTTAATATTGCATGCTATTTTCCAATGCGCTCTTCCGTCGCACGACAGACCCTACCTCCCGCTCCCGCCCGGTTCCACTCCTTCTGTATGCGCCAATTTGGTTACACTACTCCAATCGACTGTTCCTCAGGCCGACCTTGTTTCTCCATCGAAGCCGAGGAGCAGGTTTACCTCGTCCACGGACCGACACCTTTGGGCAGCTTTACGATGGACGGCCACTTGTCGTCCAAATTCGAAGAGCCCCGACTCAGTATAAGGTTTACACCTCTTGAAGGGCTTCCTTCCGGGTATAAGTTGGCAGGAGCGAGGATCGGTTTTAGCAGGCGCCTGCCGAGTAGCTGCCTGCCTAGGGGCGCTGCTCGCTCCAGTGGCTGCGACCTCTGCGCACACACTCAGCTCAGGCTGGCAGCAACTTACATTGAAGAGCCAGCAGCACAAGGTTCAACTTCAGGGACAAACAGCGGACTTCAATCTCCTGGAAGTGGTGGTGCCCCGGGACGTGTTCACTTGCACAGCGGACGTTGAAAGGGAGACTTCACGCATGCTCTTCATGCAAGCTGAGCTGCAGGTGAGCAGGCGCCACTAACCCCACATGGGAAGTTGTGTTTTGTGTGTCTTCAGGGAGTGACCCGTACGTAGTGCAAGACGTCACAGACACGTAGATGCCTGCACCCAGCAGGGGAGGTGGCCAGGGGTCCAGCGGTCCACCTCCCCTTGCCCTACCGCGCCCCCCCCCTCCCCAGCCACACCCCGCACCGGTTCTGTGACAAGTTGGGTCTACCAGCCGACACCAGGACAGAAGCACCAGTCCACCCACGTGCCCTCGCTCGCACCGCATGCGCATGCTTGCCGCCCTCGCGCACCTCTGCGCACATACCCAAGGCTTGCAAGCGCCGTCACCCCCTGCATCCCCCTGCATCCCCCCACCAGCGGGCTCCATGCACACCCGTGCCCATCTGCCCCGCGCTTCCTTACCCCTTTCCACACCGTTTACCGCTTACCCTTCGCCCCAGGTCTTGAACGGCACAGACGAGCCGCATCTCGCCTCCATCAGGACCCTCGCTCATGCAGCAGCACCAGGCGACGGCCCAAACGACAGCTGCTCCTTCGTGTCGCTTATTGCCACGTGCCACCCACACGCCTGCTCACGTCGAGAGCCGCCGGGCCCCGCGTCCGCCGCCCTCCGCCTCCTAGCAGCCGCAGCCTCCATGCTGACCCGCACCATCACCCAGACCAGCACACCCACCGGTCAGCCCATCACACCCCTGCGGGCCAGCGATCGGCGCCCAACCCATCCCAGCGCTGCCCACGCCCTTTGCCACAGCCGCCGCCTTCCTTGCGGCCGCCGCTGTGTCAACTGCGTCCGCCATGCTAGCTTTCGCGCACCGCCGCCGCCGGCTATCCTCCGCCTCCACGAACCGTACCGCCTTCACCACCACCGCTATCGGCAGCAGCAGCAGCAGCAGCAGCAGTCCCGCCCCTGCACTGCTGGCCTGCTCGCACCGGGGCGGTCTGCCCACGACCTCGCTGCCCTGCCCCCCCCAGAAACGCGCAACAACGCCGCCGTGCCGTGACCTCCACCGGGGCAGCAGGCAGCAGCTCTCCTGCACCCCTCCCACTATCCCCAACGGCTTCCCACCCCGCCAGCCCCTTCCAGTCAGACGCTGCCGTCTGCCACGCCCCGGAGTGGCGCATCGACACCGCATCCAACTCCCCAACCGTCACGCCCCGCACGTCGTACAACGGCATTACGGGCGCCAACCTCCTGGGGGCCTCCCCAGGACATCCCCTGCTGTACCAGGCCCAGCCGTTAGCCGCCACCGCCGCCAACCGTGCTGGGACGGCTGTGTCCGGAAAGCCGCCACCGGCTGCTATCGGCTCAGCGCGGAACCCCAGCTGCTTTGGACCAACGCGAGACTCACGCAGCTGCAATACACAGCCTCCGCGCCTTAGCCTCCCTGGCCACGTCGTCCTGCTTGACACGGCGACGCCGCAATTGCCTTGGCCCACCTCGTACAGCTCGCTCGCCTCCACCGCAAGCGTCGCTGCTGCGAGTGCTTCGTCGGTTAGGACGAGCTTCTGCAGCAACAGCAGCGGCTGCAGCAGCAGCAGGAGCAGCCGCTGCAGCAGCGAGAGCGAGGAGCGCGAAGCGGAGTCTCATGTCGTCCGCAGCTGCGGTGTCACCCCTTGCAGCGTGCCCAACGTACACACCTCACTTGCTCGCGGGTCGCCCTTCACCACGGAATTTAACTTCGTGCCTGCAGCGGCGCGACGCCCCCAGCCGCTGCCAGGCATACACCAGCAACCGCAGCAGCGACAGCAGCGCATGCAGCAGCAGCAGCAGCAGCAGCAAGGGGGACGCAACCCGCAGACGTCCATGCCGCTGCCGTACCGTGCCTCGTGGAGCGGGCCGCAGCAGGGGCCGCCATCGCACACCTTAAGACACATGGGCCCCGCGTTCGGGGCCGGCTGGGACAGCGCAGTTGCGCAAGGGAGGGCCCCTGCTGGCCTGGTCGGGACTGGCCGTGCGGTACCACCACATGTGCCGCTGGCGGGGCACCAGCGCATGGGTGTGGGCGCGGTGGTCCCTTTGGACGTGGGGTGCACTGCCGCGCCGCTGCAGCGTTGCTCATCAGCTGTGGATTCACCTGATGGTTGTGGCGGCAGGGGACTAGGACAGCGCATGCTGTGCCATCAGCAGCCCGGAGTGCACGGCGGGCAGCAGGAGCAGCAACTGCTGCTGCCGCGTGCGGGCATGGGGCAGGGTCGGGGCCTCCTGCCGCTGGTGCTGCCACCTCCTGTGCGGGCCGCTGCCCTTGGTACGGGTCTGCGGGGTATGAGGAGTGCTGCGTTGTAGTGTTGTCGCAAAGGGTAGGCAGGGAGGTGCACTCGTTCCGCTTTGCCGTTGGAATTCTGGGAAATGTATTTCGTTTGTGCTTGAGAGAGTATAGTGGCGATGGACTGCAGTCAGAGCATGTTACCGGTAAGAGTACCCTGACTCGGTCTTCGCCGCAAATGCTCATTCATGACCAATTGGGATGCTGCGGCAGCTGTGCCGCATGGCCTGGCGCGCTGGCGGAAGGCCAGTGTCAGTCTCTTGGCAAGCTGCGCAGTGGTCGCATGGTTGCGCGTATCTTGGAGAGGGCAAGAGATTCTAGTCAGACCAAGGCTGCTTTTCACCTGCTTGGCCCGCATGTACAAGACTGGGTGTCAGTCCCAGAGTGTCAGTTGGCTGGACACCACTAGTACAGCCATCATCACGTGGGCAGGTGTATAAGCCGTACCGGTAGTGTGTGATGCATGCTGGCCAGTCCAGGCGAAAGCCGTACCCGCGTACCAGTACCGTACTGTGTGATGCATGGTTCATGGGAGCACAAGCGTGCGCGTTTGCTGGAGCTATGCATGTGACAAGGCGGCTGTGCGCGGCGGTGGCCGGGGGTGCAGGCGTGCAGGAGCATCTATGGACACGTGCCGTGCCGGCACGGCAGGTACCTCAGCTCCCGCACTGCCTATCCGTGTTGGACCTTCAGCGGCTTCCATTTCCAATTCCAAAGTGTGCCGGTCATCGCGTGCGCATGGTGTTCTCCTGTAGCGACCTTACCATTCGAGAGGGGAACTTGGGGCAACCATTGCAAGGACTGCTGGATTGTGGTGTCGACAGGAGTGCCTCATACGGCGTAGCGTCCGCAACATCGGTCCGTGCAGCTCATGGGAGCAGGCGGAAGCAGTCAGGTGGTGCGGCTGTCATGTGTTACTGAAGCTGCAAAGCCACTATTGCTCCGGCCAGCTCCTGCATTTATTTCCGGTAGTACGCATCTGGGAGACATCTCTGGCTGTGAGGAGGCTGGAGGAGGCTGCTGTTGGATCTGTGGCTGGCCCTGCCCGCAGGCTTCTGTGCAGGGGCGAACCGGAACGCCGGCACTTGCACCGTACGTTACAATCTTACATGTCAAGTCCATACCAGGTCTAGCCTGGTCAGTTCCTGTCACCCGCGTGGACCCAGGGCGCGCATGGCGCGGCCTAGCAGCTAGCAACATACCGTACAGCTGCATGCATTTGATCCGGTCCGCATGCATGTGCCAGCAGATTTGTGTTTTCACGCCGTGTCACTACCAAATGCCAGCCACTCTTCAAAACAGCGGGTTGAAACCGCATTTGGCTGTGGAGTTACGGTAGTTCTGACGTGTAGAGCAGGTGCGGCCTGTCGTGCTGGGCTGTCGTGCCGGGCTGTCGCCTGGGCTGTCGTGCCGGGCTGTCGCCTGGGCTGTCGTGCC
>VFQN01007314.1_pt1 | contig 11975 bp, 12 predicted proteins | sample 3512371 | NCBI WGS metagenome assembly VFQN01 (sample SAMN10412370, study PRJNA504923) | tailings metagenome | isolation source: Replicate 2 from Balatoc abandoned mine | place: Philippines: Itogon, Benguet | collected 2017-08-28
CTCAAGTCGCGAAATGGAATGCGCAGCTCCCTCTCGGGCATGAACTCGCCGTTGAACCAGGCAACACGGACGTTACTGCGCTCAGCCATTCTCTTCCTTTCCGCGGTCCGCAACGCCTTCGGCTACTGCGGCCGCGGCACTGCCTCTCCGGTTGGCGATCCTATTGTGCGCTCTTCGAGCGCCACCGACTGGCCCCTTCTCCCCGCAAGTGCGGGGAGAAGGGATTATATCCCGCCCATCAGCATGTACTTGATTTCGACGAATCCATCGATGCCGTGGGAGGAGCCCTCGCGACCAATGCCGCTCTCCTTCACGCCGCCGAACGGCGCGATCTCGGTCGAGATGATGCCCTCGTTGATGCCGACCATGCCGTACTCGAGCCCTTCCGCGACGCGCCACACGCGGCCGATGTCACGGGCGTAGAAATAGCAGGCGAGGCCGAATTCGGTGTCATTTGCCATCTTGATCGCTTCTTCCTCGGTCTTGAACTTGAAGACCGGCGCGACGGGCCCGAACGTTTCCTCGCGCGCGACTTTCATCTGCGATGTGACGTTGGCGAGCACCGTCGGTTCGAAGAAGGTGCCGCCGAGCTTGTGACGCCTGCCGCCGGTGACGATCTTGGCGCCCTTCGACACGGCGTCGGCGATATGCTCCTCGACCTTCTCGATCGCCGCCTTGTTGATGAGCGGGCCCTGCGCGACGCCGGTCTCGGTGCCGTCACCGACCTTCATTGCCGCGGCCGTCTTGGCGAGCTTGGCGACGAACTCCTCGTAGACACCTTCCTGCACCAGCAGACGGTTGGCGCACACGCAGGTCTGGCCGGCGTTACGATACTTCGACGCCATCGCGCCCTCGACCGCCTTGTCGATATCGGCGTCGTCGAAGACGATGAACGGCGCGTTGCCGCCAAGCTCCAGCTCGACCTTCTTCACGGTCGACGCCGACTGCGCCATCAGTATCTTGCCGATTTCAGTGGAACCCGTGAACGTGATGCCGCGGACCTTGGGGCTCGTCGTCAGCTCGGTGCCGATCTCGGCCGACTTGCCGGTGATGACGTTGAAGACGCCTGGAGGAATGCCGGCGCGAGCAGCAAGCTCGGCAAGGGCCAGCGCGGTAAGCGGTGTCTCAGTGGCTGGCTTGACGACGACGGTGCAGCCGGCGGCGAGCGCGGGCGACACTTTGCGCGTGATCATCGCGTGCGGGAAGTTCCATGGCGTGATCGCGCCGATAACGCCGAGCGGCTGCTTGATGACGACGACGCGCGTGCCCTGCTTGAAAGTCGGGATCGTCTCGCCGGTGATGCGCTTGGCTTCCTCGGCGTAGAACTCGGTGAACGACGCGCCGTAGATGATCTCGCCGCGGGCTTCGGCGAGCGGCTTACCCTGCTCGCTCGTCAGCAATAGCGCCAGTTCGTCGGCGTGGGCGACCTGCAGGTCGAACCACTTCCGCATGATGATCGAGCGCTCTTTCGCGAGCAGCTTGCTCCAGGCCGGGAAGGCCTTCTCGGCGGCATCGATCGCCTGCTTGGTCTCGGCGGTGCCGAGGCGGGGGACCTTGGCGATTTCCTCGCCCGTTGCTGGATTGGTGACGGGGATCTCGGGTTTGCCGACCCACTTGCCGTCGATGTAGCACTGGTTCTTGAGGAGCGTGATGACCTTCTTGTCCATGGGGTCCTCCTGGATCTCGCGAGGGTAGGGGAGCGCCTGCCTGGGCCGAAAGTTTGGCGGGGGTGGCGGCTTCGGGAGGATCATAGCGCCTCGCGGCGGCGCTGGCCCACAATTTTGCTGAAGGTCTGCCGGTCAGCTGTTGCGGTGCTCCTCGATCTCCTCGGGTTCCTTATCGTCGATGCCGGCGAGCTGGTTGCTCGCCTGCGGCACCGCGCGGATGAGGGCGTCGAGCTTCGCTTGGACGGCCTGCGCATCCCGGTGTGCCGCCCGGTGAATCAGGAGTGCAATGATCAACGTCACGACGGTCGCGATGCCGTGCCAGTCGAGGGAATGCCGTTCCACGAGGTACCAGATCGCCGTGAACGCGATGACGAACAAAAACGACGATGGGTGCGCGGCATACACACCGAGCTGGGTCAATCCTTTGCGGATGACATCGAGCATGAACAATCTCCTGGTCACAATCCGCCGGGCGCTGGCGAAGCGTCAACGTGGGGATGGTTCCAGGAAGCGCCGGCCTCACCGACCAACGATCGGCACCCGCTATCCGTTCCGCGCCAATGCGACGACGTCGGCGGTTTTTCGGTTCCGGCGCAGCATATCGATCATCCGGCCGCGGACTTCGGGCAGCGTATCGCCGCGCGGCATCAGCACGCGGGTCTCGAGGAAATGGCCGGTGAGCGCGAAGCCGGCCGCCATGTCGTCGATCGATACGAGGCCCTGGCTACGACCGCGTAGGAACCCGGGAAGCGCCAGCAGGCGATCACGATACGGTTCGCCGGCGGAGGCGGAAACGGCGCGACCGCTTTTCGGCGAGACGTAGATCAGGTCGTCGTTGGTGCCGGTCGCGGCGCAGGCCGCGAGGTCGAGACCGAAGCCGAGTTCATCCAGCAGCGCCAGCTCCCAGCGCACCAGCAGCGCCGGCCAGACGTCCGGCTCGTCGAGGAAGCCGAGCACGAACAGGCTCACCTCGTAGAGACTCGGATGCGGATCGCGTTCCGGCAGCAGGCGCGCGAGCGACGTCAGCACGGTGAGGCCGGCGAGCGGCAGCGCGCGGTCCATGACCTCGGCGGCATAGGCGCGGCGCGTCTCGACCGCCATATGGCCGAGCTGCTCGGCGATGCGCGCTTTCCAGCCGACCTCGACGTGATTGCCGACCTGGAGGATGGGGCGCAGCCTGCGCGAGCGCCCACCATGGACAAGGCCGAGATGGCGGCCGTGCGCGCGCGTCAGCAGCTCGACGACGGTCGCCGTCTCGCCGTGCGGGCGGACGCCCAGGATGATGCCCTCGTCGGTCCATTCCATGGCGCGAAGTATAGCAGGAGTCGAGGCCCGCAGAGCAGCACGGGCTGCATCCGAGATCGCGGGTGCCCCTACATCCCGATCATCTCGGCCTTCCGCAGCGTCGCCTCGGCCTGACGGATGGTCGGCAGGTACAGCGGCTTGCCGTCGAGGACGACCATACCGGTCGCCGCGTTCGCCGCTCCCTTGCGCGCGGCCTCCGCGATCCGCCGCGCCCGCGCCACTTCGGCCGCGCTCGGCGAAAACACCGCGTTCAGCATCGGCGCGTCGTCCGGGTGCGCCAGCCATTTGCCCTCGCAACCGAGCACGGCGGCGCGGTGCGCGGCCTGTCGGAAGCCGTCGGGGTCGGCCGGATCAAGGAACGGGCCGTCGACCGGACGTAAACCGCGAGAGCGGGCGGCGGCGACGAGGCGGGCGATGGGATAATGCCACATGTCACCCCAGTGGCGTTCGCGCGCACCGCTCGCGTCGGCATTGGTGAGAACCACGTAATCGGGGTGCGGGCCGCCGACCACCTTCATGCGCGCCTGGACCGAGGCCGCGTAGTCGTTCTCGCCGAGGTGCAGGGATTCGATGCGCGGGCTGGCTGCGGCCAGCTCATGGATGTTGGCCATCCCGAGCGCGGTCTCGATCATCAGCTCGAAGCCGATGCGCTTGGCGCGGTCCATGGCGGTCTCGATCTGGGTGACGAGTACGTCGACAGCGTAGACGTCGGCGGCGACGCCGGCCTTGGGGATCAGCAACAGATCGAGCCGCTCGCTCGGGCCTTCCAGCACCTGGACCAGATCCTGGTACATGTACGGCGTGTCGAGGCCGTTGATCCGCATCGTCACGGTCTTGCGGCCCCAGTCGAGATCATTGAGCGCCTCGAGCAGGAGCTTGCGCGCGCGTGGCTTCACGTCCGGTGCGATCGCATCCTCCAGCTCGAACAGGATCACGTCCGCTTCCGAGGCGGCGGCAGCGGCGAAGGTCTCCGGCGCATCGGCGCGCACGAAGAGCTGGCTGCGGTTGAGGCGGGCAGGTGCGGGCTGAACGATTGTGAACGACATGATGAAACTCCTGCACGATGACGCAATTTCGGTCGGGTCGCAGGTTCGGGAAAATAAGGCATCGTACACGCAGGAGCGCCCCGCCGCGAGGCCATCGCTCAATAAGCAGCGGCAGCGATAGGCGGCGCGGCGGGGGCCGGATCGAGGGAATGGCGCACCTCGTCGGCGAGGGCAAAGAAGCGCTCGCGGACCGCAGCCGCGTGCGGGTTGGCGCGCTCGATTGCCTCGTAGACAGCCGGGGCATCGTGGCGGACCATCCCGGTCGCCTGCAGGATCAGGTCGAAGCTACGGGTCGCCATGCGCTTCGGCAGCGGTTCCATGCGCACCAGTACCTTGGCGATCAAGTGCGTGAGGCCCTGGACGACGGCCATCTGGCGGTCGTGGGTGTCGGGCGTCGTGCGGATCACGTCGAGCTTGAGCACGCGGCGGAGGAACGCAGCGATCCGGGCCGCCGATCTCCCGCGCACCGGGCACCACGCGATACGATGGCCGGCGACGCCGTCCTTGGCGCTCTGCGGGCCGAACAGCGGATGCGTGCCGATTATCTCGACATCGGGCGGCAGCTCCGCCAGCATCACCCGCACCGGCTCGATTTTTACTGACCCGACGTCGATGACGACGGTGCCCGGCCGCAGGTGGGGCCGCAGAGCGCGGATCGCGTCGGCCATTCCACTCACGGGGACGGCCAGCACCACCACGTTGCATCGTGCAACCGTCGGCAAGTCGGCGAATGTCACGGTCAGGCCGCGGGCATCGCGCGGGACCGGATCGAACGCCAGCAGCCGGCAGTGCGGCGCCAGATGGCGGGCCATCAGCGCTCCGAAGGCGCCTAAGCCAACGATGCCCACGCTGGGCCAGGATTTTCTTTGGAAGGGCATCACACGTCTCCGAGTGGAGCTGCGATGCCGGCGCTCGCCACAACTGTTCAACCGCCGGAAACGCAGCGGTTGAGCATGAGGGTGCAGCCGCCGTTATGTGAGCGGCGGGTAATACCGGCTGGCGATGTGCGCGGTCGTCTGCATGGCCGGGGATATAGGGATGACCGGCGTGGCTGTCAAACGGCGCCAGGTGCGGCCTCGCAAGCCGCCCCGGAAATTCGTCTTGGATCCGTCGGATTCCGGCCCTAGAGCAGGGGTGGGTGACATGTGAGGGGGTGTTTAGGCAGGCGACGGAACCGCCCGCCGCGGCGTGCCGTTAGAGTCTGGATCATGCGGACGGTTTCGATCCTGGCGCTCGTGATGGTGATGTCTGCCGATGTGGCGCTTGCCTCTGACCGGCCGCGCCCGCTCGTCGAGACGATCTGCCCGTTGATGGAGAGAGAGGCGCGCGCCGCCGGCATCTCGCCGATGCTGTTCGTGCGGCTCATCTGGCGCGAGAGCGCGTTCCGACCCAACACCGTCAGCCACAAGGGTGCACAGGGCATCGCGCAGTTCATGCCGGCGACAGCGAAGGAGCGCGGCCTCGCCAATCCATACGATCCGGCCGAGGCGATCCCGCATTCGGCGCGCTTCCTTGCCGAGCTGCAGCGCGAGTTCGGCAATTTCGGTCTCGCCGCCGCGGCCTACAACGGCGGACCGGAGCGCGTGCGCGGCTGGCTCGCAGGACAGCGTGCGCTACCCTCCGAGACGCGCGCGTACGTCAAGTTCATCACCGGCCACGCCGCGGATAAATGGAAGGATGCGCGAGGCGCCGTTCCCGCGCACAGCGAAGCGCCATCCGAGGAACTGCAGACGTCATGCATGAAGCGGGCGCCGGGGCTCGTGCAGATCGCGCTCACCGAAAGGCCGGTTGAGCCACAGGCGCGACGCCGGGGAGCACGCCAGCCGTGGGGCGTGCAGCTCGGCGTCGGGACCTCGGAGGATCGTGCGGCAAGCCTTTTCGGCAGCCTCAAGCGGCAGCACGCGAAGCTGCTTGCCGATGCCGAGCCGATGTACGTGCCGGCGCGCATGGCCGGGCGCGGGCGGATGTCGATTGCGCTCCGCGTCGGCGCCGAGACGCGCGACGAGGCACTCAAGCTGTGCGAGCGCTTGCGGGCGAATGGCGGCGTCTGCACCGTCCAGAAGAACTGATCGCTCAGGGCTTCAGTCGATATCCCGTGCGGAACATCCACCACACCACGACGAGACAGACGCCGAGAAAGCCGAGCGTCATCGCGAGGCTGATCCGCATGTCGACGTCCGCGATCTCGTAGAAACTCCAGCGAAAGCCGCTGATGAGATAGACGATCGGGTTGAGCAGCGCCACGTTCTGCCAGAACGGCGGTAGCATGTTGATAGAATAGAACGTGCCGCCGAGAAACGTGAGCGGCGTCAGCACGAGCATCGGGATCACCTGCAGCCGCTCGAAACCGTCGGCCCAGATGCCGATGATGAAGCCGAACAGGCTGAACGTGAGCGCGGTGAGCACAAGGAACGCGAGCATCCAGAACGGATGGGCGACGCGCAAGGGCACGAAGAAGCTGGCGGTGACCAGGATGATGAGGCCGAGCACGATGGACTTGGTCGCGGCCGCGCCGACGTAGCCGACCGTGATCTCGAGCGGTGAGATGGGGGCCGACAACACCTCGTAGATGGTCCCGGTGAAGCGCGGCAGATAGATGCCGAACGACGCGTTCGACGTGCTCTCGGTGAGGAGAAGCAGCATCATGAGGCCGGGCACGATGAAGGCGCCGTAGCTGACGCCGTCGATCTCGGGCACGCGAGAGCCGATCGCGGCGCCGAAGATGATGAAGTACAGTGACGTCGACAGCACCGGCGCGACAATGCTCTGCAGCAGCGTGCGGCCCCAGCGCGCCATCTCGAAGCTGTAGATTGCCCACATGGCCGTGAGATTCATGCGGCCTGCCTCACGAGATCCACGAAGATCTCCTCGAGCGAGCTTTGATGCGTCTCGAGATCGGTGATCTGGATGCCGGCATCGCGCACCGCGTTGAGCAGCGTCGTGATGCCGGTGCGCTCGCCGCGCGCGTCGTAGGTGTAGGTGAGGGAGCGGCCCTCGTCGGCGAGCTCGAGTGCGAAGCTGGCAAGCGTCTCGGGAACGGCGGTCAGTCGGGCCGCGACGCGCAGCACGAGCTGCTTCTTGCCGAGCTTGCGCATCAATTCGACCTTCTCCTCGACGACGACGATCTCGCCGTTTGTGATGACGCCGATGCGATCCGCCATCTCCTCGGCCTCCTCGATGTAGTGCGTGGTGAGGATCACGGTGACGCCGGATGCGCGCATCTCGCGCACCACCTCCCACATGCCGCGGCGCAGCTCAACATCGACGCCGGCCGTCGGCTCGTCGAGAAACAGGATGCGCGGCTCGTGCGCCAGCGCCTTCGCAATGAGGACACGGCGCTTCATGCCGCCCGAGAGCGTCATGATCTTGGCGTCCTTCTTGTCCCACAGCGAGAGCTGGCGCAGCACCTTCTCGATGAGTGCGGGATCCGGCGTTTTGCCGTGCAGACCGCGGCTGAAAGTGACAGTCGCCAAGACCGTCTCGAACATGTCGGTCGCCAGCTCCTGCGGCACGAGCCCAATCAGCTCGCGTGCGGCGCGCCAGGCGCGGACGTGATCGTGGCCGCCGACCGTCACCGTGCCGGCGCTCGCGTTGACGAGACCGCAGACGATGTTGATCAGCGTCGTCTTGCCCGCGCCGTTCGGGCCGAGCAGCGCGAAGATCTCGCCCTGACGGATATCGAGGCTCACGCCCTTCAGAGCTTGGAAGCCAGAAGCGTAGGTCTTGGCGAGGTTCGAAATAGAGATGATGGCAGTCATCGCGTCCACAATGTTGGGGAGAATGATCGAGGCGGCGTCCGCGGTGCGGCGCCGTGGTCCGTCGAATCAGAATCACGTTGGGTAGACGCCGGTACTAGGGCAACGGGGCGCGCATAAGGCAAGGCCTACGAGTGCGCTCGCTTTCACTCTTTCGGGAAGTCGAGGCCCATGTTGCGGAAGCGCTCGGGATCGTTGCCCCAGCCCTCCTGCACCTTCACATGCAGGAAGAGATGGACGGGACGCTCGAGCAGGCGTGCCAGCTCTTTGCGCGCGCCCATGGAGATGTCCTTGATCGTGCGGCCGCCATCGCCGAGGACGATGCTGCGCTGGCTGTCGCGCTCGACGAAGATCGTCTGCTCGATGCGGACGGAGCCATCCTTGCGCTCCTGCCAGTTGGTCGTCTCGACGGTCGCGGCGTAAGGCAGCTCCTGGTGCAGGCGCTCGTATAGCCGCTCGCGCGTGATCTCCGCGGCGAGCGTGCGCTCGGAGGCGTCCGAGAGGTCGTCGGCAGGGAAATGCCAGGGGCCGGCTGGGACCTTATCCGCGAGATACCGCTTGAGATCGTCGACGCCGCTACCGCCAAGCGCCGAGATCATGAACGTCGCCTCGAACTGCAGGCGCGCGTTGAGGTCGGCGGTGAGCGCGAGAAGCTGCTCCTTGCGGACGCGGTCGATCTTGTTGAGGGCGAGCAGCCTCGGGCGCTCGACGTTGGCGAGTTGCTTGATGATGCGCGCGACATCCTCGGTGACACCCTTCTGCGCATCGACGACCAGGACCACGACATCGCCATCGCTGGCCGCGGTCGTCGCGGCGTCGACCATCGCGCGGTCGAGCCGGCGGCGCGGCGCGAAGATGCCGGGCGTATCGATGAACACGAGCTGGCTCGAACCGACCATGGCGATGCCGCGGACGGGAACGCGCGTCGTCTGCACCTTGTGCGAGACGATCGTCACCTTGGTGCCGACCAGTGCGTTGACGAGCGTCGACTTTCCCGCATTGGGCGCGCCGATGACGGCGATGAAGCCGCAACGCTGGTCGCCCTGGTCGGGCATCGGCGGCGCCGGTTCGGAAGGTGCGTCAGTCATCGGTTTCAGTCATGGCTTTCCGTGGTCCACACGCCCTTCTGGCGCAGGAGCGCGGCGGCAGCTGCCTGCTCGGCGGCGCGCTTGTTGGCGCCTTCGCCCTGGGCCGGGCTCATGCGGCCGACGCGAACCTCGGCGGTGAATCGCGGTGCGTGATCCGGGCCGGCGCGACCGACCTCGATGTACTCCGGGAGGGACAGGCCCTGGCCCTGCGCCCACTCCTGCAGCGCCGATTTCGGGTCTGGGGCGGCGCGCGGCGCACCGTCCGCGAGCGGCGTCCAGAGGCGGCGCACGACACCACGCGCGACGTCGAAGCCCGACTCGATGAATAGCGCCCCGAGCAGCGCCTCGCAGGCGTCGGCGAGGATGGTGTCCTTGTCGCGTCCGCCGCTATCGGCCTCCGACACGGACAGGATCAGCACGCCGCCGAGGCCGAGATCGCGGCCGATGCGGGCGCACGCTTCCCGCCGCACCAGCCTGTTGAAGCGCCGCGCGAGTTCGCCTTCGGTCGCCTCGGAATCGATCTCGACGAGCAGCTCGGCGATGGCGAGGGCGAGCACGCGGTCGCCGAGAAATTCGAGGCGCTCGTTGTCGCCGCCGCCGTCGCGCTGGGAGCGTACGCTCGCGTGCGTCAGCGCTCGGCGGAGGAGGGCGCGGTCCTTGAACTTGTAGCCGAGCGCCTTTTCGAGGGCGGCGGTCTTGAGCTTGTCGGCTGGCTTGCTCGCCGGCGGGGACGGTGTGGGCGACTTGCTCACGACGCGGTCCCTCCAGAATGCGCGGAGCGACGTGGCGGCGCGATTGAGCATGACGACGAAACTCCGGTGCGTGCATCTGGCGCCGACCGGATCGGCGCAGCGGCGGCGGGACCAGGGCGCTCGGGCGTTGCTCTCAATCGAGTCTGTCCCGTCTGCTAGCGGACCAGCCTGAAAATGCGGCTCCAGCGGATGTCGAAGGGCCACGTCCATGGTCGCGTCAGCTCGAAGCGTCCCGGCTCGTCGACCGCTGCTGAGAAGAAGATGATATCCGCCCGGCCGATGAAATTCTCAAGCGGAACGAACCCGACGCCGTAGCGCGGTGACTGATCGCGGCTGTCGGTCGAGTTGTCGCGGTTGTCGCCCATCATGAAGTAGTGGTCCGCCGGCACCTTGTACGGGCCGACGTTGTCGTACTCGCCGTTGGTGCGCGCATCGAGCACGAAGTACTTCTTGCCTTCCGGCAGCGTCTCCTCGTAGCGCGCGATGCGACGCTCGCGGCCGTCCTCGGCGATCTGGATGAAGTCGTCGACGCGACGGCGCGGGATCTCCTGGCCATTGATGAAGAGCACGCCACCGCGCACGACGATCTCGTCACCGGGCAGCCCGATCACGCGCTTGATGTAATCGGTCGAGTTGTCGCGCGGCAGCTTGAAGACGGCGACGTCGCCCCGCTTGGGCGGCGAGCTGAGGATGCGGCCGGAGAAGAGATTGGGGCTGAAGGGCAGCGAATGTTTCGAGTAGCCGTAGGACAGCTTCGAGACGAACAGGTAGTCGCCGATCAGCAGCGTCGACTGCATCGAGCCCGACGGAATGTTGAAGGGCTGATAGAAGAACACGCGCACGACGAAGGCGATGATCAGCGCGTGCACAAAAATGCTGATCAGGTCGCGAAAACCGCCCGCCTGGGACTTCTGGGTGCTCGATTTCAAATCACTGTTCCCCGCGCATGGAGTTGGGCGGCAAGCTCTGACGGCCTGCACTGAATTGGCTTAGCGCGCCTTCCAACAGATCCGCGCAACCTGCGCGTGTCCCTGGACGCCAAGCGCCACCGGCAGCGCACGGCCGCCGGTCGCCAGCCCCGTGCCCGGGCGAGCCGATCCATTCAGCAAGCCCTATAGCCTTTCCGCCTGAGTGGCGCAATTGACAGCGGCGCCGCGCCCGGGAGGCCGGATTGCCGGCTCGACCGGGACGGCTCTTCAAGTACTGTGGCGACGGTGTCATGATCTGCCCCCGTTCAATTGGCCCAGCAGCCTCCGAAAGTCATACCGATGAAGATCCCGACCCTCGCCTTCACCGTGACCGACTGGTCGAAGGTCGAGCCGACCATCCACAAGGGCGAGCGCGGGGAAGCCCTTTGGCGGACCTACAACATCGGCGACATCCGCATACGCCATGTCGAATACACGCCCGGCTATCTCGCCGATCACTGGTGCGACCGGGGGCACATCCTTTATGTGCTCGAGGGGGAGCTGATCAGCGAGCTCAAGGACGGCCGCAAGTTCACGCTTTTCCCCGGCATGAGCTACCAGGTGTCGGACCTCGGCGACGCCCCACACCGATCGTTCGCACCGAAAGGCGCCAAGCTGTTCATTGTGGATTGAAGAGCCCGGTGCCTCCCGCGGCTCAGCCGGGACGGCGGGGCAAATCCATTGACGGGCCTAAAACCCGCATTGTAGGCAACGGCCTGCCGCGGCCATCGCTGTCGTCGTGACGCAGCCGCACAACAATAATCTAGAGCGAGGAAACAATGAAACTTGATCGCCGCGAAGCGCTCATGGGCGCCGGAGCCCTGCTGGGTGCTGGCTTCATTCCATCCGCTGCGCACGCGCAGGCCGCTACGGCGACGCTCGCCTATGGGCCGGGCACGCCGGTCTACGCGCTCGGCCCCATTGCCGAGGCCAAGGGGTTCTTCAAGGACGAGGGGCTCGACTTCAAGCTCGTGGTCGGCAACGCGGGGACGCACGGCCGGCAGGCGCTCGCCGCCGGACAGGCGCTGTTCGCCCACGGTGACGCCAGCCATCCGCTACAGCTTACGACGCGCGGCAAGCCTTGCAAGATCCTAATGGCCTCGCAGATGATCTCGTCGATCGCCAGCATCGTCGTACGCAAGGACCTCTTCGACGCCGGGATCAACACGGTCGAAAAGCTCGCCGACTACAAGCGGCCGGATGGAGCCAAGCCGATCGTTGCGGCGACAGCGATCGGCTCGGGCACGTGGATGTACGGGACCTACGTCTTCGAGTCGAAGAAGCTCGGTGATCGCGTGAACTGGGTTGCGGGCGGCGGTCCCAAGACGCTGTTCCCGGGCCTGCAGACCAAGCAGTTCGATGCCATCATGGCCGTGCCGGGCTGGATCATCGAG
>VFQN01007315.1_pt1 | contig 11973 bp, 14 predicted proteins | sample 3512371 | NCBI WGS metagenome assembly VFQN01 (sample SAMN10412370, study PRJNA504923) | tailings metagenome | isolation source: Replicate 2 from Balatoc abandoned mine | place: Philippines: Itogon, Benguet | collected 2017-08-28
CCTGAACAGGGGAATGGGAGTCATCCACCAGCTGATGCCCGACGGTTCATCATCCACTGGCAGGCACCTGCCACCGGCACGCCTTCCCTGTGGGTCCGGGCAGACCACACAGGCGGACGAGGACTGGAATCTCGCCCGAGGTAGGAATCGAACCCGGGTCGGATTCCCGGGAGAATCGGGACTAAGCCAATTCTAATGCCCAAATTCCTTACCGGACTTCACTACGGTACGCTATGTCCCTGAGGAGCCCAACCAGGGGAGCTCACTCAGCGGAGCTTCCCTGAGCTATAACACTGGCTGACTCCATGGCAACCGGCTAGGCGAGGACGCCATGTCCCCTTGCGCACATATCACTTGGGGCTCAGGCTGACTGCCACCCTGCAAAGCTTGTCACAGCACAGCCCACAGCGCCAAGGCCTGCCTTGATCAATTGCTGCCTGGGACCTAACGGTATACAGCCTTATAGTAATGAAACACACGCGGTCACCTGATTGTGGCCTCAACTTGGTCATCCGTATAGGGGTTCCCACGGTACCGTAGCCTGAACCACACGTGTCCAGCTGGGTGGCATGTGCAAACTGCTGGCCCAGAGGCGCCCATACAATGCCTGTGCAGCTCAGCGTCACCGTACCGTCCTTGCATTTGCATTTCGTCACCGGGTACTGGTATCGGGTACCAGTACCGGCCAGGGGATGTCTCCCCTGGTACGGGCACCACGTGGGGCTTGTCTCCAACACTCCGAGTCTACCCGTCATCCCACACAAGTCGAGCTGTCTTGAGCCCCTACCGGTCCACCTGCCGACCGGGTCCCCACATGTTGGACATCTGATAGGTGTGGGGCACCACCTGGTATATACCGGTACTGTGTTACAAAGTACCAATGCCTGCCTGCTACTCCCCCACGTACGGTAACTCGTCTGTAGTGCCCAGCACACTGTTAGCCTGCAACCATATGTGCGCGGTGGTCCGCCAGAGTGCAGGCAGCCCTGGGCACCTGTACCGCAGGCATGACGACACAAATGGAACAGTCGAGACACCGTCCATCACCCCGCCTCACGCACACTGCTCGCCCATACCTGGCTACTGTACGTGCAAGCGCCGTCACAGATTCCAGGGATACATAGAGAGCAGCGCAGCCCTTGGATAAAGCCAATAATACCCACCGACACTGCAGCTGGATGAATGCTACCATTGGCACCATGGGCTGAGGGAGCCATTTAAGTTGCTTTAGTTAAGCTGAATGGTAGGGGTGAACGGAAAAGGCCGTAGTGCAGTGCCAGTTCCATCCTGCCGCTCCGAGGGTGCAAGCACCTCCATTGGATTGGCCCCCAGAGAAATTAAAGTTAATCGCAGGGAATCAATGATTCCCATATAAGCGATTAAGCTTATAAGAACAGATACTACACATGATCTGAGCCAAAAGGCCGAGAAAGGTATGAAACTCCACCTTCAAATCAAATTGGGCCAGCCCCGTCAGAATGCTTTATAACCACCACGGCGCAGCGATGGTGGGCAATGGGACCCACACTTGTTTGTCCCGTCTCTCACCCCAGCCCAGCCAATCCCGCAAGCCGTACCCTCTGTTCCAATATGTCTCATCAGCACCGCACCTCATTGCAGATTGCACCCACGGGTCCTAGCACCACACCAGCCAGACAAGCAAGGTGTGCTTCACTCCTCACGTGCCCAAGGCGTGTACGGTGGCAGCACAGCCTGCCCCCACAGGTGACGCATCCCGGATCCCGCATACCGCCTTTCCCCACCCAGCCCTGATGCGCCCAGGAGAGGTCCGGCGGCAGCATATGCAAACCGACTATCTTCACAGGTTACACCTGCATCTCGAGTTCCGCACACTGCAATGCTACACCGTCTACACGCAGAGCCCTGATGCACCCAAGCAAGGGGTGATCCAGTGTTACACTGCGGGCAAAAGCCCGGGGTCCATAACCGGTCCGAGACACAGCGATGGCCTCTATCTTGGGCCTTGGGCACGAGCCGGGAGGGCTCGAAACACGGGACAACGCCCGACAGCGCGCGCTGGGGCCTACTCACCTAGGGCAAGCAAACCGCAGCCCCAAGACGGCACATGCAAGAGGACAGACCCAACCCGCACAACCAACATCCGCACACACAATGTCAATGGAGACCAACGACAAGCAGCACGCCAGGGCAGCAGGCAGCACAAACCAAGCAGAGCACAAGGGCCGGGAATAAGAGTCGTCCTGCTGGGCGCCTGGGGTGTATGATATATATATACAGCACAACTACTGCCTGTCCACACAACTGACGCATCCCGAATCCCGCCTCCCGCATTATTGCCACATCGCCTGTCCCCACGCGTAGACACTGCAACCCTCATCACACGAACCGCGCTCTGTATCATGGGTACATATATAGCCGGCAACGCACACCCATACGATTCTGCACTCAGGTAGTAACGCACACAGGCAAATACTGCAATGCCCGGAAGCCCAGGCGCACTATGCCCTTGCAGGCACGCCCTTGCACTGGGGCAAGCAGTGGTGCGGGCAGGGCGTGCCACCCATGACGCCTGATCACTGACACACATGGCTCACGGTGTATCTCTTCAGTTAGGCTTTGACCACGCAAGGACACGCATTCTTCCACGCCAGGTTTCACGGCTGCACGGCCTACAGCCCAAACGCCAACCGCACATGTGCCTGTTTTCATATGTGCGTATACATGCCAAACGGGGCCCCTTTGGGCCAACGACGAGCCTCCCCACCGCCCTTCATGATTGCCGACTCCGCCGCTCTGCCGCAACAGGCCCGACGCCTCGCGGCCTGCTCCGGTTATTACGATACCAAGCCAGTCAGCCAGTCAGCCGCGTCGACCGCCAGCTGAGGCACGGCACCAGCCCTCTCTCCACCCGTGGCACCTCCTGCTGTTGCCCCTGCTGCTGTTGCCTCCGGCTACATGTCTTTAGCTCCGCATCCCCAGTAGTGCAGCCGCCTGTGAGGCCCCCCAGAGCACGGCATACAGCCGCCACCGCCACCGCCATTGCCCTGTGAGTACCCGTAGTGCCCATCGCTGCATTTTGCACTCCTTTTTGCCGCAGTCCGCCTGATAACCCACCCGTCCAAGGCCCGTCCAAGGCCCGTCCAAGGCCCAAGTGTAGCAGGCCCGTCCAAGGCCCGACAATTCAATACAGCTCCGCATCCCCAGTGCAGCCGGCTGCTGCGGCCCGCCAGCTAGCAGGCGCAGCCCTCCGTCGCGCCCTGCCTGGTGCAGCGGTGCTCTTCGACTCCGCCGCCCTAGCGGCAGTCCCGCCGCCCGTGCTGGGCAACGCCTCAGCTCTGCAGCCCCAGCGCCGACTTCTGTGGGCTGGGCCCGTCGCCCAGCTCGCTGTTGGACCCGTTGGACAGCAGCGCACGCACCGCTGTTACAGCAAAGCCTTGTAGGGGCTCCCGCTGCCCAGCCAGCCAGTCAGCAACCGAAGGCCTCTTAGTTTTGCAGCCCCAGGGCGGACTTCTGCGGGCTGGGCCCGTCGTCCAGCTCGCTGTTGGACCACACCTTGATCCACACGATGAGCAGGAAGAACAGCGCGTACAGCAGCGGGAACGCGTACCTGTGCGGAAAATGAGAATTTATTGCAACACCATTTGTCAACATATGCGCTACCATATTTAATATGTTATACATGCACGATGAGCAGGAAGAACAGCGCGTACAGCAGCGGGAACGCGTACCTGAAAAAGCAAAAGGAAGTGCAGGGTTACTACCGGTAGCAAAATGATGGCTACTTCTCGCTTTCACGCGGTCAACCAGCTTGCTCTTCGCATTCCAGATACCACCGTACCAGTACCCACCGTACCAGTACGCCTAGTTTCCTACCCACCTGCAGTTGGCGCCAATCAGGGCGCTCAGCAGTTTCGTACATATCAATTGATTATGATCAAACATTTTATAGTAACGAATGTAAGTTAAGATCCGAGTGCGACCCGCAATTGCCTGCCCACCTGCAGTTGGCGTCGATGAGGGCGCTCAGCAGCCGCCACTTGACGTTGTACTCCTTGGCGATCAGGTCTGCGGTTAACACGATAACATATAGAAATTTGTATCACCTTTGCGACCAGGTCCGCAGTTCAATGGAACCCGACACACGGGGTCACTCTATGCTCGCAGTGTGCATCGCAAGGCACGATACAAAAACGTGGATCAACTGGGCCCTCATTGCCCCTTTATGCGATGCTTGCACCACCCTGCACCAATCGTGGCCGGACCAGAGTAGCTAGACCAGCACGTACGCCAAAGCGTTCCCGCAGGCAAGTACGGCAATCGCGTGGCACGTGCGTGGTACGGCATTACAGCTAACCACCACCGGCAGCACACTCACTGTGGAAGTTGGCCTTCGCTCCCACGCGGTTGACAGCCGCCGCGCCGTGCTGGCTGCGCCCCCCGCTGCCCTGCGTCTTGAGGCTGCGGAACGAGGTCGCACCCATGGCCTGGGGCGCCCCACCGCCCTCCCCTGCGGCCTGTGAGCCCACGATGGGCCACAGGCGCAGCACCAGGCCATCCATGCCGAACACGGTGACGGCGTTGGCCACGCGGTCGCAAATTGCGACCAGCTCGGGCGCGGGGTTGTCCAGTATGAGCTGCGTGTGGAAGTAGCAAACATGGGCATGTGTATTAGGGTGTGTATTGACTTTGCACGGGGGTCATGGGTGCGACTGCGTTGGCGATGCGGTCGCAGATGGCCACCACCTCGGGCGCGGGGTTGTCCAGGATGAGCTGCAGCATAGGGAGGGGGCCACGGGCGTGTGTGTATTAGCGTGTGTGTATTAGCTTTCAACACCGTGGCGATGTTGGCGACGCGATCGCAGCTGGCCACCAGCTCGGGGGCGGAATTGTCCAGCATGAGCTGCAGCAAGCGAGGGCAGGGCGCGTGTGTATTAGCACTGTATGTATTAGCGTCTAGAGGGGGCAGGTGTGTGGCAGGTGCGTGGCTGGTGGCGACCAGCTCCGGGGCGAGGATGTCCAGGGCGGGCTGCGGCAGGTGAGACGGGGATAGGCACGTGTATTAGCGTGCGTGTATTAGCAGCACGGGCGTTCTGGGTGCGAGGGCGGCGCGGTGCACTTGGTGGCAATCGGCTCTCGGGCTCCAGGACGAGGTGCGGCAAGGGGGCCAATCGTGTACTGTATGATTGCATGTGCATCAGCGGCGCGGCGGCACACGTGTGACCGGTGCAGCATGCCATATACCGGTAGCATTTTAGAACCCTCGCTTCATATGTTGCCCACCTGCAGGTACCACTCGAGCTTCTCCGGCGAGTCCACGTGCAGCACGGCGTCCAGCGTCACATCCACCTCCGCCTCCCCACCCGAAACCGCTCCCGCACCCCCCATCCCCGCGCCCTCCTCCTCCCCGCCCCGCCCCTGCCCCGCATGCCCGCCCGGCCCCGCCCCGCAGTCGGCCGCACCCCAGCCGTCGCCCCCTGTCGCCCCCTTGCCCCAACCGCCAACCGCTGCGGCCCGGTTGGCGCCGAAAGGTCTCCCCTGCTCGCTGCAGGCGGCCTGACAGCCCTGCACGCCCCCATGCGCCCCATGGCCCAAACCCATAGGCCCCCACTGCCCGCCCTTGGTAGTAGGAGCCTTTGAGCCGGCCTCCTCCCCGCCCCGCCCCTGCCCCGCATGCCCGCCCGCATGCCCGCTCGGGCCCCCACCATCCAACGCGCCCCAGCCGTCACCCCCTTTCGCGCCGTCGTACCGATCGTGCCTGCCACTGCCCTCAGCGGCCCGGGCAGCAGCGGAGGGTGTCCCTTGCTCCCGGCATACGGCCCCATGCCCCCCATTGCCCCCCACGTGCCCCCACTGCCCGCCCTTGGTAGTAGGAGCCTTTGAGCCGGCGGAGGCGTTGGATGCCACGTCATCCCCGGCATCAAACACGTACGAGCTCCACGGAGGCACTGGCGGGCGCTGGGCAGTTGCGGTTGTTGCGGTTGCGTGCCGTGCCGTACGGAAGCGGGACGCCACGCTCGGCAGTGTACGGCGGTTGGCGCTGGCTTCGCCGGAAGCGGCCGCGGCCGCGGCAGCGGCGGTGGCGTCAGTAGTAACACCGTCACCGGCAAGCGGCGTGGTGGGCAGGGCGGCGTGGGACCCATCTGCGCTGCTGCAGTCGCCTCCCTCGTCACCCGCCGTGCTGCCGTATATGACGGACAGCTGGCGCGGCGGCAGTTGGGACGGTTGGTACAGCCGGTTGGTCATCGTTATGCTGCTGTTGCTGCTGCTGGTGGTGCCTGTTCGACTGAGTCCTCCCCGGCCGTGCGCAGACGCGTCTCGGTCGGCCGCACCACCCCAGTCGGTTAGGGAGGGCACGTGTGCGGGCACGGCCGTGGCGGCCTCAACTGCTGTACCCTGGCCTTGCCTTGTGAGCCCTAGGGGGTCAAAGGAAGGGTCGCCCAGGACAATGCCGCCGCAGCTGCCGCCGTCACCGCCGCCCGCCGTCGCCATCCGTACAACCCCCTCTGCCGTACCGTTTGCATGCGGGCCGTGTACGGTCTCGTCCGAGGCGCGGGCTGCTGCCAGCACCGCCGCCGCGTTGGCTTGGCCGGGCGAACCCGCAGCCTCCTGCAGCTCACGTGCGCAGGCGTCCGCCTCCCTGCCCTCCCCTGCCGGCCCCCCTTGCCCCAAGCTGCCTTGCCGGCTCTGGCCGCTCAAGGCAACACCCGTTCCGAACGCAGCGCGCGCTGGACCCGATGGGGCGCGTGCCAAAGCAGACACGTGCCGGCCGGCGCCTCCAGTCCCGCCTTCCACGGATTCCGCGTTGGTACCCATTAGCGTACTTTCGCCGAACGACACCCTGTTCGCACGGCCCGAGCCGCCAGACATCGCCCTGTGCGCGTGGCTTAGCAGAGGCGGAGTGGGTGTGAGTGAGGCTGGCTCGGCCAGCGGGGAGGACCCAACACGTGTGGCGGTGACCGTTGACCGTTGCCCGTCCGTACGGTCGCTGACAAGGCCGCCACCGAGCTGGGGCCCGACGTCCGCGAAGCTCGTGCCTGTGCCTAGGTTGGGGCTTGCCGGCAGCGGCGGCAGCGGCGGTAGGGGCGGCGGCGGCGGTGGCGGCGGGAGCGGAGGCGCCATGGGGGGCGGCGGAAGGGAAGGTGGTTGCGCTTGCTGCTGCTGAAGCTGCGGCTGCATGGGCGAGCCAGCTTGTGGGTAGGGGGCCGGCGCCGCGGCAGCCTGACTGGCCGTGGCACCGTTACCGGCCCCGGCGCCTTGACTGGCCGCAAAGCGGGCCATGAAGCTGTCGGCCGTTGCCAAGCTTGGCGCCGCGGCGTGCGTCGCGCTGCCCCTGCCAAAGCTCTGGCTGAAGGCCTTTGTCAGTGCCGCCTCCGCCGCCGCCGCCCTGCCGCTGCCACTGATGCTCAGGCCGTTGCCGTACGACACGCAGCCTCCTCCTCCTCCGCCGCCGCCGCCGCCAACCGCTGCAAATGGTTGGGCGGCGGCGGCGGACGCGTGTCTCCCGCTGCCAGCCTGCCCCCGTACAGCTGCTGACGCCGACGCCGGCGGCACCGGCACATGCGCGGGAACCTTGCCGCTTCCGCCGCCGCCGCCGCCGCCGCTCGTCCCACTGCGACTGCCCCTGGCTGGCCCCTCCCCCTCCTCCTGCTCCTGCTCATCGTCCTCCTCGTCTTTCAGCTGGATCGCCAGCTCTATCCACTTGTCGCCGCCAGCCGCCGCCAGCCTCGCCTCCCCCGCCGTCAGCCGCCGCGACAGCGTCGCCGCCAGCGGCGGCCGCGGCGACGGTTCTGGGGTTGCCAGCACCACGCCATGCAGCCCGCCGCCGTCGTCGTCGCCGCCACCGCCGCCAGCACCTAGTGCCGTACGCGCCCGCCGTACGGACCCGCTGCCGCTTGTGCCGTCAAGCGGTGACGATGACCTCCCCCCCGACCGTGAATGCCAGGGGCGGCCACGCTCCTCCCTCCCGCTCCATTCCCCTCCGCTAGTCCCCTCCCCACTAAGCCCCTCCGCACCGCCAGTGCCTCTGCCCCAAGAGTTCGAATGCGGGTAGGGGACTCTCTCCCCGTCTGATCCGGCTGGCATGCCGCCAGCGGCAAAGGCGGAGTAGGGCCCCTCAGCCGACGGCGCAGCTAGGCGAGGAGTCTCTGCGGCATCCCTTGCGCTACCGTTAGCGGTTGCAGCGGCGTACGACAGCGCGTCGCCGTCAAGGGTGTCGTACGCATCGGAGGCGGTGGCCCCGCCGCCGCCGCCAGTGATGCCGTTACTGGGCCCGCGGCTTTGGCGGTCGCGGCCGCCGCCGCCGCCGCTGCCGCCGCCGCCACCGGCGCCGCGGTCCAGGTTAGCAGCGTTACCGAGCAGGGAGATACTCCCAGCCGACTTCGTGACGTTGCGGCTGGACTGACTGCATAGTGAAGGGACAACGGCACGATAATGAAAAGGAGAAGAGTTGAGGAGAGTTTTTGAGGACACGGATTCGGCTCCTCGTGCGGTCACTGTTCCTGTTACTGTCCCATTACTGCCGATCACCCAAAGCAAGGTGCAACAACAGTACCACGCGCAGACGCGCTGCGCCAAAGCCCTGCACCGGCCTTACGTTACCCCCGCCTCACAACGACGCATGCAGGTCAATACAACCAAGTAATACTGTGTAGTGTCAGTAGTCGTCAGTCCCATCATCATCACACACCCGCATTCCTTGCCGCGCGGCGCGGCCGGGGCCTGCGTCCCCTAGGGTTAACCTGCAGCTGAGGCCCCCATGGCCACACTCCCATCGGCCACTCCAAACCCTCAACACCAAACCCCGAAACCCGGCCCACCCACCTCGTCCTCCCCGCCGCCCCCGCAGCAAACGCACTCGCCGCCGCCGCCACCATCCCCGCCGCCCGCACCCTCCCGCCGCCGTCACCACCGCCGCCGCCAGCGGCACCGCCGCCAGCGACCAGTGCGGCCTCCTCCCCCTGCTGCTGCTCCCCCTGCCCCCGGCCCCGCCCCAGGCCTAGGCCCAGGGCGGCCAACGGGTCGTCCGCCAATGGGGGCGTCCGGGCGCTGGTCATGGATGAGATCCGCAGGCCCACCAGGCGGGCGGGGCTGGTCATCCTACGGGCGGGTGCGGTCAAGGGACGGGGCCCAAGGTCCCATGGGTGGCATGGGTGCGTGTTACCGGCATGGGTTGCGGGCAGGGCTGGTCATCCTACGGTATGGCGAGGTACGGTGTAGGGGCGGGGACCAAGGTTCCGTGGGTGGCATGGATCTCGTACTATGGGTGATGCCGTGGCTTCGGGAAAACGGTACGACAGTACGGCGGCGGTGGTTCGTGTGGGGCAGGCGGTTGGGGGCACTGCGGCGGACAGACCGTTGGCAGTTGGCAGGCGGCAACTACCATCCTGGGACACACACACAGGGCAGTACACTCTGGGTACAGCCTACTCCAGCAAGTCCTGAACGATCAGCAGCATTGCCGCACAGCCAGCATGCCATATGACTGCTCTCACCGCTCTTTCAGGGGTGCATGGCCAGCCTCCAGCTCCAGCGTGAGCCTGCACGGTACGGCACGGTACGGCACAGTGCGGCATTTAACAACGGGCGGCACAGTATGACACAGTCCACCAGCGGGCGCCTTCCGGGCAGTCGGAAGTCAGCCGCACCCCACCACTACCAGTCCGGTGTTCCCCTGCACTACGCCGATCAGCACAATATTGAACCCCGCCGTCAAGTTTCAAGCACGCCGCAGCACAATTCATGCAATAAGGCTCTTGACGATGCCGACCGCGTGTCTAGCTGCCTACCGTTGGTCCCCGGCCATGGCTCCACCTGCCGCCCCACCGGCGTCCAGCTCCGCCCCCAAAACCCTCACCCCCCGGCCCCAAAACCGACAGACACAATGCCCCTGGTCTCACACACCGCGCCCCTACCCTTCGTCCTTGGCGAGGACTGCGCCTCCCGCTCCACCAATGTCCAGCTCTGCCCCCAGGTCCGCTGCACTGCGGCGGCTGCGGGTGGGTATGCCCATGAAGCTGTTCCTGTGGGTCAGCGTGTGCGTAGTAACAATTGTTAGAACATATGGTGACACATAAATATATATTGTAGATCATCAGTATCTGAGGCGGCGGCTGCGGGAGGGGATGCCCATGAAGCTGTTCCTGTGGGTCAGCGTGTGCGTAGTAACAATTGTTAGAACATATGGTGACACATAAATATATATTGTAGATCATCAGTATCTGAGGCGGCGGCTGCGGGAGGGGATGCCCATGAAGCTGTTCCTGTGGGTCAGCGTGTGCGTAGTAACAATTGTTAGAACATATGGTGACACATAAATATATATTGTAGATCATCAGTATCTGAGGCGGCGGCTGCGGGAGGGGATGCCCATGAAGCTGTTCCTGCGGGTGGCGATGCGGAGTAAACACGGAGGAACAAGCAGTGAGCGCAATCGTCTGTCACCTAGTCATCTAACTTCATTATTCGTCCTCATGGCCCCCTGGCTCTCCGGACGCGCCCTACTGGGCCTGTAACTGTAACTGTTGCTGCAGTGGGCGCAGAAACCACGAAACCGCTAGCTGCGTTTAGGCATGGACTCACAGCGCAACTGCTACACACACGAAGTACCGTGGCGGCCGTGTGCGATGCACGTTGGTTCCCGGGGCAGATGCGACACCCGCCAAGCGCCAAGCTCATCCAGTGGCACGTGCTCCTATGGACACGTGCTTCCGGAGCAGGTGCAACACCCGCCACGACCATACCGTGAATTGCGCTTGTCATAATGGAAATCGATGACGCATCGTAGTGGTTACACGTCCTACACCGTTGCAAGGGATGTGGCACCGCCCCCTACCTGCGCTCCTTGCCGCTGACCGCCCCAGAGGCGCTGACGCGCATGGCCCGACTCATGCAGCGTCATGTGGGGGCTCCCGTGGACACGCCCTTGTAGCAGTTTCCAAACTGCAACAAACCTGCAACAAACACTTGTGACACGTGCTTGTTGCAGGGGAGGTGGCCCCGCCCCGCCCCCCTTCCCCGTCTGTCTTCCTACCGCCTAACCCCCCGTCCCCCTTGGTTGTCCTACCCCCACCTCTCACCCCCACCCTACCTGCGCTCTTTGCCGGTGGCCGCCCCGGAGGCACTGACGCGCATGGCCCGCCGCTGCTTCTTGGCCATGCTGCGAGGCGGGGAGCAACACCAGATGCACAAAACACACGCGATGTAACTGATTTACAGCACGTAGCGCGTTGACATGCAGCAGACCGTGTTCATGTCTGGCCAGGGCGGAGCTTGCTGGCCGCACCGCAACGCAGAAAAGCACGTGCATGTGGGTGGAGACGACCAGAGGGCACGGCACCAAGGACACGAGGTGAGCACCTGCCCCGCCGCGCCGTGCACAGGCCCACATGTTCTCCTCTCTGTGTATAGTAGTACTGTACAATTCATGCACTTCCAAGCACACTTTCCATGCACATATTCCATGCATCGGCCCACCTATTCTCCTTGAGGTGCTGCTTGATGAGCTCTGTCTCCAACTGGTCGAGGACCTGCAGCAACGCGACAGCAGCAGTCCATGAGGTGTCGGGCCCGCGTGTTGCGTTGCCGCCCACCCGTCCACCCCCACAACCGCCTCTACCGATCACTGCAACAACCCACCCGCCGCCTCCACCCTCGCGCAGCCCTATCTGCCCGCCCGCCCACCCGCCCAGTCCCCAACCCCACATCTGCTCAGCCCACCCGCCGAACCGACTGCGTACGCTGCACCCCCAGCAACCTCCTCCACACGCCCCCCCTCCCTCCGCCCGCCAGTGCAACGCCCAACCGCCCGCCCAACCGTCCTTACTACTCATGTCCCTGTACAACCGCCACCATAACCGCCCCGACCACCAGCACCCACCTGCAGCAGCTCCGTCCATACGCAGCTGCCTCCCGACGACCCCACACCACCCCCCCCCCCTCCCCCCCCCCTCACCCCCCCCCCCCCCCCCCCCCCCCCCCCCCCCCCCCCCCCCC
>VFQN01007316.1_pt1 | contig 11972 bp, 12 predicted proteins | sample 3512371 | NCBI WGS metagenome assembly VFQN01 (sample SAMN10412370, study PRJNA504923) | tailings metagenome | isolation source: Replicate 2 from Balatoc abandoned mine | place: Philippines: Itogon, Benguet | collected 2017-08-28
TGGTAGCCGGCGTGCTTTCCACCCCTGCGACACCTGCAAGTGACTCGTACTCACACGCTTTGCCGTTTGAACGTTCATATACCGTGACAGGGGCACGCCCGGCCGGCAGTCCCACCGTTGGTCCCACCCTTGGTCCCACCGGTGTTGCAACGTGGGGTCGCTGGCTAGCATAAGCCTTACCGTACTATGCAACTGTGCCCAAGAGGCAACTGTCTTGCGCTCTCTGGTCGTACGGTGATCGCACATGCTCGTAATGCTGAACGCTCCCGCGTCCCGCCTGTCTTGGAAAACTGCTACACGTGGACATCACAAGTGCAGACGTCAGTAGCTTGGCCTACAGCTTCCGTGGACCTCCCTAGTACCGCACATGCCATCGTGGTCTACGGTAGTCCTCGCAACTTTGCCCTAATACATGCGTTGTACCTCCCCTCACCGCATCCTTCTACACACGTGGGCACAACAAGTACACGTGTAGCTCCAACGCGCCTGCGCCATATGGCGGCCGAGCCGCAGGGACATACGGTTGTTACATGCTGTCAACCTAAAGCTCAAAAGGCATTTGTTGCAATGGGTTCAGCAGCCGACCATCAATGCAACTGTGCAAGGGGTTCTGCAGGAACATATTTGGGTGCATGTGCCAGACCAGTTGCTACCGTACCATGTACCGTACCGGTATGTCGCTGCTCCGTCACATGGAGTGTGAGGCAAGCGTGACGACACTACTGCTGAGTAGACATTGATGCAGTATGGAGGGAGGGGGAACACGAGAGCTTGCCCAAAGCGGGCCTTTGTCAGGGGCCAGAGGAGCGCAAGCGTGGGTGACCAGGGTAACGACCGTTAGGTCATGTACCTGTCTTAGGCTTGCGTTGCGTCGGAGGTGATAAACGTTTTAAAACCTGCCAGCTGTTCTGGTACACGTGGCTACCTGGAAGGCAGATCTCCACTTCACAGGTACTAGAGTACCAAGTGCGAGAAAAACGCCTGCAGGTACAACCTTCCGGCAGCGTGCAACGAAGACCTTGGACAAAAGAACACTATGACATGTGCAGGCTTGTATCATTATTGAGCTGACCAGGCCCTTACGACCCTTCCAAGGCTCATCCCGTGCCGTCGACATCCAGGCAGGCGCGACGAGGACAGGCTTCACTGTTACCTACATAATCCATATAATTCATATGTGTGACTTTTACTGTTGCGTGGCTGCTTTAATCACGGCGTAACTGCAGCCAGGCAGAACCACGATGTGGGCAGTCCAGCGCGCTGAGCTCGCCGCTGCTGCCTAGGGTGGAGATAAGGCCGTCATAAGATGTCGAGGTAACTGGCGTACCTGGCTAGCAGCGTGTCGGGGCGTTCGGAGACCGGGCACACTGTCGCTAAGCTCTGCATCCCGTGGCGCTTCCCTGCGGTGCATTCGAGTCTCTTGCCAATATGTGTGTCTCCTGGTCTTACCAATATGTGTGTCTCCTGGTCTATTGGCAGTTGTGCGTGCTTTTAGCCGCGTTGGTCCTTACTGCTCGAGTGACTCGGCTTCTTCCTAACCAACCACCCGCGTTACTTGTACCCAGGACTTTATCTGGCGTCGTCGGGTACTTTGACGTTGAATTTACGAAGCTTCACGGCGCTTCCGGGTCAGGCGCTCCCCGGTCGGAGAACGTCCTGAGCAGCCAGCCTGCGTTTCAGCCTCTTGGCTGTGGCCTTCCAGACGTCTATAGTATGCCGGGCCTTGGCTTTCCATGGACCGCTTCGGAGGGACTAGGAGGCGAAGGTCGGCCCAATCTGCTAGACGACGACGAGCACGTTGGCTGGATTCCGCCCAATATATTCGAAGGAGAAATGGACGCCCTTCCCTGGGAGTTAGGCCATGCAGCTGGAACGTTTTTTGCAGGCCTTGATGCGGGGCATGCTGCTGCGCCGCTATCAGCAGCCCAGCAGCCCGCGGACGCGACGCTTTTTGCAAACAGCTGCAGCTCACACGGCACACCAGAAACAGCTGCAAGTGGTGTCAACCCTGTGCAAAACGGGACGTACTGCTCGAGCGGGGAGAGCGTCCCGTGGCTGGGCAGTTCCGAGGCCGACGACCCGCAACAGCAACGCCAGCTGCTGGAGCTGTCACGGCGTACCGACACCCGTTCCCGGGTTCCACCAGGTACCCCATCGCACGTGCAGTCGGGGCAAGAGGAGTCGCAGCATCTCAGCTCAGCCGGCCAAGCCGCGGCCCGCAGGCAGCTGGCGTTTGCGTCCCCGCAGTCCTATCCCGGCCCGGGCGCAAGCCCCAGCTCCCACGACGGCGCTCTCTCGCTCTCCTCCCTGCCCTCAGCCAACTCTCGCCACCAGCTGCCGCACCCGGAGCACCTGCAGGTCACCACGGGCGCCAGGCAGCTGGGCTCGCCTAGCAGCACCCTGCTGCAGCAGCGCCCGGGAGCCTGGCCTCTGGCCGATTCCTCGCAGCTGCAGCCCCCGCAGAGGCAGCGGCATGCCACAGCGGGCGGCGAGAGCGGCGGCGACCCGCTCGTGTTTGCCACCGCTGTCTCGGTGCCCATGCAGCTCATGGCGGAGCAGCAGCGGCAGCAGCAGCAACAGCAGCAACAGCAGCAGCTAGACGCTGCCCATGGTTACGAGAGCATGTCCACCCTCCGCCGGGCGTCCTCCCTGCAGGTCCTTCAGCAATCTCAGCAACAGCGCCCACACCCGATCGCAGGCTGCGCGTTAGCCCACGCCGCAGCTGCGTCGCCCGCTGAGGCCGGCAGGCTGGGGGCGCGCTGCGTCTCTCCGGTGCCTTCCTCTGCAGCTGCTGGGGCCCACATGTCGCCTTTTGCCGCAGCTGCGGCTGGGATGGCGGCGCCAATGGCAGCACCTGCAGCTTCACCCGACGGCCAGCCCATCACAGCAACCGCAGCTGCCGCCGCCGCTGCGCCGTCCGCTGGCTTTGCGCACCCTGCCACACTGCTGCGCACGGGCTGGCCGCAGCAGCAGGCCCCTGCCCTTCAACAGCAGCAGCAACAGCAGCAGCAGCACGCCCTGATGCCGAGCGATGGCCAGCGCGCAGCTGCCAGCGCCATGCCGACGATGGCGGTGGGCGTCGAGAGCCGTGACCCGACTGCTGCCAGCGCCGCTGCCCCTGCTGGTGCTGCCGCTGCTGCTTCGGCCGGCCAGCCCCAGGAGCAGCAAGCCACAAGCCAGGGAGCCCCCAGCGCCACGACGGAGACCGCTGCGCGCACCACCTCCCATGCCGTCCCATCCAGCTACCCCTACCCGTACCCGTACCCGTACCCCCATCCCTACCCCTCAGACTACGCCGCCCACCCCGGAGCGTACCCGCCCCGCCGCATGGCCCCGCCCGGCCTCGCCGCGCGCCACTCCGACCCCGGCTGGGCCGGCCCGTGGGGCTACCCCTGGCCGCCGCCGCCCTACCACCGCGCGCCGTACCCGTACCCCTACCCTCCGCCCCCAGGCTACCCCCTGCGAGCCATTCGCACGCGGCGCTGGCCTGGCGGCGTGCCCCCTGGCGCCGCCATGGCATCTGAGCACTACCCCTACCCTCTTCACGCTGCCAACCCGCACCCCCAGCAGCAGCAGCAGCAGCCGTCGTCGCTGTCAGCGGGCGCTGCCGGCAGCGTGCAGCCGTCGGCGGCGGACACGACCGAGGCGGTGTCGCCAACCACACTGTGGGGCGGCGTCCGGCTGAACCCAGAGGCGGCGGCGGCCGCCAGGGCCGCCAGTGCGGGCGGTGCGCCGGTGCATGTAGCCGGTCTGGCCCAAGGCAGCGCTCTCGCGCACGGCCAAGGTCAGCTGCTACACCCCCGGCACAGCACGTCGTCTTCGCAGCTCCAGGCGGACCCCGCCTCCGCCGAGTCCCGCCCCGCGGTGTCCGCGGACGCCTCCGGCCTGTCCGCCCAGTCGCCGTTGGCCGCAGCCGCAGCTATGCGCACCCGCGCCCTGGCCGCCCGCCGCTCCGGCGGCGGCGCCGCCGGGCCGTACGGACCCGCTGTCCCTCAGGAGCTGTCATTATCCGCCGCCACCGCCACCAGCCCCACTGGCGCCTGGCCGTCGGCGTCTGCCGCCGCATGGCACCCCGGGTATGCAGGCAGCGGCCCCGGCAGCCTCGGCACACCGCCGCGACGTGCCGGCGCCGCAACCCTGTCGTCAAAGCTTCCGGCTTACGCGACGCCACCCAGGATGCTGTACGGCCCAGCCGTACGGCGCGTTGTGCCGCAGCTACCGCCGCACCCGGGTGCTATGCCGCCAGCGGCGGCGGTGGCCTCGTCCGCGCCGGCTGCTGAGGCGGCGCCGGCGGCCGTGGCGCCCGCCGGCGGCTCCGCTACCCAGCCAAAGGCACTCCAACGCTGGCCGTCGACGGGGCTGCACACCGGGTTCGGCGCATCTTATCCGTACGCAGCGCAGCCGCAACTGGACATGCCGCCAGCGCCTTTCCTGCCGCCGCCTTCCCCGGCTGCGGCCGCGTTGGCCGACGGCGACACCCCGGTGGCGAAGCGCCTCCGTACAGGGTTGGGAGGGGCGGGCATGGAGGCGATGGGGGCACCGGCGCAGCTTCCTTCGCCTCGGGCGGGGTATCCTGGCTACCCCAGGGGCGCTGCCAGCGGGGGCTTTGCTGCGCCGCCACCGCAGCAGCTGCAGCACCACTACCAGCACCAGCAGCCGCACCAGCAGCAGCTGCCCTGTGGGCCGCTGACGATGATGCAGGAGCAGCAGCAGCTGGTGCAGCAGCAGCAGCAGCCCCTGCAGCTGTAGGGGCAAGACCCTGGTTCACTTTGGCCGCACGGGCAGGCAGCTGCGGTACTGGCGGTATGGGTGTGAACCACGTGGTTAGGAATCACCGAGCGCACACGGCGGGACAGGACTGGGCGCGGGTTGGTCGGTCGGAAGGAGGGCTGACTGTAGCGTTGGGTTGCGGTGTGGGGAGGAGGGCCATCGCCAGACCACGAATACCAGAAGCGGCAAAAGACATTAGTGTTCGGGTCTTTGTTCGCGCGGGTGACTTGGGGACGGCGATGGTTGGTCGTTTCAGTGGTTGGCCCTACGCAACAGGCTGGCATAAGACATTGGGCTAGGGTGTCTGCATTCTTAGGCTTTGGCGTTGGCGTTGGGCAGGCGACCTGTTTATCCGAGACATGTCGGACACGATGAGCACAGGTGTGGGCGAAAGCATGTTGCCTAATTGTAGAATGGCAGGCGACCGGAGAACAGACACAAGAACTTGGTTTGTGACGTTGGCAGCGGCAGGATGGTTGTTGTTGCCATTGATCCCCTTCCGCTCCAGGCCAGCGCACTCAAGACCACTGCGAGCGGTCGTGACTCTACTTGGCTTGTGCGCGACGGCGTCCCTGTTGCATATGTTCTTCGGCGCTTCCCGGAGGGGGGCATCACTGCTCTTCTTATTTACGTACTGTGCTGATAGCCGGTCAGCCGGCGCTGTTTTAAAGCACTAGGGCTCACGGAGAGATTGGTCCTGCCAGGCTGGAATTTGTTAAGGCACGGCGGGCTGTGTACTCGCATGGCAGGACGTACCGCGCGTCCTTTCAACATCCTCTCAACATCGGCACTAATTCGCAGGGGGGGCAAATGTGAGCGTGACAGGTTTTCGTGGGGGCTACCGGATGAGAAATTTCTATGGCGTTGCGTGACGAGCAAGTGGGCTCGTGCTGGATGCTGATTATTCACAAGGAGCGTACGGCATGACATGCGAGAGAAACGGGCGTGCGTCGGGTGCGGTGCGCTGCAACAAAGGGCTCGTTACGTTTTCGACCATAGCTATAATCGTGCTGCCGTTGCAGCTACCATGCGTGCGGCTTGCGTTGTGATGCCCGCAGGAGAACCAGCAGCAGCCGTTGCTGCCGCTTGGCGCGCCATTGTGCTGCCGCGGGCCGTTCTAGCTGATAAGCTTCTTACTATCCCTCTTTGGGCGTGCGAATGCCATTAATAGTCTTCCTTGCCGCTCTTTCTATCGCGGTGGAGTCAATAAGGCGGTGTAGCACCGTTCTGTGCGCGGTGCGACCACCTGCTTTGCGTACGTTGCGGTGCTAGGACTCAGCGATGGTTGGAACTGTGGTGTGTGTGCCGGGGCCCTCAGCGGGTAGCCCTCTGGCGTTGGGCATCGCACAGCCGTGCTGCTTTGTCCACTTGAGACCAGTGGGCGTGGTGTGCTTGACTGTGGATTAGCGCAGCGTGGGTCAAACCGAGCTGCCCAGGCACAGTGTCGAAGTAGCAATGCAAACAGGATGGCACGTGTGTTGGAAGCTGTGTTACTGCCGCGGGTGCGGCCATGAGCTGATGAGGGACAGGTGGATGACTGCTGGTTGCCATGGTGGCAGAGTACAGGTGGTACAGTGGACATGCGCCAAGGCGCCGGCGCTGATAGGCGAGCAGCAGCAATGCTCCCACCCACAAAAAAAGAGCAGTGGTACTGTGCTATAGCTGGTGGGCCGTGTCTGTGTACTGACCCTTGCTTTCACGCCGCACGACTGCCATTGCTGCTACATGTGCCTTCTATACTAGACGACAAATATCGTATTAGGAACATGAGGTATCCGACCTGTGACTGACGAGCCAGGGACACCCTGTGCACCAGGTGCCGGCCATGTTGCCGGGGGGTGTTGGCCGGCGTGTGTCTTAGTGGTGCGGGGCTGTGCACCTACTCGGGTCCTGCGAAGGTGGGGCTCCCTCGGCGCCGCCTGGGCGCCGAAGTGCGGTGCCCGTCCGCATGGCGTGTGGCAAGGTTCTGGTTTGACAGGGCGCATATTTAACAGTTGCGCCGGATTGCGAAGTGGGTTTGCCTGACATTACTTAGCGTGGGGGCCTTGCCAGGCGCAGCTGTATTTCTGCTCTCGTTTCTTCACTTTCACATTTGTGTGGATCTTCGCTTGGACGCCCTTCACGTTTGTCCCGCTGCGCCGTTGCGGCTGTTTCGTTTAGCATTTGTTATCTTCTTTCACAGACGCAGGTCAATGTCTTACCAGTCCTAGCTGCGTTTAGGGTAGCCGGAGTGTCCGTTGCCCGCCATAGCCGTTGTGGTGAAGAAGAACAAGTTACATATCTGCATGGTTGTTGCCTGGAACACATGGTTGCGTCTTGGTGGCTGCATAAGGAAGGGTATTTGTTGGCGCGGGGCGGGGCGGGGCGGGGTAGCCCATTCTGAGATGTGCTCCTGCCTTGTGGTGCTCTGATGCCGGCATGGCGTTCAGCCTACGGACTGTGAAGCGTTTTGATGACAGCGAGTCGCATGACGTTTGTAGCTGGATATATTGTAAGAGAAAACAGGCAAGGGCACCTGGTACCCGCTACGTTGTGTTGGCTCCGTGACTGAGGCTTCCCTCCCCGGGGGTCCCCCCTGGTCCCTCTCAACATGGTGCCATGCAGTGACCGACCAGCGGGCACGCAACCACTGCTTTTCATCAGGACAGCGCATGACATGCAGCCGGCACACCATGTGGCCGGTATCTCGCGGACGCCAAGCTGGCATGCGCCTCTACCATGTTGCACCCTCGTAGTCCACCACGACCGAAGTGAGAGATGACGCACACGCAGTTGAGTCAGGCAGCGCAGACATCTCAGCAGCAGCACGGCCAGGGCCGTTGCAGGCTGTGCCCGGTAGCGTACAGGGGTTAGAGGTGCTCTCCACAAAAAAAAAAAAAAAAAACAAATCCGTTCCCTTGGGAGCTGGGCTTTGGGGAGCAATCGTGCCGTGCACGGTGCGGGCTCACGCTCGGCGCAACCGGCGAGGAACACCCTCTCCTGCCACCGCCTTACCCGCCCTGTTGGCCGCCCTGCCCCCACCGCCCGAGACGTTCCGGCAGCACACCGCACGGCACGGCTTCCTGCAGCCCTGTCTAGTCCCAGCCAGCCTGTTTGTGTACCGTACAAAGCACCACACAAACGCAACTCGACACACCACCACGTGTCCTGGCGTCCATCAACAACCAGACCGTTATCCTTGTTCCTCGACAGGCATCATCGGGGCTCAGAAAAGGGGACACTATAGGATTGAAACAGTACAAATCAACTCGAAAGCAGCCGTGCGCGCCCCACACCAGCCCTGTCCCAGGCACCTTCCCCCCAGGCCGTCAGACCCTCAGGCGCCGCCGGCCGCCGTGCCGGCGCCCTCCTCCCCCTGGCCCGGGGGCGTGGGCGTGAACTGCGCCTGCGTGGGCAGCAGCACTGGGCTGCTGGTGTTGGTGATGGCGTTCCTGCAGGGGGCAGGGCAGCGGGCAAGGGAGACATTCCACGGTAAGTGCTGACAGGTGGGAGGCACAAGGACGTTACATGCTGAGGTAGTGGCGCGGGCACGTATGCAGGACTGTAGGGCAAGGTGCAGGTCCACGGTGTTTGGCGCCCATTTGTGGTATTGGGTGGCACAGGGCGGCACAGGGACGGCACCACCTCGCACCCTCACAGACCCCACACGGTCCACCGTCCCCGCCTCACCACACGATGATCTCCTGCCCGTCCACGGCCGTCACGCGCAGGTCCAGCGGCAGGCGCGGCAGGCCGCTGAACTCCCACTGCGCGCCAGCGGTGTTCTCCTGGGAAAGCAGAACGGCAGGTGTACAGGAGGCCAGGAGCCAGGAAGTGAGGACAGGGCCACCTTCTGAGAGGCGTTGAGACCAAGAGCACCGCTCCCGTGCTTGCCCCTAAACAATGGACACACCCGTGCCACGCCCTGCCAACGACCCATGGGTCTGCCTGCCACGTGCCGACGCGTTCGCCTACCCAGCAACCCAGCCAGCACCAACCCACCATGAGCCGCCAGTAGGGGCCCCGCAGGGTTCCGGAGCACGCAGGGGCGAGCCCCCCGCTGGCCGCCACGCCGCCCTGCCGCCCGCCGCCGCCGCCGCCGATGCCGCCCTGGCGGTTGGTGCCGGTTGCGGAGGGCCCTCCCTGGATCTGGATGTTGGCCGACTGCGTGGCGTTGCTGGTGTCGTTGCCGATGGTGCTGGGCGTGGGGTTTTCGGTGCCGTCGGTGGTCCTGCGCGCAGGGCGGTGCCACACGTGGCCATGACCCAGTAAAGTTCTTTCCGCACCAGCTGCACACCGGCAGACCCGGCGGCCCAGCTGATACGGTCGTTACAGAGCAGCACGTATGGCAGGCACGATGCTGCCAGGCACTGCAGTGGACACACAACAGCGCTCGTGCTGCATCTGCATCGTCAGCTCGCAGTTTCGGTGCTGTGAAACGGGCATGCCGTGCCGCTAGTGCCCTGTCGCTGGCGTCCCGCACCTGTTGGGCCTGGGGCAGTGCGCCAGCGCCACCTGCGCCAGCCCCGAGCCTGCCACATCGCGCAGCGCCAGCCGCAGCCAGCCGCCGGCAGATTCGCGGTACTCGTTCACGTAGACCGACATGTTGCGGCCTGCGTTGGGGGGTGTGGGTAGCGTGTGGACGAGCACACGAGTTCATACAAGTACGCTAGTACAGATCCTGGCCTAACTGGAATGCGCTGCAAGTACATATCACTGAAACGTCATTGATCTGGACGTGGTTGTATAGTTACGGTCCCCTTCCAGAGCCCAGCCCCGTCCCAACTGGAACACAGGGCTGGTCCCGGCGATCGGAGACACGGGGTTTCCCAACCCTCTCGATGTCCGGATAGGAACCACCAGCTCCAACACAGTCATTGATGGTACAAAATCTGTCCCGTTACACCCACCGAAAGTGGGGCAGTCCACCACCCGGTACGTGACGTTGTAGATGCCGATGCCGCTGGCCACCGCCTCCGGGCTCAGCAGCGCCGCCCAGGCGGTGGCGTGCAGGTTGAGGTCCAGCGGGTCGCACGTGCCGCACGTGTCGGACACGGACAGCAGCAGGCCGCCGGGGGCCGCGGCGCTGGCGGTGAGGGTGTTGGAGGTGGCGGCCGTGGGGTCGAAGGGGGGCGAGTCGGCGGTCAGGGGCCCGCCGGACGCGGTGGGGGAGCAGACGGGTGAGCCCTGTGGGAGTTGGGACGGACGCGCGAAGGGGAACGGAACGAAGCTGGGCAAAGGGAGTGCTGGAGGTGCGATGAAGTGGGTGTGCGAACGTCGGACCGCATCGGACCGCATCGTGCGGCTACCGGTAATCTACACGCGGCGGACATCGGGCTGAGGAGTGGTAGCGGTGTGTATGTGTGGAGAGTTGGTAGAGGTGGCATTTGACCAGGCGCCGTGACGTGCGGTAGGGTGCGGTGAGGGGTGCAGCTGCCTCTGTGCCCGGCCTGTGTGCCAGGTGCTAGGATCGGGGGACAGCTAGGGTCGGGGGGCAGCAGCACAAGCCTTGGTCGGCCCCACGCGTTGCAGGCCGCCCTCAGCAGGCGGCACCCCATGGCGTTGCGCTCCGTGGCCTTGCACCCCAGCTCGTTCCACGCCTCCGTGCTGCACATGCAAATCACGCAACAACTGCGGAGGACCGGCATGCCCCCGCATGCCTCCGCACGCCCGCGCGCGTACCCGCCGCCAACACACACTGGTCAAGCAAGCTCTGCTGCCCAGCCGCACCCACCTGCTCGCACACCACCTGCAGGCACGTGCCGCAGCCCGACTGCGGCCGCAGGTTGGCCAGCGGCGAGTCGGGAGACACGCCGGCGATGTAGGGCGACGTGAGGGGGCCGTAGCCGCACGAGTTGTTGGCCAGGGTCACAGCCTGCGCGCGGGTGCGCAAGCAGGAAATCAGTGCACAGTGCTCGGATACAGGTCACGCAGGCTGTGTGCTGTGAATGAGGGCCGGAACACGTGTGGCCGACCTATGCCGACACGCATACGGTACCGACACCGTGTTGATGAAACGGAGCTAGTGCTGGTCCTTTATTGATTCTTCCATAAGGGATTCGTGTGCAGGAACTGCCAATGTGCTGAGTCTGGCCAGCCAATGACCCGAGGGTCGATGACACCGAAGCTGCAAGGCACAGGGGGCGACATGGAAAGCCTAACAGCCGACAATGGCGACAGCAATTGCCACTTCGCAGTATATGCAGTTTAGTTTGGACGTCTGTGTGCGTCAGTGGGGCTGCGGCGCACCTCGTCCTTCGTTCCGAAGCGAAAAGCGCGCGCTGTGACCGGAGCGGAAATGTTGGGCTTGATCCCCGCCCATGGTCCTGTCAGCGTCGCATTGCCACCTGCTGTTGCGTTCCCTTGCGCTTGAGTGAGTCCGGCGCTGGCGCACAGCAGCGCCACCGCGGTTGCGGCGGCAGCGGCGGCCGCCCAGTGCCCCCGCCTAGAGGTCATTGTTCACGCCCGGCTGTCTGCTGAGGCCTACTAATGTGCCACAAAGTCGCAGACGTAAAAGGGTGGCAATGCAAATCCAAAGAATTCACAGCAGCGCGTGACGTGCGAGGGAAACACTTGTCCAACTCGTTGCCGCTCGGAATGCTGCAAAGAGACAAGCGGTAGATAATCACAAGTGAAGCCGTTGGGATGTATTGAAGTGGCTCAACTTGCGAAGCATGTATTGTGAGGCGGCTTTATTTGCCGTTGCTCCCATCCTCATGCATGCATTAGGTAACTTCGGTCTAGGGGCTCCCTTTGGGCAGCACTGATTATGACGAGGACGTCGCAACTTAACTCTTTCACCTCGTTGGTACTATAGCAGTTAGAGACAGCTATGCCCAGTTCGGAGTATTACTCACATTCCTGTATGTGCTTTTTTGGTTAAACGGTACCGTGGGGGCACCGACCCGCGGGTCATGTGGTGCAGCACTACGACCCCTTCCTCCGTCGTCCCCACACTCATTAGCATGCCGTTGCTACGAGTAGCTTGTGGTCGTATACGCAAGTTGCTCACAGCTGCAGCCAGAATTGTCAGGCCGTTTGTGCCCAGCGTCCCTGCCTGCTGCCGTGCTGGTGCAACTTCACGCTAGACGAGTCCGTACCAGCGTTCCTATCTTCATCGGTTGGTTCGAAGCAGGCGCATTTTTAGCTGGTTTTCTCCGAAAGTCAGTGGGGCCCCTATCCGAAAGACACGGGCCTGTGAGGGGGGCCGTTCGGGGGAAACG
>VFQN01007317.1_pt1 | contig 11972 bp, 12 predicted proteins | sample 3512371 | NCBI WGS metagenome assembly VFQN01 (sample SAMN10412370, study PRJNA504923) | tailings metagenome | isolation source: Replicate 2 from Balatoc abandoned mine | place: Philippines: Itogon, Benguet | collected 2017-08-28
CGAAGACCATGTTGCCGTCCTTGCCGCAGAGCCCGATCGCCCATTCGCCCTCGGCGTTGATGAGCGCGACGATCTCCTTGTTGATCGAGCCGGCCAGAACCATCTCGACGATCTCGACCGTCTTCTGGTCGGTCACACGGAGGCCCCCCTCGAACTTCGATTCGATGCCCATCTTGGTCAGCATCGCGCCGATCTGGGGGCCGCCGCCGTGGACGACGATCGGGTTCACGCCCGACTGCTTCAGAAGCGCGATGTCGCGGGCAAAGGCCTGGCCGAGCGCGCTGTCGCCCATGGCGTGGCCGCCGTATTTCACCACGACCGTCTTGTTCTCGTAGCGCTGCATGTACGGCAGCGCGTTGGAAAGCAGGCGCGCCTGCATCTCGGCGGCGGCGGCGTTGACGTCGGTCATGAGGCGGTCCCGGCTGGAAAGGTCGGCGGCGTTCTAGCGCAAGATTGCGACGGGTTCAAAGCGTCTGAGGACGGTTTCGTCCAAGTCGGTCAGCCCGGCCTGTCCAGCGGCGCGCGGCGGGTGGTCCAGCCGGAGATCCGTTCGAGCTGGCCGGCGAGGCTGAAGAGGGTCTCCTCGTCGCCGGGCCGGCCCGCAGCCTGGATGCCGAGGGGCAGGCCCGCCTTCGTGACGTGGACCGGCAGCGCGATCGAGGGCTGTCCGGTGACATTCTGGATCGCGGGCCAGTGCGTGAACCAGAGGCTCTTGTCCATGAGCTGCGAGAAGATCTGCGGCAGCTTCAGGAGACGCGTCAGGCGCAGCTTGTCCAGCACGTTCTCGATCACGTCATCTGCGCCCTTCGGGTCCATCGCGCCGACGGCGAGCGGAGGATGGGCGATGATCGGCATCAGGACGGCGTCGAAGCGGGCCGTCGACACGAGCAGATCGCGCGAGGCGGCATGGAGGCGCTCAAGGCCGGCATAGACCTCTCCCGCGGAGAGCATGTCGCCGAAACGCGACAGAACGCGGGTCGCGCGCTCCAGATCGCCGGAGATGTCGCGGCCGTTGCGTACCCGCTCCAGGCGGACGAGGCCGGCAATGGACGAGGCGACGCTGGCGGCGAAATCGGCCATGAAGGCGCGATCGATCATCGGCAGGTCGATTTCCTCGACCGCGTGTCCCGCCTCGCGGGCGAGCGCCACGGCCGCATCCAGCGCGGCGAGCGTTTCGGCGGAGATGTCCAGCCCCAGCGGCGAGTTCCGGTAGACCGCGAGCGTCAGCCGGCCCGGATCGCGCGCCGCGGCGGCCGCGAACGAGCCCTTCGGCGGCCGAGCCGCGTAGGGGGCGAGCGGATCAGGGCCATGGGTCAGGTCGAGCAGCAGGGCGCTGTCGCGGACGGTACGGCTCACGGCGTGGTCGACCACGAAGCCGTACCAGCTCTCCGAGACGAGCGGCGACAGCGGGACACGCCCGCGCGACGTCTTCATGCCCACCAGCCCGGTGCAGGCGGAGGGCACGCGGATCGAGCCGCCGCCGTCCGAGGCATGCGCCGCCGCGACCACGCCCGCCGCGACGATCGAGGAGGCGCCGCCGGAGGAACCGCCGGTCGTGTGGCCGGTGTTCCAGGGATTGCGGGTGATGCCGAAGGCAGCGGATTCCGTCATCAGCCGCAGGCCGTATTCCGGCGAGGTCGTCGTGCAGACGGGAACGAGGCCGGCCGCGCGGTAACGCTCGGTCAGGACGGAATCGAAATCGGGCACGAAGACCGGCGCCCGGCTGCCGGAATGGGTGGTGATGCCCTTCTGGGCGATGCCGAGATCCTTGATGGCGAAGGGCACGCCGGCGAGCGGGGCGGACCGGTCGACCGATGCCGCCGCCGCGCGCGCCTGCTCGTAGGTCTTCTCCGCGACACAGTTTATCTTCGGATTGACGCGCTCCAGACGGGCGATCGCCGCGTCGACCAGTTCGACGGGCGAGATTTCGCCCCTGCGGACGAGATCCGCCTGCCCGACCGCATCGTATTCCCACAGAATCTGTTCCGCTGTCATGGCGTTCCCCGACCGTTGCGGCAGGAGGCTAGTGACGTCCGCGGAGATTGGCAACGAAGGCGGCATTCGGATGAAGATGGAGCGCGTGTTCGATGCCGTTGCAAACCTCACGGAAGGCCCTACCTTGGCCGCGATGACACCGCAGGACATCACCAAGCTGATCGTTCGCACCTCGATGAAGGATCGGGTGGCGTTCGACCTGCTCTACCGGCACACGAGCGCGAAACTCTTCGGCGTGTGCCTGCGTGTCTTGAACGACCGGGCGGAGGCCGAGGAAGCGCTGCAGGAGGTCTTCGTCAAGATCTGGACGAAGGCCGATCGCTTCGCCGTCTCCGACCTCAGCCCGATCTCCTGGCTGGTGGCGGTGGCGCGCAACCATTCGATAGACCGCATCCGGCAGCGCAAGAGACCGGCGGCCGACCTCGACGAGGCGCTGGACGTCGCCGACCCCTCGCCCGGGCCGGAAGCGCTCGCGCTGGCGGGCGGAGAGCGGGAACGGATCTTCTCCTGCCTGGAGGAGCTCGACCAGGACAGGGCAGCCGCCGTACGCGGCGCCTATATCAAGGGCGAAAGCTATGCGGAGCTGGCCGAACGGTACAAGGTTCCGCTGAACACGATGAGGACGTGGCTGCGACGCAGCCTGTTGAAACTGAGGGAATGTCTGGAGCGATGAGCACCACCGACAATGGCGAGCGGGAACTCGGAGGCGACGATGCCGTCGCCGCCGAATACGTTCTCGGCGCGCTCGGTGCCGAAGACCGCGCGACGGCTGCGCGCCGGATCGAGACCGACGCGGAGTTTGCGCGTCTGGTCGACCGGTGGGAAGTGACGCTCGCCCCTATGGCCGGCACCTATGCCCCGGCGGAGCCGCCTGCTTCCGTGAAGCAGGCGATCGACCGGCGCCTGTTCGCCTCCACCGCCGCGCCCACCGTTCAGAAGGCCGGCATCTGGTCGAGCCTCGCCTTCTGGCGCGGCCTGACGGCGGCGGCCTTCGCGGCGCTGGCGATCTACGTGGCGCTGCCGATGCTTGCGCCGCCGGTACCCGATGCGCCCGCGGAACGGCTCGTCGCCTCGCTCGCCCCGCAGCAGAGCGACGTGCACTATTTCGTGGTCTACGACGCCCGCACGCAGGACATCGGTCTCTCGCATGTCACGGGCGAGCGCGCGGTCGACCGCGACTTCGAGCTCTGGGTGATCGAGGGCAACCAGGCGCCGCAATCGGTCGGCGTCATCCCGGCGGGATCCAACGTGCATCTGGCCGTTTCGCAAGAGATCCAGCGCAAGATCGGCTCCGGCGCGGTTTTTGCGATCAGTCTCGAGCCCAAGGGCGGCTCCCCCACCGGCGCCCCGACCGGACCGGTCGTCGCGGCGGGGGATCTGAGGGATATCTGACGGCAGCTTGGACATTGCGTACTGCGCGTGTTACATGTGTTGCATGCCAGGTTCAGTCATGAAGACGGTCAGTCTGCGTCTCGACGAGGACGTGAAAGCCCGCTGGGACAAGCTCTCGCGGACGCACGGTCTCAACCCGAGCAAGCTCATGCGGGACGCGATCGTGGATCGACTGGAGGAACTGGAAGACTTCTATGTGGTGCAGGCACGGATGGTAACGCCGTTCACGCCTGTCCCAAACGACGAGGTCTGGAAAGAACTTGGCGACGAGGATTGAATGGCACCCCGCTGCCATCGACGACATCCGACGCCTCGGTGCGGCTGACCTGACCCGTATCCGCAAGACGCTTGAACAGCTTTCGCACCTTGATGACGCTCGGCAGCGCTTGCTGCCCTATTCGGCCGCTCTGAAAGGCTACTGGAAACTGCGCGTCGGCGACCATCGCCTTGTCTGTCGTCTGACGGAGCAGGACGGGCGCGCGGTCCTGATCATCCTCGTCGCCCACCGGAGCGTCGTCTACTCCCCGCGGCTCGAGCGTGCGATCAAGGAGCGCGGGCGCGGATGACCCGCATCACGCAGCCGTGACATCGGGTTGATCGCGCCCGCCGAAACTCCCCTCCCCGACCTTTCGTAGCTCCGGCATCCCCAGCGAGGGGAACAAACCAGGGAGAGTTATCCTATGCGCAAGTTCACCACAGCCGTTCTCGCTTCCACCATCGCGCTCGGCGCGTTCGCCGGCATGGCCCGCGCCGAGAACCCGATGGTCGGCGGGGCGGCCATGTATGCCGACAAGAACATCGTCGAGAATGCCGTCAACTCCAAGGACCACACCACGCTCGTCGCGGCCGTCAAGGCTGCCGGCCTGGTCGAGACGCTCTCGGGCCCCGGCCCGTTCACGGTCTTCGCGCCCACCAACGAGGCGTTCGCCGCGCTGCCGGCCGGCACGGTCGACAACCTGCTGAAGCCCGAGAACAAGGACATGCTGACGAAGGTGCTGACCTGCCACGTGGTGGGCGCCGAAGCGATGTCCGACGCTATCGGCAAGATGATCAAGGATGACGGCGGCACGCACCCGGTCGCGACCGTGGGCGGCTGCACGCTGCAGGCCAAGATGGACGGCGACAAGATCACGCTGACCGACGAGAACGGCGGCGTCGCCACCGTCACGATCGCCGATGTCGACCAGTCGAACGGCGTTATCCACGTGATCGACAAGGTGCTTCTGCCCAAGTCGTAAGACGCGTGCGAGGCGGATCGCGCGGCCCCGGCGTTTTGCCGCGCGATCCTTCCGGCGCTCCCGCCGTCCCGCGTCTGCACCCGCGGAACGGCGCGGGGCGCCGGATCTTTCGGTCACGCCCCGCCTCAAGGCGAGTTGATTTCGTGGTGACGCTGTCGGCACTGTAGAAACCGACCAGATTGGAGGACCGTCATGACCAGACGCCATTTCCTGTACCTTTCGAGTGCCGCCGCAGCCCTGTTCGGCGTAGGCGCGTTGTCGCGCGGCCGCCCGGGCGCCGCGCATGCGGCCGAGTTCGAGATCACCAAGACGGATGCGGAGTGGAAGGCGCTGCTTCCTGAAGACGTCTACCAGGTGCTCCGCCACGAGGCGACGGAGCCGGCCGGAACGAGCCCGCTGAACAAGGAAAAGCGCAAGGGCCTCTTCCATTGCGCGGGCTGCGACCTGCCGCTCTATTCGTCGGAGGCCAAATACGAGTCCGGAACCGGCTGGCCGAGCTTCTACGAGCCGCTGGCGAACGCGGTCGGGACCAAGGAGGACAAGTCGTTCTTCATGACCCGGACCGAGTGCCACTGCCGGCGCTGCGGCGGGCACCTGGGGCACATCTTCGACGATGGCCCGCCGCCGACCGGCATGCGCCACTGCATCAATGGCCTGGCGCTGACCTTCAAGCCGGCGGGCGCGGCCTGATCGCCACGGTCCCTCTCGCCTGGACCTCCATGAAAGGGGGCGGGTGGCCTCACCCGCCCTTCACGGCGAGTGCAATGGCGTCGCGCAGCTCTTCCATGCCGGCGCCCTCCTCCGAAGAGGTGGCGAGCACGTGGGGATAGGCGGCGGGACGCCGGCGGATCTTGCCGAGCGTCTCCTCGATCAGCTTCGGCACGGCCGGCTCCTTGATCTTGTCGATCTTGGTCAGCACGATCTGGTAGGAGACCGCCGCCTTGTCGAGGAGCGACAGCACCTCCTCGTCGATCTTCTTCAGCCCGTGGCGGGCGTCGATCAGCACGTAGACGCGCCGCAGCGTCACGCGCCCCTTCAAATAGTCGAACACGAGCTTGGTCCAGGCATCGACCTGCGCCTTGGGGGCCTGGGCGAAACCGTAGCCCGGCATGTCGACCAGCGCCATGGGCGGCAGGTCCGCGCCTTCGCCGCTGTGCCCATCGGGGACGAAAAAGTTGAGCTCCTGGGTGCGGCCGGGCGTGTTCGACGTGCGGGCGAGGCCGTTCTGGCCGACCAAGCCGTTGATCAGCGACGACTTGCCGACATTGGAGCGTCCGGCGAAGGCGATCTCGGGCGGGCCCTGCGGCGGCAGGAAGTTCATGGACGGCACGCCGCGGATGAATATCCACGGCCGCGCGAACAAGCCGTCGCCGCCCTTCAGTGCCGCCCTGTCCTTGCCTGCCACGCCAAAGTCTCCGTTGGCTCCGGCATCGGTCGCGGCGCGCCCAATGTCAACCGCGATCAGAGGCCTCGGGGCAGGTAGCGCCAGGTGAGAGCGCCGCAGAAGGCGAGAAACAGGCCAAGCGTGGCGAAGACGCCGCCAAGACCGGTGAAGGCAAGCACGACCGAATAGACCAGCGGCGGCAGCAGTTCCGACAGGTCCAGATAGGTGCGGTAGACCGCCGACATCTGCGGCCGCTCGTGGACCCGGACGGCACGCATGAAGGCCGTGGAACCCAGCGAATCCAGTGCCACGGCGAAGAAGGCGGTGGCGAGCAGGAAGCCGCCAGCCGCCAGCGGCACGCGTTCGCCGAATGCCCCGGCGATGCAAAGCGTGCAGGTCATGGCGAAGAAGGCGAAGGCCATCGTGGCCCGCGCTCCGAAGCGATTTCCGGCCTTGCCCCACAGGATCGCGAAGAAAAGCAGGAGATTGCCGCCGGAGACCAGCAGCCCGCCGGCGAGGCTGCCCTGCCCGGTCGCTACCATCAGGATCGGGCCATAGACGAAGAAGGTCGTCCAGAAACAGGAACGCCCGAAGGCGATGAGCCAGGCAAGCCTCAGCCGCGGCTGCCGCACGAAGCGACCGATATTGGCGAGCGGGTTCGACGGGCGCGTCGGGCCTGGCCGGATCGCCCTGTCCTCGCTCAGGCGGAAATACCAGAACAGGGCGAGCAGGATGGTGCAGAAGAGGATGACCACGCCGTGGGCGGCCCAGAGGCCGAAATGGGTGTAGAGCAGGACGCCGATGGTCGGCCCGCCGGTCCAGGCCAGCGTCGAGAAGGCCATGCGCAGCGACTCCGACTCGATGAAGCGGGTCTTGGCGATGTGGTCCATGATGTAGAGGTTGAGCGTGATCGAGAGCGCGCTGGCCCCCATCACGCGCAGGAGCATGCCGGCCATCTGGCCTGGCAGCGTGTCGGTGAGGAACAGGACCGAGCCGAGCGCCAGGCCGACAACGCCCGCCGTATAGACCCTGCGCCGCGCGAAACGCAGGATCAGCATCGGCATGAACAGCGTCACCGACAGGCCGGCCAGCGCCACGGCCGTGTAGAGCAGGGAGACCGCCTGCTTGTCGTTGAGCAGGTGATAGGCCTGGATCGGGATGACGCTCGCCACCGAGGCTCGGGCGAAGGACTCGACCGCGTAGAGCAGCGCGAAGGTGCGCGCGCCTGGCGCGCTCGCCGCAGGAAGCCAGATCGGGTGACGGACCTGCGTGGACATCAATGCACTACCGGCGCTCTTGTCCGATGCTGGCACAGCGTTCGAAAGGAAGTGTCGGGAAACCGACCTCCGCGACGGCAAATGCGAAGCCAGCCACTGCCCGCCTTGGGCCAGCGGGCCTCCCGGCTCATCGCCGGTCGGCGAAGACGTGCGGGTGGGCCTCGGAGAACGCCTCGAGTTCGACCATGACGGAATCGATATGAGCCGCCATCGCCGCCCGCGCGGCCTCCGGGTCGCGCGCCCGGATCGCGTCGGCGATCGCGCAGTGCTCGGCGTAGGAGACGGCGTGCCGGCGCGGCGAGATCAGGAGGCGGCGGACGCGGTCGAGCACCAGCCGCGCGCTCTCCACGATCGCGCGCATGCGCCGGTAGCCGACGGCACCGACCAGGATGTCGTGGAAGGCCAGGTCGAGCTCGTGGAAGCCGGGGCGGTCGTCGGCTTCGATGGCCGCCTTCTGGTAGCGAAGGTTGCGGTCGAGTTCGACCAGCAGCGCCTCGGAGGGATTGGCGGCCAGGCGGGCGGCCGTCTCGGCTTCGAGCGCCCGCCGCAGGAACATGTTTTCGGATGCGTCGGCGAGGCGGATCAGCGAGACGGTGGAGCCGCTCTGGGGCTTGATGTCGACCAGCCCCTCCGCCTTGAGCCGGTTCAGCGCCTCGGCGATCGGGAAGCGCGACACCCCGAAGCGGGCCGTCAGCGCGGCCTTGTCGAGGACTTCGCCGGGCGCGAGTTCCAGCGTGACGATCGATGTTCGCAATGCCTCGACCACACGATCGGTCGCGCCTTGGGGGGCACGGCCGCCCGCCAGCACCGGTTTCGACAGGGGTCTTTGCATCACGGGCGGCGGCTCTCTCGGCTGCGGATGCCGGTTCTGCGCATCTCACACGATTCTGGCTTGCAATGCATGCTAACATGTCAATATCATCATTCCAACCGGAACGCGACAGCCATCTTCCGGCGACCCGAATCGGAGCGCCATGGGACAGCCAAAGACAGCCAGGACCCTGCGTCTTGGCCCACAGGACAATGTGATCATCGCGGTGGAGCGGATGGAGGCGGGCGACGCCACGTCCGACGGCGTCGTGGCGCGCGCGCGCATTCCCTTCGGCCACAAGATGGCGAGCCAGCCGATCGGCGACGGCGAGCCGGTCCGCAAGTTCGGCCAGATCATCGGGTTCGCCAGCCAGCCGATCGCGCCCGGCGACTGGGTGCACGAGCACAATGTCGCGATGCACGATTTCGAGCGCGACTATCAGTTCTGCGCCGATGCGCAGCCGCTCAACGTGCTGCCCGTCGAGGAGCAGGCGACCTTCCAGGGCTTCCGCCGCGACAGCGGGCGGGCGGGCACGCGCAACTATCTCGGCATCCTCACCAGCGTGAACTGTTCGGCCTCGGTGGCGCGGTTCATGGCCGAAGCGGCGACGCGATCAGGCCTGCTCGACGACTTCCCGAACGTCGATGGCGTCGTCTCGTTCACCCACGGCACGGGGTGCGGCATGGCCGGCTCCGGCGAGGGTTTCGACATCCTCCAGCGGACGCAGTGGGGCTATGCGGGCAACCCGAACCTCGGGGCGGTGCTGCTGGTCGGGCTCGGCTGCGAGGTGTTCCAGATCGGGCGAATGAAGTCGACCTACGGCATGGCCGAAGGCGAAACGTTCCGCACCATGACGATCCAGGACACGGGCGGAACGAAGAAGACGATCGAACAGGGTCTCGCCCGCATCCGCGAGATGCTGCCGGCGGTGAACGCGGCGAAGCGGGAGGCGCTGCCCGCCTCGCAGCTGACGCTCGCGCTGCAGTGCGGCGGCTCGGACGGCTATTCCGGCATCACGGCCAATCCGGCGCTCGGCGTGGCGGCGGACATCCTCGTCAGGAACGGCGGCACGGCGATCCTCTCGGAGACGCCCGAAATCTACGGCGCCGAGCATCTGCTCACCCGCCGCGCCCGCAGCCGCGAGGTCGGCGAGAAGCTCGTCGAGCGGATCCACTGGTGGGAGGAATACACCGCACGCCTCGGCGGCGAGATGAACAACAACCCCTCGCCCGGCAACAAGGCGGGCGGGCTGACGACGATCCTCGAGAAGTCGCTGGGGGCCGCGGCCAAGGGCGGCTCGACCACGCTGAACGCGGTCTACGAATATGCCGAACCCGTGACCGAGAAGGGTTTCGTGTTCATGGACACGCCCGGCTACGACCCGGTTTCTGCGACCGGACAGGTGGCGGGCGGAGCAAACATCGTCTGTTTCACCACGGGGCGCGGCTCCGCCTATGGCTGCAAGCCGGCGCCCTCCATCAAGCTCGCGACCAACACGCCGATGTACGAGCGCATGGTCGACGACATGGACATCAACTGCGGCGACATCCTCGACGGCGTCTCCGTCGAGGAGAAGGGCCGCGAGATCTTCGAGGAGATCCTGGCGGTGGCGTCAGGCAAGAAGTCGAAGTCGGAGGAGCTCGGCTACGGCGACAACGAATTCGTCCCCTGGCAGATCGGCGCGGTGATGTAGCGTCGCCGGGGAACGTGGAAGGCCCCCCGGGAGGAGACTGGGGGGAGATCAGAAACAGGCGAGGCAATCGGGACTCTTGGGAGGAAGTGATGAAGCCAAGAGCTTACGCCAGCGCGCTGGCGATCACCGTCGCGCTGTCCGCGGGTGCGGCATTCGCCGACACGGCCGACAAGAAGATCGCCCTGTCCAACAACTACGCCGGCAATTCCTGGCGGCAGGCGATGCTGAAGAGCTGGGACAAGGTCACCAAGAAGGCCGTCGAGGACAAGATCGTGGCCGCGGCCGATGCCTTCACCACGGCCGAGAACCAGGTGACGGAACAGGCCGCCCAGATCCAGAACATGATCCTGCAGGGCTACAACGCGATCGTGGTCAATGCGGCCTCGCCGGACGCGCTGAACGGCGCGGTCAAGGAAGCCTGCGATGCGGGCATCGTGGTCGTGTCCTTCGACGGCATCGTGACCGAGCCCTGCGCCTGGCGCATCGCGGTCGACTTCAAGCAGATGGGCAAGGACCAGATCGTCTACCTGAAGGACAAGATGCCCGAGGGCGGCAACCTCCTCGAGATCCGCGGTCTCGCCGGCGTCTTCGTCGACGACGAGATTTCGAAGGGCATCCACGAAGGCGTCGCGGAGAACCCGCAGTTCAAGATCGTCGGTTCGGTCCACGGCGACTGGGCTCAGGACGTGGCGCAGAAGGCGGTCGCCGGCATCCTGCCGTCGCTGCCGGAGATCAAGGCCGTGGTGACGCAGGGCGGCGACGGCTACGGCGCCGCGCAGGCCTTCAAGGCTGCGAACCGCCCGACCCCGCTGATCATCATGGGCAACCGCCAGGACGAGCTCGCCTGGTGGAAGGAGCAGAAGGACGCCAATGGCTACGAGACCATGTCGGTCTCGATCGCGCCCGGCGTGTCGACGCTGGCCTTCTGGGTGGCGCAGATGATCCTCGACGGCAAGGACGTGCCGAAGGACCTGGTGGTGCCGTTCCTGCAGATCAACCAGGCCGATCTCGAAAAGAGCCTCGAGACGACGGAAAAGGGCGGCGTCGCCAATGTCGAATATTCGAGGGAGGACGCCGGGAAGGTCGTCGCCGGGAAGTAGGCCGCGTGGCTGGTCCTGCCCTCTCCTCGCTCGGCTTCGCTTGCGGGGCGGGGGCAAGAACCGGAGACGATCGTGTCTGAGCCTGCCGTAAAACTCACCGCCATCGACAAGAGCTTCGGCGCCGTCCGGGCTTTGGCCGGCGTCGATCTTATGCTCGCACCGGGCGAATGCCTGGGGCTTGTGGGCCATAACGGCGCCGGCAAGAGCACGCTCATGCATGTGCTGGCCGGTACGCTCAGGCCCGATCGGGGCAGTCTCGTCATCGCGTCCGAGGATGTGAGCGGGCACTACGGCGCCGCCAACGCCTCCACCCATGGCATACGTTGCGTGTTCCAGGAACTCTCGCTGTGCCCCAATCTCACTTTGGCCGAGAATGCCCGCATCGTGCACCGCGCCCTCAAGGGCTTCGGCTGGAAGTCGAAAGCGCGCCGGCTCATCCGCGCAAAGCTCGACGAGATTTTTCCCGGCCATGGCATCGACGTCGATACGGAAGCGGGCGACCTCGCTATCGGCCAGCGCCAGATGGCCGAGATCGCGCGCGCTTTCACCGTCACCGATGAGCCATTGCGCGTCGTCATATTGGACGAGCCCACCTCCTCGCTCGATGCGGTGACGGCGAAGCAGCTCCTGACCTTCATGCGCGGGCAAGTCGCGCGCGGCATCAGCACGATCCTCATCTCGCATCTGCTCGGTGACGTTCTCGATCATTGCGACCGCATCGCGGTGATGAAGGACGGAAAGGTGGTGGCCGAGAGGCAGGCCCGCGGCTTCTCCCGCCGGTCGCTGGTGGCGGCCATGGGCGCCACCGCCGAGAAGAACGGCACCCGGCCCGCGTCGCGGCGTCAGGTCGATAGTGCGTTCGCCGTCGAGGCGACGCCGCTGACCGCCTCCCGCACCGACAGGCTCGCGGTGCGCAAAGGCGAGATCGTCGGCCTCGCCGGTCTCGCCGGCCACGGCCAGACGCGCATGCTGATCCAGATCTTCGAAGGTGCGCGGAAAGCCAATGCCGCGACCAGGGTCGACGGCCGCGCCGCCTTCATCGCCGGCGACCGTCAGTCGGACGGCATCTTCAATCTCTGGTC